>Ga0074193_1000221_pt1 | contig 105417 bp, 81 predicted proteins | sample EPASupsiteHSE605_FD_64523 | JGI IMG/M metagenome (GOLD analysis project Ga0074193, IMG submission 64523) | Bioremediated contaminated groundwater from EPA Superfund site, New Mexico - Sample HSE6-05 | ecosystem: Environmental > Aquatic > Deep subsurface > Groundwater > Contaminated ... | reverse complement strand
CTAACAGTTTTGTATCTTCATCATTATTACAGTGTCTGAAATTTATCAACTTCAATAACAATGATGATATCAATACCTATATTCGCCTTCTTATCGAAGAAATGAAAAACAAAGACAACACATCAACTTCAATAACCTTTTGAAAAAAGCATGTCTTTCCCAATTATTCCTCCATTATTATGGAATGGTATTACTTTGGTTTCGGATTTTGGATGTGAAAGTGAAAAGACTGAACAAAATCCTATTCTCAAAATAATATCAACATTTCTCTCTGTTCCTTCTCATGGTATACTGAATTTTCTGAAACTGGCGATGTGTTTTGTGTGTCATTGGGATCTTACTCAATGTTCTATAACTGCTTTTGTTAGATTAATAGAGGTGCAATATACTTCTTTTCAATTAATTCATCCCTGATATTTGATATGGGCTAATAGATGCTCTGCTTCTCCAAATTGCTATCAAATTGCTTATCCGCCTTCTGCTCAGATAAATCAAATGGAATATATATATCAGTATCATGTTGCTCTCCTACAAAGTCAGGATGTGATCCCATTCGCGTATACACATGGAATCATAGAATTAACAACACAAATAGTTCAATAAAAAATGCTGATATTGGTTCAGGAATTCTAATCGAATCAAACAATGTGGAAAATTATGTTTGAATACAATTTTATTCTACCTCGGTAATAATATCTATATCTTATTCTAACATTGTTCATATCAATATTCCATTAAAATATGGGGTTATTGTTGTTTGGGGGTAATTTCATCAAAAATGAATATTTGCACATTCTAAAATAATCAAAACTATATATTCTGTATATACTCGGGTTCTCTTGAAGTCTCTAATTGTTTCATAGATCATCTCTCTCTGCATCTACAGCAGTATCAACTATAAAAAATTCATTTTCAAATATTATGAGTGATTGTTTTTTCACTTTCATGGGAGACTATACAAATCCTTTCATTTGGATAACTGTTCACTGTTAAAAAATTAAATAAATCCTTTTTAGTTAAAATAGATCATCTGGATTGATTCAATTTTATACTTGTTTGCTAACAGATCTATAGTAAAGTCGATCATCTATATTTTAAACGTACACAATATATGGATAAGTTGAAAGAATCTGAATTCCCTGAGCCTGAATTTCCTGATATTGGGGAGCTTGGTATTGATGAAAACACATACTTTCAGCGGGTTCAAGTGGAAGGACAGATTGTGAATGTTAATGATACAGTACTCGTTCTTGCTATTGAAGATTTGGACGATTCTATAGAATCAACATATTGTGGAAGAGTTCTTAAACTATGGAAATCTAAAAGCGGAGAAAAACTTTTTCGAGTCAACTGGTTTTGGAAGAGATCAGATGTCCCACCAGAACCCCGCCAGTTCTTGCTTAATAGAGAACTTCTTTTATCAGAACAAACAGACGTCATTCCCATTGATTCGATTAAATCAAAAATAACTGTGCATCCATCCCCTGATATTCTTGGTCAAGTGGCTCATTTAAAAGCTGATCTTACCACTACGGAGTATTTTTGTAATCGTGGATACATAGTGTCGAAAACAGAACTAGTTGCTTATTCAACTGTGATCAGGCTAATGAAAATGGCAGAACAAATCATTGAACATGTTGATGGTAATACGAAGTATGACCTTGCTCGAGCTCGGCTTCAATTGAATTTTGTTCAATCTGTTTCGGGAAGAAATGCAGAAATTGAGCAAATTACGAGCATTCTACAGCGCTTTTTATTACAATCGGGAAGAGGAGCATGTCTTTACATTAGCGGAGTACCTGGAACAGGTAAAACACTGTGTGTTAGGGAAGTGATTCGAAATCTAGCCAAGGAGCAGCTAAGTGGAGAAATACCGGTGTTTGAGTATTATGAAGTTAATTGTCTCAGATTTGAAACTTCAAGAGATATCTTTAGTGATATGTGGTGTGCACTATCTGGGGAGAAGTTGAATGCAGTTTCTGCCCAAAAAATGCTAAATGATACATTTACTCTTGATCCTCCTCCTAATTATATAGTTGTTCTTGTAGATGAAGTAGATGTTTTATTGACAAACCAACAAAATGAATTATATTGTCTCTTTGAATGGTCATCATTGCCCCACTCTCACCTAATTATTATATGCATTGCTAATCTTATGGATCTTGAAACAAGGCTTAAGCCCAAGCTTGCATCTCGATTTGGTAAGTCTTCCGTCAAGTTTTACGCATATAAATATGAAGAATTAAGTGGGATAATTCAATCTAGGGTTGGTGATCTTGATGTATTTGAACCTAAAGCTATCGAACTATGTTGCAGAAAAATCTCTTTGATTGGAGGAGATGCAAGGAAATGCCTTGAAGCTTGCAAAAGAGCTGTTGATTTAATTCGAACTAATTCGAATGAATCTCAACATATTGACAAAGTAAGAGTTGAAGATATGCAAACAACATTGAAAGAACTTCAGTCAATCAGAGCAACGGATTTGTTTATGAAGTTGACTGAGAATCAGCAATTCTTGCTTGCAGCATTAATAGCTGATTCTAGGATCACATCGAGAACAATTATTCCGATCCGAGATGTGCTGGCGAGAGAAAAGGGATTCCACAGCCAGAATCGAACAAAAAATGTGCTCTCGCAAAATCTAATGCTTACAATTGCAAACCAGTTAAATGATATGAGAATCATTAAAAGCACTAAATCTGGATTGATAAAAGCTACCTCACTGATCTCTCTCGCTTGTATGGAACAAGATGCATTACCATACCTGAAAAAGAACCCAAAGCTGGATAAGTATCTCAACTTTTCAACCGAGTAGTTTACTAATCGTTTTGTAAACAATAGATTTTTGTACGACCATTTATAAAAGAAACTCGACCACAGTTCACATTTTTATATGGACAACATCTCACCAGATCAAGTTGAAGTACTTCCACCAGCATTTATCGATTTAAATCCTAATCAATTGCCAATCGAAATGGATTCTCTTTGCATGAATTGTCATAAACAAGGGACAACAAGGATGCTTCTCACAAAAATTCCATTCTTCCGCGAAGTTATGATTTCTCGTTTTGAATGTCCACATTGTGGGTATAGTGATAATGCAATCCAATTTGCTGGCGAATTTCCATCAAAGGGTGTAAGATTTGTTCTTCATGTTACTTCACCTGAAGATCTTAACAGAAGGATTATCAAATCTGGCACTGGAGTGATCAGGATTCCACAAATCAATCTTGAAATTCCCGGAAAAACACAGGCAGATTCAATCAATACAATTGAAGGTGTCCTTGATAGATGCTACGAAGGAGTTAAAGAATCTGTTCAAACACCAGAAGTTGTTGAATTTTTAGACAATCTGGAGCAGTGCAAAAAAGGGCTCGTTCAATTTGATTTTGTATTGGATGATCCATCTGGCAATTCGTTTATTGAGAATCCAACCGCTCCCAAAATAGATCCATCTTTAGAAGTTTCATTTTATCACAGGACTCCTGAAATGAATGAAGAAATTGGGCTTCTCAATGTACCAAAAACAGATGAGTTTAATGTCGAAAACATCGATGTTAAATCAATTGATCACTTTAGATCAGTCTTTTCAACAGATCAACCAGTATCAACATTTCCAACATCATGTCCTGTATGTTCTACTGATGGGGAATCCAGATCATGCACACTTTCAATTCCATACTTCAAGGAAATTGTTATTATGGCATTTAGTTGTGAAAATTGCGGATATCATAATGGAGAGGTAATGGTTGGTGGATCCATGTCACTAAAGGGAAAGAAGATCACCTTGAAATGCGATTCATCTTCTGATTTAGATAGAGAGCTCTTAAAGAGCGAAATGTCTGCTGTTAATATTCCAGAAATCAACCTCAGGCTTATACCAGGCACACTTGGTGGAAAATTCACCACTGTAGAAGGCCTCATTCGTGATATTCATGGTCAGCTTTCAAAGGAGAATCCATTTATGAAAGGGGATTCAGCACTGGAAGAGAATTCTGGTCAATTTCAAATAACATTGAAAGCACTCATGGAATATGCTGAAGGACAGTCACCATTCACACTTGAAATTGATGACCCTCTTGCAAATTCGTTCATTCAGCCTCTTTCTGATAATGATCCAAAACTCATTATTGAAGAATATGAGAGGTCAATTGAACAAAATGAGGAGCTTGGTATTAATGATATGATTGTTGATGATTTTAATGGCCAAGAAGAGCTTAAAAAGCGTCTTGAACAAGAAGAGAAAAACGAATAGGCTATAATTAGTAAATGGGAATTTTAGAGTAACTCTGCTTCTTTATATATGTTTTCTAGTTCGACTGAAAACCAATCTTTATCCATATCTTTCATATCGGTTGATATTTCTTCGATTACTTGAGATTGTAAGAGATCATTCGATGTTAAAATAGTATTAGACATTTGTGGATACATTTTCTGGAATTTTTCAAGCATTTCGTTCATTTTTTCTGGATTTTTCAGTGTTTCGTCAGAAAAAACTGGAGTATTACAGAATGGACATGGTCTTTCTCCTTCTGCAGAACATAAAACTCTTCCACAGTTCATACAATTGTTAATAGTATCGTGCATTGTACCGTAACAACCACAAATAATTTTCTTTTCAATTGTTGCTGCTTCATCAATCTGAAATGAATGAATATAATTGCCTTTTGATACATTATCAGATTTGTTTCTTCTCTTTAACTGGTTATCCTTAGCTATTTTCATTAAATCAGCATATTTAGGATCAATTTCAACTTTCTTCATCAACAAAAATGCTGAACGATTATCAAAGTCTCTTTATTCATCAAAATCCAGTTGATCATTTTGTCTTAACACAAGTCGATGAATTGGCTCGTAGTTCTTTTCTTTAACAACGAAGCCTCTTTCGGTGAATCTAATATCTCTAAACTGTACATTAGATTCGATAATTTGGAGATCAGTCTCAACGCCATCCTTTTGGATAAGTCTTTCTACTAGAATAAAACCTTTCCTTGTCGGCCTGAACTGGAGATGAGATGTATTATATATAAAAGAGATTATATAATCTTGGAAAAGAAAGCCTTCTGTATCATCTTTAAATAGATCTGGTGAATAATCATATTCGATGAAATCTGTGTCGAGTTCTGGGTGGAAGTACTCTTTTGATACATTATGTTTGATAATTGTATTAGGGTCTTCTATGATATCTGGAATTGGCTCAAATTCGGAGATGAATGAATAGTCTAAAATGTCAATCGATATCATAGAAACTTCATTAGATTCTTGAGATGACAAAGAGTAACCCTGAATTGGTGGGTAATAATCACTTCCTTCAACAGCGACAACAGCTACAACAACCCCAAATAAACGAAAATCGTCTTCAATCTTTTTAGCATCATCTATTGGAGAATTTGGCTTGCGCCCAAACAAAGATGCGGATGGGGCTGTAAATAGTATATCTGGAGAGTGTCGCTTGAGTTTTTCTCCAGGAAACAGAATCCCCATATGAGCGCATATTGCCAATATATCAGATTTTGGTGAGTACGGCCGTCCTCCATAAACAATTTGATTAACTAAAACAGGCGAATCAAAAGCAAAAAACTCGATTGGAATGTATACATTAATGGAATCTCCTTCAGATGATAGAATTTCTCCGATTTTCATGTCCTTTTTATAAAGAATTGCACTAAATGAAGACTTCATAATAAATTCGAACACTTTTTATGTTTATTTTTTATAATGATTCTCCTTCTATCTGAAGGAAAATAGAAGGAGTACCATGTTTTAGGTACTGGTTCATAATTCACAATTGGTTTTCGTCCAGAATATTTTTTTGTGTGTTAAAAAATGCCATTGAATATTGATAACAATACATATTGGTTGTGTTGACTATAAATGGATCAATCCAAGGTGAAAATTGTTTATAATGGCGTCAATCATGAAATAGAAGGGAGACATATTATTAAAACGGGGCTTTATGCAGATAATTGCAAACTAGGAAAAGATTTTTTTTGGAATGGTTCATATTCTCAAGATTATTTCTCAAATTTCTTGAAAATGTTAGAAAATCCGGGATATAAAGGAGAAATTAGGAATCCATATATGATTTGCCTTCTCAGAGATTGGGATTGTTCGGAAATGATTGAAAAATTAATCAGGAAGGTTAAATCAGAGCTTGATCATTCAATCATTCACAATGGTTTCCAATATCGAGTTAATTTACAATATTTTTCCTCCATTTCTCAGTATTTTTGTTCACAAATAGAATTATCATTTGACACAGTCCTTAATGTGAATGATGAATTCTCTGAAGATGTATTTGGAATGTTTTTGGATTGCATACATGGAATTCAATCTCTCCCCTCAGATGAGAGACTTGTTGATATCTATCAATTATGCCTTTGCTGGAAATGTAATGATTTTTTGGGATTTATTAATACAGAGTCGATAGATTTCATTATAAATTCACTAATAAAGGGTGATAATTTTGAACAAAAAGTAATTGAAGAAAATGCCACACATCATATTCATTCTTTAGTTCAAGAACATCGTTTTTATAATTTATCTCTTTCAACCCTTAACAGAATAGTCTCTCGATCCAATCTATGTGAGAGGATTGAGAGTCTTCAACTGTTTGTCCAAAATGTTTTTAAAAACCATGGAGTTGAGGCATTTTCCCTTATTTTTTCTCTTGATTTCACTAGTTTAAGTGAAGAAAAACTCATACAAATCCTAGAGAATTTGACTAATAATTATAATTCTTCCTTTTTTCATATAATGAAAGATCAATTAATTAAAGAAATGAAGAAAAATCAAGACAAAATCAAAGATTTAGAGGTAATGAATTCCAAATTGGAAGAGCAAAACTTTCTTTATGAAGAAGAGAAGAAGAAAAGTTTATTTTTAACAACAATAATAAACGGGAAATGGAAATCAACAAAAGACAAAGATTTTGAAAGTGATATCTTTGAGGCAGCAGCTAAAGGGAAACTCACAAGTATTATTTATCTTTTAGCCAACGGCGCAAATGTGAATACAAAATATCCGAATGGTTATTATGATGGATTGTGGATGAAAAACTCAACACCCATTCATTTCTCATCAAGATATGGTCATCTTGAGGTTGTTCAATATTTAGTTAAAAAAAAGGCGGAAATTAATATCCAAGAAGGGGAATGTCTATTTGGCAGTCCTCTCCACTTTGCATCCTCTGCTGGTCATCTGAATGTTGTTGAATTTTTAATTAGTCACAAAGCATTAATTAATTCCAAAGCACTTGGATATCCTAATGGCTTTCCTCTTCATTATGCAGCCGAAAAGGGACATCTTAATGTTATAAAACATCTAATAAACAAGAAGACTGAAATCAATATAAAAGATAGTAGAACAAATAGATAGTATTTAATTATACTCCCCTTCATTATGCTGCCTCTAATGGCCACTTTAAGATTGTCGAATATTTAGTTAAGAAGAAGTCTATCATAAATGCAAAGAATGAGAATATATGGATATTTGATTTAATTACATTCCTCTTCATCATGCATCATCTGAAGGTCATCATAATATTGTTGAATTCCTTGTTAATAATAAAGCAGACATAAACGCAAAAGATAATAGTATTGTAATTTTAAATGCGATTGGACTCCTCTTCATTACTCTGTCGAAAAGGGTCATCTTAATATTGTGGAATTCCTTGTTAATAATAAAGTAGATATAAATTCAAAAGACAACAATTTTGCAATTTGAAAATTGAATCAACTCCTCTTCATCATGCTGTTGAAAAAGGCCATCGGAATATTGTTGAATATCTTATCCATAAGCATGCCGATCTAAATGCAACGGATAACAATGTTTCAGTTTTAAAATTGATCGAACTCCTCTTCATTACGCTGCCGAAAAGGGAAATCTTAATATATTTGATCTTCTTGTTAACAATAAAGCTGATATAAATGCAAAAGATAATAGGTGTGCAATTTATATATTTTTCGAACTCCTCTTCATTACGCTGTCGATAAAGGTCATTTTAATATAGTTGAATATCTATTAAAAACCAATGTTGACATCAATTCCAAAGATAGAAACTTTGCCATTATTATTTTGATTGGACTCCTCTTCATTATGCTATCGAAAAAAGGCATTTTAGTATGGTTGAATATCTTATTAACAATGAAGCTGATGTGAATTCAAAGAATGATTGGTTTGAAATGTTTAATGTCATTGGACTCCTCTCCATTTTGCTGCTTTTTTTGGTAGTTTAGGTATTGTTGAATATCTATTAAAAAAATTGCTGACATCAATGCAAAAGATTTAAATACAAAGATATTTTTCATAATTTTACTCCTCTTCATTATGCAACTCAAGAAGGGCATTCAAATATTGTCAAATTACTTCTTGATAACCAAGCTAATGAAAATTTGGAGAATGATTGTGTTTAATTATTATTTTTAAATATACCCCTGTTCAATATGCATATTTTAATTGTGATCTAAGTGCTTTAGCCTTTTTCAATAACACTAATGATTATAAAAAACCAGAGGAGAATAATGTGACACCGAAATATGTTGAATTCCATATGAATGAACAATCTGTAGACTCTTATTGCAATAAGGAATGTGATTCATTTTCTTATTATGAAGAGGAGGATTGTGTATCTTATGATAATGAAGGAATTGAATATGAAATACATTCAGATTTTGAATCGAAGGAATATGAAGAAGAGGAAGATCATTTTTACTACGAAAATGAAGAAGAGGAAGATTTTTATTACTATTATAATGAAGATGAGAATTAAACTACAAAATTCTTATAAATATCATCATTATTAAGATGTTTTTCTTCATTACCAAAATAAAAGAAAGAACGTATCACTGTGGTTCTTGGTTACAAACCCAAAGAACCAACCACATGGTTTTAATTCTGATTTGAAAAGGATAATTTTCCTCAAATATTAGGACCAACAGCTTTTTTTTCAAAAAAGTCCAATAAAAACATACAAAAGTAGATGGTTTTCATTCAATAACTGTGAATCAGAAAAATTCAAAATCTCAAAAAAATCATACTATCTGTCCCTTATGTTGAAAAAGAGTTGAAAATTCCTTAAAAGATATAATTTGTATAGATTTTTAACCACAGTTAATGAGTTTCCCAATTGTTTGAGCATGTGTATTATTATCAATCAGTAAAATTAAAATATCATTGATAACTCTCCCTATCCAATTATACAACAAATGTAACAAAGAATATTTATTTAAGGCAATTGCAAAAAGATATTGAATGTTTTTAGGTCAGGAACATCGGAAATAAAGATGAACAGCAATATAAAATTTCTTCATATTTTGTGGATTATCAATACTTCAAATCATCTTGCACTTATTGTAGACAATTAGGAGAGATGGCATATGAAGAAGAATAGATTGTTTTTATTTAAAACACATTTTGAAGATATTGATGATCCAAAAATGTGTTTAACTCCCAGAAATGGGAAAACTCTCATATTTGCTTAATGGTTCAATTGATTAAATGGATATTTTCACTAATAATCCAATTGAGGAGTTCATTGGATTTGATAATGATTGAGAAATTGAATCAAATACTTGTTTTGATGAAGAAAAAGGTATTTAAAACAATCTAAACATGGGGTGAATTTTAATGAAACTTTAGCAAATAATACTCAAATTATTTGAATATCGTTTTATATTGTCATTTGGGGGCTTCTATTATGGTTTTCCAAGTATTTTGAAGACAAATATAAGAAATGATTCATGAAGATTAATTATGAAGATTGTTGACTTTTAAAAAAAAATTCGAAAAATGAATAAAAAAACAAAAAGTAATAAACCAAGCTTAGCTCTTAGAGCAGCTGCTATTCAACAACATATGTCCTTAAAAATGTTCAGTGATCCTATAATTAAACCCAAAATGCAGCCAGTTATTTCAGACACAGTAATTAAACCCAAAAAAACCAACGTTGTCCCAAGTTCTACTATTTTTGAGTCACATTCTGTATCAGATAAACATCAAAAGTACCAAAAATCTTTGACATTAGCAGAAAAAATGGGACTAGTTAATGCTCCACCTCCACCATTAACAGATGAGCAATTTGAAACGGTTAAAATTACTGCTCAAAGGCGTGGATTTTATAACGAGACATGCCCTATATGTATGGAACCATTTGGTCCAGATAATATTGTATTATTGTCATGCTCGCATCTTCTCCATGCAACATGCTTGATGAGTTTCCGAAAATTCTCATCTGGAAAGCAACATTTATGCCCAGTATGCCGCCAGCCATATGAGTTTGTGGAAGTGAATGCAGAATCTGAGTATTGTACTAGGTGTGCCCTTAAGATACAACGTGTCATACGTGGTTATTTGGTGAGGAAAGATCTTGGTGAGATCGCCCCACAAGGCACATCATTGCACCGGAAATGGATATTGGCAAGAGCTCATCACGCATCAAATCAGCTTATTGTTGCAATTGAGAATCAGAGTGATGCAGTTGATGCATTTTTGGGATCAATTGATCATGATCTTGAATGGGCAAGATCAGTTATGAAAGAGATAGAGGAAAAGGAAAAAGTTGTAAATTGGGCAATGCTAATAGCAAAAGCTTTAGAAAAAGGACTTGATGAATGCCCGGTTTGCCTCAGACAAATGTTGGCAGAAGATTCATCAATTACATCATGTGGACATGTGTTTCATACTCAATGTATCAACTCATGGGTTCAATTCTGCAACAACTCTTCCAAACCTCCTTCATGCCCAGTATGTAGATCTGTATTCCAACTACAATCACTAATACCTTCAAGTGATAACCCAGGCAATAATATACCTTCAAAAAAGCCGATTAAACCCAGGCCCAGGTTCTTTAACTAGAGCAAATTTTACCCTTAGAAGACCAATTAATCATGGGGTCAGCGCCCAGCCAACAAGTTGAGAAACCAAATGTTAGTGATTTCGGATATTTAGCCGGGGTTATTTCTCAAGTTGGTAGATTATCTCCGATAAATGGTTTTGAGGCCACTCATGTTTATCAATTAAGGAAAAATATTAATTTGGTACAAACTTTGTCTGTTGCTCCAAGATTATATCCATTGGAGTTGGCACCAAAGGTTAATGAGCCAAAGCAACCCGGATCCTATTCTGCAGTTATCATTGGCGATATAATTGACATGTCATACCGATTATCATACCAAAGAAATGGAAGGCCAGCAGCTGAAATCACCGTTCCATTAAATAAGCAAATCTCGCTTACACTTGGATCAGATATTCATTATAATCCTGAAATAACAGGTGTTATGAAATTCGCATCGCCATTTATAAGCACAGACTTTTCATTTACTTTTTCAGACTACCTAAAGAAAGGGAATATTGTTGGATCAGTCGCTTTCATGGTAAAAAAGCTTAGCTTTGGCGCATTGATTTCGCAATCATTGGGATTGGATAGTTCTATGATCAGATTCGCACTATCACATCCACTTAAAAACGGAACATTTGGAGTTCTAATCAATCGCACCGATCATTGGTCTTTTACACTTTCAACAAAGCATGATTTCCAGAATACTTCAACTGGATTCCGTTTTGAGTTTGCTCCAGTATCACTCCAAACTCTTCTTTCGTTTGGATTCGAGAGAGATTTCATAATGTCAAAAATCCAGGTCGCAGCAGGTACAGATGGAGCATTGGTATCAGTCTACCGTAGGAAAATTGGAGCTGAGAAACAAATCACATTCTCCTCAGCAACTAACTTGATTAACCGTGAGTATAGCTTTGGGTTAGGACTACTTTTAAATTAAATCGTTGATGTATAATTGTATTATCGACTATATTATACTGTAGAAATATCAAAAAAAGACAATTAACGGGTGGCTAAGAAAATCAAGAGAAAAAAAAGACAATCAGAAAAATGTTGAATAAACCATTTAAACCCAGTTGCCTCAGTCAGAACATGAGCATTCCGTTACCGGATCTGGATGGGATTGATGAATGTTTTTCTTGTGGGCCTGTGGCCACACCTGATTTTTCTGTTTCCAAATTGTGTGATCCAATGAAGACCTTTACTACCGAAACTGAACAAGGAGTGCTATATGACAATCAGAACCCACTTCATCAGTCCAAAACCTGTGTTTTGTATTTGGCAATGCAGGATAAACAATTCTTTGCCATAAAGAACTCGAGAAACATAAATATGCTTCACCATGAACATGATATGTATCAGATAGTAGGAAAATGTGCAACAATCATCCAAGATATTGGGTTTTGGACTAGTAATGATGAAGCATTCATTCTTTTGGAATTTGCGAATGGTGGTTCTATAGCAAAAGCAATTAATTATCTATCAATTGATGAAGCATGGAAAGTTTTTGCTCACATATCTTACGCAATTGATGCGATTCATCAGCATAATCTGATTCATCTTGATATATCGCCTTCAAATATATTACAGATGAAATTGAATGATGAGCCTATTTATAAACTTGTTGATTTTGGGACAGTGACCCCTGTTGGAGACACCCGCTACTTTGGTGAAGGCGCTGGACCGTATCTAGCTCCAGAATTGCTTTCATATCACAAATCTGGATCCGATAAAACGCAAATGTGTGATATTTGGAGCTTCGGTGCTGTAATGTATGAAGTTGTTACACAAAAACCTATACCCCGAGAATTGCCTGATTATGAGAATATTAGAAAAGGATCTTATGATTTCTCATATGTGCCACCTGAGTTCGAAATCATTATCCAAATGCTATCACCGATTCCTTCTCTAAGGCCTACCATCAAAGATATCATGCGCATTCCTAGAATTCAAAAGGAATTGAGCCAGCTGAGGAACATAATCATGAAATCCGAGCAGAAGAAATGTAAATCATTGAGCCTCTCAAGCGAAAGCTACAACAGGAGAGTCTCCTTTGATAATATATAAATCTATCTATCCTAACTTTAACGGTTTTATTGACCAATATGTCTTGTAAGTTAACTATCAAGGAAGTAAAGGGCAATTATCTAGAATTTCAACTCGAAAATGTATCCAGACATTTTGCAAATGCTTTGAGACGAGCAATGATTGCAGAAGTACCGACTTTGGCGATAGATAATTTAAGAGTTTATCAGAATACGTCCCCACTACCTGATGAGTATATTGCTCATCGTTTAGGGTTAATACCTTTTGATTCTTCAGCCGAAAAACATTTTTGTTTCTATGATCAATGTAGTTGTGCTGGTGGATGTGAAAAATGTACAGTTCTTTTCAAAATAGATGTAAAATGCACCGAAGATGTTCCAATATTGGTGACTGCCGATGATTTGGTAAGGCTTCCCTGCGAAGATATGGATATGGCCAGTCACCATGATAATGTTCATCCAGCATTTATTCCAACAGAAAATAATGCCACAGCACCAGTTGTCATTGCTAAATTGTCTAAAGGCCAATCTTTACAGTTAGTTGTTGAAGTGAAAAAATCAATCGGAAGAGTGCATGCTAAATGGGCTCCTGTCTGTATATCTGCATATCACCAAATAGCAGATATTAAATTTGATCCCCATAAAATGCGTGATATCGGCAATGATCAGAAGGCCGAAATCGTTGATAGCTGCCCTTGTGGTGTTTTGAGCCTTAATCATAGTAATGGTGAAATAGAAATTGAAAACATAGAAAAATGCTCATTTTGCAATAGTTGTGTGCGTGTAATGGATCAGATGAGGATCAAACATGCTATATCAATAGAAAGCAGGCCGAACATTTTTGTTTTTAATATCGAGACAATTGGAATGCATCCACCAGAAAAAGTTGTGAAATATGCTTTTGAGGCTCTTTCAAATAAACTAGATACGTTCATGAAGAACGTTAAAGAGGCAAAAGAAAAAGAAATAATTGCAAAATAAAGATTCCATCAGATATTTTTATTCTCTAATTCCAACTCACAAGCTCTTACAAGTATCTCTAATTTGGAAATATTATTATTTACATCATCTAATGTGCTTTCAATCTCTTGGAGGTGCTTTGCCTGATCTAGCAATTCTTGATTTGCTTGCAAAGCCTCTGCCAGTTCCTTTTCTTTTATACTGCATTGAAGCCTTGCAGTTTCTAAATTGTTTTCTATCTCTCCAAGCTGAATATCACCAAAAGGATACGATTTTTTTCGTAACTTTTGTCCATCCATTTTACAATATTATCGTTTTAACAGTGGAAATTTACAAATAATCTAGATTTTCTATATTCACAATTTTCAGAACATTAATTCAAAAACTAAAAAAACCTCTTTTGTAAATTGTAAATCAACAAGATGAAGAACAATTCTATTCAAGCTGCAATTAACCAGGTCAAGAATAAGAATTTTATTCTATATTCAAATGATGTATTAAAGCTTCATGATGCTGGAAATGGTAAAGGTGATAATCGAATTATTTTAATAACGGATTCCAGCGTTTTGTATTTTAAGGATGCTAAAGTTCCGAAGCTAAGCAGATCTTTTTATTGGATTCATTTTTCTAATATTCAGTATATTGAGAATAAGAATCAGATTAATCTCTTTTTTAAAGAACCAAATAACAAAGCCCTTCAACCATGCAGATTTGTTGACCCAGATTCTAAAAATGTAATGAAAAAAATCGCTGTTTTTCTTGCTATATATTTACCGAAGCAAGAATTTGAGAAACTTGGTATTGACGAGTTTTTAACAATTCCAATCAAATCACGAGCTGTCACATCACTCTCAAGATTTAGGTCTTTTGTTCATTCTAGAAATATGCAAGTTAAACAAGAGGCGTTTGTAGAATACCAAAATATGATGTTTAATAGGTTACCAATATTGAGCATTCCGAAAACACCTCTGATTAAGACAATTAGTGAACCAGTTCTTTATTCACTGGCTGTTTGTTCGCATTTCAAAACTCTTTTGTTTCCAAATAATCCAGAATTCGATTCTTTTGGCCAGTTATACCAAGTATATCAACATAAGTTCTATATCCCTCACATTATTTTTGATTCCCCTCTTAATGCTTCTTTTGAGAAGTTGTTTACTGAAATTCCTAAGTGGACCGATTTCAACACCAAATCATTTACCTTCTCAAGATCAAACTTTAATGACAAACAACTTAAGATTCTCTTGAATGCAGCAGTTCAAAAACCTTTTGTAAGTTTATCTTTTAGTGATGCTATTCCTGACAAAGTAAGAGGATTCTTTTATAATGAATTTCTATGCCAAGATCTATTATCCAAAATTAAATATATTGGACTTGATTATTCAACAGGTTTGGATTTAATCAATATATTGCCCAGATTCACCAATCTCCGCTCAATTTCTATTTCCAATTGCGAGTTCGATTTAAGCCTATTTCTTTCCGTATTTTCTACTAATAAGTTTCCTTATATCGAACAACTCAATTTATCATATAATACAGCTCATGGAAGCCTTGATGATTACTCAGAGTTTAAATTCCCAAAGACCCTTAGGGTTCTTGATATTACTGGTGTTGATTGGAACGAGAATACACTAGAGTCTTTTATCAAGATACTATCACATAGCGAATGGGATAATGGTATTGAGCTGAGAATGGGCAAAATTAGAAATGCTGACATTTCTAATTCTGCTTGTGAGTTTTTGAAGTTACATCCAATCAAAAATTTAGTTTCTCTTTCTTGGAGTTCCAATTCCTTCACCCGTGGACTACTAGATTTTTTATCAACCTGCAATAAGCTTTCTACTCTTTATTTCAATAATTGCTTTTCGTCTAATAACATTAGCCTTTTAGCCGATTTCTGTAGAACAATTCTTACTATAGCTTCATTGACCCAATTGTATATTAGAGGAAACCAACAAAATCAAATTGGAGGACAAGCTTCTGTACTTTTTGAGACAATCGGCTCTCATCCTAATCTCAAGACACTAGATGTTAGTGGAAATGTTATTGGTGCTGACTGTTTTAATAGTATATCTGATATGCTTATCCGTAATCATTCAATTATTAATATTTCATTCGATGACTCTGGTATTGAAACCCATCAACCTATTCAGGATTTAGTTAGTTCTCTCGAATCAAGACCAACAGCATTATATATTTCTTGGCCAATTCATACAATGAGTGAACTGCTAGGGAAAGAAAAAGTCGATAAAAAAGTTCTTCAACAACTGAAAACTAACATGATTAAGTTATATAGAGAAAATGATTTGGCTGATGATCATCCAATGAAAATCCCATTTGACATGGTAATTTTGGATGATAGCGATTATTTTCCAAAGTTCTATTCAGAAGATCAAAATGACTCGCCTCAGAACTCTAACGAGACTGACGAATCCTATTATGATGAAGAGGAATCAAAAGAACAATCCAATGAAGATTTGACCCATCAAAATAATAAGCCTAGTGATGTTAAAAAAGTTATCCCTCCTAAGGCAAAAGTTATCAGTAGCAGTGATGAGTCTGATCACGACATTAAGAACAATGATAAATCCAATATTAACCCCAAGGCAAATTTCAAACCCCAGATGGTACCAAATCAACAATATTCATCAGATAGCGAACCAAAACCAGTACCTGCTAAGCCTTTCACTGCAAATCTATCTGATAGTAGTGATTCTGAATTAAACTTGCCTAATCAAAAGAAAGCGACAAACTTTGGGGCATTTAAACCTCCTCAGCCCGCGTTTTTTGATAGTGATGATGAACAACCCAAACAAATCCTACCAGATAATTCTGTTCCTATGAATCCATATGAAGCAGTTATATCCTCAGAAAGTACCAAACCTGCTATTCCAGTATCTAAACCTATCCTCGAAGATGATTCAACAAGTAGTGATGAAGCGATTGTAATTCCAAAACCTGCAAAGTTTAGCTCTTCTGAAAGTGATGTCGATATGCCCAAAGAACCAATCAAAAAGTCAAACCAAAAAGTTATTTCTTTAAGTAGTAATGATGAAGATGAGTTATCCCAGCATAAACTTCCATCAAATAAGGAGGCACCAATTGCAGGAAGTAATAAACAAATCCAAAGCATACCTCAAAAGATTCCTAACAAACAACCAATTCCCCAATTCCAACTTTCTGATAGTGATGAAGAGGTTGATGTTTCTATTCAAAACCAGGTCAAAAAGCAGTCCATTCCAAAATTCCAGCTCTCCGATAGTGATGATAATCCTGTGGATTTGCCAAAGCCCTCAAACACAAATGCTCAGAAAGTAACCACAAAACCCCAGAGTATATCTAATGATAAACAAATACCACCAAAGCTCCCTGTCAAAGAAACAATTCCAAAATTCAACATATCCGAAAGTGATGAGGATCTTGAAGTTGCTCCAATTCCCGTCAAAGCTATTCCTAGCCCCGCTAAAAAACAGACCCTTGAAAACTCAGAATCTGATGGAGAATTTGATATATCCAGAATTCCACCCAAGCCTAAATCCAAACAGCCTGTACCTCAATTTCAACTCACTGATAGTGATGATGAGTTTAATATCCCACCTGCAAATCCCAAAGCTCCTGTGAAACCATTGCCTAAGCCCGCAGAAGTGAAAAAGCCTCCAAAGCAAATCGATCCAAAGTCTTCTTCCACCCCAACATTCTCAAACAGCGACAACGCAGAAAAGCCTGCTCCAATTCCAAAGAATCGTCCAAACAAATGGGTGTACCCAACAAAGAGTGTATCCAAATTTGATAGCTCAAAGTCATGCGACCGCCTCAAGAACGAATTCTCATTCTCATCTTTAGCTAATTCTATAATAAATGAAAAATAGTGTTTAATAGGGTTTTGGTAAAGGAGTAGAATTAGGAGTTCCGCGAGTCGGAACATTTTTTCTTTGCCTTTGCAACATTGCTATTTCAGATAGAGCATTTTTTGCATCAATAACCTTTTCTTCATATACAGGTGGCGGAGCAACAATTTCTTCGGATTTCTTCTCTTCTAAGTTTTTGGCTTTAAAGGTTTTCCTAATAATTTCAATCTCTGACAAACTACTCCCCGGTTTTGTCTTTCCCCGTCTCAGTAAATCATTAATACTCATAATGAAATTGACTTACTGTGTTAGATTGTCGAATTATTAAACGAATGGAATCACCCTCAAAACCCAAATTCAAGCTTATCCTCGACAGATTTATGGAAATAATTAACAGTAATATAGAGGAGTACTCGATTAAAACCAAAAAAATGTGGATTCCTATTATTCCACTCCCTTTATTGGTATCTTTGGTTGAGGAAGTCACAGATATTTTTATAAATGAGCCGATTTGTTTGAAAATACAGAGCCCTGTGGTTGTTGTTGGTGATTTGCACGGCCACATATTGGATCTATTCCGGATAATCAGGAATTTTCATCTGCCACCTTTGAAAAGCTATTTGTTTTTGGGCGATTTTGTTGATCGAGGAGAATTTTCTACGGAAACTATCATCTTTGTATTTGTTTTGAAGGTTCTTTTTCCGTCTAGGATTTTTATTATTCGTGGAAACCATGAATTCGCTGAAATGTGCGATTTCAATGGATTTTCTAGGGAGATTAACTCGACATACAATGATAAAGAGATATCAGGACTGTTTATTGATGCCTTTTCTGTGATGCCTCTTGCAGCATCTGTTGATAATTCTATATTTGCTGTTCATGGAGGCATTGGCCCTTATTTTAAAAATATTTCGCAATTATTGGACATAAAAAGACCGATCAACGATTTTGATGATCCTATTGTGTCTGAGATACTTTGGTCTGATCCTTCTGGAGAAAACCCAAATCTTGAAGATTCACCCAGAGGTCTCGGATTTTTATACGGTATTGACCATATTAAGACATTTTTAGAGACAAATAACCACACTATCCTTATTAGAGGTCATCAATGTGTAGAGAATGGGTATCAATATCAGCTTGAAGACAAAGTCCTCACTGTATTTAGTGCATCAAAATATTGTGATACATCAAGAAATAAGTGTGGCGTTCTTTTAATAAAGCCAGGAAACATAGAAACAACAACATTTCCACCATTTGCATATCTGAAAAGGGAGGAATCATTTTTTTATCCAATGGATTCGAGAGCTCACTTTGAAGCACCAGATCCTCCTAAAAGGGGACTAATCAGATCTACAGATAAAGAAACTGGATCAACACCCCAATTACCTACTCTTTCTTTCCTAAGATGGCAGATTCACTTGGATGAAAAGATTGCACCGAAATCTGCTAGAGTTCCAAAACCCAATAGACTATATGAAGTATCAATTAAACCTCCTCCAGATCAACCAGATTTGGCATCTCCTAGAAGGCTCAAGTCAGCTCCAAGGTCAAGAATCAAAATCGGGGAAATTGATCCAAAGAGTATGTGTAAAATAATTAAGAAACCAGTATAACAAACATATTTATTATAGAGTTTGATTATTGTCTTGTTCAAAAGCCAGTTTTTCTATATAAAGCCATATTTGCTTTTTTGTTTGAAGCTTTTTCATTGACTTGACTTCATTGTTTTTAACCTGCTTATTGAAGCTAGCAGCTTCTTCAGGAGGCATTGAGTCCATACAAATTCTGATAACAGAAACAGCAATATTTTTTATAACAGAACTCCAGTGGTTCATACCAGTTTTGTATAATGCGGGGCATATATATGGAAACAATACTTGGTGATTTGACGATATTAATTCAACGAATCTATCATTTTTCCACAAGAGCATAGCTGATTCACTTACCCTAAAATTATTGGAGATTATTAAAAAACACATGTGTTTTGTTAGAGGCTTCATAATTTCAACAAATATATCATCAGTTATATAATCAAATAGTTGCTCAATGAAGCCAACAAAAAGTAGCTCCTTGATTGTTGATGACACGGGCCATTGTATCAAAAGTGCTTTCAGATAATCTCTACATAATGCCATTGATTTTTGAAGATAAATTGTTACGCAAGTGGTTAGGTTTTCATGAAAAGAATACAAATAATCTGATGAATGTAAAGGTAATAATATACAATGATAAAATTGAAGGTATTCCTCTTTAAATGGTACCGAGTAGCCATTTATTATGGGAATCATTGTTTCGAGAAGCTCATTTATTCCAAAAAAGAAGGTTTTCTCAGATATAAATGTGTAGAAATGATGATTGATAACTTGTCTGATATAAGGACGAAAGTGTACAAAACGAAGATAAAACCTATGGATCAGCTGCTTCAAGCAATTCCTTTCGCGTTGATCAGGGGAATTCAAATTAGAAAAAAATCGATTGATATCCTTCTCATTAATTATTGTTTGCAATAATGAAATATCACATAAGGGATTTTCAAGAAACTTAATTATAATATTGTAAATCAATTCCAAATGAGGCCAGGAACTCTCAAATATATTATATGCGAGTTCATCTCCTAGTAATGGTACTGTTACAAGTATTGGAATGGGAGGAAACGTTCTAAAAACATTTGATTTCACCATTTTAAACATTTCTCTAATCATTTCTGAGTTTAAAATCTTATAAAAGCTTGGTTTGCTTAATTGATTGGTAATTTCTGTCAAATGTTGAGTTTTCAATTGTATATTTTTTCGATCTAGCATAGGATTGTTAAAATTGCACTTTACGCGGCATTGATTGCATTTCCTACAAAAAAAATCCGGATATAATGTGTCGTTCACAGATTCCAAAGAAGGAAGTTCTTCAAGAGCCCCGTAATCACCAACAGAGTATGTTGAAGATATCATTTTCGACATTTTCATATTGCTGTTGTCATCACTCAACGGAATCTCAAGATTATTTCGCCGTTTAAGCGCCGTGTTCAACAAGGGCTTGTTTACAGAACTATTTCGGGGATTGGCAGATTGTGAGATCTTACCAGCCACAATCGTCTTTCGAGTAATTTGCTTTGGGTACATAATAAGAAACGTGTTTGATTATTTAAATTGAATTGATACCGATTATTTCACGGTTTATCGTCCAAGTTTACATCAGTTTACTCCTCAATAATAATTTCGTCCCATTTCATTGGGCGAAAGGCCGCTTTGACAGGGGTGCTTATAGGTTCAAAGTCCAGCTGGTCCTTTAGGATTATTGCTTTGGCTGATTTACATGACGGAAGCTTTGGCTTATCTTTCACTTCTTGTGGTGTTGATACATCAGGAAGAAATGGGTTCTGAGGATCTATTTCGATTCTTGGTGGAGTGAATCTCCGTCTAAGCGAATTTGGCTGGTTTTCTGTGTTGATTGTGTCCGGGTTTTTATTCATTATTATGTCACTTTTACAAGTCTTGTGATTTAAAACACAATGTTGAATGATAGATTGCGGGTTCTCACTCACCAGTTTCTAAAAGGATGTGATTTGCTTAAGTGCTCTTGTCAATATTGCAAATCGTGTAATTCATTTTTATGGTATAATCGTAAACCCGAAGATTTGGTTTTGCTTGCCCAGACTTTAACTTCGGAAAATGAATATCGAAAATACCTGTGTGGTGGGATTTCCGAACATATTTTAAATCCAAACATTCTTGAAAAAGCAAAAATTATTACAAGAATGTGCGTTTTAGACAACTCTGATCGTGTTCTAAGTAAAATAATTGAAGCGATAAGTTCAAGGGACATATTTCCATGCTTGTTGCAATCTAATGACAAAGATATAGGTTACTGCAATGCATCAATTTCTGACCTTGAGGTTTTGCCTTTTATTAAGGCAATTTTTAATAATGGAATAGGATTAGAGCCTCACATTGGTATTTATTCTAATCTAGTTCGATTTTTCACAGATAAGTACAAAAAACCAACATTTTCTTCTATCAGATCATTGTTTTTGTTGCTATGTTTTGATAATTTTTTGGTGAGACATAGAATAAGCGAGGATCTTTTAAGAATTGTATCATATATAAATAGTCTTCCATCCACTGGTATACAATATTTTTCATTGATGTTTATTTCTTGCCCCTGTATGATCAAACACACACTAATTATCCTTCATGCTAATATGACATATTTAACCCTCCATGGCTCCGTTAATTCTTCAGAAGTATCTGATTGCGTGGCTTTTATAGAAAAGATTCACCATGTTTCACTTAAAACTGCAATTTCGCTACCTATTAGGTACTTCCATAATGATGTTTTGTCCAAAAAAATTATTGCTTTTATGAATATTAAAGGACTCGCTAAAGACGAGTTTTTCAAAATGGTTCCTATACTCACAATGTTAGACAAAAAAAAGTTGCTTGACGCAGAATTCAGATGTTCACAGTTTAATGAGAGAACAATATTGTTAAATCTTTTAACAAATAATCATGTTTCTAATCATTTAGTGGTATGCAGAAACAATATTATCGAAGACACCATCCTCTCGTTAAATATGCTTGATCCAATTCAATTCAAGATGAAGTTAGAAGTCACTTTTCAAGGAGAATCGGCTTTTGATGCTGGAGGGGTTTCTCGTGAGTTCTTTTACTTATTAATCGGAAAGCTTTTTTCTCTGGATTATTCAATGTTTAGGCTGGTAGGTGACAATGTTTTTTGGTTTTCTGACAAATGTTTTGAATCAATCAATCAGTTTGCGACAGTGGGTACAATTATAGCTCTTGCTATTTATAATTTTGTTGTTCTTCCAATTCGTTTTCCATTAGTTATGTACAAAATATTAAGAAATCATGATATTGATCTATATGATTTAGCCGAAGTTGAGCCTGCAATATATAAAAGCCTCAAATTTTTATTGGAAATGAGATCTAATGGAGAAGATGTCAGTACCCTCCTGTTATATTTTACACACACTAGAGAGAGATTCGACGTAATTGAAGAGATATGCCTTGTACCAAACGGAGATACTATTCCTGTTGGAAATGATAATCTTGATGAGTATATATCTGAGTACACGATGTATTTGCTTATTACATCAACTAAAGAACAGATCACGTACTTTAAAAAGGGATTCGAAAAGGTACTCAGTAGCGAATTTCTAAACAAATTATTACCAGATGAGCTTGACCTAATCATTAGTGGTGAAGAATTGCTTATTTGGTCTCCATTACAGGCAAATGCAAAATACGAAGGATACACACCAGAATCACAACAAGTGTTTTGGTTTTGGGAAGTTTTGAATAACCTTTCAACAGAAAAGAAAAAGCAGTTTCTGCGCTTCTGTACTGGATCAGATAGAGTGCCAATCGGTGGACTCGAAAGCCTTAATATTACCATACAAAGTACATCAGATTCCGAAAAACTGCCTGTTTCACACACATGTTTCAATGTATTGACGCTGCCTACTTACCAAAGTAAGTCAATATTAGAGAAAAACCTCCTTCTTGCAATTGAGCACTCAGAGGGCTTTGGATTGTTATAAAATATTATTTAAATTTTTAGACAGGATTTCAATGGCGAAAATACGATAACGGGTTTTAATTTGTGAGAATAAATTTTCACTTCATTTTTATCCTTGTATGATAAGTGAAGATTTCGTAAAATCCGAATCGGAAATTATTAAGGAAAAGCTTATTTTGCTTCCTGAGAATTGGAGAGCCCCGGGATTAAGAGCATTATTCAGGATGGATGGTTTATTGGATGGAAGATGTCAATTAGCCAGGCATTTAAAGGGAATTGGAAAGCTTGATGAATATCAACAAATGATATCTAAGTATCAGAGAGAGAAAAATGTATGTAAATTTAAGACCCCAGAGAAGGAAAGCGTTCAAATGCCACCAAACGCACCAGCAGAAGCCAAAGGATTGAATATTTTGTATCGCAAAGATGGTCAAATTGATGGAAGGTGCCAGTATGCTAGGTATATGAAGAGTCAAGGATTGAGTGTTTCATCAAAGCCAAAGGAAGAAGTTGATATCAGCCAACTCAATATTAAATATCGCAAAGATGGCGAGATTGATGGAAGGTGTCAGTATGCTAGGTATATGAAAAGCCAAGAAATAGCATCAAATCCAAAGTCAATTGATGAAGTTGACATCAGCAAGCTCAACATAATATATCGCAAGGATGGCCAAATTGATGGAAGATGCCAGTATGCCAGGTATATGAAACAAGCAGGATTAAGTGTTGAAGAAATGAATTCCATGAGTTTCGAAGAAGAGGAATCAGTAGTCGAGATTGTTTCTCCTCCAAAAAACGATTGGTCCCAAGATAAAATGAAGGCATCTGATTTTCAGCCAACATTCAAACAAGTCCTCCAATTGAACATTTCCGAAAAGAAAAATGGAGGAATGGATAAGAGGTGCCAGTTATTCAATTTCTTCAAGAAATCATTCCCTTCTCTTGCTCAGTCACAACTTTTTGAGAATTTTCCAGTGAAGAACTTCCAGCTCCTCCAAACCAACGAGAATACCCTTATTAATAAGATTCCACTCTACGTAATATCCCAAGCATATGATTCATCGAGCGAAACAGAAATTAAGCAATCATTGTGGTCTCTAATTATGTCTTCTGATTTAACAACTAATGGTACTCCATTACAAGATGATTTTTCCAACAAAATGAGAGAGTTTTCGAGCAATATGAGAAACAACAATATGATTCAAAATCCTGATGGCATTATCCGAATAATTCTTGATCAAATTGGGTTAAATGAGAACATGAAGGAAATAGTGAAATGGACATCTGAAGATATCATTAAGTCCCAAAACCAAATTCCGAAAAAGGAATCATTGAATGAATAAACAAACTCATTCTACTATTTTACTTATAATGGTGTTTCTGGACTAAGCTTTTCTTCATCATTTCTCCCGCTAACTTTCTGGTATTTTTGGGATTCCATTAATACTCTAAACTCATAAAATGTGGCACCACCAGACAAACAAGTATTTAGAAATGCAATTGTCCTTGATATAAACCCAGAATCTTTGGCCAATAAATCCAAAAATGTGGCCAGTCCAACACTTCCGCTTGTTGGAAATCCAATAAACCTATATACACACCAACCAACAAAGCAAAACTGTATCATTGTCCAAGTAAATGGAATATCACTCTTTCGACAAGAATCATACAACCTTTTGAACGAAATGTTAATGATAACATACATTGTTGCAATTCCTTGGATTATGGCAAACACTAAAGCGTTGATCTTTGAATACTGAACAAGTCCTGTAACAGATAAAACAGCAATAACATTGAGCAAGCATGATGAAAAAACACATAAAAATCCAGTAACAGCGAGATTAACACATTTTCTTGCTGCACTTGGAATATCATTTTCAATATCAATATAAATAAGAGGATATTGAGTAGGCCAGTTAGGTAAATGATATGTATCTGCCTTCGCTTCTTGAAGTTGCTTCTGCCTTTCTAAAAGCTTTGCTTCTTTTGCTTTTAATTCTTCAATTCTCGCAGCTTTGGAAACCGATTTTGTTGTTGTGCTTGTGACAACTTTTGGTTTGCCCATATCCTTCGGCATTTCAGGCATTCCAGTTGAATCGTACTCTCCAGCAAATGGGTTTTCACTCATTTGTAAATGCCACTTTTCTCCAAAACGAAAAGCAATTTTTTTATACACAGAGATATTTGATTGTAATGGAAGTGTTTTCTTTATTTAGATAATATGAAAAAAAATTTCTACTATATAACCCTATTTCTTCTACTTTTATGTGGATTAATGCAATACAAGTTGATGATATGGAAATATTAAATCCCATCAAGTACTTGAATAATAGCAGGATCTGTTTTTATTGTTCAGCATTTTCTTTCAATGAAAATAATATACTCAATGTTGAGAAATCAATATTTCGGAATGATAAATCCTAACCGTTGCCTTCTATTTATTATCAAAAATCGCTTGTGGAATTCCTCACTCATAGATTCTTGTACTTATCAAAAAAGATTTTATTTTTTTCTTCTTCTTCAGGAATAATTGTCCATCTGTATAATGCATTTCATATCCCAGAGAATCTATTATATCAATGAGAGTAAAAAGAGCTTGAGTGCCACTTTTAAATATGGAAAACCCCAAATGGGATGCTGCTGATTTAAGTGAGAGCGACAGACTAATTGGAACTGTTTTGTACAAAGGAGACGATGCCAGTAATCCGGTTTGTGTTTGCTCGATTTTATCCTCGACATGTTCATTAATACATGCACTTGTTTCAGGAAGCGTTGCTATTGGGCATTTTGTTATTACAGAGAACCAATTACTTAATCCTATTGATTATTCTCGAGGAGCGGAACCATTGGGTCAATTTATGCGTTCTCAGAGATTTGATGTATACAAGATCAAGCATTATACTATTATTACATTTGACGAATCTATAAGTTGTACCCATGAAGTTGTAGATGAGATATTTAGGGTTGTAAATCCAGATAGTATCATTGTTCTAGAATCTATACATGCATCTTTGTTTATGAAACCAGATCTTATTACTCCCCAAATCTTCTGCCTATCTAACAAAGTCGAAGATTCGAATTATCCCGTCCCTAACATTGTTACTGGAATAAGTGCTGGTTTGATAACACAATCAGAAGTGAAAGGAAAGCACTGTCGTGTTTTTGTAGTTGTCGAAGATGATTGTGGCCCATCAATCGAATCAATGAAGCTTTTCCAAGAAACTCTCAATCCAATATTACCTATATCGTTCAATGATGTGTCCCAGAAGGCAATGGATCTATATCATCTATATCACAATGATATTGGTATGGTATATACATAAAGTTTTTTCAATTCACTTTTTTGTAGGATTATGGAGACACTGGGCATGAGTTTAATGATGAAGAATAAGTATTATTTGTTTTTAACCACAGGAAATTCTTGGCTGCAGCTGTTGTTGTTACGGCTGGTCTTTGGACATTTAATAGGGTAACAGACAGAAAAATTATGAACGAACAGGATCAAGAAGAGCAAGAAGAGAAAAAACAAATTGAGAAGCTTAAATCAGAGTTGCCTTTGTCTATTTTAAAGAGATATAATTTAAATAGGAAATAATTACCCAAATAGAGATTAAGTATATTAAAACCAGCATTTCTGTGTTGTTTTTAAGATAAAAAATACCATTTTTGATGAATGAAGAAACAAAAAGTAATGTTTACTAGATTCGAATTGTTCTTTTTTATAATTTTGACATATATTTCTTATGTATTGAGGAACTTTAGGTTACCTAGGCCACAAATCGAGTCTTTTGGTGAAAAAAAAGAAATTGATATTTCATATGCGTTGCTAAATGGTAGCCATTATACTAATGATTTTAATTATATTGGTAGAATGATGCAAATTTTGTATTTAAAAGTTTTTGATTATAATATTACGTCAATAACTTACATTTTTACACATAATTATTCATACATAACTCTCCGACAGTTTTCGAGCATTCCTTCGATAATTACTCCATCAATTTATTATCTTTCTTTGAAAGTATATGGATTTTCTGTGATTTCTTGTATAACTGGATCTTTTTTAGTATTATTCAGTCCAATCTTAGTATCAGAATCAAGATATTACTCTCTATCAGGATTTAATCAGCTTCTATATTGTATAGTTTGCTTTTTGCAGTCATATTTTAATCAAAACAAAACCTTGGATTTACTTCTTTGGTATGCATTAATATCAAGTTGCATTCACAGCGGATTCATTGATCCCATCATTTTGTTTTTGAGTATATATTCTTCAAAAGATAGAATTTTTGTTAATTGTTGCGTATTTTTTTCCATGTATCTCTTCTCAAAGTATGTTCAACAAAAATTGTTCTATGTTTTGTTTCCGCATTCTATTGATTCCTTATTGCCTAACAATCCCAAAGCATTCACAGGGTTTGATTTTTCTTATATCATATTTTGGATTTCATTATCTATATACTTGTTTTTTTCTTTTCGAAAGATTAAATTCCACCATTTAGGAATGATTACTAGTTCATTTGTATTGTCGAAAAATCAATCCTATTGTTTTATTTATTCTTCCATCTTTTTTTTGGTGTTATGTATCAATACTCTTTTGAAAAAATATAGAAGGATTGACAGCTGTGTCCTTACATTATTAATACTTATTTCGAGTTTATATTTTATAAAACATTCCCCCGAAATCTATATGATTGAATAAACAAACTGTGAATATCCAAAGATATATCCATACTCTAAAGTATTTCCAAGCAGTTTTGTTAGTTATATCTTTGATCAAACCTCTAACCAAACTCGAGATAACTTAAATTTTTAATATGCTTATCTAAGATCATTAACAATATTTATTTTTTCAGCTCAATGATTAGATTTTACAATGAATCGTTTCCTTCTTTTTAGCTTTATTTTGTAAGTTATGACCAAATTCGTATTTTTTCCATGTGCAAAACATGAAGAATTATAATCACAAAAATTCCAGTTATGGAAATTTCATTATCATTATATAATCATGAGCCAAACTCTATACCAAATGGTTTATGATCCTGAAAATGGGAATGCTTTGATACTTGGGATTTCGAGGGACACTGAACCTCGAGAAGTAGTTCAATATTCAAACAAACTTATCCACGCTACACTAGCTCAAGTAGTACTTATTCCGATTCAAATAGCAGAATTGATAATCTTTGGTTTTTTTCTTTTTCAGTATCATTCTCTTATTGTATTATCAAAGACCAATAGAATGATTGGTTTTTGTGGAGAATCGATTTCTATATGTTTCATTACAAATATATTTGTATTCATTGTAACAACATGTGTAATGATTGAGAATAATGAAGAGGAGTCCGACCAAGTATAAAAACTCAACCCATATATCTTTTGCATTTTTATCAGCTTTTTGATTAACTAGATATTCAACAACACTAAGACGATATCTTTGAGCAGCTAAATGAAGAGGAGTCCAATCATTATTATTTTTTGCATTTATATCAGCTTTTTGACCAACTAGATATTCAACAACACTAAGATGACCATATTCAGCAGCAAAATGAAGAGGAGTCCAATCAATTATAAAAACTCAACATAGTTATTTTTTGAATTTACATCTGCTTTTTGATTAACTAGATATTCAACAACACTAAGATGACCATTATGAGCAGCTAAATGAAGAGGAGTATAATCATCATCATTTTTCGAATTTACATCTGCTTTTTGATTTATTAGATATTCGACAACACTAAGATGACCATTAGATGCAGCATAATGAAGAGGAACCCAATGAAATATAAAAACCCAACATAATCATTTTTTGAATTTATATCTGCATTATGATTAACTAGACATTCAACAACACTGAGAGAACCAATTTGTACAGCCCAAAAAAGATAACTTTGGCCATTTATTCCATCTAGGAAATCAGCTTTTTGATTAACCAGATATTCAACAACACTAAGATGACCCTTCATAGCAGCATCATGAAGAGGAGTCTTACCAAATATAAAAAATCAAAACCCCAACCTTTTGCATTTATATCAGCTTTTTGATTAACTAGATATTCAACAACACTAAGATGACCATTCTCAGCAGCATAATGAAGAGGAGTCATGTAAAATATTAAAACTCAACACTATAATTTTTTGCATTTATATCAGCTTTTTGATTAACTAGATATTCAACAACATTAAGATGACCTTGTTGAGCAGCATAATGAAGAGGAGTCCATTTATATCTATCATTTGAATTTATATTTGCATTATGATTAACTAGACATTCAACAACACTGAGAGAACCAATTTGTACAGCCCAAAAAAGATAACTTTGGTCATTTATTCCATCTCGGAAATCAGCTTTTTGATTAACCAGATATTCAACAACACTAAGATGGCCATTCTCAGCAGCATAATGAAGAGGAGTAAAACCTAATATAAAAACTCAACACTTTTAGATTTATAATTTATATCAGCTTTTTGATTAACTAGATATTCAACAACACTAAGATAACCATAAGAAGCAGCTAAATGAAGAGGAATTTGATTATTATGACCTTTTGCATTTATATCAGCTTTCTGATTAATTAAATATTCAACAACACTAAGATGGCCATTTTGAGCAGCTAAATGAAGAGGAGTCCAACCATTATTATTTTTTGCATTTATTGCAGCTTTTTGACCAACTAGATATTCAACAACATTAAGATGACTTTGTTGAGCAGCATAATGAAGAGGAGTCCAATTATATCTATCATTTGCATTTATACGAGCTTTTTGACCAACTAGATATTCAACAATACTAAGATGACCATTAGAAGCAGCATAATGAAGAGGAGTATAATCATCATCATTTTTTGAATTTAAATCAGCTTTTTGATTAACTAGATATTTAACAACACTAAGATGACCTTCTCGAGCAGCATAATGAAGAGGAGCATAATCATCATCATTTTTTGCATTTACATCTGCTTTATGATTAACTAGATATTCAATAATACTAAGATTAAAAAACCTAGATGCTTCATGGAGAAGAGAAATATTTGTTTTGTATTGATGAAAAACTAAGTTAAAAAGTCCCATTGAACTACTGCATACAACACTACATACAACCTGGTCATTTATGACAAAGCCTGATAATAATAATACTTTGAAACACTTAAGTGAACCAAAGAAACCACTAAATGACAAGAAATCGAGTGATTTGGGCTCCTCCGACCATTCAAATGGACTCCATTCACATTCTCTCTTATTATGATTATTTATCATTCTTTTGTCTATTTCTTCAAATAGATCATACTTTAAACAAAACTCAATTGATGATTTGAGAAATCCAAATTGTATTAAAGAATCTAATTCCGTATCATCGCTATACTGTGCATCACTTTCACTAAAACCAGAATAATCAACTTCAATATCATTTTTGAAAAATAAACAGAGGAATTTGCTCCTATGAAATTCAAGTGATTCTTGAATTTCCTCCTTAGTGAAACCATTTATTCGATAAAGCCTCTGAATTAGGGTTGGACAGACAATAAATACCTTTTCTAATACAATTTTTCTCATATATGAGTCCTTAAGATAGTAAGAACAAAAAAAAACAAATTTTTCTAAATGAAGAGGTCTCAATTTGGGATATATGCTAAAAATATTGACTAAAAAATCCATTTTCTGGATTTCTATATATTCGAAAACTGGAGATTCACCATAAAGCTTCTTTTCAACAACAAATTGCTCTTTGAATAGAACCAAATCCATTAAATATTATAAATGCCAAAAATTAATTTTAAACAATTAGGTAATAGATCCACTTGTATCTCTTGACTTAGTTTAATTGGTGAAGATATTCTTGATCAAAAATTGTTTATTGGTGTTTTTTTATGGGAATTTCAAGGAAAAAATCCATGAAAATGAATCATTACCCAAGTTTCATTTTCTTCTTTCTGAAGTGACTCGACTTGAAATCAGATGAATCTTTAAAAATCCGGATGATTTGATGTCTATTGTGTCGAAGAAACCGGATATTGTGTCTTTAATTGAGCAATCTTACTTCGTTTCACAATTCTCCATTTTTTAGTGTTGTTTGATAATCAATTACAAGTCGATTTGAATCATTTCCTGCTGTGATGAAATTTGTATATTTCCGATATTCCTATCTCTGTTCACATCTTATTATCTGATCGAATGAATATTGTTATCAATTGGACATGAAATTTGTCATAGCATTGTGCTATCATGACCATTTCTAGAGGGATATTGCGTTTTTCTTGAGAGTCTCACATGTTACAAATCTTTTGGTATTAGCGAGCATGGTATTTTTCAGTTCCATTTCCGAAATCTATAATTATCCAAAGACAGAGACAAAAACGATTCAGAAGAACTCTCTTCCATCAATAATCAGTTTTTCCCCATTTGAGATATTCGATTTGTCCAGACAAAAACATGAATTATTAACAGAATATGATTTTTCTCGTCATTTAATCAAGAAATCGGCAGATTCCGACTAAAATCGATACAATTATGTGATGAAAAACGAAAATAAATCATCAACACCAAGAATATTTCCATGTTTTTGTTCCATCAAAATCCTGATTAACAATCATCATAATTATTTACTATGATTGCAAATATTATTTCTTCAAAAGAAAATGACCATTCTAATCATTCATCACATTATGGAAATTGAGGGACTTCCAACATTAAATGAACAAGAAAAATTGTGATTTATAAGATTCATTTATTTTAATGATAATATTTTCCCCCATCCATTGATTGGATCTTTAGGCATACTCTGCATTCCAATAGAAGGCGATTTTGTGCAAAATTTATGATTGCTTCTTCTCGCGAATTTTGCCTTTCTTGCTATGAAATGATAGACAAAACATTTTTCTCGGGCACGAAATGCGAATATTTAAATAGTATAAAGCAAATTAAAACCAAATCAGGCGTTTTTGTAACGTATCTAATTAATAATCTGGTTTGTGGATCGATTGGCACCACCGAACAAATAAATATTCATGAAGGTATAACAGAATACTCGATTTCCGCATCAATGTACGATTTTAGATACCCAAAAATGACCAAATTCGACTTCAAAAACTCATCATGCTGCGTATCGCTGTGTGGAGAGTGTGAAATTGTCCAAAAACCAGATGATTGGTCTTTGGGTACCCATGGTTTAAAAATAGTTCAGAACAACAAGTCAATCACAATGCTTCCAATCGAGATGGCCAGCTTTTCGACAAAAACTGAAGTTATAAGCCATATAACTAGCCAATGTGGCGACCAAAACATAACTATATATCGATTCCCTGTATCCTACCACATAGAACCCTATAAAAACTCTCAGTAACCTCCGGTTTTCCTTACGATATTTTTAATGTCAACTCTAACCAGCCTAAAGTTCATCATCATTGGGTCCAGCGGTGTTGGTAAAACTGCTCTATTAAAGCGATTAGTTGAAGATTCCTTTGCGGAAGAATCGCAGTCAACTATTGGGGTTGAATTTGATTCTACCGTTATTCAAGTTGATGATAGACAAGTTAAACTACAAATATGGGATACAGCAGGACAAGAAAGATTTAGATCTATAGCAAAAGCATATTTCCGGAACGCTGTTGGTGTTTTGCTTGTTTTTGATATCACTGAAAGGAAAACATTTGACGATCTTAGCCATTGGCTAAACGATGTTCATGCTCTATGTGATCCCAATGTTGTTATTCAAATGATTGGAAATAAAGCTGATCTCGGATCTTCTCGGATTGTGACTTTGTCAGAGGCCGAGAATTTTGCAGAACATCATCAGATTTCATATCTTGAAACTTCAGCCAAGGGAGGAGATAATGTAAGAGAAGCATTTATTCGGACAGCAGCTCAGATCTTGAACAAATCCATAAAAACCTCAGGCTCAAAAGATGTGAAGCAAGTAAATAATGGTGGTAGCCAGGGTTGCAAATGCTAAAAAAGAAGTTTTATCTTTGTTGTAGTTTTCCACTTACAAGCTTTGGAAACACCTTAGTTGGTGCAGGGAGATTTGGGTACGAGGAGGGCCTATCTTGTGTGAAGATTTCTTCAATCTCTTCCGGAACAGTCATTATTGATTTAATTTCTTCTACTTTGAGAGCTGGTTTCATTGGGACAGCTAGGGAAGGGTCAAGTTTGCTTTCATCCTTCTGTTGTTTCGGGAAGAAAGAGTTGTCTATATTTAATAATTTCTCAATTACTGCAGCCCCATTGGGATCTTCTGTTCCAAGATATCTACATCTCACTCCATATTTTGACCAATCTGGGCTGATTTCTCCTGGATCTGGAAGTTTGTGTCTGAAATAGCAAGTATCACCATATAAGCACTCACTATTGAGCCATTCAGGACAAACAGGAGATTTTCGATACATCAAATAAGGATCTTGCTCTACAATTTGCCGAACCCTTTTAACAACGCTTTCATCAAGATTTAACACTTGATCTCTCAATGATGAATCAAACCACTCTTCTCCTCTTTGAATTTTCCGATCAATTGTGCGATTTTCATGCCAAAGGCGGTATTTAGTTTTAGATTGCTTGGTTTTGTGCATCAAAAGCCTATTTCTAACAGCAACAGGAATTCCAATATCTAAATCGAGCAATGAAACTTGGCATATATTCGCAACACGTGCACAAATCTGGCATATATATGTTTTATATGGAACCCCATTAAGCCTCCATGTAAAAACAGTAAATGGTCTCTCGCATATACAACATTCTTTGCTAAGTCGAGATTTGCTCATCTGGAAGTGCTTTTCCCCGTTAAGAATTCCGTTGTACAACAAAGGAAAAGGTGGATCCAATAAGGAGAGAAGAGCATCATTAGTATTAATCATAAACGATATTAAAAACCTGGTTTAAAACATTAGTGGGATTCGTTCTGTTCATCATCTGTTTCATTAGTGATTGGATTCTCTGAGCCAAATACACCGCAAGTTGTTGACATGTGTGATTGTTGTGCTAATTCGGAGAGATTTAGACCATTGCCCGATCCAATGCATTCACTAAAGGCTTTTTGTACATCTTTTCTCCTTTTATCGAGTATTGATTGATAATGGTCATTATTTTCGGGCCTGGGCTCATCATTACAATCATCTACAGCCTCAATAATATTTTCCGATGTTGATGTCGAAATCCCTTTGTTCAAAAATACCGAAAACTCATCTATATCGCTTTGAGATGTAAGAAAAGGAAGCAGAGGTTCAATTATTTCCAAAACTTTCATTGCCGAAAGTTGATTAGAAGTGAGAAAATCATGAACAACAGTCCTTAATTGTCTTTTTGAAGCAATAACCATAGATTCAGGTGGCTTTGTTTCAACCCCTGCCCAATGATAAATAAATTCAGAAATAAATTGATCCTTTTTGTCTCCTATAAGTTGTTGCGAAAACAGATCAGCCAATTTCAATTCTGCTAACTGGGATTTTGCCGCTTCAATCACTGAAAATGCTGCATTCTGCAATTGGGGATCATTCAAAACAGGAATAACAACAGAATCGTGTTTTTGGACGAAACAACTGTTCAACTCAATATTGCAAGACATTAAAAATGATACATATGTGTGTTAAATTCCTTCTAAGATGAATTAATTTCATTTATTAATAGAATGAAACATGATATTGAATGGAAATCTATTAAAACACAGGAACCTTTTGAATTCGGGACTTTTGGGGAAGTAAAAAAGGGATATTCTAGTGTTTTTGGACAAGTTGTATTAAAACAATTGAACTTTGAAGATGATGATCATGATATGGGATTATGGGATCAATTCATTACCGAAGTTAATGCAGTTTCGTGCAAAGCATCTCCTTTTATTTTGAGGTTTTATGGTACAACAATTTCAAATGAAGGAGAGCTATATATGGTTACTGAATATGCTTCAAAAGGATCACTATATAATTACATATCGAATTTGCGGGATTCAAAAGAGTTTCCATGGAGCATGAGATACAGGATATCCATGGAAATCGCCCAAGGACTTGCATTTATTCATCACAAAGGAGTTGTTCATTGCAATCTCAAGAGCTCCAATGTATTACTTGATCAAAGCTTTACTGCCAAATTATTCGATTTCGGATTGACCAGATTCAAAGACCCATCGCTATCAAAATCGAATGATTTCTTCAATAGTTTGAAATGGAGAGCACCAGAATCAATAGGGTCATCTATGAGTTTTCAATCAGATATTTATTCTCTTGGAATGGTATTCTGGGAGTTGGCATCATTGAAAACTCCTTTTCTTAATAGTACCCCAAGAAATATGTGGGCAGATATTGTTGGAGGTGAGATTATACCAGAAGATACTCCATTTCGTTATAAAGAACTTATTACAGCATGTTGGAATCCAGACCCTGATCAAAGACCTACCATTATGAGTATTATCCAAGCACTTGAGGCTCTTACAAATAACAATGACACAAAAACCGATTGTATAGATCCTGATGATCTCAAGGTTGACTCATCTTTACTTTCTTCTCTGAAAAAAGAAAATTTGAATCTTAAAACAATGCTAAGTCATTCAACAAAATGTAGCCAAATGATCTCATACTTGCTGAAAGGTGAAGAAATACAAATCGATATTTTCAAAGCAGCTGAAGAAGGATCAACAAAAAGTATTATATACCATCTCTCAAATGGAAAAGATATTAATACAACCGACGTTTTTGATATATGTTATATTTGGTTTTTATTATTGATTCAAAGAGACTCCACTTTATAAAGCTGTGAAAAATGGCCACATTGATCTTGTTGATTTCCTTTTGAAATATGGTGCTGATCCACAATTATCAAATACTGTTATTTGGAGTATTATGATGCAAAGCAATTAATAGATCTGTTTCTCCCCTTCATTCTGCATCAAATTATGGTTTCAATGAAATTGTTCAACTATTGTTAAAAACCAAAGGCACAAATATCAATTCAATTGACATGTTTATATGAGTGGTTTTCGGGTTATCATTCTTGTTATAAACAAACTCCTTTGCATTATGCAGTTTATGGTAATCATTATGAAACATTAAAACTTCTTATTAATCATGGAGCAGATCCCAATATTAGAAATAAGAATATTATTAACTTTTTATTGTTATTTATTCTAAATCAACCAAACTCCTCTTTCGGAGGCTATGTCTCCCGATAAGAAAGATTTGTTTCTTCTTTTACTTGAAATATCTGATCTTAATGTAATGAATTCAATTTAAACATTTTTATTTATAAGCAAACCCCTCTTCATTTTTGTGTAAATTGTTGTTCACTAAATGAAGTTAAATACTGTTTTTCCAAAGGAATTGATGCTAATCTTAGGAATGATATGGTATTTTCAAATTTCATGGCGAAACACCATTGATTATTGCTTGCAGAAATGATTCTACTGATAGTGAAATGATTAGTCTTTTATTAATCCATGGATCAGATCCCAATATTGCAGATAAAGTCAATATTTAGCACATTTAGTTTTTGATTCTGTTTTGGTAACTATCCGATCCATAGAGCGGCCCAGAATGGAAGAATTGATATATTGGAAATACTATTGGCCAATAATACTGATATTAACCCTTTAAACAAGAACGATTCTGTTGAGATATCAAAGAAACACCATTATTAATGGCAATAGAGAGAGAACATCATGACATCTGCCAAATTCTGATTGATAGAGGAGCTGATTTGTATACAATCAATAGTATTTTTTGTGAAAATTTAAGCTTTGCTTGATTTTTTCTCTCTTACACCTCTTTTTTATTCAATTGATAACAATTTGCATAATATCACAAGTTTAATTCTTGACAAAATGGATGATCCTAATCAAATTATTAATGTTATTGTTAATGTTTTTTGGTTCATTTCACATGTATTATTTCTCTCTCTTAAGCACTATTGAGAAAAATGGATATAATATTGTTCCATACTCATCAGGGAAGAATTATAATAATAATGTTGTTTCATATTTTATATTAAAATTTTTCCCATTTCTCCAATTCATTATGCAATTATGAAAGATAATATTCAAATTGTAAAGATACTTATTGATAATGGGGCTGACATTAATATGAGTGGGCCATATAAGTTTTTTTATTCAGTATGATGACACCATTAATGCTAGCTATATTGAAAGAGAATACTAATGTAGCCAAATTATTGTTATCATTGCATGCCGACATAACCCAAAATGATTATATGAATCACAATGCTCTTTTCTATGCAGTTCTCCGCAACCAAGTCGAAATAGTCCAATTCTTATGTATCAATGATTCATTGGCTTATTCTTCATCCCCAATCGACACAATAAAGAAACTAATAGAATCATCACCCAACAAAGAAATCCAAAACATTCTCCATCAGTATTTACAGTCAATAAAATAGTGGATTGAACAAGTTTTTAGGATCAAAAAAATGGAGAATTGGACAGAATTTGTAAAAATTAAACAGATAGGCCAGGGAGGATATGGTTCCGTTTTTTTAATATCTAAAGATGGTGTTCACTATGCAATGAAAGAAGCAGGTAAAGGAAAGGATAAAGAATTAATTGATGAATATCAATTTATCAGATCATCAGATATTGAATATACTCCGAAGATTTTTTATCAAGGAACTTCGAAAAATGGTAACACAATGTTTATAATGGAATATCTCCCATATTCGTTGAAACAACTGATGAATAAAAAAATGCTTTTCGATTCTGACCGAGCATTGGTTGCACATTGCTTGATTCGGGCATTACTCACAATACATAGTAGAGGGTTTATACATAAGGATATTAAGCCAGATAATATTCTATTTACTGAGTCATTTTTACCAAGAATAGTTGATTTTGGACTTGTTTCATGTACCAGAACCGAACACAGAAACATTAAACATGGCATTACACCTGCTTACGCCCCACCAGAGGCATTGTTCTCAGATGATTATCCAATTGACTCTACATATGATGTATTTTGTTATGGTCTATTAATATATGATCTATATTTTGGTCTTCCAAGGGTTGACAACATTGTTTTTCTTGAAGAAAGTATGTTTAAAGATTACATTAATGGTTTAAGGGAAGGATGTCCAAACAACAAATATGAAATCCCATATTTAATATTCATGGAGTGTACAGAGTTCGATCCAAAAAGGAGACAAAAGCTCGAAGAAGTGTATTATTATGTTGAAAAGTTGTTGAATAACGATATAAGATCAAGGATACATGCAGAATCATTTTATGAGGGAGCTAACACTATTGGAGAAGATACTATTTCGATTTATTCAAAAGCCAGTGTTTTCTCGACACTTTATTTATTGCAGAAGGCAAAACCAGGATCCGAATCCCTTTTACTTCAGAGATTTAAATTTATACGAAGTTTGGAAAATCCTCATATTGCTCGCCCACTAGGTTGCTTTTATAAAGATAAAACAGTGTGTGTGCTTTCTGAGTTTCCCCACCATCAAATTTCTCTTAATAGAATGTTAAAACTCGAAAAAGTCAATTCATTATTGATTATCTTTAGAGTATTTCATGAGATTCATGCAAAGAATATAGTATACAGATACCTGAGTCCTGATCACTTGTTTTTGGATAACAAAAATATTTTAAAACTATTGTGGCTTGTTGAGAAAGATTATGAGGACAAGGATTATCCTTTTAAAACTTCCACCGTCGTCTATTCTCCTCCAGTTGGATTATATAGTTATGATGATCCCTCTTATGATTGGTTCACTTTCGGAATGATGGTATATGATTTATTTTTTGGTCTACCAAAGGTGAATGAATCTATTGTTCTTAACAAAAAAATATACAAACAAGACTATCTTCTCCCTTTATATCAAAAAAAGCACAATTCATTTAACAAAGCTTATCAAATTTTTAAATTTTGTACATCAGATGAAGAACATGCTTCTTCCCAAGACATTTATAATATCCTAGTTGGATTGAGATCAGAAGTTCAATAATCATTTGTGTGAGAAAATTGTTTTAAAATTCTATTTATTGTTTCATTTCTTTTGATATCAATTTTAAGGCTGCAAGATTTGATCCACATCTATCTCTCATTTCAGTAACTTTCATATGTGTAATTGTCATCACTTCTTCAAGTGTAGCTCTTAAATCTGATGCCGCTTCAATTTGTGTTCTATGATATTTTATAATAGTTGTAATAAATCTAACAGTGAGCTCTACTTCTTTCCCTTCTTTTAACCATTCAAGTGATCTTCTTATCAAAGATATTGCTGAATGAAATGGCAGTGATTGCATTACAATATCCATGTTGGCACGGTTTATGGCTCGTATTGACTTTAGTACATATTCTGTAGGGGATACTAATCTCATTAATGGATTAGTGCCAGGACTGAGGGTTTCTTTATCTGCCGCTTCAATTGCATCTGACAATTTATCACCATGTTCGATTGATTCTACTGATTGACGAGATGCCAAATCATTTATCACTCCTCCAAGAATTGAACCCCTTAGAGCCGCAACAGTTCTATCTAATCTTGCTGCATTTTCAGATTCAATTCTCCTTTCAAGTTCAATGCTCTTTTCCTCGGAAACATATAAATGCTCAGATGTTCGTTTCCACATCCTTAATCCTTTGTCTCTACCACCTGTTACAACGTATGATCCATTTTGAGAAACAGAAAGAGCATAAATTTCTCCTATATGACTTCTAAGCCTCTGAACACACAAAAATCGATCACAATCCCAAAGCTTAAGAATACCATCTCTTCCAGCACTCCAAGCTAAATGTGTACTAGGAATAAATTTTGCAGCAACAACAACACTATCATGTGCCCACATCGATCGATGACAATCTCCAAATTCTGTTCCCCATATCCTCAGGTTTTTATCAGCGGAACCTGTCACAATTAATGATCCATCAGAAGAGAAATCAATTGATGTAACTGGAAGCTGAGATCCATAGAGAGAGAGATGAAAATTAAGGGTATCAGTATGAAATATCCTAACTGTAGAATCGAGAAGAGCAGCAGCAATAAATCTGTCTTCGGGGCTATATGATACAGAATACACTTCATCAGGTAGTTTGAGAGTTCTTCTGTGTACCAAAACTGGGCGGGGTTCTGAACAATCAATTTTTTGAAATGTAATTCCCCAAAAATGGACTTCATGATCACCAGATCCTGTAGCAATTTCTGAACAATCAGCATTTCGAGCAATTGACCATATGCGTGTTGAATGGGCTTGAAGCTTGGTATAAGATTGACATGAATTAATATCAACCATTTCAATATAACCTTCTCTTGTCCCAACAATTACAAATCTATCTCCAGGTAGATGGAGTACCGAAGAAGCATTTCCTACCAATATGTTGGATATACATTGTTTTGACTCAATATCCCAAATTCTTAGTTCACCTTCACTGACAGAAAGAATCTTATCACTCATAAATGAAATTCCACGAATATCAGATACATGACCTAATGTACGATGCTTTTCTTTATAAATAGGTTTTTCTTCTCCCTCACCTAACACACTTGACGCAATAACAATAGAGTTGTTTGAAAGAGATGCAGCAATGTTGCTACTGTCCAAAAATGAAACACAACAAATTTTTGACTTCAAATCAAAAGTGTGATCAAGTTCAAAAGGAATAACATCTGTAGCAACACCACCAGATTTTTCTGCCCTTTTCTGCCTTCTTTTCTTTTTCTTTTCAATTTCATCATCATTATATATCTTCCAGAGATCCAACGTATTATGATTTGATGATAATATAAATGATTTGCAATCATCGGAAACCTTAATTGAATGAACACGATGGCTTGACTGCCTTGGTACTTGTGTACTTAAGCTCAACACAACAGGGTTCATATTATTAATTGTATCTGGATCAGCAATGGTAAACACAAAAAAATCTGATGATTTTCCAGCAGAAATAATTCTGTTAGGAGGCAAAAAGGCCAATGAGTATAATTCTGATGATGCTGATGTAACAGTTTGAACACATGATTGAATCTCCATATCCCAAACTCTAATATGTGTGTCTTTTGATGAAGATACAAGATATTGAGATCCAGGGATAAAAAGAAGATCTGTGATGACATTTTGGTGGCCTGCAAAACGGCAAATACCACAATCACCAGAGCAATCCCAGACAATAATGTCATTATCTTGGCCACCAGAAGCCAGTTTTGAAGAGTCATCAGCAAAGGCCAAAGCACTAATGGGACGCCTATGCCCAACAAAGTGGTTTACTACTTCTCCATCAATATCAAAAACTAAAATTTCGCTATTAGAATAACCAACAGCAATTAAATCTTCATTAGGAGATGCCGCAATTTCTGTTACTTGAATGATTTCTTCTTGCTCCTCGAAGCTTTTTGGTATTGAAAATACTTTTGATGTAGTTTTCAGATTTTTCGAATATGCAACAACATTATTTGCTTGTGCCGTAATAATTAATTCCCTCCTTTTTAAATAACAAAGCGATTTGGCACGTGTCGTATGAAGACCGAGAATAGAATCTATTTTAAAACGAAGATATGAGTGTTCCATTTTAGTGATAAAGACCAAACCGCTTTGCAGCCAGAAAAAGGGTAGTAAAAAAATCGCAGGTTTTAGTCGTCCTCATTACTATCATATCCACCTTCTAGATTGGAATAGTCAAGTTCATCATCTTCCACCTTTTTCTTTGGGTTTTCAGGTTCAGATTCTTCGACATACTCATATTCGTTATCAGAATGTTTTGATGCATTTTTATCGATTGGAATCACTGGGATTGCTTTGGATCCCTTATCAGAGTCAAGCTCAATAAAAGATAATGCTGCACTATCATCAGAATCTGCTTCTACAAACTCTGCAGACGATCCTGAAGCTGTGACAAGTTCAACAAACTCATCATTGGTGACAGGCTCGACTGGTTCTGCTTGATTCTTATTAAACTCGTTCCATTCGTTATGAAGATATGGGTTGGTGGATTTTGGATATAATGTTGATGAGTCAATAATTGGAATATTCTCGTTTGTGATCTCTTTATACTCAATAATTGGAGATCCAAAATCAATATTATCATATGTCTGAGATGGCTTCTCTTTCTGCTTCTTTGCCATGCTAGACTCAACTAATTCTTTTTCTATCTGCACAAAGAAGGGATCTGTTTCACCCTCAAACGATATTCCGGCAAATACTTCAGAATATGGTTTTTCGTTTCCAACATATGTATCAATTATGGTTTCTACTGGTGCTTCTTTTTCAGAATCGGGCTCTGATTCGGATTCTTTAATATCATTCTTCACAAACTTAGATTGAGGGTCAACTTCGGTTTCTTGAAGATCTGGCTCTAGTTCCGAAAATGTCATGCTAATCTCATCTTTATCGTTTAAAAATGTCAATTCTTGTGATATTGGCTCAGGATCTACCATTTTATCGTTAGGAGCCATAGTATATTCAAATCCAGTTAAAGCTGATGACGAAAGACCACTCTGATCGTCATCGGATTTTTCAACAGGAATGGATTGAACACTTTCTGGTTTTTCCAAAGTAATTCGATTAGATTTAGAATGCTTATGCCTCTGAGATGATGTTTTCCCCTCGGCTTCTTTGGACCTGTGAACTTTAACTCTGACTTTCCTTCTTGCGCTGGAATTCATCGACATTGATCCCAAATTTTCACTTTCAATAAATAAATCACTTTGGGATTTATCCAAGAGTTCGGCATTAGAAAATTGCGATTTGGAATTCTCATTATCACTCATTTCACAACAGATTAACTGTTCCAAACGGTTATTTGGTAAAATTTACCAATTTGGACGATTATTGATCCACGGTTTGTATACGTTTAGAATTTAAATGCTTAAAGGAAAGATCACTCCAACGAAATCTGTAGGGGATCTGGGTGTTAAAAGGGGTGTAATGAGTAAGATAAAGTCTCCTGTTGTACTCACTCCTAATTTAGATAAGAAAGATGGGCTAAATGAAGAGGTTAGCATCGAAATAGCATTAAGACAAGAAATCAGTGAAGAGTTGAATAATAGACTTAAAAATCTACAATCTCACTATGAAAATAAGACCAAAGATTTTCTGATAAACCAGACAAGAACAAAAAACTCAATTGTGAATCAATGTCTTAATACCAGGCTGAATTCTCTAAAGAAAGAATACTCTACTCTGAAAGATGATGTAGATTCTCATGAATTCCAAATAGATGAATTTGATATTGATTTATCCCATAAAGAATCGGAAATTGCAGATCTTGAAGCCAGGTTATCATCATTGAAAGAAAAAATTTCCATATTGAACGGAAAAGAGAGAATAGAATGTCTCAAACAAGCTAAAGACATCGAAACAGCGAGCAGAGAAGCAAAAATATTCCAAATAAATGAGAATAAGCCTCAAGAGACACTTGGAACCAATGAACTTTTTAGGGCGCCATATAGAGTGAAAATTACACCACAACTCACTTTAAAGGTACAACAAAAAAGAAACTAATTGTTATCTAAATCATGTTTTAATGTATGTTTATCCAAGTTTTCAATGTTTACCATTCACATAAATTGTCATTTAAAATGACAATTCCTTTCTCCATATACCAATCATTCAAAGGTATAATTACTCAAAAGTATTATTAGTACTTATCAATTCTCTTTTAACAGAGCTTGGATATATGATTGCAAAAGAAGAAATGACTATTTTTCACAACAGAACATCAAGTGTTTTCTTTCAATTAATGACAATAGCCACAATATTTTATTGAATCATGTGATCAAATTATTTTTTTAACAAACATAATTTTGCGTCCCTGATGAATATCTCAGAATCATCTTCTTTGAAAACAAAAAAGTATTTTGGAAACCATTTAATGGTATTCTTAAGCCATTATGTTTTCCGCAAAATTTTAACTATGTGGCAACTCAATTCATTAATCATATTGTTTTTTTTTGTTCTTCCAATATCTATCCTTTTAAAATATAAACAACTAACTTGTTGGAGAAATGATATTTGGGGCTACTTATTTAATATTAATAACATTACCATTTTTGTTTACTTGGGGTATTTAATAACAGTTCTCTCGAATAGATTCTATGAAATCAAAAAAAATCTGATTCATATCTTGATATTCTGGCCAGAATATTTGAAAAATGGGCCAAAAACTATCCAACATTATTGGACAGTGTCAAGGAATAATAGATCAATTATTAGGGTTATATTGACAATTCATTTGATTTTCTCAATTATGTATCTTCATGATTCTGAAAAACATAATGACACAAAACATTACATTTCAAATATCAACACTTTAAACACTTTTTTTATTAAGTTACCATTATTTACTTATGATGTTCTTTTATGTGTTGGAGTGGAGTGTAATAATGATGTTATTTCTCAAGGAAGGTCTTATGAAAATGACAATATCAATATTTCTCATTGTTTCTTCTCAAGAATTAATTCATTCTCTTTCGATGGTGGGGTTTTGTATGTAAATGGTGGAACCTACACAATGATAATAAGAAACTCAATGTTTTATAACTGTATTTGTTCTCAATATGGAGGAGCAATATACTTTGCTTCAAGCAATTCGTCATCATTAAGAATGGTATGTGCAAATAGATGTTCTTGTGGATTGTCTAATTATGGCCCATTTGCTTATATTTCTGCTTCTCAGACCAATCATGTGGAGTATCTATCAGCTTCATTCTGCTCTCATACATTTTCTGGTTATCGCTCTTTTTGGATTCAATCAGGTAATCAGAGAGTTGATAGCACAAACAGCTCAATGAATTATGTTTTTCAAGTTTCTAGTATATATATCCAATCTCCATCCTCATTCTCAAGCTCATTTTGTACTTTTTCAAATAATCAGGCTTCCAGTAACATTTGCATATACATCTATTCAACATCAGGAACATTATTAATATCATATTCAAACATTGTTCATAACAACAGTCCGACAAACTATGGAGTTGTATCTGTGTATGGGTCAGGAGGATCAAAAAATATGATGTTTTGCATATTTCAAAACAATTCAAACAGATTATTCTATATAAACTCTGGTTCTCTTGAAGTTTCACATTCTTTCATTGAGCATTCATCATCTTTCTCTTCTTTAACACCAGTTTCAACAGCAATCAATAATTCATTTATGAAAAGAGAAACATATCATATTCAATTCTATAATTCCCTTCATTGCAATACAGATTTTCCAGAACAAACATTGGTTCAATCTCTAATGAGATCTTTTGAAGAAACAATCAGACCAACAAATGAAGAAACACTGAAAAATACTTTTGAGAGTACAAAAGGGCAAACAAAAAAAGCAACTTTGAATGTAACTCCATATAGATCTCATGATAATTTATGCACAAATCATTTAATTGATAAGGGAGAGATCAATGTTATATACTCAATTTGTTTCTTATTGATTAATTGAGCGAATATCACACTTTGATTATTTGCATTGTGTTTTTTATAACCCTTTTTCTTACCATAACATTTCAAACACTGTCCCTGACCAAGCACCAAATCCAGAGAACATTTCACATATATCATTATTATTGATGATAATGTGACAAACTCCCAGATATCCCTAGACTATCATTTGCTCGATGGTTCAATCGATTTAAGTGGAAGCATACACTGAGAATCTAATCGAGGATTGCTTTGGATTTGATAATGATTCTGAAATTGAATCAGATACTTGTTTTATTGAAGATACAGGTATCCCAAAAAATCAATGATTATATCTGGGAGCGTAATGAATCAAAACAAAAATGGGAAAAACAATCATGGTTTCTGTCCATGATGTTGATAAAGAGTATAAATTTCGCTAGAATATATTATTTGTTTTGTTTTTCATTCTAATCAAAATTTGAATAATACAAACAAACTTGATTCTCTTCAAGAATTCCCTTTTTGGTTATCAAAAGAATGATTAATTTTTCAACTTTCTTGTAATAATTCTTATCTCTGTTCCTAATTCATGCTCAAGATCCTAATGGAACTAAACAATAATCATTTCCTGTTGAAATTATTGAAATATTTTTCTTAATTTTAATGCCCACAATAAATACCTTGACTTTTATTCCCTAAACCTGCATAGAAAATAATACTTTCATCATTCAACCACATTACAAAACAGAACATCTACTTTTTCAATGATCAGAGGCAAATAGATGGGTGATTTCAACAAGATTATCTCTCATACTATATACACCATTATTGCCATTTTTGTCGCCTTTCATCCTATTCCCTTTTCTCTTGGATTTCTTCTCCATTCCTAATGAAGATGAAGAACTATAATAAATATTCATTTGATTTCCAATGTTTATAAGATACCATCGCTATAATGATCATAGACAAATAAACAGTCGATTATATGAATACTGAATTTGATTTGCTTTCAAATCGATTTTTGTTAAAATAGTGATTGTATTTTTTCAACGAAATCAACAAGGAATGATCTTTAATTTAAAATTTCGGGCTTCTAAGTAAGAAATGGAGTATGTGTTGGGAAGAGAGATTAATGAGGACCCCCCTTTAAAAAGGGAGTCTGAGGAGGAGATGGTTGTCCAAATGATCATTATGGAGTAAGTGGGGTATATTAACTTTTGTCATTTCCATTGTTGGCTGTGGAGAATCAAAGAGTGTTGGTTGAAATGTACTCAGAGGTGTTGTATATGATGATATTCCATTTTCAGCACTATTATTATGAACAATGTTAGTATAAGACATTAATATTGTTCCTGAGGAAGAAAAATTGATATTTTGTTGTTCGAGGAAGTACAGTGTGAGTTTGTGAATGAGGACGGAGATTCGAAACCAATACCAGAAACCTGAATAGTTCTGTTCATTGAACTGTTTGTGTTATCAACCCTCTGATCACCTGATTGAATCCAAATTGATCAAAATCCAGATGTAGCATGAGAGCAATTTGATACTGAAAGATACTCAACTTTATTTATTTTAGAAGCTCGAAGATTTGCAAAATGGTTGGAAGAAGAAACTACACAAGAACATCCATTAGCACATATCATTCTGAGATAAGACTTTGAAGAATATAATAATGGATTGATAAGTGCCACTATCAACAGAACTTCTTTCTCTAATGAAAGGTGACAAAATGAGAAAATGTGAACATCTGATTATTAAGAAAAAAGCTGATTCTAATTCCGATATTGAGTATTCTGGTGAAGCATCTGATTTTCTTAGCGAGAAATACGATGACAATAATGAAGATGGTCCTTTTACTGGGCCAATTGACCAGTTTTTGCAAATTTTATCAATACAAGATTTTGCTTCCAGCAAGGTTTTACGAATGAATATAGGAGATGATGAATTAGGGGTAAAAGTGAAGGAATGTCATGATCATATTAATACTAACCAAGGGCAAGTACTAACAGATAGCATTTATGCGCTTTGTTCTCATCTAGAGAATTTTTCTAATCAAGATTTCGACAAAAATAACAATCGTATATGTCTCTATTTTTGGAAAAATATGCACCATATGAACTTCAGTGATTTTTCTTCTTTCGTTCATACATATCTATTTGAAGGCTATAAAAAAATGAGGAAAAATGTTAGGTTTTTATTACATTTATCACCAAGCATTGAGAATTTTAACAGTATTAGCACAATTAGGAGAGATTGTCCAAGAGGCAGAATTCTTTTTCACTATATTGGTTATGGTTTTCCACAAATTGACAACGGACATGTTTATGTATTCGATAAAAAGAACAATGCTTTTTCAAAATATGATATTAGAAACATTTTTGATTCAATTAAGCCTCCAATGTGTTTTGTATTTGATTCATCGAATGCAGCATCATATCTAAATTTGTTGAATATTTATTCGAAAGAAAAAATAAAAATTGACGGAAGGGGATCTCATATGATTGATTGGAGTGATTATTATTGTTTTTGTTCTTCTGATTACAACGAATTATTGCCTACCGATCCAAGACTTCCAAGAGATTTTTTAACATCATGTTTACTCTCACCTGTGAGAACTGCTATTATTTGTCACATTATTCAATATTTCCAAACAACACTGGTTAATGAACAGTTTCCTATAAATGAGCTTGAAGGTCCCCTGTTACAGGAAATTAACCCCAATACAAATAGTACAAACCAATTACATGAATCTTTATTGAAAGTTTTAAATTCTATTGTTGAAGCAATTGCTTCAGATTATCTTAATACGGGTCTTTTTAGAAAGATATTTAGAACAGATTCTCTAATTTCTTCTCATTTCCGCTATTTTATTCTAGCTCAATACCTTTTAAGACCTTATCAAGTTCATCCAATGTCATATCCACAAATACCGGATTTGTCACAACATCCCTTGTGGCAACATTGGAAAGTGACTCTTGACATGATTTTAATTCCTCCAATTATAAATAATCATATTATTGCGGATGATATGTTTATACGTGCAAAAGATTCTTTTTCTGGGTTTCTATCTCGGAAAGAATATGAATTTATACCTACAAGCCTTTTAATGATGATGATTCACTCTCCAGAATGGAATATGCTACAATTTGGAATTGTGAAATTGCTCACTCAATTCGCTTCGACTTCAAATAATGCAAGATTAATGATTACTAAGTGTATTTGTTTTCCTCGGTTTTTTGAGTTAATTTTTTTGCCCGAATTACCTGAAAGCGATTTCCGTGGTATTATATATGTACTCCTATCTGTACTCCATAATATCGAAATATTTGTAAATGATATCGTTGAAGATATATTGGTTTCCAAACTCTTAGAATTTTTGTCTTCTCCTGATTTCAAAAGCGAAACAAAAACTCTAATTGCTGCATTAATTGCTACTCTCATTCCATACAATGATGGTCTTAAAAATTGTTTTATGAATGAGGGTGTTTTTAGTACAATTATGATAATTTTAAAAACAAGCGATTCTTCGCTTTCACTTTGGTGTCTTGTAATGCTAACCAGGGTCATTACATCAACGGCTTTTGATTATCCTTTGTTGTATAAATCTGGTCTTCATATACAGGTGGCATCTTTTTGTTTGCATAATTCTTATGAAATAAGGTCTGCCTCAATTAATTTATTATCTTTATTTTTGCAAAAATCCCAAGATTTAGCAAACATCCATATGTTTGGATTTGCGATGATAGGAGGATTTGATGGGTCATTTCTTGTTCGATACTATTCAGTAAGATTTTTAGCTTCATTTTTCGAGATTTATTTTGAAAAATATATTAAAAAAGTAGCCATATCAATCATGTCACATCAAGCATTCGGGAGTTTAATAAATAAATGGACAAGTACTGATATATCTTACCGAAATATAACTTCTGAATTTAAAAGCATGGTTTTAGTAATTCAAAGTTTATGCCGATCAACAGATTTACTATCAAAACCAATATCAATAACTTTGTTTTTAGTAGAATTGCTTTCCAATGATCCTCATCCATTGGTCAAAGAATATGCAAAAAGATTGCTTAACAATATGAATGAATACTCACAATCAAATAGAATTCCACATGATTATACACAGCAATCTGCTCCAAAGCATATTGATCATTCTGGATTTGAAATTGGTTCTGTTACGGTATCATCAGTTCTTCACTCAAGATCCCAAAATAAAAAATCTGAAACAAATCTCCCACGTCCAAATATTATTGAAACCATTCCTGATCCTTCCTTTATCATTTTTTCTAATCAGCTGATTAATTCCAATATTTGGAATGCAACTCCTCCTGAGAATCCCGGTTCCAGTATTATGTCGCTTCCCCAAGCACCTATCGAATATATCCCATCAACACAAATATTACCAAAATCAAGGTTCAGCAAAGACAAAGATTCTGTAAACAATATCTCATATGATGCAAAATCATTATGTATAGCTGCAAGTTATTCATCTGGAGTACTTGTGTTTGAAGAAAATACAAGGAAAACAAAAAGTACAATAGTGCTTCACTCAAGGACAACATCATTGAACGTTGTTAGTTGGGGAAATGAGCCTTTGGTCATTGCCGGAACCGAAGATGGGTGTGCTTATGTTTGGGATCCATCAAAGAAGAATCCAAACATGATATTTAGATGTGATTCTACACCAAAAATCGGCAATACCCCTCAAATTATCGCACCATACCTAAACAAACCTTTCATTGTTACCTCAAGAGGAACAAATGGTGCGTTTAGATTATGGGATATTGAAGGACAAAGGGTTGTAGGCGAATGGGAAATTGATTCATCATCTCCAGTAAGTGCACTTGCAATAAATCCAATAGAACCAAATATATTAATTGCAGGTTACACAAATGGGAGATTCGTTTCTCTTGATATTCGAGCTGATAACCTTAAAACTATTCAAGATATTAATTCTACCCAAAAATCGAACAAAATCATGAAAATTATTTGGAACTATAGTAACAGTATGTTTTATGCTGCTGATGAAAAAGGATATTTGAGCAAATGGTCTTCCCTTGAAGATATAAAGACTCCATTTTCAACAGGCGCCGAGTTATTCTGTTTCGATGCTCACCCGAATTTCCCATTGTTTGTGTTTTCAATGAAAGATGGCCACCCAATTATTGTGAATAATGACGCAGATGTACTTCACGAGCTTAGTGATGTTCCTTCTTGTTCTGCTTGTTGTTTTCATCCTTCACTCCCAATTGTGGGTTTCGGAACTCCAAATGGCGAAGTCATTGAATTTGAAATGAAATCCCAATAATTAATGTATTAAATCAATATTACTATGCTTTTAAAGCTAATTTGTACTATTTTTAAACGTAAGCTTTATGAGAGCAAATGCTGAGTATCAAACAAATCCAAGAATCAGACTCGAAAAACCAATTTCACTGCTTAATCCAAAGAAATATCCCATAAGCTCAATGAAAAAATATGAATTTAGAGACATTAAACCCTCAGATGTGAGGCAACAATACGATTTAGTATACGATCCTACCAATCCTGACACTCCACATACTCCAAAGTTTAGTGGAGATTTCGAATGTGGAAATTGCGGACCTGTATACCAAATTGGTCCAAATTCTTATGAAGTTCAGCTTGTTCCAGATCCCAACGATCAGCAAACCACACAGTGGTTTTTTTTCAGGGTAGAAAATATGGCCCCTGGGGATTATTTCTTTATTATAACTGGTTTTTATAGAGAATGCAATCTTCATTACTTAGGTTCAAAGGCATGTGTTTACTCGACAAACGACGCTTCAAATGGAATTGGATGGCAAAGACTTGGAGAGAATCTTAATTATACGAAATGGAAATCGGGTAAGTTTCCTGAGTGGGCTTTTTCATTCAATATTACTGTAAGAGAAACAGACACAATGTATTTTGCGCATTTGTATCCATACACATATACAAACCTCATGGAGCACCTTAACAGACTTCCAACAGGTTATACATACTCCGTTTTGTGTCAAACAATTGGGTATATTGATGTTCCTGCAATATTTTGGGATGCAGATCTCCAAAAATGTGTGGATGTTCAATCAATCCTGAAAAACAAAGGGAAGATAATACACAATCCTCCTCCAATACGGATAGAGGAAATTTCTGAGTTTCCTGAGGTTGTTGTTGATTTATTAAGATCATGGAAAAATGATTATTCTCTCCAAAATGGTATTAAATATGATCAAAAACCTGTTATGGTTATTGTATCCAGAACCCATCCTGGAGAAACCAATTCATCTTTTGCTGTTGAAGGATTTGTTGACATGTTATTTGGGAGTAGCCCAATTGCAAAGAAACTTAGAGATTCGTTTTCATGGTTTATTATTCCAATGATTAACCCAGATGGTGTTATTTGTGGATTCTATAGGCCTAATCTTAGCGGATTTGATATGAATAGAGTTTGGCAATCACCAAGCCCTGTGTTAAACCCTGTTGCATATTCTGCACTTGATGTTCTTGATATTTTGCACAGAACCAGAGGAATCGGTTTCTTCCTTGATTTTCACGGCCACACAGCTTCATGCAATAGCTTTGTGTATGGTTTTATGAACGAGGATAATCCAATTTTATATAGCTCCGAAAGAGTTTTCCCTCTTTTGATGACTAAGCATTGCCCAATATTTTCAAATGAATTATGCTCATTTTTAAAGCAAAAGCAATATGAGGGCACCATGAGAGTTGTTGTAAGGAGGAGATTTCAGACTCTCTTTGCATACACTCTTGAAATGAGCTATGGTGGATGTGATTTTGGACCAAGGAAAAACACTCAAATTACACCTGATGACTTCTCTGACGTAGGCAAAGCAGTTGTAAAGTCAATATATGAGTTATTCTTCTTGCCTTCATCATTAGCATCCAAAGAAGCAATGATGCTCATTCCTCATCCAGGAGAACCTATTCCCATTATATCATTACCACCATCAACTCTGATGATAAATGGATCATCAAAAGTGTCTGCACCATCTTTTTTCAGGTTTGTAGCAGATGATGTATCGGATAAGGCACCATATAGTGTTAAGCTCACACTAAACCAATTCATCAAAGAGTAAAAAAATGTGACAGTCTGTATGTTTGGAAAAACCACAATTCCATTTAAAATCAATATCAGGAATATACCAAGACTAATTTTTGTAGGATTTACCACAATATTATTGATTCTTTATCCAAAGTATTATATCAACGGGAGAAATTATGGATATTTTCCAACAATCTCCGAGACAGCTATTGGAGACACCAATACGCAATTTTTTTCAGCATCTATGGCTGTAAATGGCTTTTTTGTTTATATTACGTTCTATTTGATAATTATTTGGGGTGAAGTATTTCATATGCTTCCAAAATGGCTGATATTTATTGCACAAGCGCTATCCTACATATGTCCAATCATGATGATTGGGCTTGCTGTTCTTCCAATCGATGTGTCAATACAAGGACATGTTTTAAACGCAGTACCATTTTTCTTTTTGGTTCTTGCTTTCTGTATTACTATAGTAATAGTGCTTTGGAAGCATATGAACGGGTATATATTTTGGGTACGAATCGCAATAATTTCATTTTCCATCATTTCATATTTATGCATGACATACATTGGTAAATTTGTTCCTCCACAAAACAAGTTAACTATCATTGCAATTTTTGAGGTTGCTTATCTCATATCCCAATCATTGCTTATGGGCACATTTACACATGAAATAGAGGCAGTTGAAGCTGATTTTTTCATATACGATGATGAAAAATAGTTTATTAATCGTTGTGACATGTGATTAAAAATGACATTTTTTAATGGAATCTTGTTTGGCTGAATCCCAAAAGGCATTTCAAAATTTCAAGTTATTGACTGAAATGAAAGATTTTGTTGACTTTTTGTACTATTCTCCGGACACATTTATGAAATACAAGAATCCAAAAAATACCGAATTAATTATTCCTCCAAAGTTTATTGGAACCGATGATCTAAATGAAATGGACATCCTTATGCAGTTCGAAGACTTCTTTAAACAAATTTTGTAACTTTTTAGGGATGTTTGTGGTTATATCCCCAAAAGGCCAAAATTTCTCAAAGACGTTTAGCATTAAAAAATGTTAAGTGAAAATGCGCCTCTAGCAAAAACTCGTATTAGGCAGAAGAGGTCACTAAACAGTTCAAAAAATGGATGGAGTACTGAAGAAGATGCATTACTGAGTAGCGTTGTTGGAAATAACCCAAATCCAAATTGGGTTGAGGTTTCACAAAAATTTCACGGAAAAACAGTTCATCAAGTTTCTGATAGATGGAAAAAGGTTCTTGATCCATCATTAATCAAAGGGTGTTGGACAAGGCATGAAGACGAGACAATCATAAATTTTGTGAGTGTGAACGGAACCAAGAATTGGAAAAAATTAGCTACATTCCTTCCAGGTAGAATTGGTAAACAATGCAGAGAGAGATGGAAGAATCATCTCGACCCAAAAAATTCCAAAGGGTCATGGACTGAAGAAGAAGATGTTCATCTTATTGATTTGCACACTAAATATGGAAATCAATGGGCTAAAATTGCTTCCCTAATGCCTGGGAGATCAGACAATTCTGTAAAGAATAGATGGAATTCCACATTGAGTAGACTTCTTACTTCATTGAAAGAGTTACCAGCACAAGAAAAGCTTACAAATTTGGAACCTTCTGAGAGAAAAACAGGACCAGAAGCCTTATTTCAGTTCTGGGATGTTGATCCCGAGTTTTCTCCAAATGGTACATCTCCTGTAACTATCCTATCACCAATCGAATTCCCTCTCTATGAAACTAATAGTTTTGATACCAGTGATAGGAATAGACAAAAGAAGGAACAAAATGTTTGAATTCATTAATAAATGTCTGTATTCTCTATAGTTTAGTAAATATTTCGCTAACAATTTGGTGTGAGTCGGAATTATCAAGTAGCAATGTAAGCTCATGATTATTATCATGGGTGTCTATTCTAAATATCACCTGAATATCATCAGTAGGGGTATTAAAGACAGCATGAAAAAATCCATCATTATTATATGATATACAGTACCCTCTTTCTAAAAGACTGGATTTAATTATACCAAGGGCCTGATATGGCAATTGGTGTATTGGAAATTTGGTTCCTTTTGGAGCATCACTGCAGAAAAAATCGCATCCAGGACACGGTAGTGATGAGCATTCAGAGTTAACATTGATTAAACATGATTCAATATTATCACCATATTTCTCTTTTATCAATGTATAGTATATCTTTTCCTTGTTAATTGTTGATGATATTAAACACTCTCTAATAGTACTTTCTGGTTGATTAAATGCAATTGATGTTAGGAATAATGCTTGGCTTGTTGGATATATAATGGGGCTCAAGAAATTTGGAACAAGTACATTAGCTCTAATTTTGATACAATTAAAAACCTCGTGTTTTCTAAGTGAAGAAATGGGTGTTCTCATATCAGGATTAATATGAAGCATAAGACGAATTATATCTACAATCGGACTATCAATATGTGAGTAATCAACAATATATACTCCATCTTTTAATCTTTTGTCACTTATTGGCTTGGTTCCAGAAAAAAGCTCATAAATTAAAACTCCCAAACTCCAGATATCAGCCTTTTTGCCATCATACTCTAATAAGTTGAATATCTCAGGGGCAGCACATCCCACAGAACCAAATACTCCTTGTATGGGTGATAGACAAATCTCAGAAAAACCAAAATCAATGACCTTGACGTGCATTTTATCATCAAGCATCACATTCTCAAGTTTGATATCTCGGCTGCATATATGCCTGGAGTGAAGATACTCAACAGCTGCCATTATTTCATCAACTATTCGAATTTTTTCCAAATATGAAAGTTTGTTTTCTTGGATATATGAATATAAATCCGATGTCAAATAATCCATGACCAAGAACAACTGCCCTTGGCTTTCAATGCACTCATGGACTTCTATAACATATTCATATGATAGAACAGGTGCAATGTAATGCTCACTAAACAATATTTTATTCCCACTCTCAGTATTTTCCACCTTCTTCTTCGATATCATCTTTATTGCTCTTTGTATTTTATTTGACATATGGCAACCAGACCTAATGCTACTAAAAGAACCATGCGCTATCTGAGAACCTACATAATACTCATGGACTTTATGAACAGACAAAGTAGAAGACCTCTTCCGATTCATCTTTTACACGATCCAGCAAATTTTACAATTTTCAAAAGCTCAATTCGAATTTTGAATGAGATACGATAATCATTAACGTCTTCCGAAATACAGAAATTGGAAGTTGATGTCTAACCTTACATACCTCTATGAGCTTTCTCATGTCATATGTGAGAAAGGGGATCCTAGTTTGTCTTGGGGTATTCTGCTTGGGGTTGATAGTGTATCATTTTTTATTCTGTTGTATTTGTGTATTAAGTTTTTTGTTGATCATTTAAAAAATGATTCCGAAATTCGGTACCAATATGTGATATCTAAGATATTATTGTCAATTGCATTTGCAATCAAAGCGATTTCATATTTAATCCTGACAATCAACTATATTAAGCCCAGCAATCTTGATGTTTTTAAGTATTTTTTGAGGCTTTTCCCTGGCTATGCTATCAGCTCAGCATATTTGATTATTCTTTTCTTTTGGTTTGCGATTTTTCACGATTATATTAGGGGCAAATACGCTTTTTTTTTCAAACTATGCGAAGTTCTCATCATTATCATAATATTTGTGTTTGTTTCGCTGTTTTTCCATTCATTTATGCAATACACAAAGAGTTTTCGTATTTTGGAACAGAGCTATAATGTATCTCAGACATTCGATATTGAGACTCAGATCAAAGGCCACCTTCATTCTGAGGGTATTATTGCCATATCATTTGATTTAACAGTTGCTATTTGCTTCTTCTCAGCGCTTATTATTCTAATATTCCAACTGGAGATTAAAATAACATGTGATTTTTCTTCTCCAGATTCTAGAATATTCTATCTTTGTATCTATTTGACTGCTGCTCCAATTTTTCGAATGCTTTCTCGAATGGCTTACGTCAATGATGTCAACAAGAGGCCGAATTGGGAATGCTCATCATCTCAATTTTGGATTTTTCTGTTCAAAGAACCATTATCTCAAGTGATTCCACTAACCCTAGCAGTTCTTTCTGATAAACCAAAATCCGCACAAAACTTTGTTCAATTTTCTGATAATTATATCGAATAATCTGTTTTCTTTGAAAACTTAATAAAATTTTACGTGATTATTTTCCGACGAAAGCGATTTCTTTAAAAGACCGGTATTATGGGAGGAAAAGCGCACTATCATTAGCACGTAGTAATTTTTCATCAATTAGGCTCAGAAAGATTTCGAATACTTCATCAGCATTGCCAATGCTTATTCCAAAACTTACGTCTTCTTCAATTCCAACTAAATCGTTAACCACTCCCATAGTGAATAAAAATGAACCTGTAATTGATCCGGATTTGCCGCAAAGTCAGAGTCTTACCACTTTTCTGGTTTCTAGAAGAGTGGATTTAGTGCTTCCTGATCTACCAATGTTTACAGATTCATCTATTAGTGATTATAATAGCTTAATTTATGCAAAAATCGGATTATGCAAAGAAAAGTGTGATTTTACTAGGACTAATGCAGATTTAGAAGCCAAAGCTATCAAGATGTCCACCCTATCCGAGCTCTCTTTGATGATTGAAACAGAGTTTTTTTTTCAGTTTTTTACCAGCAATTTCTTTGCTGAGTGTTACAATATGCTTTTCCAGAATATTTATCGAAACATCTCTATAGATCCATCGTTCATTACCATTAATGGTGATTCCTTCTCATTTTTAGAGCCTTCATGGGAACATTTATCAGGTGTATATGAGTTTGCTAACAAACTTCAATACATTTCTTCATACTATAATGTAATTCCAAAGCACATACTCAAATTACTCATATATTTACTTGATTCTCCTGATTATAGAGAAAGAGAATCGATTTTTACTTTACTTTATGCATATTTGAAATTCCATCCAATGGAATCGAATAATATCTTGAAGAATTTGCTATATGTATTGTATGAGTATATTGAGTCTCCAATCAGTTTTTATTCCGTCCAAATTGTTTTAAGACTCTTGATTGCATCTCGAGAGTTTAATATTGACTTTCTCGAGAAACAATATGAGATAGTGTCTCAAATTATCCTTTTGCTTTCATCATCTTCACTTGTTGTTAATTATTTTACGCTATTACTATCATTATTTGAGGTAATGATTACTATTAATCGTTCTTTTTCATATAGAGTAGTCCATTGGTTATTAAAAAGGTTCCCTGTTTCATCAATAAACCATCAAGTTATTAATCTTATGATGCTCTCAAAACTATATGAATACATAAGTATCGAACAATTTGATTTACTCTTTGATTCTTTTCTGTTTCATTATTCAATGTGTGCTCAGTCAACCTCGATAAAAGTCATTGAAGAATCATGCAAAATATGGCAAAATAATAAGATGAGACCATTAATAATTCGGAAATCTGATAAATTGATTTCTGTTCTATTTCCCATAATTAAGAATGCCATTGAGAAACACTGGTCAACAAAAGCCAAACCAATAGGGTTGAGTGTGTTTAGAGTAATGAGGGAAATTAATGAAAAATTATTCGAACAACTGCACAATAAATCAATCGTCCAATATGATGAGCCAAAAAAAATAACATGGGAGCTTCTATCTAATATTTATGTACAATAAAATGTTAATTACTTAATTAATGAGGGAGCAATTTTTCGAAATATGGATCTATTGGTCGTTGTTGAAGCCATCTTTGCATCGCTCCGATTTGTATCTACTGTATGAAATGAAGATATTCCACCAATTGAAGATCTGACATTGTTTCGCAGAGATCCATTTTGTTTTCTTTGAACAATTTCAGGGAAGCTGTCGATTTTCCTAACACGCTTAAGCTGAAAGCTGCTGAGGAGATCTTCAAGGGAAATTCTTGTAGCAGGATTGGGGTCCAGCATCTTTGGTAAAATATCAGCCCATTTTATCCAGTCTTTTTTGCTAATATTAATCTCTCCAGTTGATGCATTCTGATAATACTCTGACATTGTACGGCCCTTGAATGGAAACTTCCCAGAAATAGTTTGAAACATAGTGACTCCAAGAGACCAAATATCAGCTTTCATTGGATCATATGGTTTCCTTTGAACAACTTCAGGAGCTACAAATTTTAATGAGCCCGAAAACAAATTGCATGTATCCGAATCATTAATATGAGCCAACCCAAAATCAGCAAGCTTGATTCTCCCATAAGGATCAAACAAAATATTGGATGGCTTGATATCTCTATGCGATACTCCCTTAGAATGACAAAAAATCAAAGCATTTGTGATTTGGAAAAAATACTGAACCAAATTCTCTTTCATTGAGCTTTCATTTTTCGTTATCTTCTCCAGTAATGATCCACCAGGGCAATACTCAAGTATCAAAACGTATAAGTCTTCTGTAGAAAAAAAATCATATATAGATATTATATTTGGATGATATAATTTGCACAAGCTTTTGATCTCATTATCAATAATCGGAATGTAAGTATCCCTGTTTTCATCAGTAATACATATGATTTTTGCAGCAAAAATTTGATTATATTTCCTTTTTGAGACTTTGAGACATATTGCTGAACCTCCACACCCTATTACCTCTTCATAATCATACCCACGAGATGAAAGTAACTCTTGAGCAACTGTGATTAAATCTTTACCTTCAGCAAAACTCATTATTTTTTTTATATTTTATTCCGTAAATATCTCAAATATTGTAAATGCTCATCAAAAAAACACATTTTTCCTATCAAAATTCAACGCCAATTAATAACTTCACAAAGTTAATTAAATCTCGATTGATTGACTTTTTGAGAAGTCTATTCATTAATGTGGGAGGAATCATGTTTTTGATAAGTGATATTCTAGATGAGCAGATCAAAATGTTGTTTGTTCATGTTTGTTGTTGTTTGGAGAAAATGGGATAATTTGTAAGTGAGATTATGTAATTAAGTAAATTTGACAATGATAAGAACTTATTTTATCTCAAGGTATGCTTTAACTGGAAGAGGAATTTTTTTAGGAAAAACACCAACTAGAAATGGTCTTTGTTTATATTATGAGGATAAACCCATTGATAGAAAAAACGGAATCCCATTCATTATGTTTTATCCCGAACCAGGAAAATCTCATCAGTTTGCTATTTCTGATGTATTTTCGAATAATTTTTTTAAAATTGTTATGAAAAGCCCCCAAAAAGGTGATTCTGATATATTATCCATTATAATTGGAGATGATCTATTAAAAATTCTGGATAAACCAAAAATAACGAATGTTTTAGAAAAAATTTCAAATGTTAAATCCAGTAAGAGGCTTCCTATTGGGTTTTTAGATTTTGATATTGCTTACGAAACAGTTTCATATTTTGTGGATTTTCCAAATAAAAAACTTAATATTTATGGACATGAAGCAAATGCAGTTGCTTCAGTAATTACTCCCGAGTTGTTTTATAGATTACTTGTTAAAGCACCATCAAAAACAAAGGAAGTCTTTGATTATATACATACAGTGGATCCTAACTTTTTAGTTTCCCTCAGCTCACATAAAATAATCTTTGAAAAGGATGAAGAAATCTCGTGGATTTTTACTTCCTTTATTGTAATGTTCCCTTTCCCATATGACATTCGAGTTCTATTCAACATTTTGAGTACTGTTTTTGATTCCAATCCCCAACTTATATTCTCCTCTTTAGTTGGAATATTTTCTTCAAGAAACATCATTAAACAAGTGTTAACAAAATATGAGTATACCCAGACTCTATTTAGATATATTGAAGCATCCCAGAAAACTAAGGAAACTGGAAAAAATATCAATACAATTTTGGTTTCAATCGAAGAATTCGTTTATGAATTAATGTGGGAAAATCCCATTTGTCTATCAATACCACAACTCTTTACATCCCAGATTCTAGGGTACTGCGATACAAACAAGATAGAAATAAACGGCCTTAAATAGATGAGAAGTAGAAGTAAGAAAACGAGTGGACTTACCAAAGATCAAGAGATAGAAATAAAAGAAGCTTTTGATATTTTTGATACAAACAAAAGCGGGACAATGGATAACGAAGAGTTAAGAGATGCTATGCGAGCATTAGGTTTTGACGTTACCAAAGAAGAAACAATGCGACTAATCCAAAAAACAGATATGCATAATGAAGGGGAAATTAGTTTTGATGTCTTCAGAGCCATCCTTACACCTTATATGCTCAATATGGATCCAGTTAGAGAAATTAAAAGAGCATTTTGCCTATTCGATGTGGATCATAAAGGATATATCACAATTGATAATCTTAAAACAATAGCAGAGGAAATGGGGGACAAAATGACCGATGAAGAATTATCATTGATGATTGAAAAATTCGACACAGACAATGACGGGAAAATTAGTTTCGACGAATTCTTCGATATAATGGATCCAACTCACTCTTTGCACTAAAACCTGGTTTTCGGTTAATTCTGTTTTGTAAATAAAAGGGACTCAGAAAAACTGATGTCTAAGGGAACCGGGATAAGCGTATCTGATTACGAAAGAGGGTCTTTGATAGGGCGAGGAAGTTTTGGTGTTGTTTTCAAAGCTCTTTGTAAAAAGACCGGTCGCACTGTTGCGATTAAAGAGATTGATCTTGAACAAACACATGATGACCTTACTGAAATTCAGAAAGAAATTGACATGCTTAGAGCTTGCGAATCCGAATATGTTGTTCGATATGAAGGATGCACTATTGTCGGCACAAAACTGTGGATTGTTATGGAATTTATGGGAGGTGGTTCTGTTAGAGAACTTGTTCAAATAAAACCTATGCCAGAAGGACCTATTGCCATTGTAATGGATCAAGTTTTGAGAGCTCTTGACTTTTTACACCGAGGCCGCAAAGTACATCGAGACATCAAAGCTGCCAACATTTTGCTCAGCAATGACGGAGATGTGAAGCTGGCTGATTTTGGTGTTGCTTCTTCTCTTGAAGCAAGAAACAAAGCATTTACATTTGTCGGTACACCATTTTGGATGGCGCCAGAAGTCATAACTGAAACAGGATATGATGAGAAATGCGATATTTGGTCATTGGGCATAACTGCAATAGAAGCAGCCACGGGTATGCCGCCTTATTCAGATTTACACCCACAAAGAGTTCTTATGCTTATTCCTCAAAACCCATCTCCTCTTCTCGAAGGAGATTTTTCACCAGCTTTCAAGGACTTTGTAAAACAGTGCCTAATCAAGGATCCGGCTCTCAGGCCCGGTGCTCGTGATTTGCTTAATCACCCATTCATCAAAGGAGCTAAGAGGAAGGAAGTACTCGTTCAGTATGCAGAAAGAGTTAAACCATTCAAGGTAGCAGTTGAGGATGAAGAAGAAGAGGATGATAACGAGTATGAGGAGGAAGAAGAAGATAGAAATTGGAAATTTGATACAGTTATGCCTGCTGCTCCAACAAAGCAAATGGGAAGAAGCAGTGGTGGTGAATATTTAGAGATATTAGAAGCATCAATATTTTCCATTTCTAGAGAAGCTAGGTTTGCACAGATAAATGATCCACTCCTGAAATTAGGTGGATTATTTGTCTCTTGTAACGCCCAAAACCCAAAGTTCGGCGAAGATTTTGTGAAGGCACTAATGAGAGAAGCTACCAGTAGTAATTAAATCTTTGATTTTTTTTCAGAGACCAAAAACTAATTATCGTTAGATTTTTGAAAATAAAAATAATGATTTCAAAAAAATGGATGAAAAATCAAGACAATTATCTAAGAGAATAACAAGACATAAATTCAAGCAAGATGAAGATTTAATGCTTAAAACCCTCGTTCAAATATATGGAAATCAAAACTGGGTGAAAATTGCATCATTTATGGATGGAAGAAACGCTCGTCAATGTAGAGATAGATGGAACCATTATATTTCACAAGACAGAGAGTCTAAGGAATGGACTAGCTATGAGGATTCAATGTTACTTGAATGCGTTAAACTGTATGGAGCTAATTGGAGCAGAATTGCATTATCGTTTGTTAATAGATCAAATCTTGACATAAAGAATCGATATAAGCATATATTAAAAGAAATGTCCAAAAAGAAAATGGCCTGGAGCCAATCATATGAGAGTTTATCAAAATCATTTTTCAAAGATAGAAAAAACCCAAACAATTCAAAAGTTGATGACACTTTTCAAAATGGTCAATCTCGGGGAGATAAAAATGAGACCATTTTTTTCGAAGAAGAGTTTAAATTTGAATAGACTTACAGAAAAAATGTTTTGTATCAAAATTTCATAAAAAGGATTTTGAAGAACACAAAATTTATTAGAAATTTCCTATGATTCTGAAACCAAGATGTTTGATAACAAACTTGGTGTTTGCCCATTATTAACCCGCATAACATTGAAATACTCAATGGTTTTTTTCTCATTTGAGTATATAACTTTCCTAACAATAGGTGGTGGAGTACTTAGAGAAGATATATGAACCCTTGAACTTACAGGAAGGGGTTTCATTGTCTCGATAACTGGCTCAGGAGTCTTTTGACCCGATTTTGGAGTACAATACTTATCACCTCTTCTTTGTATTGTACTCCACCTGTTTTTAACAGCGGTTCCTGTTCTGCCATTAAAGTGTTTTGCAATTTTTTCCCATCTTGGGCCTATTTCTTCTCTCTTTTTTATCAATAAAGAATCTTCCTCGGTCGTCCATTCCCTGAAAGAAACATTTGGAGATAAATATGTATTCCATCTGTCATAACATTGCCTCGGATTTCTCGGGGATGGCATTTTGCTTGCAATTTCAACCCAGTTATCAGTTCCGCATTGGTTCACAAGCTCCCTAAGAGCATTATCTTCATCGGGCTTGAATTTAGAAACTACCCTGCCCTTCCTCTCATTATTGGGATGTGTGGGTGATAGCATTTCCATTATTCTACCTAAACGGGTTTTTCAATCAGAATCGGTTCTTCAGGAATTCAAATAATAACGATGTTTCTATTTATAGAAAATCTTAACAATTCATTCCAACAATTCAATGAGTTGGTCCCATAATTATCTAAAAAATTTATCGGAATTCTCCGATGATTTCAGAAAGATTGATTGCTGTCCATTACACGGCTTTCAAAAATGAATCATCAACGTTTAAGACAAATTTTGTGACACGATCTCTATTTTGATCGGGGTACTTTTTCATAAGAAAAAGATGGTTTTTGTTTATGATTTTTTCTGAATAGATATTACTTGTTTTTGAGTAATTTGTGATACCGTAAATACTATAGAAAAATGGACTTGGTCAACCGAGGCCCCGCTCCAGTTAATGGCGATGCAAAGGTTATGGGTTCAGTTGAGGGGCTTACAGTATTAAATACATCTTATGTTGGTGTTCCGTTTCACCGTATTGAGTATCCAGACCCTGATTTTGCTCATGAAAGAGATAGGGCTATGAACCACAATACAGATGATGGGATAAAGCCACTTACACCAGAACAGCAGGCTCGCGAAAGAGAATTGGCTTGGGAGTTGATTAAGAGAATCACAAAAAAGATATTTAGCATGGATCCAATGAGCATTTCATTTCCTGTTGATTTTAACGATCCAAGAACTTCTCTGGAAAGAATGGCAGATAATATGGTTTATTTGGCTAACAAATATATTGATCTGGCTTTTGAAGAATCCAATCCAGAAAAGAGACTTGGCTACATTGCTGCTGGCATTATTGCCTCATTTCAACTTCAAATGCAACAGAAAAAACCATGGAATCCAGTTCTAGGCGAGACTTACTCAGGAAGATTTGTTAACGGAAACCGTATCTATGCTGAACAAACTTCACATCATCCTCCAATTACAGCGATTGAAATCATTGGAGATAAGAATAAGTGGAGATGTCATTCCGTGATTGATATTAAGGTTAGTTCAGGACCTTTCAAAGCTGAAATATATTATTACGGAAGCTTTAAACTTGAACTTGGAAATGGAGTTGTAATTGAATGGAATATTCCAACCAATGTAATGACAGGTATAATATCTGGAGATAGATTAATGAGAATGAGTGGACCAGTCGAGATCAAGGATGTGGCAAATAATATTGGTTTGAAATTTGATGCCTGGCCAAAGAAAGACAAGTCTAAGGGTATTTTGAAAACCAGATCATCAACAATTTGGGGATGCACCTATCTTCTTAATGAAAAAAAGGCAACACCAAGGATGATTCTTAGTGGTGATTATACTGATAAGATTATGCTCGATTCTGAAGTAATATGGGATATTGCACAAGATTTTGCAGTGAGGCCACTCAATGAAACTCCACAAGATGATATTCTCCTTTCTGATAGCAGATTTAGGATTGATAGAGGCTGTTTAATTGACGGGAAAATGAGTGATGCTGAAGTCGCAAAGAAAGTGATAGAGGAGTCTCAGAGAAGAGAAGAGAAGCTCAGGAGAGTACTCAAATAAAAACTTTCTTGGTCATCTTTGTTTTTCTACTTTTGTTTTTGATGATAAAACACTCTATAAGGAGAAACAATATATTCAGACACCAAACACAAACATTTTTAATGAAATTCACAAAGAGAATCTTCTTAAAATTCTCTAAAACACAAAAGAGAAAGAAAACCAGGCCATAATTATTGGTTTCAATACCTATAATATGTCTCTATTGATATATTTTTATGATTTTTATGTTTGTTCAATTCTATTACAATCAATTATTCTAAGTGAGAATCATGACCATGCGATTGATTAACCATAATCCTCCAATTATTTTAGTGAATATGATTGAGTCACATGTAATCAAACTAATTAATGATTGTGGTTGTTCAATATAAATAGACTTTGATTCATTTTTAACATTACAAAAAATGTCAATCAGATTTTATTTCAAAAGAGGAGAAACGTTTCATTTTTATTATAGAATGCTTTGCATTGGTTTGATGACCAAAGTAATTATTAGAGTAATAATTAGAGAATGCAGTAATGAGAATATCCTTTTCGGAAGATCATATATTGCAAACTCGGGCTCATTATTCATTTCATTTTGCTCATTTATTAGAAATTTAATCTATGAAACTGATGGAAATGGAGGAATTATTTCGATTTCAAGCACTAATCTTAATGTTTATGATTCAATGTTTACAAATTCGAGATGCTCTGGTAATGGAGGAGCTATTGAATCGTCTTCTTCAAATATTGCACTTGTGAGGGTGTGTGCATACTCTTGTAGATCATATTCAAATGGATGTTTCATGAATCAGGTAACAACTAGTGATAAGAATACCCAAATACAATATTTATCTTTGAATTCTTGTTCAAGTACAAATTCATACTCTGTAATGTATATAAATGGAGGTGGAAATGATATATTAGGGGCAAATACATCTCTATGCTCAGCAAAGTATTGCACTTCTTGGACATTTTCTTCTCCATATGGTCTAAATAAAAGGTATTCATCAATAGTCAATAATTACGCAAATGAAAAAGGATGTATTTATGTATCAATAGGATCCCTCACAAAAATAATTTATTCATGTAATATTATTGGAAATTCAAGTCCAAATGGATGGGGGATAATATTTGTGATTATGGACAATTCGAATGTTTTGTCAATGTCATATTGTATTTTTTCTCATAATTATGATACCCTATTCTATGTTGATAACAGCAATTATCAAGGCTCTCTTGTTGTATCTCATTCATTTATTGCCCATTCAGGAACAAAAACAATGGGAAAAGTTACACTTTCCCCCAATATATCAAGTACCACAAAGGCACCTTATTCATTAAGTCATTTCAAGTCATATAATTGTTTTGCGCAAAACCCTATAACCCATATCCCTGGTCCAACAGCCATAAGAACCCCCCAAAATACTCCAGTTAGAACCCCATTAATTACTATTCAAAGATCTTTCCCAATAACTCCACTAATAACTATTGCTTCTACTTTATCAAAAACTTTGGAAAAGACTCATGATTTCACTCCTAAGATGTCACCTGTAATCACTCCAAAAAAAACACCAGAGATCACTCCAAAAATGACACCAATAATCACCCAAAAGATGACACCAAAAATCACTCCAAAGATAACATTGGAAAATACCAAAAAAATTACACAAGATTTGACACCACTTGTAACAGTTTCAATTACTTCAATCATAACCAGGATTCCAACTTTTAAGAATTCCCCTTTTGAATCACCAAATCCTTCATTGCCGAATACTTATAATCCAACTCCATTAAAAACAATGAATCCGACTTTGGAGCAATCAATGAGTGACACTCAGAAAATGACAATGCCTGATTATACTTCTTCAGGAGCTCCAATTGAATCTGGATATAAACAAATTGGTGGGAAACTCAAGATATCAACTGCTTTTATATTGGATCTGTATCTGGTGTTGGTCGAACTATAGAGTAAACATTGTATATATTTAAAAGAAATCTCAGGTATTTGATAATTTTTGGTGAAAATCAATAATATTTGTGTGATACTGTTAGTTAAGAACTTTCTTTGTTGATTATTACAAAGTTAGATTTCGTGAATAATCAATGTTCTCTCTTTATTTTTTTCCCCAGATGGCATATTCTGGTATTTAATCATTACAAAATGAAAGAAAAAACAAAAAACTCTGGATGCTTGATATAATAAGATAATTGCATCCTAAACATACCAATTGTTAAATTATTTGATATGTTTATACAATATTTCTTTCAAATTGTTTTCAGCGGTTTATTTACATTTTTGAATGAAGAAGCAAATTGCCAAACAATTTGATCTTCAAAAAAAAAAGGTCTCATTTATTGACGAATTAATAGAAACAAAGGATTGTGAAAATGAATTTTTTAGATTTAGTGATAAATATTCAATACAATTGGGAAAAAGTAATTATCCAAATCACATATTGTCTGGTAAACCAGATCTAATTAACTATACTATAGATAAAACTAGGATTCTTGAAGTGCTAAATATATCAAAAGGATCGGCAAACTATTTTGTTGCTCCAAGAATGTTTGGGAAGACCTTTACCGCTTCAATGATTTGTACTTTTTATGATTATTATTATCAAAACCTATATAAAGAACTCTTTGAAGGCACATATATTTATCAAAATTATCCCAATGATTTCCCTGTTGAGTCATGTTTAAATGGTCGTGGCAAGTATTTTATATTTAATTTGTCATTCTCAAATCTTACCACATACCTTTTTCAAGAATATGAACAAAGCTTTCTTTGCCAATTATATAGCGGTTTTATGTGGTTTTCTAATAAATATATGGGTTCCGATTTGATCGAACAGTTCAGAAAGATAGTTGAAAGCTCAAGCTCTTCATTATTTGACCAAATCATCAATTTTTTCAATATATTGCAGAGTTTTTGTCAAGATATTTTTTTATTGGATAACCCTGCAGATTTTCAGATAATCATATTTATGGATGAATGTCAATATACATATCTTCCTTTTTCTGATGATATTTATCATGATAAAAGAATCGTCTTGCTTTCATCTTTTCTTGGTTCATTAACAAATAATTATCATCATTCATCACTTTTCAATAAGCCAATTCTTTTAATGGCTGGTTTACTACCTCTTCCAAAATCTGTATCTAATTCAACAAGTAACATGATTGTTTGTCATGATATTCAATCCCCCCTATTCTCTCATTTTATGGGTTTCCTTTCATCTGATGTTGAAAAGATGTTTGATGATTTTAATGTAAGTTCATATGGAAGAAGATTGTTAAGTGACTATTTCAACAATTATCAGTTTTGTTCCATGAAAGAATTGAAGAAATTTAATGAGAATTTTTCGAATCCAATGAAATGGGATGAGAAACTAATGACTATATATAATCCATGGTCGTTAATGATGTCAATGGAAAATGGAACCATTTTAACAACTTTGAATGGATCAGCACAACTATTATCACTAGTTGAGAAAAAGCTTCAAAGTTCAGAATATTTTGAAATTTTTGTAAAATTGCTTTCACTTCGGAAAGTTTCACTTACTATTGAATTAGACAGTTTTAATTCAACAATGGAGGATTTTGTTATAAAAGAAGATACAAGTTCATTGATAAAGCTTTTGATTATCACAGGGTTTTTATGCTATAACGAGAAAAAGATTTGGATTCCAAATAGAAAAGTTTTTCAATATTTCATCGATTTTTTTAGAAGTCATATGGAAAGAGTACATATCCCTTTTTCAGTACCCGAAATATCTCAAAGTTACCAAGATCAAGCTTTTTATGGATTTTTTGGTAATATTCAAATGTATTTAATGAAGTATATTCAGAATGTCCCTTTTTTTAACAAATCTTTAATCAATATTGTGCTTTTTTCCTGGTTTCACATGAATCTATATGAATGCAGAGTTTTTACTCATTATGCCTTTAATCATGAATCAGAAGGAACCAAAGATGGATCCAAAACTTTTGCAGATATAGTAATTATAGGTAAACATGGTTTGGCGATAGTATTTGAACTTAAAGATTCTAGCAGAAAGAATATTAAAAAAGCTACAGAAGAGGGATATGAACAGATGTTTGCCAAAAAATGTTACGAATTTTCAAATAACATTGAAGAAGTGGTATTATGTAGCCTAGCAATGAAAAATAATCAAGTTGGTCTCCTTTATTCTAGTCCAATACGAAAAAACGAGTTTTCCTCAGACAAAAAATCTGATAAGTTCCAAAAGTATTATTTATCTATATCTTCAAACACTTTTTTGGGTTGCAAAATCACATATATTCAATCTGATTTTGAAAACTTACGAATATTTATCAATTATCATATGGAGAATTCTGCAATAATTATAGTTTACCATCTTGATATCATAAAAAGCATTGAATCTCTTACATTTTGGAAACAACTAAGCGGCCAAAATAGCAAAGCAGAACGTGATGATGTGATCAATTCTTTCCCAATTAAAAACCCTCACCTAGTTTTAACATTCCCGATATTACGTGGACTAAATTATTACCCGAAATCTAATGTTGTTTTTCTTCTCCAACCACCAGAACAAGAGAATGAGATTTCAACGGCTTTACAACTCAGCAAAAACAAACTCATTATATTTTATAATGAATCACAAACTAGAAGCAAGGAAAGGATTTGCGAATATTTTTCTCATCTCATTGATAAACATGAAGAACGATCATGAAGAACGATCATGAAGAACGATCAATAAACTTATTGATCGTTGTCAATAAAGTCACTTTTCCAATTAATCTCTGATAGCGCTAAATCAAATGAATCGACTTGATATTAATTTAGTTTTCCCTCCTGATTGTGATTATAAAACTCAATTTAAAATTTGGAAAGAGAAGCGTAAGGATTTGGTGAGAATTTTAGGTAGGCATTTACTTCAGAAGACTGAGATTGAGCTTGTAGAAAACTTTGAAATGTGGGAAAAGCAAATTGCCGAATACATTAAGATCGAAAGAAATAATAACTACTTTATAGCTTTATTATTGATTAGTATTTTGCATTATTTTAATAGATCCTCGGATAATATTAGAGAACATACTCATTTTGTTAAAACAATGTTGGAGCATAAATCTCCATCCATTATTTCCGCTTCTGCAAAAGTTTTTTCTTGGCTGGCTGATGAATCATCAGATTGCATAGATTTTATCCATGAATTAATGGAATTAGTTCCTAAATGGATCACAAATCCAGTAAGAAAGCTTGCTTCGCTACAAATACTGATAACTGCATCCAAGTTTATACTGCCATCAGTGTTTGAACAGACTTCGAATCACTATACAGAAATATGGAATTGTGTTAATTCAGATAATTTAGATATGAGATCTAATGCTGCAAAAGTATTGAGAATTCATTTTCGGGCTCTTCCTGCAAGTTTGATTGATAAATCAACAAAATCAATTTATAATGACTGTATTATGGTGATAAAAAAAAACAAGAGCAAGTCACATGGAGCAGTATTAGTATGCTATTATCTTAATGAAATTCATCCAGATATTATTCAAATTCTTGATGTTATTGATCCACTTCAGGAATTACTTTTTATTCGATCTGATGCTTTGAGCTATAGTGTTTTTCGGTTTATTTTTGCACTTGCTACTTCACGACATTATGCTTTTACTCCTGTATCTATTCCACCACTAATCAACAATTTAATTTGTTGTATGAAAAATTCCAACAATTCTGCAATTTTGTACGATTTGTTCGAAAGAATTATTACGCTGTTTCTTGTTCATCTACCAGTTCAATCGATCCTTGAATTTTTGTGTAGTTCCATTAAGAATTCTCGTAATGTCCATGTATCACAAAAGGCTGCTCAAACTCTTGGCTTTATATTTAACCAATTTAGTGGTTCATCAGTTAAGCCAGCTTTTTTTAAAGATATTGTTCCATCTCCTCAATTAATATATGCTTTGAGACAAAGGATGGCTCTTTTTAATGAATTAAAGTCTCTTTTGAAAGATTGGTACCAAGAAGGTTTATTATCCAAATCAACCAATAATCAATCAATTTTGAGCCTCACAATTTTTAAAGAATATGGATCTCATATATTTGACAATTTTGATTATGTTTATGAACAATTAAGTCACTTATCGAAATCTCCCAATATCGTAGTCAGATTACTAATGGTATCCATATTGAATTCTTTTAGAATCAAAAAAGCACTTGATGATCTTCTCTATCTTGCTCTTTTCGATCCTGAGAAAAGTGTTCGAGCAGCAGCAGTGTGTCAAATGACAGATTATGCAAAGCTTTCACATTCAGAGATGCTTCCCCAAGTTCTAACAGATCCTTCATACAAAGTCAGACGAAATGCTATTATTTTAATATCGAAAATTGCTCCATATAACCCAATGTTGTTTTATGTACCAATAGCATCATTTATGCAGCACACTCTTCTTTCAATGTCACGATCATCAAATCCATGCATTTGCCAAAGAATTTCTTCGCTTCTGCCTTTAATCGCTCAGTATTTCGTTAATTTTTGTCCTCCCCTTGTTGCCCAAATTGTCAAAGTATGTTATTCATTTTTAAATTTCGGAAACAAGAATGAATCATTGCTCATTCAATCAGTTGTTCAGAGAGATATGAATCATGAACAAGATGCATTGATTATGAATCAATTACCTTTTGATAGTAGTTCACCTCATTTACTAAGAGTTTTTCAAATTGAAAATCAAAAATTTCTGGATAAAAGGGATGTTAACCTATTTAAGACTATTGGATGTTTGGCACCTCATATGTCTCCATATATTGATGAGCTCATTCAGGTTTTTATTTTTGTTTTTAATTCAACCAGATCTCCAATTGTATACGAAGCCGCCATAAACTCAATGATAGATCTTGCCAATGAATTAGATGAAGGTGCTCAAATTCCATCAAGGTCACCAGAGTTAATCAAATCTCTGATGAAGCATTTAAAACCAAAGACCCCTAATAATGTAGCAATTCTGATTCTTAAAGCAATGGCTAATTTTGGAATTACTACATATCCAAGATCAATTACCAATAATGATTTATATGAGAGTAGCTACTTTGACAATGAATTAGATTACCGAGCTCCATCTTTTTATACCGATTTTGTAATGAAATCTCTACAAAAACTTTTAATAGAGCCACATTCATCAGTTTTTGAAGCAATTACATCTTGCTTTATTAATGATAGCCAAGATGCTTTTAAGTTTTTGGCACCAATAATATCTTCATTTGCAAAAGCAATTGCAATACAAAAACCTCAGCAAAAAGAAGTTCTTTTTAATCAATTAGAAATCATCTCATACTATTGTGGTGTGAAAATGCAAAAATTCTCTAGGGAACTGGTTTTATTGATTGAACAAAATCTAAAAATACCGGCTGCTCTTAAATTAGGCATTGTATTATCATACTTTTTGAAAACAGAGTTTATTCCATCTGTAGGCCCTCTTTTCCATTCTTGTCTGAAAGAAATGCCCCAATCTGATAACAAATGTTTCAAATCTTTAATGGAATTATTGACTTATACAGTCATATTTCAGAACCAGCCCTTGGATTTGTTGGTTACACAGTGTGAAAACCAGCTATTTTCTTCCAACTTGATTGCATCAGATCAAATTGTTTTAGTTTTACGTTCACTAACTATGCTGGTTCAATTAACTGATGCTTCATTTGAGTGTTCACATATTACCAGGATTTGTATTCGCTTAATGAAAACGCCATATAAATCTAATTTGAATCAGCTACTCTTTAGTCTTGCCGTTTATTGTAGACTATCGATTCAATTTCTTGAAATGATTCTTCAAGATGAAGCACCTGCTTTAATTCCTTTGAAAGATTATTTAAATGGAAAAACTAGCTCAACAGATTCATTTTTAGAGAAATCCTCTTTAAATGTCTCAATTGAAATGCCAGATTATATCCCTCTAAATAGAGATAATAATTTTTCTGTTTTCGAATCTTGCCCTCCAGTTCAGCACGATAATATTGCAAAATGGAGGGAAGATCTGTGCTCATCTGTTGTTAAGCATTCTCCCTCTTTGCCTATCAGATCATGTTACAAAATTATTTCTCATTCTCAATCTTTCAGAGAGGAAATATTCCCTGTGGCATTTTTATCATGTTGGAGGGTTGCACGAGTTCCACACAGAGAAATATTTTCCACAATTTTTAAATCTATAATTCTTTCAGACAAAAAACCGGTAGATCAATCTTTCCCAGAACTTGCAGAGCTTCTTGCAAGAGATGGCCGCCCTTTAATGGTATCAAACCTATCAATTGCACAAGCATGCCACTCCCCCGCACAAGCTTTACGTTTTTTAACAAAACATATACAAGAAAACCAAAAGGATATTAATGCTTATGAAATGATGCTTCAACTCAATACCAAACTAGGAAGACATCAATATTCATTAGGAATATTGGACCTCGTGCAAATCCCCAATATTGGAAAATGGAATGAAACACTTGAAGAATGGGATAAAGCATTATCTATTTATGAAAAGGAAGAATGTCCAAGTATCCCATCAATTGTTAGGTGTTATGCCAGACTTGAAAGATGGTCAAGTGTGTGTCAAATGGCACAACATTTTCGGGCACTTACCCCTAGTGAAAAACAAGAAACAGCAATATGGATTGCATGGGCATATTATAAGGAAGGAGATATTAATAATGTTAGGTATTATGCAAATTTCTTTCCAAAAGAAAAAGATTTGAATCACAAATTGTTTAAGCAAATTTTAAAGATTGCAACAAATCAGTTTGACAAAGCGGAAAAATATATTTTGCATACATTTGAGAGCCTTGTACAAGATTGCTCCATATTTTCATCTTTGAATGCAAACCAAGCTGACTCGTATTTGATGTTTGCAAATCATTTGATTGAATTGAAAGAAACTTTGAAAGTGAAAAAAAACGGGTCTCAAGAAGTACCAAAAATTTGGAGGTCTCGACTCAATTATTTGAATACTGATGGATATTCATGGATGAGATTGGTTGAAATCCGAAATTTAATTGCCAACCCATCACTCAATATCTCATCATATCTTAAGTTGTTATCTGTTCTCATGAAAGAAAGGAAATGGACCCTTGTCAGAGCTATCCAACCTACGATTATGCAATCTATTAGAAATCCCGAAGTACAAATTGCTTATATAAAGTTATTAACATCACAAAACCTGAATTCCGAAGCATTGGAGAATGTTACTTTATTTAATACCATTTATAATGAATTCGATGAGACTGTTTTCTGTCAAAAATTGTCTCAAATTTCTGAGTCTGTTATAAATAGATTCTTTAAGAACCTTGATTGCAATAATATGCCATTAGGGAATGAAAGTATATTTCAAAGAGTATATAAGTATTCTCAGATAATTCAATCATCAAAAATTATCAATGACACACAGAGAGCTAAGCTTTTAAGAATTGAAGCAAACTTAAGATCATTATCACAAAAAGATATTCCACTTGTTCTCTCTTTACTTGAAGAGTCTGCATTAATAAACCCTAAAGAGTGTCAAACATGGGCATTATGGGCTTATACAAATACCAAGGCTCTAGATTTGTATTCTGATAATCAATCAAAGAACCTGTTTAATGCAATCACTGGTTTTTTGAAGGCATCATCTCTTGAGCCAAAGTATTCTCTTGAATATTTATGCCAAATGTTTTCTCTTTTCTTTAAATATGGTCAAATAATTTCTGAGTTCGATGAAATCAAACAAAACATACTTGATCTTCCTCATCATTTAGTTGAACAAGTACTTCCCCAGATTGTTTGCCATATTACTCATCCTTATGCTCAAATTCAAGAAGTTGTGCACACACTTATCGGTAATTTTTCCGAAAATCATTTTCAGTCAATCTCTTTTCCATTGCATCTTATAGCTCTTTCACACGAAGAAAAGAAAGCAAATATGTCCCAAGAATTACTTCATAAAGCCTCGATTCTTCATCCATCATTATCGAAAGAATCTATTATATTTGTTGATGGTTTACATCGAGCAGCAGTAACCTGGTTTGAGATATGGTTATCTGAACTCGACATTGCTTTTGCTGATAGTTCCAACAGAGAACAATGCCTTTTAAGGATAAAATCATTAATTCAGAGTACTTCAAATCCCAAATGTTTATTTGATCAAACATTTTACAAGCAATATAATACCTCTTTTAATAATTTTGAAATATGTGTCAATAAATACCTTCAAAATCAAGAATCAATATCTCCTCTATGGGTCAATCTTCGCAATTTCTATAAGATGACCAAAGAAAAGTTTAACAAAATTGATTTCATTCATCTCTCTCAGATCTCAGAATCTCTTTTCAAAAAGCGCAATTTTTTGCTTTCTATACCAGGAACATACTCAGCATTGGATTCGGGCCCTCAAATCGTTAGTATTGATCCCACGCTACCAATTTTAGCTAGCCAACAAAGACCTAGACTCCTATATATGAATGGAAATGATGGAAAGAGATGGAAGTTCCTTTTGAAAGGCAATGAAGACCTCCGATTGGATCAAAGAATTATGCAGTTCTTTCATCTTATAAACTCTTTGCTCTCATCAACTAAAACTACCCTAGATCTAGGCATTACCATAACAAAATATCCAATTGTTCCTCTGTCTCCAAATTCTGGTTTGATTTCATGGGTTATGGGTGCTGATACATTGCAGCAATTAGTTAATGACTATAGGAAGGCCACCGGTATATCCCCTAATATTGAACTCGAGGGACTGAATTCATTAGTTGGACCCATATTTCCCTTCCTTAACAGTATCCAAAGACTTGAATTATGGCCGGATATGGTCAACCTTGCACCAGCTAATGAATTGAGAGATGTATTTTGGAACCAATCTGCTGACTCAGTTTCATGGATGCAATGTATAGATACATTTGTTTTGTCAACAGCCTTGATGTCTATGGCAGGTTATGTTATTGGGCTTGGTGATCGACATCCATCAAATATTATGATTCAGAGACAAAAGGGGCACGTTGTTCATATTGATTTTGGTGATTCATTTGAAGTAACTCAGACTCGAATCAAAATGCCAGAGAAAGTTCCATTTCGTTTAACAAGAATGATTACGAATGCATTTGGTGTAGGAGGATTCGAAGGACGGTTCAAACACGCATGTGAATCGATTCTTTATATGCTTCGAAAGCATAAATCATCCATTTTTGCCCAACTAGAAATCTTTATCCATGAACCAATATTCCCTGGTAAAGACTGTTCATGTGGATACGAGAAACCTGAAATCATGGAGAGAATATCAGCAAAACTCTCAGGGTTAGATCCATTAGAAGATCCCACAGAAGAGGAACTTGATATTCAAACACAAACAAGCAGGCTTATCAAAATTGCCACCGATCATACCCTTTACATTACACACTATGAGGGTTGGTGTCAGTTTTGGTAGATTTTATTTGTAATAAATATTTTTAATATATTTACAAAATTATCGTTATCGGATAGAAACTTCTACCCCTTCTAAATCAAGAATAAAAATTAATATCACATCTTATTGCGGACTTTCATGCTAAATATCCATTTTCTCACATAACGAAAAAAACTGTCCAGTTTTGTAAACATTTTTTCAAATGAATCCTGAGCCAAAAGAACTGAAGATTGTTTTAGTTGGACACACGAATGTTGGAAAGACGTGTATTGTTCGCCAAGCTACCACTGGTACGTTCAGTGAGGACAGCGCCCCAACTCTTGGTGCTTCATATATATCTAAGTTGACAAGTGTTAACGGAACTGATGTTCGACTTCAAATATGGGATACTGCTGGACAAGAGAGGTATCGAGGCATGACTCCCATGTATTACCGCGGTGCCCATGTTGCTTTAATGGTTTATTCCATCAGCGATGCTGAGAGTTTCGATTCGATTGATGCATGGCTTACTAGTCTGAAAGAGAATGCTGATCCTGATATATTGTTGTTTTTGGTTGCGAATAAAATTGATTTGGACGGAGAGAGAACAATTCAGAGAGATCAGGGCGCTAACAAAGCAAGTTCCATTGGAGCTCGATTCTACGAAGTTAGTGCCAAAACAGGGCAGTCAATTGAAGAGCTATTTATTGATATACCAAAAATATTCCTTGAAAAAGAAGCACCAACTCTTCCGAAAAAGCTAAACATAGAAGAAAATACCAAGAAAACAAGTGGGAAAGGATGCTGCTAATTAAAAACCAATCGATTTATTAGTTTTTTTCAAAAATCAACAATAATTTCATTTTCTGTATCTCTTGTTAATCGAGAAACAACCATTCTAAGGATTTCTTGGCTTTCATCAATAAAATCAAGCGCTTTCATGTATTGCCCGGATCCTATGAGAATTGATGATGCACTATGATGACGGCCATCATTGGATAGCTGTTGGGAAATATTCAAAACCAATTCATTATATTCTCTCATGGACATCTTTGAGATACCAACTTGAACTGCTGTTTCAATCTGCCCATGAGAAAGCATTAATCTCGCTGCTTGATTATATTGTTTGGATAATAAAAGAAGATCAAAAGCGTCTGAAGTATAACCACCGTCTATCAATGCAGCAATGACGGCGGGTAATGCAGGATTATGAACATCGTTTGATATAAAGGATGCTTTCATTACAGTGGTTCGAAATGAGTCCTCACTTGGGTCTGCAGTTATTAGTAAGGAGAATGCTGCCTGAAACTCGTCAATTAGAATGGTGTTTCTAAACAAAATATTACGAGATGGAGAAATTTCACCTCTATATATGATTTTGTTCAACAATTTTATAATTCTTTTTTGTTGTTCTTTTAAGTTACCAGATGAATATGACAATGGTGATATAAGATCTGTTCCACTCCGAAGAATGGTTGAAATACCTCCAAATCCAAGATCTTCCATATACAAAATGGCATCTGACAACTTTGGTTTTGATTTAAGATACCCCATTAGAATTTCAGCTCTATGGTCAGCATCGGATAATACATGAGTATCAAGGAGTTCACTCGAAAACCCTTGATACCTTGAATTCAAATCGGAAATCTGCACACAACTAATATAGTGATTCCCAATAAAATGAGCAAGAATATAGTCATTACTCACCCACTTTATCAATCTAATTTTAAGAGTATATGGGGTAAAATCAAAACCATCTCCTGTATATGTGGCGACAAAAACATCATTATATGAATCAACAATAATTGCTTGACTTCTACTTGGGTTAACTTCTATTGAAACAATAGATCTATCTTTTGACAAAGAAAATGTTCTCATAACTCCTCCATCCCAGTTAACAATAAAAATATCACCACATGTAGATCCTATTAAAAGATAACCCGATAGACAAACAATTGCAGATGGTTCTCCTCTCCTTTCAGAAAGTTGAGTTTTCTCAACACCTTTTGTACCATTATTACTAATAACATATCTCATTCCAATCCAATCATGAGATAAAACCCAGAACTCATCTTTCTTATCAGAAAAAGCAAAAAAGAGCTGTCCAGGCCTAAAAACAGTTGCTATAGCTAAACCATTAAATGATTCAATTGGGAAAACTTGAACAACACATCCACCTCCAGAAGTAACGGCAAAAAAATTCCCCAGTGGCGAAATCATTACTTTAACTGGGGTTTGACCAAATATCTCGTGTGATGGATTAAGAACAGATGTTTGGCTCATTTTCAAAAGATCGATAAAGAAAACTTTCTGATTAGATTTGTTCTCTAATACTGCAATAACATGATGAGAAGAGGCAAATAAAACAGATCTAACAGATCCTTTTCCAATGAACATACATTTCCGAATAGCACAAGAGCATACTTTTTGTTCATCAGTTTTCTCATCATTGAGTGCTGTAACTTGTAAATAACCATTTGATGTACCAAAAACAACAGATCCATTATGTATGTCAAAATCAGATGGTTTGGAGAAAAGACCCCGATATATAACTTGGCATCTAAGTTTTCCAGATATAATTTGGAATAAATGCAATGTGAGACCTTTTGTTAAAACAATAAAACGCTGCCCTTTTGAACACATTGATATAACATGGTGTGGTGAAGATTTTAGAGGTAATAATAACTTTATAAAATTATTTTGATCGAATGATTGGGTATTAAACATGAATAATCTGATATTTGTCGAATGGATCAGATAAATCACACTTTCATCATTAGGAATAAAAAATACTCCAATTATTGGTTCATAATTATCATTAAGAGCAATCAATGTTGACAAAGAGCGATTGACTAAGGATAACAAATATATTGCTGTACTGCATATCAGAACCAAAAACTGGGAGCTAATCGGATAGAACTGATACATTACGGGCCCTTCAGTTTCAATGTGAGTATATTCCATAACAATTTTTACGTTTGCAGCATCTTGCGAATGAATATGATCAAATACAACAACAGCTCCTGTATTTGAGTAACATAGGAGACAATCATTGTCATGAGGAGACACCATAATTTGATTAAATGGAATTCTCATTGAAATCATCCATATAACTGATGAGTTCGGCACATTCTCGAGGAATTCCTCGAATGTATGAATTGCTGCATAATATACATTTCCGATACTAGTACAGAAGAAAAAACCCCGTGGATTCAATTGAGACCATATAACTGAAGTCACATACCCTTCTTTTAATGATATGATTGATATTTTGATCCTACGGATAACATCGATTACAATACATGAACCATTAATCCCACCAACAAATATTATTGGAGGAGAAACTCCGTGATCAAAAATACCATCGCACCAGGATATACAACTGATATGACAATTTAGAGGGTTAAATGCTTGAACAGGCTCAATCCGATCTCCTTTAATCGCCAAAATCGATAAAACTGAGCCATTACTAACGGCAATAAGGCCACAATTTCCCCATTTAACATGATTGTATCTGGATTTCTTCGTGAAATATGGCCATTCGGAAAGAGAAACAGGAAAAAGACTCATTTATTTTAATGAGGAGTAACAAAAAAGTCAACAAGGAAACTCCTGTTTCTAAAAATCCGATTAAAAGCCTTTTAAATATGCATTTACTCTTTAAGAGTGAAGAGCATGAGACCTTTTTGTTCAAATTATTGGACTATGTTTGTATTGCCATATCTCTGGGCATTAGTCTTTTTACTCATTTCTATTTGTTTGGAGAACCAAATAGTGTGGTTTTCGATGAAGTTTATTTTGGAAATTTCACCAATTATTACCTCAAGCATGAGTATTTTTTTGATATACATCCACCACTAGGGAAACAGATGCTTTATATTGGCGCAAAAGTACTTGGATATAAGGGAGATCTTGTTTTTGGGCATATTAGTCAGCCATATCCAAATAAGGATTACAAATTACTACGATTTTGGCCTTCCCTTGCCGCGTCTCTAATTAGCCCTGTGATTTTTATAACACTCAGGCTTAATGGTGTTTCATTGTGTTGGTCTCTTTCTTCTTCTCTGCTTCCTGCATTTGATAATTCCATGCTAGTCGAGTCGCGTTTTATTCTCATTGATTCATTTCTATGGCTTTTTGCTGCTCTATCCATTATGTTCTGTTCTTTTACCATTAAAAGGCCTAATAGAGCCAAAAAGTTTGCAATTTTAACAGGAATTTTTGTGGGATCAACAATATCTACAAAATTTACTGGAGCTGGAGTGACATTTGGTGTTATTGCTGCATATATTACTCATTTTAACCTTGTTAAAGCTATTGAGCTGCTTTTTATTTCTGGGTTTTCGGCACTCCTAGTATTTATTGGATCATTTTATTTCCATTTTATTCATTTGTACAATCCTGGAATGGGATGTCGATATCATCAGCCTGGTTTTTGTGAAAAGCTTCATAACAGGAACATTTTCTATCCCTTCTTAGCCACTTTTGATACAATAGGTAGAATGCTCAGATCCAATTTTGGAATACAACAAACCCATTCTTATGCATCAAAGTGGTGGCAGTGGCCTTTGATGTTAGGAAAAGGAAATTGGATGTGGTTTGTTGATGATAGAAATTTGTGGTGTGTTGGATCTCCTGTTGTATGGTATTATGCTTTTGACGGGGTTATATTATGGTTAGTGTATTCATTATGGAAAAAAGGACTTGGCGACTCTTTATGGATTATGATTGCATATCTTGCATCATATTTGCCATTTGCCCATGTTGGAAGAGTTATGTGGAATTATCACTATATAATTCCTTTGGAAATTTCCATACAACTTTCAGCCATTATTGTAAGCAAGATTGCTCCAAAATCATATGTATTGAGCATTCTTTTAGTGGTTTGTGCAATATATGCATACTACATCCAAATGCCAATCACATATGGTTTACCAATAAGCCAACAAAAGCTAAAGAAGATAATGTTTAAACAGTGGACATATTAGTCAGTAAAGTACATTTAGTTAGGATGTTCTTCACCTGGGGTTAGACCTGTGTCTATTATAAGTGCTATCTCTTCATTTAGTTCTGATAATTGTCCTCTTTTAATGATACCAAAGATATCTTCAATCGAGTATTTCTCATTTCTTTCATCTATTGGAGATTCTTCAGCTGGGGACCATTGTTCACCTGGTTCAAAAGCAAATGGAGAATTAAATGATCCTGTTACAGATGATCCATAATACACCGATACACTAGGAAACCATTCTTGTGATGAATCAATCCCTTCAAATGCTTTAATTGGGCCGACGCCATTCACCCAGTAATAAAGATTTCCTCTTCCTTCGCTTGTTTCATATCCAATCCCGATTGTATCATTAAGATTAAATGGAGTCATTTGAATACTTTCAGAATTATGAAATACCTCACCGGAATCTTTAATGGAATAGCCATTTGTATCATAACCGATTGGAGCTTCAATTATTGCTTTAATATTAGATATTCCTACTCTAACATGGGTTTTTTGGCAATCAAAATCAGCAAAACTGAATTCCCAATAATACCTACCTTCATTTATAAATCCTCTATTTGTTCTGCAGCTTCCATATGGGCCAGAAATATAAAAATTGTTTGAGCTAGAAAAGATGCACCTCCGTGATGACTTTAATTCCGAGAACCTGAAGCTAAGGCTGCTTTCTTCATCTTTCACATTAGGCAAAAAACGTTGACATGCCCTTCTTCTAAATAACTGTTCATCTATTTTGATAGAAAAGGTGGTTTCTTCAGGTTTCTCCATTAAAACTGATCGTCATCTGGTATCAGCTCAAAAGGTGGTATATCTTCATCAAAAATCCTGTTTTGCAGAAGCTTTTCTTGATCTTCTTCGTGTTTTTTGGTGTTCTTCTTCTGATGCACGAAGAAAAATATGAAAGATATGAATACTACAATAATGATAACTATTACAGTAAATGAAACAGGTTGAGCATTCTCAATGACTGGTTTAGCTACTAAATCATTGGATTTAGGTTTGAATTTCCTTATTTGCTTATCTACATATACCTCAATCCCACCAGCACTTGTTGATAAGAATGATGATATTTGAACTCTTCTTATATCGAAGCTCATAGATGATTTAAACTTTATATAGCTGTTATTGAAATTAAATGATGGATCTAACATGATGAATGCTGTTTTTTTCATTAAATGAGATGTCTTATACTTGTAAATTGAACATGATTTAGAACAAAGCTGAACTGAACTATAATTAGGAGTTGAAACATTGATATAATATGATGTATCTGCGAACCAAATACATATTGGGTCTTCAATAGGTTTTTCAGAGGGAAATTTGTCCAATTTGAAATTCTCATGTGGAAGGTTTGATATATATCGATTTAATGAACAAGACGGCGGGAAAGATAATACAAATATTTCTATAATATTCGAAACTAAGGCTTGCGCCTCAATATTAATTATCCTATTACCACTATCAATACCTCCATAAACGCCAGGAATAAACAATAATTCGTCAAACATTCTATTATCATCAAAATATACTTTCGACTCCAGAAAAGTATTTGATCGAAACACAACAGCAGTATATGGTAAAGTGGAATTAATACAGAGGGTTTCTTCTTCGCTCATCGATATATTATGATATTGAGGTATATTATTATCGACAACAATTTGGTGATTGCATGTAGAACAAGAAAAAATACTAAAAAGTAAGAAAGTTTTCATTCAACAACTATTTTCCTTCTTGAATAATCTGGTTTTTGTATCCTATTAATGTTGGAGCAGCATTCTGAATCATTTTCCGCACATTAGAATCAGAAACTTCTTTAATAGACTCTGAGAGCTCTTTTGCATGTCGATAAAGAGTCGAGATATGGTCTTTGTTTTTAAGCATAACCAACTTTAGCTCTGTTTCCAGATCCTTCAAATTAGGAGGATTGTCAATAGCAGTCTTTTTGGGCTGAGAAATGAATTGATGATAATTATGAGCGATTGAAGAATCATTCTGAAGAGAAACCAATAGGGTTTTCCAGTTCTCCAGTTCGACTTCAATTGATCTTAACTTCTTATATTTATACGTGATAATATGAGAAAACTTCGATATTGTTTCATTTTTGTGAAGTATTTGCTGATGGAAGGATCGGAATTTTTCCCTAAGTTTATTTGTTCTTGATGATATTGAATGATATCCAAGAAGTTGTTGATAATAATAATGGTTTAGAACTGGAAATTGTTTGGATTTATCAAGTGAGCCCATATATTCTTGAAATGTTGAGAAATCAAATATGGATAATGTTGGTATATTGGCCTCTTTTTCAGATAGGTTTTTAAGGTTTGAAAGTTGTTCCTTATAAAATTTTATTTCCAATTCATAATTGTTTTTCTTTTTCCGATATGATTTTTCGTGTTCTTTTAGCTTTTGTGTTAATATTTCGGCAAATATGTTGATACTTTCATTGATTTTTGGTTGAGTTACGATGTTTAACTTACCCACATTCTTTGATAAATCATTTATGTTCAAAGATATCTTTTCTTTCACTTCAACAATCCTATTGGAAATATACTCGGGAGTAGCCTCATTAAACTCCTCCGATCGACTCCTTAAATGTTCAGATCTTTTTGTGTATAATTTTTGATTGTGTCGTAGGTCATTAAATAATGAATCCAAAGCAGCGAATGGAGATCTTGTGTTAACTTTTTCGAGAGATTCGGAGATCTGACACAGAGAGCACATACAGGGAAAAACTGGATAAACAGTTTCAAAAATATGTGTCTGTTGCCATTTGTTCTTATATAACCATATATCATTAAGAGGCTTCTTTGCAGAATCGATTCCTCCAGCAATATAAATCAAATCCCCATCTATCCAAGATACATGAGAATGCCTTGAGGCGGGGCCTTCATTTTGAACAAGCTCCCATTTAGGTTGAAGTGGAAACAATGACAAATCTAATGCCCATAAATCTGAAAGTAGATTTCCATTCTCAGCAATTCCACCAAAAAGATACGCCATGTTGTTTCCTAAAACCATAGTATGAAACACTCGATTTGTTGGCCAATCTCTCTCTGATATCAAAGAAATATGCGAAAATGAGGATCCCTGAATAGTTTGGATCAATAGTGAGTCATAAAATGAGAATGAACGAATCCCTCCAAAAGTATAAATATAAACAGTCCCACGACTGACAAAGCAAATGGAACAATGCTTTTGCCTCCTTTTCAAGACACATCCGCTGTTGATTATCGGTGTCCACGTTTTTTTAGAAATGCAAAACTGCCAGATCTCATACTGCTCTATTCCATGACCAACACCTCCAGTAATAAAAAAATTATCATCATCAAGTTGGCAAAATGCAAATGAATCCCTATTTGTTGGACACCCAATTCCATTGGAAATAATCTCAAGCTTTTCTCCAATTTTTGATGAATATGTCGATAAATACCCATCGTTCGAACATGAAAATTTAAAAATACGGTCTCTCACAGAGCCATATGTATCATAAATGTGGGAAAACACTCGCTGATTCATTATTACACTTTACAAAAAGTGGAAAAGGGGAAAAAATGGTAATTTACTAACATTGCTGTATCAGCACAAGCAGAAACTAGACTCTTTCTCTATCATTTTTTGGTTCACACATTTTTGGTGCGGCCTTGATGAGACTTCTTCTGCAATCCTGTTAAAAATAGTGTGTACGCCCTCATTTCTGAGTGCTGAACAGTAGAAATGAGGTATGCTTTGATTCTTACACCATTCTTCAATTGTGGGTGAAGGGACTGCCACCAAATCTATTTTGTTGCCAGCTACGAATATATTAGCCAGAGGCTCAACTTCTTTGACTTTTTTGACCCAGAAACTCACAACTTCAATGCTATTCACTGCAGTAACGTCATATACAACAAGAGCCAAAGCAGCAGTTCGGAAATAAATCGAAGCTACTGCTTGGTACTTTTCTTGACCAGCTGTATCCCAAATGTGCAGTTTAACTGGCTGTACGCTTGTGTTTATAATCTGAGAAAAAAAATCTGCACCTATTGTTTGTCGAGCATTAACATTAAATTCATTGTGAATTACTCGATGAACTATACATGTTTTGCCTACTCTTTGATCTCCACAAAGGACAATTTTATAAGAAGAACAATTAAAATCCATAAAAACAATAGTAACCGTTTATATTGCCTTAGCTCACAAGGAAGAATAGATCTCATTAAACACGTCCAAAACAGGGTCCAATGATGTGTCGATTTGACACTCGTTAAGGAGGCTTTGCATTTTTTCATCATAATGAACAAATGCGAATGAGAAGGTTATATTAGATGGGATGGACTGCGATCTTGATTGGCGGATTGTTGACTCTGTTTGAGAGTTGGTGATTGTTTTATCAGTAAATATACTATTATAGTGTTCGATTTTGGAGACAGACACATGCTTTTCATCAGCAACTTTTTTGATCTCAGAGAAGAAAACCATTTTTTGAACATCTATTCTCATTTTAACATCATTCTGCATTGTGGGATGGGTTCTTTTGATAGACTCGGAAGCATCCAATTCTGGCCATACTGATTTCTTAATCCCAGAGGAGAGAAATTGGGATATTATCTCCAAAAACTCTTCTCCATTTCCGTTAACATTTTTGTCAAATAGGAATGTTATCATTGTTTTCGGAATCGCTTTAATAATCATTGACAATGCTTTTGTTCCTATCCGCTGCCCAGTTATATCCAGATAGGTAAGTTTACAATGAGTTACCGCAGATAGGAGGACTGGTGCAAGGGCGCAGCCCAAAGACGAATTTGGAATTGTAGATGATAATGACAAAAACTGAATACTATTAATTTTCTCAAAATACTGTGATATATCACCCAGCAATGTTCCGCATTCATCCTTATATATGCAATCTGATATGGATATTCCCTTGAGATTGGGTTGATGTGAAAGAAATGATAGAAAACTACCAATGTTGGTCATTGATAATCTGTTTTGGTCCCAAATAAGATGTGAAAGTGATTTGATTGAAACTTCAGGCAATTCTTTTTCAACGAGTTTCCAAGATTCAGAGTTCAGATGAGCATTTCTGAGGTCTAATCTCAGATTTTTACCTGTGTGTTCAGAGAGTCGCAAAAAAACATCAATAAAGGATTCGGTCGAAAAAACGCAATCAGATAGTACAAGATTAATAGTAGGACCAAATCTTTGTGTCAATTGTTTTGGTGGAGGCTTTATGAATGTACTACCACTAAAATCCATTGTGTTTAGCCCTAAATCAAATGAGGGGATTTGAGATAGAAAATCACCCAATTCAAGACCACTGTCAATGACCGCTAGCGTTTTTAGCCTTTTATGCTTCAAAACCCAATCTGCTACAAATAACTGAAGCATGAAACCATGAAGAAGTTGTGGATATCCAATATCTTTGATCCATAAAGATCCGATTGAATGGAAACATTGAGCGAAAAATATGGCTTGAGAAAATGAGTCAAAAGTTTCTTCAGAAAATATGCATCCATCAATAATTAACATCGAAAAAGAGCTTTGGCATTTCTTAAAAGAATCGAAAAATTGTTTTGATTCTGGTGTCGACAAATTTGAATTCAGAATAACCAGTTCAGTAATTTTAAAGGTATCAGATGATCGAATTACTTCAGAAAAGCCCTTTAGATTTGAATTCATCACAGTGCCAGATAGAGTAAGTCGCTTGACATTTGTATTTGTTTTTAGAATTGAAAGTAGCAATGGAAGAGCCTGAGAAAAAGGCACATCAGAAACGCGAATTTCCGATATGTTCTGGTCGTAGGAAATAGCTGCAGCCATATGCACTTGATAATTTAGTAACAGCACTTTTGAATTAATTTCGAAGCAAGTACCTGTCGGGAGGAGTGCATAATAGACAGATTCTAGTTGCGAAGATACCAAAGGTACTGTTGATTTCAGGGCTAATGAAAGAAATCTGTCTCCAATCAACGAAGGTGTCTCATACTTAAAAACATATGTGTCAAATGTGTTTTGAATTGTGCTATCAACCGTTAATGTAAAATGAAGATAGGATGGATTGAATAGTTGTTGCCTGATAGAAGCAATTCTGGCAGCAATCTTAATATGAGATGAATTCCGAAATGAAATGTGATTAGAATTACTAATTATTGATGTTATTGTTGGATAAACAATCATTGAAACAATATCGGAAAATGGGATAATATCTTGAACGCTGATATGTCGAGGAAATGTTCGAGTCTTTATAAAAAATACACCTGGTGTTGCAACAATAACATCAAGTTCTTGTTTCTCAGATGACTGATATATAACTGTCGCTCTCTCATATGAAAAAATTTGGCATGAGGGAACGCTGAATGAAGGATGAACAGGTTTAAGATTATCAATATGAGACATTGTTACTTTATTTTATCGTATATATGATTATTGTTGTAATCCTTCTCTTCAGGTGCCCAACATCAACAGTCGATAGTCCTAATGAACGATTTTTCTCTACAAATGTATCTCAGGATATAAGTATTGAGAGTTGTGTTTTCTCTCGAAATTCTGTTTTTGTTGGGAATGGTGGATCAAATTGGGCAGATATTACCAATCCTAAAGGCGGTGTAATATATGTATCCAGTAGCGGCTCATATAATATTATTATTCAAGATAGCTCATTTATTCATTGTTCAGCCGAGAGTGAAGGGGGAGCAATATACATGAGATTTACTGATGGATCTCTGCGAATTCAAAGAACTTGTGCCTTTGAATGTTGTGTTACTACGAATACACAAGGTCATTTTGCTTGCATATGGTTAAATGGCATGTCTTCGCATGATTCCAACACAATTGCTTCTTGTTCTCGTTCTAATCAATTTGGCTATGGGTCTTTAATGCTATATTTGTCAAATTTTAGCATTAGGTACATTAACTCTAGTATGAATCATGCTTTTTCTATCTCAACTCTGTTTATTTATGATCCAAATCCTCTTGATATGTCAATGTGTACTCTATCTGAAAACTCTGCATCTAAAGATATCACTCTTTGGATGAGAGGGGGATTTGGAAGAAGAAATGTATCAAATTCAAATATTGTTCATAATAACAGTACTGAAACAGGTGTTGTCTATATCACAGGAGATGGTGATTTCACAATGATTAACTGTATTTTCAAAAACAATACCAACACACTGTTCTATGTCTATTCAGGAATTATTAAGGTTTTCAATTGCTTAATTGATCACAAATTAACTTTATTTGACCGAAAAATCACGTCCTCATGGACATCAAACTACTATTCATCAAATAATGTCCAAACAACCACACCTACATATCACATTTCCCATTTTTCAGATGATTTTTGTTTGAAAAATGAATTTAAACATGCAACAAACTCCAATCAGAACCAAATGCTCTGGAAAATCTCTGTTTTTGCTCTGTATTTGTCTCAATAAAACTTTTACTGTGACAGAAATATTTTTAGATGGAAATAAAAGGATTTCTGATGTATGCCAGAATTTCAGATAATGAAACCCCCAAAACCCTTTACGCAATTAATGTCAATTATCCCACCTAAATGTGCTTCTCTGCTTCCTAACTCATTGTCGCAATATATGTTTCCACCATCCACCCTTTCTCAATACTATCCTCAATGTGAGAAATAATAACTTTATTTTATCGTACAAAAAAATGATGTTATATAATTTCATTAAACCCGAAAGTTAGAGCTAAATTACTTCGATGGGAATAAAAATACTTTTTCTTTAGACCTTGAAAACCACGATCTTTGTGAAATGTGCATGATTGGAATGATGAACGATTAAGATGATAATACAAAGCTGGGATAATGTTAAATGCAATATTTTTCATTGTTTTTCTCCTTATATTATATATTTCATCATTAAAATTCTTATTCATTGTCCCCTTAAAGCCTCTTGTGGAGTATGTAATCATTAATGGAAACTGATGATCAATAATACTAATCCATTTTTGCATAAACTCATCAATACGGACAATGTTAGAACCCAAACCAACAAAATTAAAATAATAAAAAGTTGAAGGCATAATAGGAATATCAAGGATGTTTTGACACTTACATGTTATGTTCTTCTGAACAAGGATACGAAAGAGTTAACTGTGGTACTTATCAACAGTTTCACATTTCTCAACAATTTCTATATCTGGAAAACTAATCTTTTCCTTGAATAAAGTATGCAACAAAAGAATTGTAAATGAACATGAACCATCCATCAATACTAGTTTTTGTATTCTATATTGAGAAATTATTCGAACAATATAACGTGATCTTTTTTGATGGTCTTCCAATTCTCTCTGTTTTCCTTCATATAATTTAGAAATCAGATCTTTGTAACCAAGAAATGTTTCCATACTTATGCTTCCGACTTTCGAAAGATTTCGAATCTGTAATGGACTAGGAATTCGGTTTTTTACCGATTTCATAATTCCTATGATGGTTTCTTGAGTATTAAGATTTGTTCTTAGCATCAATGAGATAAAAAAAATCTCTGAAAATTCAATTTATTTTTTTTTGCACTTTTTGTAACATAACTTTACATCCAATTTTAGTGTTTGGTGACAGAAATATTTAAGATGGAAATCAAAGGATTTCTAGACCTTAATATCAACAAAAAAGATCCTTCTAGTAACTTAATGAAATATGAAACAATACAAGAAACAGTTTTTAATGCATTTGTATTTTATCTCTTGAAAGGAAAAAAATTTATTCCAAACATTGTGGGATGGAAAGGGGAAGAGAAGAAAATATATTTTTTAGAACGAGTAGGAGAAATAACCACTGACGACACAACAAATGTTTTACAAAGCCTTTCCTATTTTTTACTGAAACCAACTGATATTAGAAAAAAAGAAGACTTTTTGTGCTATAAATTTGAACTTGTAAGCGAAATTCCAGAAAATTACTGTAAAAAACTATCTGGACTGTTGTTTGACGCATCAAATTTCTGTTATATGCCTGATGATATGGAAAATATTAATACTCAGTTTTATGAAGCTATTCTATGTTTTAAAGGTGTTTTTAGGGATAGATCTCTTAAGAAATTTTCTAAAATTTTGTCAAATACTCATGAAAGTGATTTAGATAACATGATTAAGAATCTTGAAAACTATGCATTTAATCCAGAAGCAATATGTGACATTGGAGAACTATATGAAGGAAGAGGAAATATTCCAAAAGCATATGAGCAATACAAAAAGGGTGTTCAAATGGAATCACCTAGAGCTCTCACATTATTGTGTCAATTAAAATTATCTTTGCTAATGTGTAACAATACAGATGACCCAAGCAAAATCTTGACAAGAAACAAAGGAATAATAGAAGAAATTCAGAAAAATCTTAAAATGGCAGCATTATCGGGGAATTCTGATGCTGCATATGAGTTAGCTCGATTATTCATATTAAGCGAAAAAAATAAGATTTCTCAAGAAATAGAATCTTATTTAAAACTCGCTCTAGCTGGAGGATCAATCAAAGCATTTCAAATGATTGCCAATAATTCCGAATTATTTGGAAAAACATTTGAAGAAATTAGGAAAGACAAACTATATGGTTTATTTATTCATCCATATAAGACAGCTTAAGAGTAAATGGGGTTCTTGTTTCTTTTTTGGTTTCAACTTTGACATATTCTATGAAAGAATTGGAATAGTGTCTGATCTCGGAATTATCTGAAGATAATAACTCTACTAAAACAGGAATTATTTCCTGTTCTTCCATCTCTTTTTGAAGATTTGATTTTGTGATATTCCTGAAAGAAAACAACTTATACAACGACGAGAGTGATGATTTTATAATAACAGGATCTTCTGTAAATAACGAATCTTTGAAAATGGGAATTACGTTGCAAGAATAAATGAAGCTCAACTGATTATAATTCATATTCATTAATAAGGCACTGAAAAGCATCACAAGCTCATATTTTTGTGTTCCCACAGAATCATTTATCAAATCCAAATATCTTTTAAATACTTCTTCAGTAATAATCATTTCAACGATATCACAACCTAATAATACAGCATTATGCAAACAAATAGAAGATAGCATTGATATCCTTCTATTTGAATGAAATAGCGAGTTAACAATATATTGAAAATTAAAAACAAATGGAGTTTCACATAAAAAAATGAATGATGCCAAAAACTCCAATGAATCGCATGTGATATTCGATAATTCATAATAATAATCAATTTCTTTCATTATGTTAGAATCTTTTTGGATTAAATGCAGTATTATCTCATTATTAATCAGCGAGGACAATAATCTGAATAATTGTTTCGAGATACATAGGTTTTTTGATTGCAAAAGGTTTGAAACGAAATCAAATATGGTAATAAAATTATCATTATGCATAGAATATAGAGAATATGATCTTAGTAATTTAATGAATTCTTTATAGTTCTTATTGCAGTTATCATTCTTAAAATCAGCAATGAGATTATCAACTGGATATGCTGATAAAACAAAACTTTGATCTTCTTTCGAATTAGAAGCCATATTTGATAAACACCTAATACTGAAAAATCTCATATTTGAGTTAGTCGATGATATCTGTTTCACAATAGAACTTACTAACCCCTTTTCAATTAAGATTCCGACAATATTAGAGTAGTCTTTGGAAGTTATTTGAACCAAAAAACATAAAACTGACTCATAAATGGAATCGTCAGGTGATTGTTCTAGAATTCTAACAACCAAATCTACTAATCTATTAATTGATGATGGATTTTGAAAAACTCTATCATCTTTTTTGCAAGCTTTGACGAGCTTATCAAATATCACTCCCAACATCCCAACGTTTCCATTAGATAGCTCGGTATTGATATAATTATACCATATACTGTCGTTATATATTTTATCTGCTGAAGTGTCGATTTCAATTATTGGCTCTTTCTTGAGCGAGTAGAAGAATTTGGTCTTAATTTTAATGTTTTTTTTCCTTGTTTTCTCAGTATTTTCTTCGTTTATTGAACTTAAAAATGGAGAAATGAATAATATAATTAAAAATAGTGATAAAAATCCCACTTTAGTAGCATTTATAATTGATCACGATTCTAAATGCGAATTCACGAGATATCAAATGAGAAGACTGGGGAAAGAATCAAAAGAGGTGTATTCCACAACATATTTGTGTTGCAATGATTATCCTTTAATATGTTCACATTTTTCAATATCTGAGTATCCCACATTCCTTTTCTTTTTTTCTTCAAGAGAGGAATATGTCGCTCGGTATAATGGAAATGCCACAACGAAATCATTAAATGATTTTGTTGAAGAGTTCTTGTTTCCAAAAGTAACAATTTTTAATGAATCCGAACAAATGAATGATGAATCAAGACTTGTTCTCTGTAATCAACAATCTCAAAACATTATTGCTTATTCTCGCGCTGTTGGTTTGAATGCTGTTATATCTGAAACCAAATTATGTTCAAGGAACAAGCTTCATCTAACAGAAAAATGTTACATCTCATATAAAATCACAAAAGATCCGGATTATTTAATGCAAAGAGTAATGCATAATATCTATTCATATTATAAGCATTTCTCATTTAACGATTTGATATCATATAAACCGAATATACCAATGATTCTATTTGTAACCAATAATATATCTATCTACAAAGCCATTATTCTCAGTATTTCTGTTGATTTGTGTCAAAAATATGTAATTGGATGGACAAATCCACAAATAGATTCTCGAATATCTGTATATCTCAAATCAAAATCACTAGACTATGTTGCCTATATTGATAGAGTACATTTTAAACTCAAGATAATGGACTCGATCATATCATCAACAAACATATCTTCATTCATAATTGAAGCAGAGCGGAATTCAAAGCCCTATATCTTTTCCATTATCATCATTGTTTTATCATCCTTGATTCTACTGTTCCCCAGGTTACATCATCTGTTTACATTGTAAAATAATACGATTATTTTCCGTTTTTTCAGGTTTATTCCGTTAAAGCAAATGGAGAGATCAAAGTGGGTATCTGATGAGGATAAAAGCATTTTGCGAGCAAATGCTGCCAGACAAAGGGCTCAAGAACGTGGTCCACATATTTTAGATCCTAAAAAGCGTCGATTTGGCCTTGACGTTGATTCAATTCAGAAACAAATTGAAGAGAAGGAGCAAATGAAATTACAAGAGAAAATTAGGGATGCTGATTTTGATGAAATGTTATTGCAACAACAAGAATTAGTTCTAATTAACATGGAAAAGGAGGCACAATTAAGGAAACAAATGGCAATTGAAGAAGCTCAATACCGTAAGGAGTATCAAAAACCAGAACAATCAAGGGAATATGATATATGGAGAAAGGATAAGCTTAAGATTTCACAGCCAGCAAGAATTGGAGATAAAGATCCAAGATTGGGGATCAGTTCCGGACAATTCTTTGAAGGAGAAGATTTGAAAATCCCAGAGAGGATTACAGCTCAGGGAACCCAGCGTATTGAGTGGTATAAGCAACAAAAGCAAGAAGAGAATATCAAGGCAAAGAAACAAAACATTGAAGAGCTCAGGGCTCAATTATATGAACTTGAAACACAAAAGACCCTTACGCAAATGATGGAACAAGATGAGTTGATTAAAACAGAGATAAAGCGCCAACTTGCAGAAGATAATAAGAAAATGATGATTGAGAAGAAGAGTAAGCTGAAGCAAGATATTGACCTGGAAAAGAAAATCAATGAAGCAGAAATAAAGAATACACTTCGTACCAGAGTTATCACAGAAGAAATGTGTCCAAGAACCGCTGGTCCAATGGAGTATAGAGGAATGTCCATTGAAGAACAGAAAGCATTTCTTATTGAACAACAAAAGCAAATAGAAGAGGTAAAGAAACGTAAAGAATCGGAGAAAGAGAGAGATCGACAATGGGAAGAGTATCAACGTTTTCTTAAAACGGAAGGCGACAAGAATGAACTTGATTTCATGCGCAAAAAGGCACAAAAAGAGCGGGAAATGGCCGAAACACTTAAGAAACAACAAGATGAATTTTCTGCTAAGCAACAGTATTTAAACAAGGAAGTGTACACAAAGAATATCCCAGATGATAGCTACTATAATCAATGGGGCTATTCAACACGTTGAACTCGAATTATATTCCATTTCTATAAAATGAATGAAAAATCTCAGTATAAATTTACTTTTAGTGGAGTTGATGTTTATTTTCCGTATGAAAAACCACATTTAGCACAAAAAGCGATCATGGCTAATGCGATAACAAGTTTTCAGAAAAGCCAGAATGCATTATTAGAATCTCCAACGGGAACCGGAAAGACATTAGCGTTATTAGCATCAGCTTTAGCCTTTCAGTATTATTCCAATAGCAAACCTGCAGAACCAAGTACTCAATATAATAATAATGGAAATACAAATAACAAAATAAATATTTATTACACATCAAGAACCCATAGCCAGCTCTCACAAGTGGTTTCGGAACTGAAGAAATTAAAGTGCTATTCTCCCCAAATGTGTATTCTTGGTTCTCGAAATCAGTTATGTGTCAACAATGAAGCCATTAATTCGCCATCCATTGAACAATATTGCCAATATACCCATGTATTAATGCATAAGTGCTCTTATGGAAATGGAGGAAACAACATACCAGATACACTGAAACCAGGTGGAGCCAACATGTCTTTTGATATTGAAGATTTGAAGAGGGTATGTATATCAAATGGTCAATGCCCTTACTACTTGAGTAGAACCATTCTCAAAAATGCTGATTTGATATTATCTCCATACAATTATCTGATTGATGAAAAAATTAGGACCCAGCTTGATATGGATTTGGATAAATCTATAGTTATTTTCGACGAAGGTCATAATTTAGAAGGTACATGCAGAGATTCATTGAATTGCAAACTACCTGAAGCTGTTGTTGCAAATATTCATTCAAAATTAGAAGTGATTGTGCTTAATTCTTTAATGGCTACACTTGTTGAAGATAAGTTAATGATTGCATTGAATATTATGAAATCTTTTTTTCAAGAAATACTGATTTGGTTTTCAGAGATAAATATTGGATGCAAAGGAACAAAAAGGATTGGCGATTCTAGTTCGATCGTTTTTGATAATATACATAGTGTAATAGAGAGATGGTTTAAAGATTCGAAACCCATTTCGATTCTAGAAGCATTTGATAGTCTATTTGAAGCTTTTGATAAGAAGCCTGGTGCCTCACCAATTATTTTAATAGATGAAGGATCATCATCTGCTCTCAAACAATTTGGATATTCATTTCATCAATTGATTGCAAAAAAAGATAACTACAAATCTTTTCGAATTGTAATGGAATTTGTTAATGAAAATGATAAAATTCTCAACATTTATTGTCTGAATCCAAGTGTAGCCTTCTCTTCAATAATCTCCAGGGCCCATTCTGTTGTAATTTCTTCAGGAACATTATCTCCTTTGGGATTATATGAGTTTGAAATGGGTGCCAAATTTGATCAAAGATTATCAGCCAAACATGTTATTGATTCTCAACAAGTTATGGCTTTAATTGTTTCAAACTTGAATCAAATTGAGATTTCTTCATCAATGAGAGCAATGAATCATTTAAAAGAGAATATATATAATGAAATTGGAAATATGATTAATAAGATAATCAAAGTTATTCCAGATGGGGTGCTTATATTTGTTCCCTCGGGTTCTCATTTGAATGGATTAAAGAATGAATGGAGCAGGAGTGGCCTATTAAAAAGTATATCTTCAACCAAACCTGTCTTCTTTACTGGCTCTGGATCAATAAAGGAAGACAAAAATTCATTTTCTTTGTATCAAGAATCGATCAGAAAAGGAAAAGGTGGATTATTATTTGGTGTATGTCGTGGGAGGATTTCAGAGGGAATTGATTTTTCTGATTCACAAGCAAGATGTGTAATAGTATTTGGCATACCATATCCAAATATTGCGGATCCTGAGGTTATATTAAAAATTGAATATAATCAACAAAATTCGAAAACATTGGGGGATGAATGGTACTCTGGACAGGCTTATCGTGCTCTTGCTCAGGCTCTAGGAAGATGCATAAGGCATCATAATGACTACGGATCGGTTATACTTGTTGATAATAGATTCTTACCCAATAAGAATATGTTTCCAAAATGGATTGAGAATAGTATTCTTCCAGAACAAATGAATGATATATCTTTAATAGAAAGCAGACTTTCTAATTTCTATAAATCAATGATAGAAAAATTTCCTCCAAATAGTGTATTGTGTTGTCGGAGCTGTGGTAAGAAATTATGTTCGATAACAACTTCTGAATCTATACCAATGGTTGTTCCGCAAAAAGGTGTTTTCTTCACATCTGGAATAACAAATTCTCGAAAAATTATAGAATTAGGAGGAAAAACCCTTGAGAATATTCAAAAATCTGGCTTTTGGTGGATTGAAACTGATTCAATGGGATATGTCAGTGTATTTTGCTCATGTTCATATCAAATCGGAGTTGAAATTGATGCAACAAGACAAGAACAGAAAGAAATGATGGGTAAGATATGGCTCTTTGAAAGCAGGGTTAAAATTGTTTAATAAATATAGAGGCATGAAAATCCACATTTTTAAGCTCAAAAAGTTTTTTTTCTCCAAGTCAATGCCCCTTCTGCAAAAATTTCTTGCATTAATGATTATTCTTTCGATGGCATTTTCGATTATTTTCATTAAAAGAGAACAACCAAATGATGATGCACGATTTGGAAGCGGTAATGGAAAATATCATAAATTTATCATAAATAGGTATAAAAAATATACCCTAAATTCCAGGAAATGCATTGATCGAACAAAAAACAAAGATGCACTATTAATATCATATGGATATAGAGAGAGTGATATAAAAAGCAATGCAAAGAATGTTTTAATCATAGGCTCAGGAGGTCCTATTGGAACAAGACTTAAATTGGATTTAGAGAATAAAGGATACAATGTTTTGTATTCTATGAGCCGCCAACACTTAGATGTGAGGGATCCAAATTCTCTTAGTATATTTGATTCAGTTGATTTTTCTTTTGTTTTTTTGCTTGCTGATGATTTTGGTGGTGAATTATACAATGAAAATCCCAAAAATAAACCAAGACTTCTCTCATCCAACCTACAAATTGTTACCAACTCTGTTAAATACTTGAGAAAGAGGAAACTTAGATTTATTTTTGTTTCTTCTCTTCCTCAATCTGGGAACAATCTATATGTCTATACTAAGAGACTTGGAGAAAAACAAGTGATTGATTCTTATGGGAAGGTTGCACGATTTCCACTTGTTCTTGGATTTGAATATCCTTCTGAAAAGACCAGAGATATTAATCGAATTATTCATCAATGTTTAATTAATCATAATGCTTCATCTTCGTTTCATGAAAATGACCGTATTCAGATGGTTAATTCGAAGGATGTTTCTGAGGTTTTAATTCATATGATGACTAACTACAATGAGTACCAAAGTATTAATGAATTTACATTAGAAAAGGATTATCAAATTAATGAAATAGTCAGTATAATTCATGAATATATACCAGAATGTGATATTTTTTTGAGTAACAAATCAAAAGCACATGTTATTGAGGAAACAACGAATTTGAAACAATGGAAACCAAAGTATAGTATTATTGAAACCCTGAGGGAAACAATTATTTCTACAAATTCAACAATTTATGGTCAGAGTCCGAAGCTGTCAATTATTATATATGCTCATAGTTTTAATGAAAAAGATATGAATAATATTAGACATTCCATAAAAGTGATGGAAGATCAAGTCAAAATGATTCATCAGCCGGTAAAGATTATGATTGCATCAGAGATATTTCAGAATAGTACAAAATTTCCTATTGAATATGCATATTGTTCAAAGAATGTAATATCTATGATACTACCACAAATTCAGACCCAAAATGTATTGATTGTATCCCCCTATATAATCCCAAGCATCCAACAACTGCAATTTTTAACAAAATATGAGCTTCCAGATCTGATTTTTTACTATTCTGAGCATAAAAGTATCTCAAACATGAGTGTAGATTTTGGAAATCAAATTGTTATCCCAAAACAGATCAACTCTTGTGATTCAATACTTGATTACCCTAATATAAATGATTTCATTGCTGCTTCAAAATACACATTTCAATCCGTTGGCTATCCATCTGGAAACATTTCTTTACTAAGCTGGTTAATGAGATTCGAAACCGGTTTCAATCTAATCCCATTTTCATCACCTTCATTCTCATTATCGAATATTCCCTCGACTAGTTATGAAAATATTGATTGTTGTCATCCTTACATTGATGATTTAATCCAAAAAGAGGAAGTTTTGTGGATAAAACCAATTTAGAAACAAATTTCTAGATCAATTCTAATTCTCTTAAACTCATCAAACCACGTAACAAGAACTGCAATGACGGAAAACAAAAATAGAACCTCGCAAACAGCATGAACTGTCATCTGATACGAGAAATCAAGGAATCTAAGCTTGAAAACAGCTCCAATAAACACTATAAATGATCCAATGATAATTGCCACTCTCGTCTTATATATAAACTTATTGTTAGTTTTATGAGTAAATGTCTCATATGTGAGGTATAAATATAGTGTAGAAAACAATGAACTAGCTGAATAGCTGTGCAAAACGTGGTAATCTTCAATTGTGCAATTTGATATAGTATTGAGGGCTATGAAACAAAAATATGCTATTAAAATAGGTATTTTTGAGTAATCTCCATTTAAACCCTTAAAATATGAGTATAAATGCATAATTACTAGGATTACAACAGATTCCAAAGCCATAAAAGCAATAAATACGCTTGAATTAATGTTCTCGATAGCACTTTCGGATACTGTTGGAAAATAACCATTCCAGCGACCTTGGAAAAAATAAAACGAATATGTTAGTATAAACGACGACAAATATATGAAACCACAAATCAATGTAATATATTGGGGCCTAAATACATTTTCAACTGTCTCAATAGATCTAGGCAACATTGGCGAATCATCAATCATAAAAAAAAATAGAAAAATAAACTATTTCTTAAACCAGTTACGTAATTCGTGGTGGTCGTTCCTCGTGAGAGGCATAAGATTCCAAGACTCATTTGGTCCTCCATAGCGCCTAGGAATTATTCGGTGAACCTCATGTCCCTCGGGGACAGTACCACCAAAAATCCCTCTCAAATCAGCAAAAGTTGGTTGCTTCAAAGATTGGTAATGTGGATCTGTACTTTCATACAGTTTAAACTCACTAGAGTGGATGAATCTCCAAAGTTCAGTTTGGTGAACAAAGTTAAGAAGAATCTCACGATCCGAAGTCATCTTTCTTCTTAACAGCTTAAGGTAATTATTGAAGTCTTCCTTTACTACACTTGGTTCCTTCATGGTCATGGAAGCCGACATTAAAAATGAACTCATTTTGTTTCAAATTGATTTTCAAATGATTATTTATAAATCTCTGAATTTTGTTAATGTAAATTTGACACATGAACAACATAAAGTTCATGTTAGTCTCTCCATTTTTGTTAATATCGTGAAAAGGGATTTGCCCCTTTTTGGAAAAAATTCTATTAATTCGTTTTGAAAGCTATTATTTTAGTTTTGAATTAGAAAACATAATATTATTAAAAATGGCCAACGAATTCGTAATTTTGTTAGAATTTTTGAATATTTGAATGTTTATTATTTTATTAATTCACAAATCATTTTTCATTCAATCTTCATAGTTTATAATGTTCCAACCCACTTCCACACAATACTTTGAGTCTTTATTCTATTGTTTTGTTATTAGTGCTTTTCAAAATATAATATTTAGTTCTCTTTGTTGGGGTATTAACCAATTATGGAAGGGAATATTTATGTTTTGGCATGTCATACAGGTTTTCTTCCTTTTCAATCTTTTCAAAAAGGCTTTTAATCATTATTTTGGTTGCATAAGAAGAAAATTTTGTATATTTTGGCAAGTAATGTTACCAATTATGAAATTGTGGAATTACCTTTTAGTTATTGGATGCTGTTGTTTATTCTTTGAAATTTTTAGGAATGATTATAAATTTTTTGATAACGATGAAAGTAATGTTTTTTTACTTTGGATTACAAAAGAAACTGGATGTGATGCTGATCCAATTACCCAAGGAAGATCTTTCAATAATCAGAATGTTTTGATTATTGATTGTATGTTTATTAGATCAGAAAATTTTGTAGGCCACGGAGGAGTTATTTATTTATCAGGGGGGCTTTATTCGCTAAGTATAATCTCTGCGGTATTCTCATATTGTAAATCATCCTATTCATCAGGAGCAATATATTCGGATTCTTTGGAATCAAGAATCGAGAATATTTGTGCATTTCAATGTTCTTCAAATCTGTATCATTTTGCTTCTCTGAAATCAATTAATGATAATCATATATATTTTTTGTCGATGAGCTACTGCGCAAGTGAATGTAATGGATCACGTTCAATGAGATTTTATTCTGGGAATCAAATCATAGAAAATACTAATTGTTCATTGAACAAAGCAAAATCTGCATCTGGAATATTTTTCAATAAGCCAATAAGTTTTCAATGTTCTTATTGTACATTCTCATCAAATCGGGTACTTGAAAATCAATGCATATATTTTTATGACTTCATTGGGACAATGTCATATTCGAATATTGTTGATAATGACAGCCCATTATCGAATGGTGTAATTTATATGGATCGTGGATCTACCTGTCTTGAAAATTGTATCTTGTCAATGAATTCTAATACATTATTCAATTTGGTTTCTGGAACATTAACACTTGTAGATTGCTTTATATCTCACTTAGACCTATTCTCAGAAAGCAAAGAAATAATTACATCTAATAATAATAATTTTGTGCTTATTCAAACTCTTTTAATTGACTTTTTTAGCACAAATCAATGTCCTACTGATGAATCAAACACTGACAATCCTTCTCTTGAGCAAACATTGATTGAAACTCCCATTCTCACACCAAATCCTTCTCTTGAGCAAACACTGATTGAAACTCCCATTCTCACACCAAATCCTTCTCTTGAGCAAACACTGATTGAAACTCCCATTCTCACACCAAATCCTTCTCTTGAGCAAACATTGATTGAAACTCTCATTCTCACACCAAATCCTTCTCTTGAGCAAACACTGATTGAAACTCCCATTCTCACACCAAATCCTTCTCTTGAGCAAACATTGATTAAAACACTTAGTGAAACCCAAAACAATAATCAAAATCAGCAATCAATCGCTTCAACAGTAATGAAAACAATATTCATCATTTGTGGCATAATTGGAATTGTATTTGGGATTAGTATAATGATAATAACTCAATTGAAAACATCTGAGTATTCGATATCTGATGATAGTTGTTATGAGATATAATTCACTTGAATACACCTTGATTAATAAAACGTCTATGCTTCAAGCAATTTTTTAAGCTGTGGAGATTCTTTTTTTGCGTTTTAAGGGTTGATGGATATCCAAACAGAGTAATTGAAATTTAGAGGCCACAAAATGAGTGCCTGGTTTCAGAAAGAGAAGGACGAGTTATCACTGATATATGAAGAGAACTTTAAAAAGGTAGATGATAATACGGTGTCGATATTTATTTCGACGCAGGGCAAGTCTTGTACAATTATTTACAAAATACCTTTAGAGTATCCTGAACAGATTCCTGAAATTTCTGTTGAAATTGAAGGGTATTCTGGTGCAAATATTAGTGATTATCTCAAAAAAATTGCAGAAGGCTTGACTGGGCTTTCAATGATTGCATATTTAACATCACAAGCTATAGACTTTTTGGAAGGCATTCCAGAAAAACAGTTCCAAGGTGCTAGGGTTCATGTAACACAAACGAGATTTACTAGAGAGGCATTTTTGTTATGGTATGACAAATTTGTCAATGAGCAAAAGAAGCAAGAAGATCCCAATCTTCCTCCTAATGGTAGGCAGATGTTTGAACAAGGATTAGTATCATAAATATTTGTCTTTTTCAATGTTTTTGGCCCATCACATCGGCTGTTTGGAATTGTTAAACGTACGTCATTAATTTGGATGTCTGATACACAACGCATTAGGAAAACACTATTACGTATTCAAGATAAGCTTAAAAGCTTAGGTTCAAGCAATAGGAACAGATGGGCCAGTTTAAGTACCGGTAGTACAATGGGTATATCACAATTCATAAGCAAGGTGAAGACTTTTAACGTTCAGTTTGAAGATTCAGAACTGATGGTCATTTTAGATACATTGGAAATTCCAGATAATCTCACTTTTACAGAATTTGTGAAATTCATGCAGGCTGACGTTGACGAGTTTGTACCCAGATCATCAGGACGTCAGATTAGTTCAGATAGAGGCTTTGATGAACCAGCTCCTCGATTTGCTCCACAAGGAAAGATGATTGGAGAACCATCAGCCGACTCAATTATCCATGAAAACTTGAGAGAGATAATCAACTCATGTATGGATGTTGACACTCTTCTTTCCGGAGAAGTATCAAAGAGGCAATTCTCTGATATTTGTAAGGTTTTTGGTATTAATGAGTTCTCTCCAAGCTGGAAATTTGTAATCAATGCTGGAGATCCTCTTAGTTCTGGTATTGTCTCTTATTTTGCAATTGCTAAACATGTTTGCAAATCAGACAGTTTTGGATCAGAACCCGTTTCCAGAGATATGGATAGATTTTCATTTGAAACACCAAAGATGTCATTTGATCCCCCACCAAGGAGTTCATATGATCAACAGTATAACCAAGAGCCAAAGAGACCTTCACCTCAAGATAACCAGAGAAAGACTGCTTTCGAACAAACTACATCAAATGAATCACAAAGAAAAGCACCAATTGGATCCGAATATCGTAGAGCAGCTCTCGAGAAATCTAACATATTTGGCGAACCAGAAATCCAAACTAGAATTACACCCAGAAACAGGGTACCAGATTCACCATATGGGGAGCAAAGACCAAATTCTTCATCACAAAATCAATTCTCTGGAAAAGTTCGTGTTGAAGGTCTTCCACCAAATGAATTATCCAAAGCTATTTCAAAGCATATCATGGAGACAATGGGAAGCACAAAGAATGCATTTCAGAAGTGGAGGGGAATGAACGATCGTCTTAATGCTGAAGATGTTCGCCAAGGGCTCTTCAAAGATGCAAATGTTGCTGTTCCAATTGAAGATCTTGAAATTCTCTTTAGACAACATGGTAGTTCTGTTAATTTAACCGGTTTTGTGAAGATGATGTCTAATGGAAGTGAATTCTCTGGCTCATCATCATCATCATTTGAAGCTCCACAACAAGAAAGAAAAAAGACAGTAGATGAACAAGCATTGGATTCAATTGCTTCACAGCTTGGAGGGAAAGATTGGGAACAGATAATTTTCAAAGCAAACTCGACTGATGATGTTATGAGAGGATTTAAGCGGATAAATGTTGTTGCGAATGAAGATGAAGTAAGACGATTAATGTCTAAACTCGGGAAAACCGGGCTTATAGACACACTTAAGCAAAAGACACATTGATTTAAGTATTGATATTAAAATCATAATAATATTAGATTTTGTTCAAATGGTAACTGATCATTCTCCAAGAAAACCGGATGAGTTAGTATTTCATCAATGTTTAATCTTTGTTCATAAGGGCAAAGACATTTTCTAATCAGGTCTTTTGCATTGCTGTTCTCAATCTTCTGCATTGACAAAGGATACTCAAAAGAGAACATAGCTCTCATTAGCTCAAATGGGGATTTCTTCTCATTATATGGTGTTTCTCGTGTTAATAACTCGATTAATACCATTCCTAATGACCAAATATCATTTGACCTCGAAACAAATCCCTGAATAAGCTCTGGTGCTTTATAACAATCGATATCAAGTGCAAAAGGAGGTATATTTCGGCAACTCATAGATGATAGTGGCATCAAAAGTTTTAAGTTTGAAGGATTCTGCCTAAAAAATACATTGTGCAAGTTGATGCTACCATGAACAACTTTATTTTGTGATGAATGAAGAGCTTGAACAGCAATAACAAGGCATTTAAACCACTTAATGACAACTTTATATGGTGGCTCCATCTCTAAACTTCGTATATACTCTGCAAGAGTCGGTGATTCAATTGCTTCGGTCACAACAACAAATCTAGGCGGATTTGAAATCTTTTGAACCTCAAATATGGTAAACAGATGTGGTGAAATAATAGATTTTGCATCATTAAGTCTTTGAAAACCAATATTCCTTTGATCTTCATTTAGATTCTCATTAAAAAATTCGTACCAATAAACCTGCAAGCAATTCTCTTTATCCATTCCATTATAACAAACAAAGTCCTGATAAGAATTTTTTACAGTATCAAGGGGAACATATCTAGATGGTGTCTCTTTCTCAAGAATCATTTTTTAAAATATCTGAAGGGTTTTTTTCTAACTCTGCTTTAATGACATTCTCCTCGGTATTAATAACATTTTCGTATTCTTCAGATGAAAAATTCCAGAGATCTCGGATAGCCCCAATATACCCAATGTAAGAAAATGTACAAATTAATATTGATGGAAATATCCACAATAAGGCTGGCTGACCACACTTCATCACTTCTACCATTATATAGGTGATAAGGACACCAATTGCATAGCCTAAGGAAGCAAATTCAAATGAATATGTGTTTCTCATACAATCAAATCTGAGGAAGAAATCGAGAATGAAACCTGGGAGCACTACATCTCCAACGCCTATTAAAGAAAAATGATCCCCAGATGGTATAACAAATGCTGCTGGGATGTGTGGCACTATATTTTGAGCAGTTTCTACCATGACACTCTCTCCAAACACTGAAGGTGAGAGAAAAACCCACCATACATCGTAAATCAAAAAAGCTGCCGAAATCAACAGAACAATAATGACTTTCTTGATTTTTATAACATATATACCAAATACACATGTAGAAAACGAAATAAAA
>Ga0074193_1000218_pt1 | contig 106297 bp, 89 predicted proteins | sample EPASupsiteHSE605_FD_64523 | JGI IMG/M metagenome (GOLD analysis project Ga0074193, IMG submission 64523) | Bioremediated contaminated groundwater from EPA Superfund site, New Mexico - Sample HSE6-05 | ecosystem: Environmental > Aquatic > Deep subsurface > Groundwater > Contaminated ... | reverse complement strand
TTCCTGACCCAGTTATTGGAAATAAAGTCAGAACGGATAAGATGCAGAGGTAGATTCATCAAAGAAAACGACTCAAAATCGGCTAGGCACCATTTTGCCTATTGACTAACAGGGGCCTTATAAGAGTCTATACAACAAATATGAGACGATAAATAATGCTTTACTGGCATCAGAAAGTGACCTGCAAGTTCTAACCTCAGAGGAATGGAAGGAACTGCTAGATCAAGCAAAAAAACAGAATGCTACCGTTTCCCAGGATTTTTTGAAGATTGCGTGTTCGTCTCTAAGTCCCAAATTTGCCGAGCGATTTGCCGAAGTACTTCTTGAAGACGAAGCAAAGCTTGACGCAGAATTTCTTGCTTTTGCATCAGAACGCCTTTTATGTCTACCCAACACTGATGTATGGTTTTCATTGTGGTTTCGACCAGAGCGGTTTTCTCGATTGGCGTTGCATGCATTAACCCAGCAGAACGATGCAGTTACTAACGCTGTAGCAACTTTCAGCATGTTTACACTCGGTCACTGCAATGAAGTTCTCACCATTTTGGCCGAGAGCTTCACGAAATTAACACCAGAGGCAAAGCATAATTTCTTGGTCTCCTCAATTAAATCAAATTATTCCCAGAAGGAGCGACTTCTCCTTTCCCTCAGCTACGATGAGAGTCTTGATAAGTTATTAGTTGAGGCAGTGGTTGCGGGTTTGTGTGCATGTGCTACACCATCGGCAATAGCAAGGGTCATTGAATTGGCTGACAAGAAGGAAATGGATGAGAAACTTGCGTCTGTCGGAGCGGGTATTGTCCATGGGTCATCGGTAGAGACCGCAAAACTGTTGAGTCAATATAGTTGGAGCAGTCCTGTAATAAAAATTCTCATCGATAATATGCAGCCGTCTGAGGATAACAATCGCATCGAGAGCGACGAGGAATAGGGGGAAGTTTTGGGGACGCCCTTCACATATTCACATTTGAGAAAAAGAGATGTTCCAACTCTCGTGTGGACTCGGTCGCGGCGGAAAACCTGCCGCGCCGGTCACACTCATAGCCGTTAAGTGATTAAATTGAAAATAGAAATGCGAAAAACATCAGAACTTATTGTAGTAGTTTTGGCTGGAATTTTAGGCAGTTTCATGTACTCAGTTCAGAGAGTGCATTCTGCGGAAGGATTCTATATCCTTTATTCAACGATAACTGGAGTAATCGTATCTTTAGCTGGAACAATAGCTCCTTGGAAATGGATTCCGGTATTGTTTGTCGCTTATTATTTCTCCGGCTATGCATTTAATCAGAATTGGGGGCAGTTTGGGCCATTCGACCTGATGTTTATGGCGATATATTCTATCCCTTGCCTCATTGCTTCGTATGCATCGATTTATCTAAGAAGGTTTTTGAGCAAGAACACCTAACATGGCCATAGACTCCGTCTCCCTACGGCCAGCCCCGTTGGGAGAAATGAGGAATATAGAAAATGAAATATATTTGGTTATTCGCGCTTCTCGTGTTGCCAGCAACTGTGAGCGCTGAACAAAAGCCTGTCCCTGTTGCCGTTCGTGCGGGAAGTTGCGGAGGAATTCTAGGTTGTACTGGATATATGGTAAAAAATGACGGAACTATTTCTAGCTACAAATTTGGGAACGTCACGAAGCTGCTGTGCAAAAATGAGCCTCTTCCGCTGAATTTGAATTAGAGGTTTATTAGGGATCAAAAAGGGGACAGCCAACTTTTGCGAGTAGACTCGTGCTGTCTCCGTTTCCTCTTATGTCAAAGATAAGTTCAATAATTTCATGTTTTCAGGAGGATGTGGTATGAACGCGTTTAAGATGGCAGTCAAGTTGTTGTTGCTTGTTTTCATTCAGTTCCATCTTTTCGGTTGTGGCAGTGACAGCGGGAATGGAGTGCCTGTCGGAACTAAAACGCGTGCGCTTCAGGCTGGGGATAGCTGGACCTATGATGTCAGCGGACAGACACAATCGGGTAGTTATTCGGGCACGACATTATTGAGCATTACTCAAGATACCTTAGCCGGAGTATCCGTGCTTGCTGGAACGTCAACAGTTAATGCCGTTTGGAACGGATCAAACATTAGTAGTACATCAGTAGCCTATATGCAGCAGGACGCAACCACCGGTGATCTTCTCCAATATGGAATCAAGGATTCTAATACAAATAATGTGGTCGTCACGGTTACCGACCGGCCATTACCTATCATGTGGCCTGGAACTTGGGAAGCAGGCAAAACCATCACTGCAACTGCCCACTTCAGTAACGGCACCACTGAATCAATCTCATATACCATTATTGGACAGGAATCTGTAGTTACACCGGCGGGTACCATAACAGCGTGGAAACTCACTCTATCAGGTTCGTCAAATGCAGATACGTCAACTGGAACATTCTGGTTTTCACCAGAGATCGGGAACTACGTAAGAATTGATAGCACTAACAGCCTTGGCACGTTTAGTACCATCTTGAGGAGCACGACAGTTAAATGAAGGCAATAAGAGCACAGCGTTACCACACGACAACGGACTTCCCTTGCCATGCTTGATAACCCCTTCGCGGTGTCGGTGGTGCGGCTGCAGGAGGAAAGAATGCAAACGGTTATCGATAGCGGGGTCTACGGTGTGGTGAGGCATCCGATGTACGCGGGCACCATCCCGCTGCTGGTCGGCATGTCGTTGTGGCTGGAATCGTATGCCGCTGCCGTGCTGGCGATCATACCCGTCAGCACGCTCGTGCTCAGGATCCGGATCGAGGAAGAGTTCCTGAGACGGGAACTGAAGGGCTACGAAGAGTATACGAAGAGAGTACGGTACAGGCTGATCCCCTTTCTCTGGTAAAGAATCCTGTTACTCTCCGTGCAGTGAAATATAACTGGCAACAAGAAAAGATGGCAACCCCTGACACAAGACATCACGAGTGTTTGCCGACCATCTCCCCGTCCCGATTATTTCCCCTATAGCCGCATCATCCATTTTCGCAATCAACGAGCGTTAGCATATTGTAACCTTTAAAATATATGGTTCACTGTGTATGTATATCGTGAAAAATCGTATTGGGGGATACTGCGCCTGGTTGCCAGCTTCCCCCATAGTGAATGGACCCGCCGGGCCGGCCGCATGGGCAGATTACCCTGTATGTCAAAGGGTGACGCTACCAATTGAATGAGGCACTGGTGACCAGGACGCGGGAGACAATCTGCATGGAGAGCACAACCGGCCCCGGCTGGGAGGATTTACTGGAGACGCTGCGCCGGGAGCGGGGGGTAATCCTTCTCCTAGGCGCCACCGACAGCGGTAAATCGACCCTGGCCCGGTTTCTGGTCGCGGGCCTGACGGCAACCGGGCTTACGGTTGCCCTTGTCGACACCGACGTGGGGCAATCGGCCCTCTGCCTGCCGGGTACGGTGGGGGTTAAGCTCTTTCGCTCTTCGGCCGACCTGGCCGATTACCGTTGCGAGCAGTTCTCCTTCCTCGGCTCGGCCAATCCGGCCCGGCTCGTCCCCCGGCTGCTGGAGACGACCGGGCGGCTGACGGAGCTGGCCCGCAGCCGGGCAGAGGTCGTGCTCATCGACACAACCGGCCTGATCAGCGGCGAATTGGGGCGCGGCCTCAAGCTCGCCAAGATCCGCGCGACCTTGCCCGACCAGATCATTGCCCTGCAGCGGCGGGATGAGTGCGAGCCGATCCTCGGCCAGCTCGACGAGCTGGTGATCCGCCGCATCCACCCCCATCCGGAAGCCCGGACCAGGAGCAAGGAAAGCCGCAGCCGGATACGCCGGGAGCGGCTGGCCGCCTATTTCGCGAATGCCACACCGGCGGAGATGCTCCTCCACGGGGACGAGGTCGAACTCTACCGGCTGGGGGAGCGGGTGAGCCTGCGGCACGAACAACCGGCCGCCGGCACGGTCATCGGCCTGAACCACGGGGATGAGACCCTTGGGCTCGGCCTGGTCACGGAGGCGGACCGGGAAGGAATCACCTTCCGCTCCCCCCTCGGGTCGCTCGCCGGGGTGAAGCGGGTGGTGTTCGGTGATGTGGCCCTCTAATACGCTCGTCGTGCGGCGCGGGAGGGAAATATGGATATCATGATCGGCTGTTGCGGCTTCCCCGTGGCGAGTGGCAACCGATGAAATGATTAGCATGAACGTTGAAAGTACGGGAGGTTCCCATGCGTCTTCACACGGCCCTCTGGATTCTGCTGACACTGCCGCTCTGTCTGGCAGCCGCTTCAGGCTGCAGCGCAGCCCGGCCATTGGCGACCGACATCACACTGCCGGCGGGCTTCAGCATCGCCGTCTATGCCGGCAACGTGCCGGGTGCCCGCTCCATGGCCCTCGGCGCCAAAGGCACCCTGTTTGTCGGGACCCGCGACGAAGGAAAAGTGTATGCCGTCATCGACCGCAATGGCGACCACAAAGCCGATGAGGTGATCACCATTGCCAGCGGGCTGCGTATGCCCAACGGCGTGGCCTTCCGCAACGGTTCCCTGTACGTGGCCGAAGTCAGCCGGGTGCTGCGTTACGACAACATCGAAGAACGGCTGAAAAATCCCCCCCGGCCCGTAACCGTCAATGCCTCCTTTCCAGACAAGAGCCACCACGGCTGGAAGTTCATCCGCTTCGGTCCGGACGGCAAGCTCTATGTCCCGGTGGGGGCCCCCTGCAACGTCTGCGAAGAGAAGGACCCGCGCTTCGCCACGATCATGCGCATGGATCCGGACGGCAGCCATCTGGAGATATTCGCCGGCGGGGTGCGCAATACGGTCGGTTTCGACTGGCATCCCCGGACCGGGGAACTCTGGTTCACCGACAATGGCCGCGACTGGCTTGGGGACGACCTGCCGCCTGACGAGCTCAATCGTGCCCCGCGGGCTGGACTCCATTTCGGTTTCCCCTACTGGCACGGGCATAACATCCCCGATCCTGAATTCGGCGAGAAGCGCAGCCGGGACCAGATCGTCCCACCGGAGAAGGAGCTGGGCTCCCATGTGGCCTCACTCGGCATGCGCTTCTATACCGGCACCATGTTCCCCGAGAGTTACCGCAACCAGATCTTCATCGCCGAGCACGGCTCTTGGAACCGCAGCGAGCGCATCGGTTACCGGATAACCCTGGTCCGTCTCAAGGAGAACCGGGCCGTTTCCTACGAGACCTTTGCCGAGGGGTGGCTGCGTAACGGCAAGGTCAGGGGGCGACCGGTGGATCTGCAGGTCATGCCCGACGGCAGTATGCTCGTTTCGGATGACAACGCCGGCGCCATCTACCGGATCAGCTACCGGAAATGACCAGCCACCGGGAAAATTGCTTAATACGGATAATTAGATTTATTTTTTGCATAGAGCGTGTTAATTATGTGACAACAATTCAGGCCGGGCAGTGGCCTGGCTTCATGCCACGGGAGGTTGTCATGGTTTTGCTGCAGCACTGGTTCGGAAAGGTTTTGCTGGTGTCATCCCTCATGCTCGTTTTCATAGTTGCCGGAGTCGCGGGGGCGGAGGAGGTGAAGGGAAAGGTCAAGGCGGTTGCCGTCAAAGGGAAGACCATCTCGGTGGACGTGCCGGGGCGGGGGGTCATGGTCCTCAAGTTCGGCGACGGGACGGTTTTCAGGAACGCGAAAAGTGTGCGTGATATCCAGCCGGACGATGCTGTGATCGTCAGTTATGCTGCGGAAGGTGGCGGGAACCTGGCGAGCGTCATCAGCCGGGCAGTTGCCACCCTGCCGCCGGGGGTCCGGGAGATGAAGGTCGCCGAACTGGAGGTGCTGGTCGGGAAAGGGTCCGGGGAGCGCAATTACCTCCTGATCGACTCCAGGCCCAAAGGCAAATACAACGAAAGCCATATCCCGACGGCCGTCTCCATTCCTTTTGCCGAACTGGAGAAGCAGGGAGAAAAACTGCTCCCGGCGGACAAAGGCACTCCGCTCATCTTTTACTGCGGCGGTCTTACCTGCGTGCTGAGCCACAAGTCAGCGGCACTGGCGCTGAAGTTCGGGTACAATAACGTCAGCGCGCTTCCGGAAGGGGAACCGGGGTGGAAAAAGGCGGAGCTCCCTACGGAATCCTCGCTGGAGTTCGTCAAGAACGGGAACATTGTCCTGATCGACCTGCGCTCGCCCGGGTCGGTGCAGGCCGGGCACATTCCGCGGGCCGTCAGTATCTCGGCGAACAAGCTGGGCACGGCAGAAAAGCTGTTTCCCGCTTTCAAGGGTGCTCCCATAGTTTTTTACGGCGACAGCGAGGCAGAACTGCGCGCAGCCCTGGAGACCATGCGTGACTGGGGATACGGCAATGCAACGCTCTTACCCGGCGGGGTGAATGCTTGGCAGGCGGCTGGGAACGCTCTGGAGAAGGGGGCTGCTGCGCAGACGATCAGTTTTGTGCGGAAGTCCGGACCCGGCGAGGTAACAGCCACCGATTTCAAGGGGGCCGTGCATGACGGAAGTGCCCTGCCGGTCGATGCGCGAACGGCTGAAGAGTTCGATAAGGGGCACGTCGCGGGGGCGGTCAACATCCCGGCGGAAGACATGGCGCGTCGCTTTGCCGAGCTTCCCAGGGAAAGGCGGGTGCTTTTCTATTGTTCCACCGGGTCGAGGGCGGAGATGGCGTACGATGTGGTAAAAGAGAAGGGGCTCAGGGTGCAGTTTCTGAAGTCCGGCGTGGAGGTCGGGCAGGACGGCAAATTCGTCATCAACGAATAGCTTCGTCGCCTGTGGAATTACATACTGCCAGGTGTGCACCTTTCGTGGCCGGGGGAACAATCCCCCGGCCTTTTTTTATCATACAACAATGATGACCAGCCGAAGGTATTGTTTCGGTGGTTAAACATATCAATGGTAGGGGCGAGGCTTGCCTCGCCCAATCGGGCAGGGCAGTCCCTGCCATACTTGCCGTGTTTTACATGTTTAGCCACCGGAACAATATTCATTTTTTCAAAAAACGGTAACATCTGTTAAGTTGTTGAATTATATCCGGTATTCGCTTATTGTACCCACCTTGTTTATCTAAAATAAAATTATTTACCAAAAATAAAATAATATGATTGACTTTTTTATCTAAAATAAAATATTTTATCTTTGATAAATAGGTTGATTGTAAAACAATGATCATCGTGATTTTTGCACCTGGGGGTCCACGGACATTGCGGTGCCCGTTATCGGTAAATGATCGATTTGATGGGGGTAAGCATGCCTGACTATAATATCGGAGCCAAGATCAAAGAGCTCCGTCGTGCGATTAAACTGACTCTGCAGGATGTGGCCAATGAAACGGGGTTTTCTACTGCACTACTTTCCCAGATCGAAAACAACAACATTTCCCCCCCCATCGCCACGCTTGATAAAATTGCCCATTTTTTTGGTGTAAGAATCGGCCATTTTTTCATCGAGTCAGAAGAAGAATGCCCATTTGAGGTTCTCAGGTGTAACGAGCGCACCGTTATTCCCAGGGTTGTCTCTCGGGACGGCAGCAACCATGGATATTTCTATGAATCCCTGTCTGTCCGCAAGAAGAACAAAAGGATGGATCCGTTCTTCCTTACGCTTAACGAAAAGGTCACAAACACGGATGTCTACAGCCACAACGGGGAAGAGTTCCTCTTCGTCACGAAAGGCACTGCCGAACTATTACTCGATGACCAGCGAATAGTTCTCAACGAAGGAGACAGTGTGTATTTCGATGCCAACCTCAAGCACCGCCTGCTTTCATCAGCGTGCGACGAAGTCAAGGTCATGGTCGTGGTCATGCGGTAGCATGGAAAACACTCCAATTCAACCTCGTATCACCTGCATTTATTGTTGAAACATCACACGTAACGAAAGGATGGTGAAGATGTCCCGGAAAGCGATTTTACCCGTACTGAAAAATCCTTTGAAGGCACCCAGTAAGATCGAATTCAACATCCCTGGCGAGATCTCCCGCGCAACAGGGGGGTACGAAGAGGCGATGCAGGAAGGGTACGACCTGATACGGCGCCCGATAAAATCGGTCAGCATCGATCAGATCGAGAAACAGCACTTCAAGAAACGTATGACCGTCTGGGAAAGGATCAAGGTCCTCACGGAGCAGGAGCCCAACATCCTGTTTCAGAACTGGGGAAAAAACCTCGATGGCGCGTCGCTGGTCACCGGCATCATCAACATCAACGGTCGTGATGTGGCCGTGTACGGACACGACTTTACCGTGCGCGCCGGCTCCATGGATGCCACCAACGGCAAAAAGCTGGCCCGCCTGTTCGAGATGGCCGGAGAAAACGGGATTCCCCTGATCGGCATGAACGACAGCGCCGGCGCCTATGTGCCGGCCGGGGTCGGCGGTCTTGACGGCTATGCAGAGGCCTTCACCGCGTTGCGCAAGATCAGCGGCGTTGTCCCCAGCATCATGTGCATGTTCGGCTTCAATGCCGGCGGTGGCAGCTACCTCCCCCGCCAGGGGAGCTTCGTCATCCAGCCCAAGGACACCTTCTTCGGTCTTACCGGTCCCGGTGTCGTCAAGTCGGTGCTGGGTGAGGACATTACCCCCGAGGAGTTGGGCGGACCAATGGTCCATGGCCAGTCGGGCGTTGCCGACCTCACCGTCGAGGACGAGGTTGCCGCCCTGAGAACCGCCCTCCAGTTGCTCAACTACCTCCCCGACAACAATGGTGTCCTGGCGCCATTTCAGGAGACGAGCGATCCCCTCGACAGGAAGACGTGGGAGATCAACACCCTGCTCAAGAAGGCCTTCAACTCACCCACCGGATTCAATACCCCCTTCGATGTGTCGATCATCATCCAGCAGATCTGCGATCATGGCGATTATTTCGAAATGCAACGGGATCGCGCCCGGAATGTCATTACCGCCTTCGGCCGCCTGGGTGGCAATGTCATAGGCTTTGTCGCCAACAACAGCGCGGTCGACTCCGGTCAGATCGATTGCGATGCGGCCTACAAGATCGCCCGCTTCAATCGCTTCTGCAACATCTACAACATCCCGATGATCTTCATGGAAGACACCACCGGCTTCCTGCCGGGGCGCGAACAGGAGGCCCGCGGTATCGTCCAGGCCGGTCGTGCCATGCTCGACTCCATCGTCGACATCAGGACCCCCCGCATCCTGCTGATCCTTCGCAATGCCTACGGCGGGGCCTATGCCTCCTACAACAACTACCCGACCGGCGCCAATCTGGTCCTGGCCCTGCCGACAACCCGTCTGGCGGTTATGGGCCCAGCCGGAAAGGAGTTCGTCTACAAGGATGAGCTCCGCAAGCTGCGCAACGCTGTCGTCGAACGCATAAAACTGGGCATTCGGGAGCGCCTGGAGGCGGGTGCCGCTGAAGACGCTGCCAGAAACGATGCGGAAATGGAGGCCGCCGAGTGGCTGAAGAGTCAGGAAAGCGCTCTTAATCTACGCTATGAAAAGGAGTTGATGAATCCCAGGGAGGCTCTAAGCCTCGGGTCGATCTCCTCCCTGGTCATGCCTACCGATTTGCGCAAGGTTCTGGGGGAGAATATGAATTTCTTCCTCAGGCATTACAAGGCTGGACCGTTACAAGCCGTGCATCGTGAGTTTTACTGATTCCAGGATCCAACGTCTTACGAATTCGTTATCAGATTGGAGAGAGAAACCAATGACGCAAGCCGCTGATTACTACCAGAACAATCCCCTGATCCACAGGGGGCGCCGCCTCGGCCAATCGCCCTCCGCGTGGGTACGCTCCTTTGCCTGCGAGGATCTGAAGCCGCTCATCGTCTGTCGCGGACCGATCCGTAAAGAGGCCATGGATGTCTATGCCGAGATGGGAATCGGCCATTTCGGGATACTTGTGTCCGAAAAGGATTCCATTGCCTACCCGCGGGCACTGGCGCCCGAGTTGCGTTCACTTACCGACTCGCGGCGCGTCCACCGCGTACCCGACTATACCGGCGCCAGCAAGGAGGAGCGCGTCGAGCGCATCAACCAGATCATCCGCATCGCCAAGGATAACGGTTACGATTCCATCTTCGCCGGCTACGGTTTCATGGCCGAGGATGGTGAGTTCGTGGACGCCATCGAAAAGGCGGGGCTCGCCTTTATCGGCCCATGTTCGGCCACCCAGGACGGTGCCGGCAAGAAGGACGAAGCCAAACGGACCGCCCTCAATGTCGACGTCAGCGTCACCCCCGGTATTGACAATGTCACGGCCCGCACCCTGGCAAAAAAACACCCGAGCCGGGAGAAGCTCCTGGCACTGGTGAAGGCGGAGGGGCTCGATTGTGACCCGAAGCTTCTCAAGGATCAGATGATCTCCCTGGAGGAGCTGGCTGACCATATCTTGTACGCATCCTATGCCAAGGGGATCGATCTGTTTTCGGTGGAGGAGCTCTGCGCGCAGGTTCAGCAGGAAGTGGCCGCCATGTTTACAAAATATCCCCGCAGCCGGGTCCGTCTCAAGGCGATTGGCGGCGGTGGCGGCAAGGGGCAGCGTATCCTCGGCGCAGCCCTGCTGACGGCCAAAAAGCTGGATGACACGACCATCCAACAGGCAGCCTCCGAGGCCCCGGGCCTTGTCCGCGAGATACTCAACGAGGTCAAGGCCAATGGCGTCGGTGACAACAAAAATGTCCTCGTGGAACTGAACATCGAGCAGACCCGCCACAACGAGATTCAATTGTTGGGTAACGGCGACTGGTGTATCGCTTTGGGAGGGCGCGACTGTTCACTCCAGATGCATGAGCAGAAGCTGCTGGAGGTATCCGTCACCCATGAGGGGCTGCTGGCCGCCATTGCCACAGCCGGGGCGGCAGGTAAACAGGCTGAGGTCAAGGCCCTTGAGAGCGACCTGAAGGTACTGCAACATATGGAAGAGGAGTCGGAGCGCTTCGGCAAGGCGGTAGGTCTCGATTCCGCCTCCACCTTCGAGTGTATCGTCGACCGCGACCGTCATTTCTTCATGGAGGTGAACACCCGGATCCAGGTGGAACACCGGGTCACCGAACTCTGCTACTCTCTCAAGTTCACCAATCCGGAAGATCCCGATGACTTCTTCGTTGTCGAATCCCTGGTGGAAGCAATGGCGCTCTTGGCACGGCACAAGAAGCGCCTTCCCAGGCCGGAGCGGATCGTACGCTTCAACGCCTCCGTCGAGGCGCGTCTGAACGCAACCGATGCCTCACTCTCCCCCAATGCCGGCGGCGTGATCCGCTACTGGTCAAAGCCGATTCAGGGCGAGGTCCGTGATGACCAGGGAATCAGCATGTTGAATCCCGACACCTGCCAGTTCATGAAATACAACGTGGCCGGCGCGTACGACTCCAATATCGCCCTGCTGCTGACCACCGGCAATGACCGCCTGGAAAGCTACGAGCGGCTGGCCGAGGTCATTCGCAGCACCACCATCAACGGTGACAACCTGGCGACCAATCTCGAATTCCACTTCGGCCTGGTCAACTGGTTCCTGGGCCGCAACGTGAACGCCAAGCCGACCACCCGCTTTGTCGTTCCCTACCTGACACTGGTGGGGACCCTCAAGGAGGAGGCCAACAAGCTGGATCCGCTATTTGCATTCGTGCAGATGAAGAAACAGTATGCCAAGCGCATTGAAGCGGCTTTTCCTTCCAATCCCCAGGCTGCAAGGCGCATGTCCCAAGTGCTCGACCGCAAGGGAATTCTGATTACCCGACCCATGGAGCGACTGCTGGGCAACCCGCACCTGCTCTCTGGCTGGCTGAGCATGAACACCAAAAACTTCCGCCTCGAAAAGGGCAAGATCGTCTGGCTGAGAAATCCACTGGGGGTTCTGAGCGAAACATACGAATTCCTGCACATGTCGTATCGTCCCCACAAGCCCGCAGCGGACAATATTTGGGACCACGACAATGAACTGCTCCAGGAATCGCTCGACTTCTATCGCACCCTGCGTGAACATTTCGGGCTTGCCCGGGACGAGTACTTCAAGCTCAACGACATATTGAAGCAAGAGGAGCCACAGGGGGGATTCGACGAGGATATCTGGGGAGAGATACGCTCCGCCCACTTTGGCTACGAAGCCGGTCTCGAACTGCTCGGCATGCTGTTCCTGATTGGTGAAAACGTGAAATTCTGGGAGCTGCGTGTCGAGGAAGATCTGGAGATAACCATTCCCGACTACCTTACCGACCCCGACCTGCAGGCGCGGATGAAGAAGGTGCTGGTACCGCCACCGGCAACCAGGGCCGACGAGATCGTTGCTGCCTGCGGCGGCATGTACTACAGCCAGGAAGCTCCGGGTATGCCTCCGTTTGTCACCGAAGGGATGCATTTTGAAAAGGGGCAGCCGCTCTATATCATCGAGGTCATGAAGATGTTCAACAAGATCTGCGCCCCCTTTTCCGGAACCATCGACAAGGTCATCATGCAGGGGGGCGACGGCACCATCGTCCAGAAGGGGCAACCGCTCTTCAAGATCACGCCGGACGAGATCTTCGTGGATGTGGACCCCATCGAGGTTGAGCGTCAAACACGCACACGGACGACCGAGTACCTAAACGCCGTGTTGTAGCCGCGAATGTGAGCAAAGTGTTCAAGCAATACAGATATTGGGGTTCCGGCTTGTCCGGCTTAGTCTCTTACGACTTGAGTCTTTACAATCCACGAGCAAACCTGAACTGCAATAGAACGCGGATGACGCGGATTGGGCGGATTTCCGCTGATTTTGAAACCTACTTTCTGCCTTGGTTTATCCGCGCAAATCCGTTTAAATCAGATTTGATCCGCGTTCTATTGCCTTTGATTTTTCCTGTTTGGTTCCCGGCTTGTCCGGTTTAGGGTTAGGCCGCTTCAGAAAAAGCATTTCAACAAGGAGAAACCATGAACATTCACGAGTACCAGGCAAAAGCAATTTTGAGAGAGTTTGGTGTCCCAGTTCCCGACGGGCACGTCTGTTACAACGGCGCCAGCGCCCGGGAATGGGCCAAGCGCCTGGGCGAGGGTCCCTGGGTGGTCAAGGCCCAGATCCACGCCGGCGGACGCGGCAAGGGGGGCGGCGTCAAACTGGCCCGTACTGCCGACGAAGTGCGCAAAATAGCCCGAGACATGCTCGGCATGACCCTGCGTACCCACCAGACCGGCCCCGAAGGAAAGGTCGTCACCCGGGTGCTGGTGGAAAACGGCTGCAACATCGCCAATGAACTGTACGTCAGCCTGGTGGTCGACCGTGGCAGCTCCAGGGTCACCGTCATGGCCTCCACCGAAGGCGGCATGGACATCGAAGAAGTTGCCGCCCAAACCCCCGAGAAGATCTTCACCGAAACAGTAGATCCCCTGGTCGGCCTGACCGCATTCCAATGCCGCAAGATTGCCTTCAGCCTGGGGCTGGGCGGAAAACTGGTGAACAAGGCCGTCTCAGTGCTTCAAGGTCTCTACAAGACCTTTATCGCCTGTGACTGCTCCATGCTGGAGATCAACCCCCTGGTGATCACCGCCGAGGACGAGCTGCTCGCACTGGACGCCAAATTCGGATTCGACGACAACGCCGTATTCCGTCACCCCAAGCTCGGCGACATGCGAGACTACGACGAAGAAGACCCCAACGAAGTCGAAGCCTCACAGCATGACCTCTCCTACATCTCCCTGACCGGCAACATCGGTTGCCTGGTCAACGGCGCCGGCCTGGCCATGGCCACCATGGACATCATCAAGCATTACGGCGGCGATCCGGCCAACTTTCTCGACGTCGGGGGCGGAGCCACCATCGAGCGCGTCACCGAAGCCTTCAAGATCATTCTCTCCGACAAGAACGTGAAAGGAATCCTGGTCAACATCTTCGGCGGCATCATGAAATGCGACATCATCGCCACCGGCGTCGTCGAAGCCGCCAAGCAGGTTTCCCTCAACGTACCGCTGGTGGTACGACTGGAAGGAACCAACGTAGCCAGGGGCAAGGAGATCCTGGCAGAAAGCGGTTTGAACATCGTTGCCGCCGACGGCATGGCCGACGCAGCCCAAAAAATCGTCCAGGCCGTGAAAGGAGACATCTAATGAGCATTCTGATTAATAAGGACACCAAGGTCATCACCCAGGGGATCACCGGCGCCACCGGCCTGTTTCATGCGCAGGGAGCCCGCGAATACGGCACACAGATGGTCGGCGGCGTAACCCCCGGCAAGGGGGGGACAACCATAGACGGCTTTCCCGTATACGACACGGTCAGGGAGGCCGTTCTGCAAACCGGCGCCACCGCCTCCGTCATCTACGTCCCGCCACCCTTTGCCGCCGACTCCATCATGGAAGCAGTCGACGCCGGCATCGAACTGGTCTGCTGCATCACCGAAGGCATCCCCGTCCTGGACATGGTCAAAGTCAAACAGTACATGAAGGGGAAAAAGACCCGTCTGGTCGGTCCCAACTGCCCCGGCGTCATCACCCCCGGCCAGTGCAAGATCGGCATCATGCCCGGCTATATCCACAAACCCGGCAAAATCGGCGTCGTCTCCAGAAGCGGCACCCTGACCTACGAAGCAGTCTGGCAGCTGACCAGCCTCGGGCTCGGCCAGTCCACCTGTGTCGGCATCGGCGGAGATCCGGTCAACGGCACCAATCACCTGGACGTACTAAAGATGTTCGAGGCAGACCCGGACACCGAAGCAGTCATCATGATCGGCGAGATCGGCGGCACCTCCGAGGAAGAGGGGGCCTACTTCGTAAAAGAGCACATGACCAAGCCGGTGGCGGCCTACATCGCAGGGATCACCGCCCCTCCCGGCAAGCGCATGGGACATGCCGGGGCGATCATCTCCGGCGGCAAGGGCACGGCAACGGAAAAGGTGGCGGTGCTCGAGGAGTGCGGCATCAGCGTTGCGGCCAGTCCGGCCGAGATGGCCCAGGCGCTGTTGAAGATCTATAAGCCATGAAGTAATGGCGTAGCAAGCGCCTTATCTGCTTCATCCTATTAACCGGAGAGCCGTGCAATGGGAAAATACAAGAAAAATCCGCGATACAATGTTCTTTCGATCAGGATTTCAGACGAAGAATTAGAAGCTCTTGCAAGTGAGTCACATAACACCAATAAGAGCATTTCCGACTTAATGAGGGAGGCACTTTACAAAATAGTCCCTCGGCCAACAAGTTGCTACGACAGAGGAGGAAGATCAGTATGAGCACGAAATCAGTGGCTCTCGAATATCATTCAAAGGGCAGAAAAGGGAAGATTGAGGTTGTATCCACAAAGCCGTGCCAGACAGCCGCCGATCTGTCGCTGGCCTATTCTCCGGGCGTGGCTGAACCCTGCCTGGCCATTCAGCAAAATCCCGAAGATGCCTACAAATACACAGCCAAGGGGAACCTGGTGGCGGTCGTCTCCAACGGCACGGCGGTACTCGGCCTGGGCAATCTGGGCGCCCTGGCCGGCAAGCCGGTAATGGAAGGGAAGGGGATCCTCTTCAAGCGCTTTGCCGACATCGACGTCTTCGACATCGAACTGGACACCGAAAATCCAGATGAGATCATCAAGGCCTGCCAGCTCTTGGAGCCGACCTTCGGCGGCATCAACCTTGAGGACATCAAGGCCCCGGAGTGTTTCTACATCGAGGAGACCCTCAAGAAAACCATGAATATCCCGGTCTTCCACGACGACCAGCATGGCACCGCCATCATCTCCTCGGCAGCACTGCTGAATGCACTGCACCTGGTTGACAAGAAAATCGAAGACATCCGCATTGTGGTAAACGGGGCAGGCGCAGCGGCCAACTCATGCGCCAAGCTGGCTATCGCCCTCGGGGTTAAGCCGAACAACATGATCATGTGCGACACCAAGGGGGTCATCTACAAGGGGCGGGTTGAGGGGATGAACCCTTACAAGGAGCTCTTTGCCGCCGACACCCACTTCCGCACCCTGGAGGAGGCCGCCGCCGGGGCCGATGTCCTGTTCGGCCTCTCGGTCAAAGGAGCCTTTACCCCCGAGATGGTAGCCAGCATGGCCCCCAATCCGGTTATCTTCGCCATGGCCAACCCGGACCCGGAGATCACACCGGAAGCGGCCCTTGCCGTCCGCAGCGACGTCATGATCGCCACCGGCCGCTCCGACTATCCTAACCAGGTCAACAACGTCCTCGGCTTCCCCTTCATCTTCCGTGGCGCCCTGGATGTGCGCGCCACCTGCATCAACGAAGAGATGAAGCTGGCCGCAGTCAAGGCCCTGGCAAAGCTGGCACGCGAGGAATGCCCCGACTCGGTCTGCAAGGCCTATGGCAACCAGAAGTTCGTATTCGGCCCCAACTACATCATCCCCAAGCCGTTCGATCCGCGCGTGCTCCTGCACGTGGCGCCGGCCATCGCCCAGGCGGCCATGGACAGCGGTGTTGCCCGCCAGCCGATTGAAGACATGGCCAAGTACATCGAGCATCTTGAGAAAACCCAGGGCAAATCAAAAGAGATCATGCGCATGATCATCAACAAGGCCAAGAGCGATCCGAAGAAAATCGTCTTCCCGGAAGGCGAAAACGAGAAAATTCTCCGGGCCGCCAAGGAACTGGTGGAGGAAGGGATCGCCAGGCCGGTCCTGATCGGCGACCGCACCAAAATCGTGCAAAAAATGGCTGAACTTGCTATCGAACTGGACGTGCCGATCATCGATCCCGCCGACTCGGAACTGACCGAGAAGTATGCCGCGGAACTCTACCAGGTTCGGCAGCGTAAGGGGCTTACCCTCTCCGAGTCACAACGCATTCTGCGCCGCAAGTCGCGCACCCATTTCGGTTCCATGATGGTCCGGATGGGCGACGCCGACGCCCTGCTCGGCGGCATTGACACCCATTATCCCGAGACGATCCGACCGGCGCTGGAAGTTGTCGGCAAGCAGCAAGGTTTGTCGAGCGTTCATGGTCTTTACATGATGGTTTCCAGGAAGGATGTCTATTTTCTGGCCGACACAACCGTCACCATTGACCCGACTGCCGAGGAACTGGCAGAAACCGCCATCCTCGCCGCCGAGAAAGTGCGCATGCTCGATCTTGAACCACGGGTCGCCATGCTCTCCTTCTCCAACTTCGGCTCGGTCAAGCATCCCCAGGCACTCAAGGTCAGGCGGGCAGTGGAGATCGTCAAGGAGCGTGCGCCGGAGTTGATCGTCGAAGGTGAAATGCAGGCCGATACGGCTGTCGTTCCGGAGCTGCTCGAAGGCTTCACCTTTTCCAAGCTCAAGAAAAATGCCAACATCCTGATCTTTCCCGATCTCAACTCCGGCAACATCTGTTACAAGCTGCTCCATCACCTGGGCGGCGCCGAGGCGATCGGCCCGATCCTGATGGGGATGAACAAACCGGTCCATGTTCTGCAGCGGGGGGACAGCGTGGATGACATTGTCAAGATGGCGGCGATTGCCGTGGTGGATGTGCAGAATATCTGAACCGATGTACCGTAGGGGCGGGGTCTCCCCGCCCTTTTTTATCGGGGTCTCCCCGCCCTTTTTTGGCGGAGTCTTTCCGCCCTTTTTTGGCGGGGTCTTCCCGCCCTTTTTTGCCCATGCAACAAGGGCGGGGAGACCCAGGGCGGGGAGACCCCGCCCCTACATAACCACATATTTCACAGGAGACCAAAATAGTGACCAGAAAAATGGTAACCATAGACGGCAACACCGCCGCCGCCCACGTGGCACATGCCACCAATGAAGTCATCGCAATCTACCCGATCACCCCCTCGTCGGTCATGGGTGAGATCTCCGATGCCAAGAGCGCCGTGGGTGAGAAGAATATCTGGGGCACCGTACCGCTGGTGTCGGAACTGCAATCCGAGGGGGGCGCCGCCGGCACCGTGCATGGTGCCCTGCAATCCGGCGCCCTGACCACAACCTTTACCGCCAGCCAGGGGCTGCTGCTCATGATCCCCAACATGTACAAGATCGCCGGCGAGCTGACCTCAACGGTCTTCCACGTCTCGGCCCGCGCTATTGCAACCCAGGCGCTCTCCATCTTCGGCGACCACTCCGACGTCATGTCCTGCCGCTCCACCGGCTGGGCCATGCTCTGCTCCAACAACGTCCAGGAGGTGATGGACTTCGCACTGATCGCCCAGGCCGCCACCCTCCGTTCACGTGTGCCGTTCCTGCACTTCTTCGACGGCTTCCGCACCTCCCACGAAGTGCAGAAAGTCGAAGAGCTGACCTTCGACGACATGCGCGCCATGATCGACGATCGGCTGGTCAACGCCCACCGCAGCCGCGGCCTCTCCCCCGACCGCCCCGTCATGCGCGGTACCGCCCAGAACCCGGATGTCTATTTCCAGGGACGCGAGACGGTCAACCAGTTCTACCCGGCCTGCTTCGACATCGTCCAGGAGGAGATGGATAAATTTGCCAGCATCACCGGCCGCAGCTACAAACTGGTGGAGTACGTCGGCGCAACCGATGCCGAACGGGTGGTCGTCATCATGGGGTCCGGGGCGGACACCGTCCAGGAAACCGTGCAAACGCTGGTCGAGCAGGGGGAGAAGGTCGGCGTGGTCAAGGTCCACCTCTATCGCCCCTTTCCGCTGGACGCCTTTATCAAGGCGCTTCCCGCCACCGTCAGAAAGATCGCCGTCCTCGACCGCACCAAAGAGCCCGGCTCTCTGGGAGAGCCGCTCTACCTGGATGTGCGCGCCGCCATCGGCGAAGCCATGGCCGACGGCATCTGCGAGCTGGGCGGTTACCCGACCATCGTCGGCGGCCGTTACGGCCTCGGCTCCAAGGAGTTCACCCCGGCCATGGCCAAGGCGGTCTTAGACAACCTTAAAGACGCCAAGCCGAAGAAGAACTTCGTGGTCGGCATCAACGAGGACGTGACCAATTCCAGCCTCGCATTCGACCCCGCCTTCCGCAACGGGATGGACGGCACCTACGAGGCCATGTTCTACGGCCTCGGTTCCGACGGCACCGTCGGCGCCAACAAGAACACGATCAAGATCATCGGCGAGACCACCAACAACTTTGCCCAGGCCTACTTCGTCTACGACTCCAAGAAGGCCGGTTCCATCACCACCTCGCACCTGCGCTTCGGCACACAACCGATCAATGCCCCTTACCTGATCGACAACGCCGACTTCATCGCCTGTCACAACTTCACCTTCCTGGAGAAGTACGACATGCTCAGCAAGGCCAAGCCGGGGGGGACCTTCCTGCTCTGCTCACCCTTCGCCCATGGCGAGGTCTGGGACAGGATACCGGTGGAGGTGCAGCAGCAGATCATCGACAAACAGCTCAAATTCTTCGTCATCAACGCCATCAAGCTGGGCGAGGAACTGGGCCTCGGCGCCCGCATCAACGTCATCATGCAGACCGCCTTCTTCAAGATTTCCAACATCATCCCGCTTGAGCAGGCTATCGACGAAATCAAGGGCGCCATCAAGAAGAGTTACGGCAAGGCCGGCGAGAAGGTCGTTGCCATGAACAACGCCGCCGTGGATGAAGCCCTCAAGAACATCCACGAAGTCGCGGTACCAGCCAAGGCCACCAGTTCCATAACAATGCCGCCGTCGGTATCCGGGAACTCCCCGAAATTCGTCCAGGAAGTCACAGGTAAAATCATCGCCGGCTTCGGCGACGACCTGCCGGTCTCCGCCATGCCGATCGACGGCACCTTTCCGACCGCCACCTCCCAGTTTGAAAAGCGCAACATCGCCGTGGACATCCCGGTCTGGGACGAGAAGCTCTGCATCCAGTGCGCCATCTGCTCCTTTGTCTGTCCCCATGCCGCCATTCGTGTGAAGGCCTATCCGGATGAGTGTCTGAAGGGCGCCCCGGCCACCTTCAAATCCACCGATTCCAAGATCGCCGAAGTGAAGGAGATGAAAATCACCTTCCAGGTCGCCCCGGAAGACTGCACCGGCTGCGGCGCCTGCGCCCACAACTGCCCGGCCAGGGACAAGACCAACCCGGCACACAAGGCGCTGGACATGAAGTTCCAGCCGCCGCTGCGGGCCGCTGAAGCGGCCAATTACGAATTCTTCCTGGCGCTGCCCGATATGGACCCGGCCCTGCTCAAGCTCGATACCCTGCGCGGCAGCCAGCTGGTCCGGCCTGTCTTCGAATACTCCGGCGCCTGTGCCGGCTGCGGCGAGACGCCATACCTGAAACTCCTCTCCCAGCTGTTCGGCGACCGGGCCATGATCGCCAATGCCACCGGCTGCACCTCCATCTACGGCGGCAATCTGCCCACCACCCCCTGGGCCAAGCGTGCCGACGGCCGCGGTCCGGCCTGGTCCAACTCCCTGTTCGAGGACAATGCCGAGTTCGGATTCGGCATGCGTCTGGCGGTGGACAAATTCACCGAATCGGCCCGGGAACTGCTGACCGAACTCCTGACCTGCGGCTGCAACTCCTGCACACCGCTCATACCGCTCATGAAGGAGATCCTCGCCTCCGGTCAGAACGGACAGGCCGAAATCGAGCAGCAGCGCGAGCGGGTTGCACAACTGAAACAGGTCCTGACGGGCTGCACGGAGAAGGCGGCGGTGCAACTGCTGCCGCTGGCCGATTACCTGGTCAGGAAATCGGTCTGGTGCATCGGCGGCGACGGCTGGGCCTATGACATCGGTTACGGCGGCCTCGACCACGTCATCGCCTCCGGCAAGAACGTCAACATCCTGGTGCTGGACACCGAGGTCTACTCCAATACCGGCGGCCAGGCATCCAAGTCCACCCCGATCGGCGCCGTTGCCCAGTTCGCCGCCGGCGGCAAGGTCATGGCCAAAAAGGATCTGGGGATGATGGCCATGGCCTACGGCCATGTCTACGTGGCAGCCGTGTCCCTTGCCAATCCCGGCCAGGTGGTCAAGGCCTTCATGGAGGCCGAGGCCCATGACGGGCCGTCCATCATCATCGCCTACGCCCACTGCATCGCCCACGGCATCAACATGACCACCGCCGTGGATGAGCAGAAGAGGGCGGTTTCCTCCGGTTACTGGCCTCTCTACCGCTACAATCCGGCCCTGGCCGCCGAGGGGAAGAACCCGCTGCAACTGGACAGCCAGGCGCCCACCACCAGCTTCGAGGAGTTTGCCAACGGCGAGAACCGTTACAAGGTGCTGAAGAAGATCAACCCCGAAGCATCGGCCCGGCTGATGGAGAAGGCCAGCGCCTGGACTGCCGGTCGGTTCGAGTACTACCAGAAGCTGGCGGCGTTGACGTACGAGAAATAAGCATTCCTTTTAGCAAGACATGACTCACGCGACGGTCGTCGCGTGAGTCATGTCTTGCTTAAACATTCATGTGAAAAAAAGGGGCTACGGAATTATCCGTAACCCCTTTCCAGTTTTGAAGTTAACTTGGCTTCGGTACGGCGGCCCGCATCATTGCAGGGACTGTTCGAGTTCCACCTCGCTGGCGGCCATGGCGGTGCCGATGATGGTTCCCTTGGCTTTCACCGACGAGCTTCCCGGCGTGACCAGGGCAAAAAAGGCAGCCTGGGCCTGGGCGACGGTACCGCTGCCGGGGATCTTGATACCGGTTCTTTCGTCGACGAAATTCGATGCCTGGGTTATGGAACTCGTATCGACGTTTATTCCCAGGATTGTCAGGGTGGTGGCGGTTTTCTGCGTTACCGGACCTTTGATAAACGTCAAACTGCTTGGCTTGGTTCTCTTCACCTCAGATGCGGTCACGGTTCCTGCTGCATCGACAATTCCGCTTATCTGCAGGTGGTCATCTGCTGCGATGCCTGAGAGGGAAAGGGACGTATTTGAACCACTGGAGCTGTCTTCGAGCCGGGTGGTTGCAGCGATGCCGACGGTAACGCCGTTCAGCCTGAGAGTGTTGGCGGTGGCGTTAAATGCGCCTGCAGCTGCATTTCCTTCCAATCTGAAGTTTTTGTCCAGTTCGATGGACACCTTGGTGGCAACGATGGCGCCGCTGGCGTCGAGCGAACCCTCCACTTCCAGCCTCGCCCCTGCGGTGACGATGGCGGAGGTCGCCGCGCTTCCCCCTTTCAGGAAGACCGCAGAGGCAGTTTTCACCGTTACTCCCCCGTTTGGCCCGTTGAGCGTGAAGATGTTGCCTGAAACAGCTCCTGCAGCAACTCCCTTGATGCGCACATTGTCATTCAGCTCGGCTTCGACAGCGTTTATCTTTTCGATTCTCGTGGCAGTGATAATGCCCGTGCCGGAATTCAGTGTCCCCTTCACCTCCAGCAGTGTGCCGGGGGCGATGTCTGACTGTACCGTCCCGGAGTCGAATGCGGCGGAAGTATAGTTGATCTGGGTGGCGCCGATGGAAAATGAAGTTGCAGTGGGCGCAGGGGCCGAGGCGATTGCGCCTTTGACCTGGACGAGTCCGTTGGTGCCGAAATCAAGTTTGACCCTGGAAATGCGGGTTGCGTGGAGAACTCCGGAGTTGTCCAGGTTGCCGCTGATTTCCACTTCAGGGTGATTGCCGCCAGAGAGATCGGCACTGAGTTCGGCAAGGTCCCTGACCCCGTCAAAATGGGTGGCGGCCTCGATGAGGACGTCGCGTCCCATTACCTTGATCTTGTCGTTGACCAGGTCAACCCCGGCATTATCCAGTCGGCCCCGCAGTTCCGGCTGGAACTCTATGGTTTCGTATTCTCCCCTGCCGGTTGCGCTGTTGAAGGTACCGCTTATCTTGACCACCATGCCGACCCTGAGCTTGTCCTCCCTGGCGCCGGAAAGGTTGTCAAAAGGGAGCTTGACGCGATCATCCGGAAGTCCGGTTTTTCTGCTGAATTCGATGCCGTTGACGATGATGCTGCCAAAGCCGGTGATCTCGCCGGTTGTGACCCCCACAGTCGAAGTGCCGGCAGGGGCGCTGGAGCCTCCTCCGCCGCAGGCCGCCATAAAACAGACTGCGAAGAAAACAAGAACTGCGCATTGAACCATTCTGACTGTTTTCATGATAATTCCTCCTTTGTCTTTTTTTCTGCCAACAGAATAATTCCTGTTAACGGACAACTAATTCTTCATCTGCATCCAAGAGTACGAATTGCGAACCTCCCGCGGCCCACGGCCGGTCAACGCTGTTGATGCCGCAGGAAGGACATTCGATTATCGGTGCCCGAACGTGCAGATATGTGGCGAACATAAAAAAATCTTTGTGGTGCCATAATTCGTTTTCAGTTGAGCATACTTTCCCGTCCATGCCGCAGATGGAGCAGGTGACGGTACTGCCAAGCAGAAAATCCACGACGACGTCCATCCTTTTTTCTTCCTGGGAAAAGGAAATGTCCTTGATCTGCCATGGCGGTGATAGCCCGAGTGTTGCGGAAAAAACTGCTGGTTGATTCATGACGATTTCTTTCCTTTATTACTCCGGCAATTAAACATCACAATCCTGATGTAGGGGCACGGCGCGCCGTGCCCCGATTGGGCGAGGCAAGCCTAGTACCATGTAACACTTATTTTTGCGGATAACCCCTCTAAATCTCCCCTTATCTAAGGGGAGACTTCAAGGCTTCCCCCCTTAGGTAAGGGGGGACTGAGGGGGGTTAGATTCAGATGTTACAGTGTACTAGCCCCTACCGTTCATATGTTTAATTGCCGCAGCAATATATGGTCATGGTCGAATAGTTGCTTTCGATCCTGAGAGCTGTTTTTCATTTATTGTGCCATGCGCCAGGAATCATCATTTCGCTGTAATCACGACAGGTTAGGCGGCAGGCTGTACCGGCTTTGTCGTCCGTCCCTGTCCCGATTTTATTCCGGTGCGTAACTAACCCATCGGTAACTGCCCGTTGTTGATGGAATTGCCGCGGTTGCATACAATTTCGCAGATGCAAATATTTTTGCACCCGTACTGATTCCGTATTAAGTGAAAATAATTCGATTTAATGGTTTGAAGATTACAGTTTTTGTTATTATCTTTTCGTGGCAGAGTTTTTCCAAGTTGAACATGTATGCATGCGAGCGGCGAAATGAGACATACTTTTTCAAAACGGCAGATTTCCTCACCCACCAGCGCTTTCTTCCTGCTCCTGATCGCTATTTTCATTGCTGAGCTTGCAGTAATGGAAGTTGAAACACCCCTGTTCGGCCGACTCAGCCAACTTCTGTCCAGTGTCGTCGATTCGGTGCTGTTGGTAATCTTGCTGGCTCCCGTTCTCTGGTTTGTCATTATCAAACCGATAGCCGGCAACAGCGGGGTCAGAACTCACATTGCCGTTGTCTACGCTCTGCTCAAGGTCCTGGCATGCGTCTTCGTGATCGAATGTATTGTCATGCTGTTTCTGCAGCCGATCGCACCCCATTTCTCCGATGACTACCGCAACGTTGCCGATGCCATGTTGACGGCTTTGCTTTGTGCTCCCTTGCTCTGGTGGTTGTTATTCCGACCCATGTCCGAGACGCAGCGGGAGACTCTCGTGGCTTTTTTTCAGACACCGGCGAAACTGTTGCCTGTGCTGCTTCTTAGCGTTTTTGCGGTTGATCTGCTGCAAGAAGAGTTGATCTCCGTCATGATTCCAAATCAGTCATTTTATTACACATTAATTGACAGTCTCCTGACGACTCTGCTCGCAGCCCCGATTCTCTGGTATTTGGTAGTGCGCCCGCTGAAACTGAGGGCAATTGCAGAAAAGACTTATTCCGATACTATCCGGGCACAGGTTGTTGATGCAATCGTAACTACCGATGCGGCAGGCATCATTCAATCGTTCAATCCTGCAGCGGAGAAGATTTTCGGCTACGGTTCCGGTGAGATCATCGGCAAGCCGTTTGTCATGCTGCTGAACGACAATTACCGGACAGTGGAAGAATTGATGTCAAGTACGGCTTTGACCGAATCAGGTGCAACGCTGGAAATCCAGGGACGGCCCAGGGACCGCTCGACTCTGCTCATGGATATCTCCGTCAGCAGGGTGATGATAGAGGGAAAACAGCAATTTGTGGCGATCATGCGCGACATTACCGCCAGAGTCCGGGTGGAAGCCGCCCTGCGAGAGAGCGAGCAGCGCTTCCGTCAGATTTTCGAACAGACAGAAGATGCTATAATGCTGTTCAAGCCGGGCACGTGTCAGGTTGTCGACGCTAATACCCGTGCGGAAAAGTTGTTCGGATTAACAAAGACCGAACTCCAGGAAAATGGACTGGAGTGTTTCACCAGGCCTGCCGACTATGAAAGCCTCTCCAGCGTCATCTGCGGCATCAGGAAATGGAACAGATCGCGGATTGAAAACATCGTCATCATGTGCAAGGACGGAACTAACATCAACGTCTCCATGCGCGGAAAGATGATGACCATCCAGGGGGTCGATCTCTGCTACTGCACATTCCGCGACATTACGGACCGAATCCGGATAGAGGAAGAGGCGCGTAACATCCAGGCCAAGCTGATTCAGGCCAACAAGATGACCTCCCTCGGTCTTCTGGTGTCGGGAATGGCCCATGAAATCAACAACCCGAACAATTTTATCATGGCCAATGCCCAGCTGTTGGCCAAGGCGTGGGATGATGCTTTGAAGATTCTGCGGGAATATCAGCAGGAACACGGAGATTTCCTGTTGGGCGGACTTCCATACGATGAAGTAGGCAAACAGTCACAAGAAATGTTTTCCGGCATCATCGAGGGGACGCGCAGGATCAGCGACATCGTAAACAATCTGAAAAATTTCGCCCGCCAGGACCGGAGAGTTGCCGAGCGTGCCGTTGACGTGAACCAGGTCGTCAAATCCGCAGTTACCATGGTTTATCATGAGATAAAAAAACACACCTCCAATTTCCATCTCGACCTGGACGAGAATATCCCCCGCGTCAAAGGGAGCAACAAACAGTTCGAACAGGTGGTGATCAATCTGCTGATGAACGCTTGTCAGGCCCTTCCCGGCAAGGAAGCCCCGGTCAGGGTCGAAACCACATTTGATAGCGATGCAGGCCATGTAATCATACTCGTCAGGGATGAAGGGGGCGGCATGTCGCGGGAAATCATCAGCCGGATCATGGAGCCTTTTTTCACCACCAAACTGGGCAACGGCGGCACCGGACTCGGGTTGTCCATCTGTCAGTCGATCATAAAAGAACATAACGGCCTGCTGGAATGTCAATCGGATGTCGGTAAAGGGACGACTTTCACCGTAAGACTTCCTGCAGTAAGGAGTGAAGAAGCGTGAATCACGAGAATAATCTTCAGAGCCCGGTATTGCTGGTTGACGATGAACCCCATATCACGCGGGTATCGAAACTTGCCCTGCAAAGCTCAGGCATCACCAAGGTAGTCACAATCAACGATAGCCGTGAGGTCTTGCCCTTTTTGGCTTCGCAGCCGGTTGCGGTAATCGTGCTCGATCTGCACATGCCCTACAATTCCGGACAGGAGCTTTTGTCGACCATCGTCAGGGACTATCCCCAGACACCGGTGATATTGATGACGGCCAATGACGAGGTTGACACCGTTGTCGAATGCATGAAAATGGGGGCCTTCGACTACCTGGCGAAACCGGTGGACAACGGCCGGCTGATCAACAGCGTGCGTAAGGCATTCGAGCTGTCCGATCTCTCCAGCGAGCTACAGTCCCTCAAGCAGTGCCTGCTGACGGACAGCATCGAACAGCCGGCAGCCTTTGCCTCACTGGTGACCAACAACAAGAAGATGCGGGGATTGTTCCAATACATGGAGGTGGTCGCCGCGACCCGGCAGCCGATCATGATCACCGGAGAAACCGGCACCGGCAAGGAGCTTTTCGCCCGAGCCATTCACGACCTGAGCGGCTGCAAGGGTCAATTTGTCGCGCTCAATGCAGCGGGGCTCGATGACAACATGTTTTCCGACACGCTGTTTGGGCACAGGAAGGGGGCTTTCACCGGTGCGGATCAGGCGCGCGAGGGTTTCATCGGCCGCGCCGCGGGGGGAACCCTTTTCCTCGATGAAATCGGGGATCTTAGCGAACCATCGCAGATCAAGCTGCTGCGACTGCTCCAGGAAAAGGAGTATTACCCGGTAGGTTCCGATATTCTGCAGAAGAGCTCCGCACGCATTGTCCTGGCCACCAACAGGGACCTGCAGAAGCAGATTGCTGCCGGAAAATTCCGTAACGACCTTTACTATCGACTGTGCGCCCACCAGATCCATATTCCGCCGCTCCGTGAGAGACTCGACGATATACCGTTGCTGCTCGACCATTTCCTCGCATTGGCCGCCAAGTCTCTCAACAAGAAGAAGCCAGATCCTTCTGCCGAGATTGCGGTGCTTCTTTACCTTTACAATTTTCCCGGCAACGTCAGGGAGCTGGAGGCGATGATCTTCGATAGCGTGACCCGGCATACATCGGGAACTCTGTCAGCCGAAACGTTCCGGGCAGCCATCGGCGACATCGGGTTCGAGGAAAATGGCAAAACGACCAATCGACCGCCGACGGATGATCCATTGTCGCTTATCTTCGGGCATTTTCCCACGTTCGATGAAGTTGAAGAATATATGATCAAGGAAGCGATAAAACTGACCAAGGGGAATCAGGGTATTGCCGCAAATCTTCTCGGGATCGGCCGTCAGACCCTGAATAAAAAGCTGAAAAAGGAATAATCCCGGATTCGGCAGTTGCCGGATTTGCTGCTGAATTGATCGGAAACGACAAACGGGTTAGGGCTTCGAGCCTTAACCCGTTTGTCGTTCCGAGGCGGCATTTTCTTTCTACAATCCCGAAAAGGAATTGGTGACTGCGATGCCATCCATGGTTGCAGGAGTGGCACCCGAGTTGCTGCTGCCGCTTATCTGATTTACGGCTACGGCAAAAGCGGCGCCGGCAGCCGGGAATCCGTCGAAATTGAGATGCGCGAACTCGCCGAGCGCGAAGCCGGGCTGCACATTGGCGATTATGATGCGTACCGTGGCCGGAGTGCCTCCGGCTGCCGGCGTATACTTGCCGCTTATCAGGGTGTTGGTGCTGGTCTGACTCGATGGAGTGACCGTGCCGGTTGCCAGCTCACCGGTTATGGCATCTGCCTTCACCGTGATGCCGGCCGGCAGCGTAATGGTAATATCGATGCCGTTTATCGCGGCGCCTTGCGGCAGCGCAGGACCGCTGGTTCCGAGCGTGAGGACGCCGTTTTTGAAAGTGACCGACGACAGAATGGTTCCACTCTTGTTTTTATCCTTAAACCCGGTGATCGCGGTATTCAGTGAAGCCACGGTATTTGCCGAGAATCCGCCGCTGTCTTTGACTTCAGTTTCCAGCTGGGTCATGAGGCTGACCAGTGAGTCATCGAGGCTCTTGGTACCCTTGCTGTCGCTCACCATCTGCGAGAAAACGCCCAGTGCAGCGGCGTATTTCTTGTCGTCGGCGGTTGCCGTCGCCGGAGCGTTCTGCTGGGTTGCATCGAAGGGCTGCGATTTGACGATGTTGTCCACCCCGAACATCAGGCCGATCTTCAGGTTCGCGTCGTCGATGTCGAGAGCGGAAAATGAACCGATCCCTTCGACTTTCTTGTAAGCAAGCTCGGTAAGTGGGGTAATCGCTATGCGATCGCCGTTTGTGACATTTGCAACGGTCGCGCGCAGCGGGGTCTTGAGTGTAACTCCGGCAGTGCCGGTCGCCTCGTCTCTGTAAGTGCCGCCGGTTACCTCAATCACGATCGGCCCTGTTGGTGTGAGAGACGGGGGGATATACAGCGTATAGCTGCCGTCCGCAGCCGTCTTTCCATTGGCAAGGTTGGAGGTGCGATCCACTTGGCCGTTCTTGATGGCAAATGCGGTAACGTCTCCGCCGCTGATCGGACCCTTGGAGGCAATTCCGGAGATGGTTGTCGTGCCGGCCGGCAGCGACGGAGCCGGGGATCCTCCACCACCGCCGCAGCCGGTCAGACCGAAAATCGCAAGGGATAGAGTTGTGTTGATCAATGATGTGATTTTCATAATCGTCCACCTTTTCTTATAGTTATTTGGTTACCAGGTAACTAGTTCAACAACCCTCTTCAGGATCATCAGAATATCGTTGAGGTCCGGTGAGCCCGTCCCGTTCGGTTTCCCCGAGGAGTCCAGGGGAGTTACTTTCATTGCCGCAAGGTCGTCCGCTCCTGCCACATCCAGGCCGAGGTAAATTCTCATGGCTTTCAGCGCATCGCCGACGTTGAGGACTCCATTGCCGTCCACATCACCGCTCGGCATGAAGGAGGCGGCAAGGGCCTGATCCGCAGCGATATTCGGAATTGTGAAGTCAACTGCGCCTCCTGGCGTGCCGGCCGGAGTAAAGGTTTGTGCTGCACCGTTGAGGGTGATCTCGCGCACCTTGAATTTTGGATTAGGTGCGATGCTGTAGCTGGTGGCAGCTGCTCCACAGGTGGCCGTTGCCGGGCCGGATATGGAACCGTGGGCGCCGGCGCTCTTGCTGATCGACTGCTGGTTGGAGAAGGCAACTGCCACTGAGTGATCTGCAATAACGTTGGCCACATTATAGGAGAAGGTGGTTGTCCCGGTTACCGGGGTTGCGTTTACGGCGGTGCTGTTATCGGTCAGGCTGGAGATGTGATAGCAGCTGTTCGGACTGATGATCAGCGTCGGGCTGGTTCCCTGGGTGGTTACCTGGCTGGCCGTGATCGTGCCGCCGGCGCCGGGTGTCGCGCTGGTGTTGACGCTAAAGGCCGGAACGAAAGAGGCGGTCACTGATTTCGCGGTGTCCATGGTTATGGTACAGGCGCTGTCGGAGGTGCAGGCGCCACCCCAGCTGCTGAACAGGGAGAGAGGGGCAACTGCTGCAGCGGTTGGGGTCAGGGTGACCGAGGCGCCGACGTCGAACGGTGCGGTACAGGGGCCGGCGGAGCAGGCAGAGATCCCTGTCGGGGAGCTGTCGACTTTACCTCCGACGGCAGTGGGGACCGTGACAGTAAGGAGGTGCTGGGCCGTACCGGACAATTTTGCAGTCAAAGGAGGCGGGTCGGGAAGCGTCGGGGTTACCGCAGGAACCGGCTGGACTGTTGTCGGTGCTATGGCTATGGTGGCGTTGCGGGCTGCAACCGCTGTGGCGGCCGGCGTGAATGTCACGTTGAAGCTGCAGCTTCCGCCTGGTGCGACGGTGGCGCCGGAACAGGTGTCGGGCTGGGCAATCGCGAAATCAGCGGCATTGGGGCCGGCGGTTATCAGGGGCGGGAAGAGGATCGGATTGGCGGTGACGTTGTTGACTGTCAGCGTCTGGGGCGCCGAGGTCGCGGGAATGGTTACCGGGCCAAGGTTGACATTGGTCGGCAGAAGTTCGATGCCGATTTTCTTGCCGGTGACGCTGAACAGATTTGTTCCCCCGATATTGGCGCCTCCGGGAGCAAGTATGTCGATTCTGTTCCTTACCGTTCCTCCGGTTACGGTGGTGATGCTGGCGCCATCGCCGTAGTAGCCGGCCGGGGGGGCAGTGCCTGCCTGTACCAGAAAGGTGCTCATACTGGTGTCAGGTGGGGTAAATACCCCGGCGCCGAGCGCTGTGTCGAAATCGTTGGCAACAGCACCACCGAGATCGCGGGTAAATTTGCAGAGCCCCGGGGTTGCGCAGGTAAAGGTAGTCGCTCCCCAGGGATGCTCAACGGTATATGTGCCGGCTACAGGCGCGTTGTCGAGGATTACCCTGAGCCGCTGAAAGACGACCGGCTTGGCCCCCGTTGCAGACGGCGGGACGAGGACCCCGAACTGATCGGCATAGGTCGCCTCCAGAGCCAGAACTACCAGCCCCGATGCGCCGTTTGCGGTAAATAGAGCCGTAGCGCTCCAGTAGAACCACTCTTCGGGGATGTTACCCGGAAAAACCGCCGGAAGCGTCCCGTTAAAGGCTGCATCGGGGACAAGACCGCAGAAGCCCAGGTTGTCCAGGCAGGGGGCGGCAGCCAGCCCTGCTGTGTCCTGATACCATGTTGGATGGCCACCCGTTGCGGCATCTAATGTTGTGCTCCTCGTCTGCAGTGCGGCGCCGGATTGCGGTACGGTGGCCAGGGAGCCCGCAAGGAGCGCCAGGGTAGTGATTATTCGCGATAGTTTTTTCATGGATGCCTCCGTAGCAAAAGAACTGGAACTGCCTCAGAAGCCCTCTGATAAATTGCATCAGGAGCATCTGTCGATGTATGTCTTATTACAGGTAGCGTGCCATCGGCGCTGATCTTGTTAAGTGGCCTAAGTTACTATGCTTTTTAAGTCTGCTGCGGCGCATGATTTCGCTGTTTGAGCGTTGCAGTTGACGAGGTTTCGATCCCGACTGTTTCTATCCGCTTGTATTGTCTGGATAAACGCCACATGTCGCTTTTTGTTGCGTGCCAATAAATTTGCAGGGGAGGGCCTCCTTACAGAGATCCTGTCACAATTGCTGCAGGCGCAGCGGTTATGCCGCCGAGTGCCGTGCCGTTCAGTCCCACCGGGGAAAAACCGCTCAGGGTGAAGGCAGTCGCACTGAGGGGGAAGCTCCCTCCGGTATCAAGCTCGAATCTGATGGTGACGAATTCTCCCGGGCCGAAGCCTGCCGCGTTGATCACGATTATGTGCAACTGTGCCGGAGTCCCGCTGCCTGCAGGGGTAAATCTGCTTAAAGTCAGCTTGCCGTCGCCAACATTCGCTGCTCCGGAAATGGCGACCACTCCCGCTGCTGCCTCCCCGCTGACCGGATCGGCGGCCACCTTGATCCCGGCGGGGAGATCAACCGTTACGTCGATCGCGCCGATGGTGTTTGCCGTTCCGGAAGTGGCAAGCTTGAGAACACCGCTGGTGGGGGGGACAATCGGGGTGATGGCGGCGCCGGTCAGGTTTTTGCCGCCAACGGTGAAGCCGGATATTGCGCTGTTCAGCCTGGTGATGGTGGTGATGGAGAAATTCCCGTCGTTCTTCACCTCTGTGCTTATCTGGGTAAGCAGCCGCGGCAGGGCGTCGTCCAGGGTTTCGCCGGCGTTCTTGTTGTCATTTATGAATTGGGCAAAGGAACCAAGGACAAAGGCGTATTTTTTCTGGTCCTCGCCGGCCCCCCCCGCAATCGGCAATGTGGAGATGATATCGGTGAGTTTGTAGAAAGCGGCGATTTTCCCATTGGCATCGTCTATGGAGGCGGCAGATAACGATCCCCCACCCAGTGCCTTGTTGTAGGCCAGCTCGGTAAGGGGTGTCACGGCAACTGTTTTCGTCCCGGTTGCCACATTGGATATGATGGCCCGCAGTGGAGACTTCAGGGTCACGGTCGCAGCGGAAACCTCGTCGGTGTACGACCCTCCGGTTACTTCCACCAGCACCGGGCCGGTATAGGAGCCGACATCCACCAGATAACCGCCGGTGGCATCGGTCACTCCCTGTCCGATTGGTGCGGATCTGTCCTCGACCCCGTTGCGAATGGCGTAGATTTTCACCGTACCCGCCTTGATCGGCCCTTTTGACGCCACGCCGCTCACTACGGAAGTCTGTGCCGGCGCCGGTGCCGTGGCGGGAGCAGTGCCGCCACCACCTCCACATCCTGCAATCGCCAACGTTGCCAGCAGAGATAATTGTCCGAAGAATCCTCGTATGTTCATATTGCCTCCCTGCGAATCCGGTTAGTTCTAAAAGTTTGCCAGCCCGATGGTCTTGCGGAGGATCACCAGGGCGTCGGCCAGGTCAATCTTGCCGTCAGGTGCGGGTACCCCGTCCAGAATCGGGGCAACGTCGCCGTGCAGCAGATCCACGGCCGATGGCTGGATAATGCCGAGTGCCATGCGGAGGGCCTTGAGTGCATCGCTGATGTCCACGCTCCCTTTCCCGGCGAAGTCGCCGTCAGGAAGGATAACGGTCAGGGAAGCGGCCGTGCCGGCGCTGTTCCCTGCAGCATCGGTGGCGGTGACGGTTATGGAGTTGGTTCCTTTGGCCAGGCCGCTCAACTGGCAGCTCCATGATGTGCCGCTGACCGTCACGGGACCGATCACCGCATTCGTGCTGATGTTCACCACCGGCTTTATCCCCGCTTCCACCGTGCCGGACAGGATCCGGCTCTCCCCTCTGGTCGGAGAGTTCAAGGCAGCAATGGAGAGCGCCGGCGGGGTGGTGTCGACATTGATGGTTGCCGTTATGGCTGTTGCCACATTGGCGAGATCGATACCGGTTACGGTAATGGTGTTATCGCCCTCCACGAGGCTTGTTACGGATGCATTCCACGTGGTGTCCGTGGTCGTGGCCGCAGGTGTTGCCGGTCCGTTGTTCACCTTGACCTGTACCGTCGCTCCTGTCTCCTTTGTCCCGCCGATGAGCTGGGTTGCCTGCCTGGTGGGGGTGGCGACCGGATCGAGGGTGACGGCGATCGGTGGGGCGGCGGTGCCGCTGGCGTCCCTGGCCGGTATCTTGATGAGGATCTCGGGATCGCCATTGGGAATGAAAAGTTCCGGATGATCGAAGGGCGCAGATTCGTTTCTGACGCGCTCATCCGTCATCGACTTCAGGAACGCAACCAGGGCGGCCTGTTTTGCCGGGGCGTTCTGCAGCGTCCCTATTTCCGCGATGGCCACGTCCAACTGGCTGCTGTTGGCATTCGGAAAATTTCCGCCGCGGGTGTAGAAGCCGATCACATCTTCGAGGGTCATGACGCCGCCGTTATGGAAGTACGGGGCGGTAAGCTCCACGTTGCGCAGCCCCGGGACTTTGAAGGAGCCGTTGTTTGCCACCGGGAAGTTGGGCGGGAGCTGGTCCGGCAGAAACGGTGTGGAAAAGGGGAGATTGCCGGTTGCCTGGAGTTCCGCCAGGAGTGAAAACGACAGGGGGAATAGCTGGCCGGTCAGCGGGTTGGTGAAAGGCGCGGTCCCCCCCCTGGCGATGTCCTCGGTGGTCGGCCGGACGCCTATATTATTGAACCCTGAGTCATAGATGATCTGCTGGCCGCTGGCCACCGGCATCTGTTCGATCAGCAGATTGTCGGTGTTGGTGACAAACGCGGCAGCCCTTACCGAGGCGTTGGTCAGCTCGGTGCCCGTGTGACAGGCGTTGCACCGGCCGGCGCCGAAGAAGAGGTTGAATCCATCCTGCTGTTCAAGTGTGAGAGCCGTACCGTCACCGCCCAGAAAGCGGTCGAACGGCGTCTGATCTGCAACGAGGGTAGCCTCGTACAACTGTATGGCAAGTCCCCAGAAGAGTGAAAAGTTCTCTTCCATCTGGGAGAAGCCATCCGGCGTGACCTGCATGGAGTTCCACAGTTTGTCCTGAAAGGCGTCCTGGATCATCTGGGAGTAGGTGATGTTGATCCCCTTGCTTCCCGTGATCTTGCCGTTCAGCAGCTTCGCGTTGGAGAGGACACCCAGGACGCTGTCATTGGGGTGGACCAGCTGCCTGCCCAGGGGCGTGATCAGGCTGAGCATCTTGCGTCCCAGCTGCGGGAACGTGCGGCCGCGGTACGACATTTCAGTGTTGTCGAGCGGCGGCCCGGTTGCCTGAGATGCGAGGCTGGCGAATTCAATGGCGATTTTCTTTTTTACCAGTGTCCCGTTCTCATTGAACCAGACTCCGGCATTCGTATCGAGGGGGCCGAACGGATTGACTCCGTTAAAGATGAAGTGGGCACGGCCATCCAGAAAATTGCTGAAATTGAAGACCGCGTTGATGTTGCTCGGCGTGTTGCGCGCCGTGACGCGGCGCTGATTTACTCCGTTGACCTGGAATACCGGATCTGGAATCGGATTGCCGGTATCGTCCGAAGAACCGAGGACGATGCTGACGAAATCTGCAAATCGGACCCCCTGCGAGCCGACGACGTCGTTGGCATCGCGCACAACGGCAGAGCCCTGAAAATCGGGGTTTTGCCGCTGGTGGAAAGGAAAATCCGCCGGCTGAAGGGTCTCGTTCGGCCCCCGCAGTTGGAACGTGGTATCGCCGCCTTTGGCGCCGGGGTTGACGGTATTCTTCAGGCGGTTATCCGCGCCGGCGGAGAAATGGCAGCTGGCGCATGCCTGGATGCCATCGCTGCCGACCTGCATGTCCCAGAACAGGGCCTTGCCCAGCTTGATGGCGGCAGGCTTGTTCTTGACGAACTGGAACAGATTGGGAGGTTCCGGGACCGGTATCTGGTTGAGGGGGAGCAAGTCGGGAGGCGGTACGACCGCACCCCACGCCGTGCCAAACGCCAGAGACCCACTGATCGCGGCGCTTATCAGCATAAGCATTACTGGATGTGACTTCATAAATTTCCCTTTCGTCATGATGGCAATCTCCGGAGATGGTGCTTGTTCCATTTGAAGTACAGATGCACTTGCCGGCCTTTGGATCAGAAGTTCGCCAAACCGATTACCTTCCTGAGAATGAGCAGAACGTCGGCAACGTCTATCTTGCCGTCCGGCGACGGTACGCCTAGTACCAAGGGCGCCACATCTCCGTGCAGCAGCTCTTCGGGAGTGGGGGAGGCCAATCCCAGCGCAATGCGCAGCGCCCTGACGGCATCGGTCATGTCGGGGATTCCCTTCTCTTTCAGGTTGCCGTCGGGGAATATGACGTTTATGCCTGCGCTTCTGGTGGTGATGTTTCCGGCAATGTCAGTGGCGGTTACCGTAAAGTTGTTGGTTCCCTTGACCAGTCCGGATAACAGGCAACTCCATGCGGTTCCCGTCACCGAGACAGGTCCGATCAGGATCGGAGTTACCGGGGTGATCTTGGGGATTATCCCCGCTTCCACCGTCCCGGAGATGCTCTGGCCGGTCTGGTTGACGGGCGAGGCGACCTGGTTCAGGGTCAGGACCGGCGCAGTGGTCTTGACCGTCCAACTCACGGTGGCGGCATTGGCTGCGAGCTGCTGGTGACCCTCCGCATCCTTGCCGAGAACCGTCACCGTATGGGTGCCGTCGGCCAGACCGGCAAGGGTGATGCGGTCGGCAACGGGCGTGTCCCCGCTGAAAGCCCCCGAGTCGAGTCTATACTGATAGGTGACGACACCGGTTCCCCCCACGGTCAGGGTGGCGGAGGGATTATTGGTCACACTTGGCGGGGTCCCGTCGATAGTTGCCTTCGGGAGGAGTATTATGGTTGCGGTGGTCGTCGTTACCCCGCCGGTCAAATTGGCTGCGGTGACAGTGACGATGTTGGTCCCCACGACAAGCCCGGTGAGCGTAAAACTCCAGGAAGCGGTCGGGGTTCCGGCAACCGTTACAAATACCGGCGGCCTGCCATTGATGCTCACTGCCACCGATGCCGATGCATCGGTGGTTCCGGTGATCGCCTGCGTGGACTGGGTAGTGGGGGAAGCGACCGGGTTCAGGGTCAGGGCCGGTGCAACGGTTGGTGCAGCTCCACCGGTAGCCTGCAACGTGATCATGGTATCCGGCGTGTCGCCGTTGGGGATGCGCAGCTCCGGATGGTCGAATGGTGCCGTTTCATTGCGCACCCGTTCGTCGGTGAGGGCCTTGAGGAATTCCGCGATCTCCGCCCTTCTTTCCGGCCTGCCTCGCAGGCCGCCGATCGGTCCGATAAAGAGCGATTTCTCCGGATTGGTGAGAATGTCGAAATTCCCACCCCGCGAGTAGAATTCAACTGTTTCGGTCAGGGTCAACGCACTTCCGTTGTGGAAATAGGGGGGGGTCAGCTCCACATTGCGCAGTCCGGGAGTCTTGAAGGAGCCATTGACGGCGACTGCCGAAGTTGCCGGAATATTGGCCGGCAGTTTCGGCGTAGTGAAGGGAAGAAGTCCCAGCGCCCGAAGTTCCGCCAGCCGTGAAAAGGAGAGGGGGAAGGGCCTTGGGGAGCCGTCTGCGGGGTTGATGTCAAGGGCATTGGGGAACGGGCTGTTTGCTCCCCTGCCGGGATCATCCGCGGTTGGTCTGACCCCGGTGTTGAAGAAGCCGGTGTCGCTAATCCCCGGAGTATTGGTCTGGCCGGAGCGGATCAGGGTATGGGTGGTATTGTTGGTGAATACCGGCCGACCGGCATTGACGGTGGTGCTGCCGACCGAGGCGGAGGTTAATTCGGAGCCGGAATGGCAGATGGCGCATTCGGTGGAGAATGTTCCGAATCCGTTCAGGGCTGCAGGAGAAAGGGCATTCTGGTTGCCAGCCAGGAACAGGTCGAAAGGGGTCCGATCCGACACCAGGGTCGCCTCGTAGAGCTGAATTGCCAGCCCCCAGAAGAGGGAGAAGTTCGCTTCCATCTGGCTGAACTGGCCTTCCGGCAGGGTGATGGACTGGCCCGAGTCGGTCGAATTCCAGAGATTGTCGACGAAAGCGGCCCGGATCAGCTGGTCATAGGCGGTATTAAGGCCGTTGGCCCAGGCAATTGTCCCATCGGGATTGCGGCCGGAATTGGAGAGCGGTGCTCCAAGTACGCTGTCGTCGGGATGAACGCGCTGGAGGGCCAATGGGGCAAGACCGAGCAGCTTTTTCCCCAGTTGCGGAAACGTGCGGCCCTGGAAGGACATCAGCACGTCGCTGACCGGGGGGGCTGTTGCCTGGGAGGCGAGACTTGCGTTCGGTATGGCGATCTTTCGTCTCTCCAGTGCCGGGGATGCCGGGGTCCCGGCATTCACCCAGATGCCGGCGTTCTGGTCCAGGGGGCCGTAGGGGGTTGCCCCGTTGAAGATGTTGTTGGCCCTGCCGTCCCAATTATTGCTGAAGTTGAAGACCGCGTTGATGACCGATGGGGTATTGCGCCCCGTCACCTGGCGCAGGTTGGTGCTGTTGTCCAGCTGGAAAACCGGGTCGGAGACGAACAGTCCGGTTTCCTCCGCAGAGTCGGCAATAAGGGCCTGGAACAAGGTCTTGCGTATCCCCTGGGAGCCGGCGACATCGTTGATTTCACGCGTCGGCGTTACATTGATCTTGCTGTCCACCGGAACCACCTGGAAAAAGGGGAAATCGGCCGTATTCAGCTGCAACGTATAGTTCGGTCCGAATTGGGAAAACCCTTGGGCCCCGGTAACCGTGCTGTTGCCGAAGAGGGTGTCCGGGCCCGGGTGGAGCTGGTTCCTGGCCCTCCTGTCGATAGGGTCGGCGCCAGCCCGATGGTGACAGCTGGCGCAGGCCGTGACGCCATCGCTCCCCGCCTGCATCTCCCAGAAGAGAGCCTTACCCAGCTCAATTGCGGCTTTTCTGTCCTTGACGAACTGATCCAGAATCGCCTTTGGTGGTTCTGGGACCGGTATCCGGTCAAGGGGAGGCGGATTGCCCCATGCCGAACCGCAGGGAAGCAATGCGCAGATTACTGCCAGTGCCGTTAATCGTCTGAATTTCCGTGAAGTCATAAAGGGTGTCTTTTTCACCGCGATCTCCGTTAACTGTCGGCATTTCCTCAAGTCATCCAACGTGTCTCTTTCCATGGATTGTGCCGGCGTTGCCGGTCAGAGAATCACCGTGTAAAAACAGCTGGTTATGGTGAGTGGCTGAATATGCGTCGAGGCTTCCGGGTAATGGCAAGGATACTCCCCGTGCCGAAGTTTCCTTCCGGCAAGACCTTGCGGGTTTTGTCCCGAGATATGCGATTTCCGGCCCGTGAGACTATTGTCGTGTTGGCCATGGTCATGCCGGCTCAGGTCGGCGGCATATGCAGTCATAGAGAGAGCCGGCAGGTAATAAAGTGTTGTATCGTATTTCATGATGAGTACCTCGCAGCTTTCAGTTGAATGTTACTCCCAGAACAGCTCGCAGTTTGCTGGTAAGATCAAAGGAGCTGTGTGAGATTGCATCGTATCCCGCCGACTGGAAGAGAGGGAAGGTCGGTGAGTTGGGGGCGGTGAAGTCGCCGGCTGTCAGAGTAATTGTTGACGGATAGCTGACCGTCAGGGTGGCGAACTCTCCTCCCCGGTATGTGTCCGCGGTCGACAGGACGGATATTTTTACCTTGTTGACGGCAGCCGAATAGGTGCCGAAAACCAGTTGGCTGGTAATGCCGCTACTGACAGTGAGAGCCGTACTGCTGATGTTCGTGCTGCCGGCATCGGTTGCGACGGTTGTGCCGGCAGGCAGGTAGGCGATAATAGACACCCCTTCTATCGGGACGGGGAGGCGGGCCGTGCTGATCACACTGAAGGAGACAGTGGCGGTTTTGTTGCTCCCGCTGTTGCCTCCTGTATTTCCGCCCGTGTTGCCGCCGGTATTTCCACCGGTGTTGCCACTTGTATTCCCACCGGTGCTGTCGCCGGGTGATGTTGACCCTCCTCCACCACCGCCGCAGGCGGTGAGGAGAAGGGTGATCGCAAACAGTGAAAGTAGTTTCTTGATATGGTTCATGGCATCGACCCCCTTAATTGCATTGCTTCCTCTCATTGGTAGAGAGCCTGTGCAAAGTTTACAACGGCAATCCCACTACAATCCTGAGAATGGAGATGACATCCTGAAGGTCGATCTTGCCATCCGGTTGCATGACGCCGTTCAAAAGCGGCGCAAGGTCGTACCGCGCCAGATTGGCTGCGGAGGGTTGTTTTGCGCCTATTGCTATCCTGAGAGCATCAACGGCTTCCTCAAGGGTGTAACTGTTCTGGGTGAAGGTTGCACTTCCGACGTCCAGAGCGAAATTGACGGACAGGGATTTCTCGGCCTGGGGCAATACCGCTCCGGACTGCCTGATCTTCACCTTGACCAGATAGGCCCCGGCAGCTGCGGTGGCGGTATTCCACGTCCATGAGCCGTTGGTTGAGAAGGCCTGCTGTTTCGTCGAGGTGACTCCGTCGGATAACTCGAATTCAAATTCGAAAGGACCGGCCCCCCCCTGCACAACAGCGGTAAAAGTCACTCCGCCGGGTATGCCGAGAGGCTGCGGGCTCGGCTTGCTGGCAACGAGTGTAACGTCTCCCACGGCAATGCTCGAAGAGAAGTTCTGGTTGGGCGGATTCTGGTCGTTGATGGTTATGATCGAACTGGGCGGGGTGAAGACAAAGCCGGCCAGTGCCGGGGTGATCTCGTAGCTGCTGTTTATCAGCCCTGCAATACTGTAGTTGCCGTTGGCGTCTGTCACCACGGTCCGGGGTGCGGATCCTCCCAGACTCTTGGGGGTCAGCGTCACGCTCGCACCCTGCACCGGCGAGCCGGACTGGTCGACCAACCTCCCCGCAAACGCGAATGTCGGTGGTTCCTGCGGTGTACCTCCGATATTGATGGGAATCTTTGCGGTCATTAGCACTTCTTCCGAGAACCCCGGCACCTGACCGCGGGTGTCGATGAATTTCACCGTAGCGAAATCGTTGACGGGGGTAGCTGACCTGATAAGCGCGTCGAAGCGCCGGGCCGTGCTCATCTTTATGGGGGTGCCGGCGGGGACCAGATATGCCTCGTTGTGACCGTAAGGAGGCTGACCGAGGGCACGACCGTCCCAGCCGATGATGACGACGTTCACCGGAAAGGTGACTTCGGTGCTGTTGTAGGCGCCGTCAAGGCAGCGGACCAGGATGGTCTGCCCGGTCTGGGCGTTGATGGAAACCTGCATCCCGCTGACACCGCTATTCAGTGCTGCGGGAACAACCACATTGGCCGGGATTTCCCCCGTCCCTCCCTTGTGGGCCGGCACCGGAACGCCGGTAACGAACCAGTAGTCGGCATTGAAGTCGTTGAAGGCGAAGAATCCGTTTGCCCCCGGATTCTGGTTGAATTGGTCATTGACGCCCGGTATGGATCCGTGGGTCGGAAAGGTGGCCCGTGCGCCGCTGGCCATGTCGCTCCAGACCGAGTCGCGGTCATCGAGTACCCAGAGGGCCTCCACATCGTATGCCACGGTCATTGCGTGGGGATCTGTTTGAAACTTCAGCCGGTTGTCGCCGCTCCACGGGTCTGAGGCGGTAAGGAGGTTGGAGTTGAAATCGGGAAACTGGGGAAAAGCGGTCAGGTTGGCCGCAGTCCTGCGTTTTCCGTCCCGGCAATGGCCGATGGGAATGTTCGGATCGACCTGGGTGGCAAAAAAGGCGTCAGGCGGATCGATCAGGAGCATGCCGTAGAGGCCGAACTCGAAATGCTGCATGGTGTTGCGGTGGCAGTGGTAGAAATAGGTGCCGATGAAGTTGGGCTGGAACTGATAGATGTAAGCGCCGATCTCCATGGAGCAGTGTCCCACGCCGTCGTTCATTGGGGTCGGTTCGATGCCGTGCCAGTGGATCGTGTGCGGTGGCGGTCCATGGCCCGAGGTCTCGCAGTGGAAGACGGCTCCCCGTGGTATCCGTATGGTAGGCCCCGGAAAGGTCCCCAGTGCGGCAGCGGGATTCTCCCCGTCCGCGAAGACGAAAAATGCGAGTGTCTTCTGGCCGTCCCAGGTTGGCAACAATAAATCGTGCATCAGGTCGCGCTGTACCGTGTTGGCCCTGGCCGGTGCATTCTGAAAGCCGGCCGCCGCCATGACTTCGGGGACTGGATTGGTCGGCGCCACCTGGTCGGGGGTGGCAGGACTTTCCACCGGCGGGTCGAACATCTTGACCCACATTCCCTCCATACCCTCAACTGACCATCTGGTTATCTTAAAAGACGGGTTCTGGACTGACATTTTCTTACTCCTTTCGATTCTCTGCTGATGTTGACGGTCGTGCTTCCACGGCTCCTAGTACACTGTAACATCTGAATCTAACCCCCCTCAGTCCCCCCTTACCTAAGGGGGGAAGCCTTGAAGTCTCCCCTTAGATAAGGGGAGATTTAGAGGGGTTATCCGCAAAAATAAGTGTTACATGGTACTAGGGCCGCGGACCGGGCGCCGGAATGACGGTCCTGAGATCGGATACGTTGACGTCTTGAGCCGGATTGATCGCGATGCCGCGGATATTTCGGAACATCATGGCGAAGTCCTCATCCATGGGGAAGTTCATGAAGCTTGAGCCCATGTTCCGGTCACCGGTAACATACATCCCAGAGATCAGGCCGCAGTTGTAGTTCCCACCCTGGGCGGTCTGGCTCGGCTCGGAATGGTCGTGCATCGGATAGCACAGGGGAGACATCCGCTGTTTCAGGTCCACGTTGGCACCACTGGCGGTCTGCGCGATGCTTTTTCCCGCCGCCGGCATGTACACCTCAAACTCCTCGATGGGTGGATAGACCGGGTGGCCGTTGATGGTGGTCATGGGCTCGTCCGGCCGGCCGATTCCCCGCCTGTTGGGAATGTCCGGCGACCTCATGAAGGGGACCGTGTAGTCGACCCGGTCCATGGGGTGTACGTTGTAGACGTCCACCCAGATTGGGTTGTCCGAAACCACGCCGTTGACGCTGGTAACGAAAAAGTGGTTGCAGTGGAGGTGCATGGAATGCGTCCAGAGTCCGGCATTCAGGATATGCACCACTACCGGCTCGCCGATGCGCCCCATGGGCGTGATGGCCGGGCTGAAGTGGGAGAAGAACCCAGACTGGCCGTTGATGGTGAAAAACTGGGGGATCCGGTTGTTCCTGGTCGGGCTGAACGGGTCCCGAAGGAAGGCGTTCATGAAAGTCTGCGGATTGTAGATCTGCCCGGGGGGCAGGTTTCCTACCTCGGCAAAGAGCGCGGGGCTCGCCTGGTGTGTCAGCCAGACATAAGTCCGGAAGGGGGGCGTGCTGGTGTTCGGGTCACCCTCCTCCCAGGCCAGCCCCGGCCAGTGACTGCTGCTGCCAAAGTCGTCGAAGAGGTTCTGGACATGGGTCGAAGGGGGATCGTAGGGGGTGAACTTGTGGCCCAATACCGCGGCGCTCGGCCTGACCACCAGGGCGCCGTGCAGCCCCATGACCCGGTTGACCGGCTCGTTCAGGTTGTCGTAATAGAGGAAGGCGCCCGTCTGGTTGATGGTCAATGTCTTCGTAACGGTCTGCCCCGGATTGATCGCGCCGCTGTCGAACATGCCTGGGATGAAAAAGGAGTGGGGCTCGTCGAGATCATTTTTTATGTTCAACGTGATGGAGTCGCCATTGACTGCGACGATGGTGGGGCCCGGACAGTCGGCGGGAAGATCGACGCCATCGGCCTTCATCTTGTAGATCCAGAAGTAGCACTGGGCCGTGTTTATGGAGTTGTGCGTAACCATATCCTTGAGCGCATCGGTGATGGTGATATCAATCGTCTGGGTAGCGGCGAAGGCGTCCGTTATGCCCATGCCGGGGATCCGGCTCCCGACGATCAGGGTGGCAACACCTGCCGCGCTCAGTTTCAGAAAGTCTCGTCGATTCATCGTTTTCTCCTCCTGTTGTTTCCCTTGCAGATTTAAGCATCGCATACTGCCGAAAAGCCTGCCCTTGCAGATGTTTCCCACAGGTCACAAGCGTTCAGCCTCAATTTTTGCCGTCCTCTGTCTTTGCCTTGACCTCGATATCATCCTTTCCTTCCGTGGCTCTCTTGAAGTTCTGGATGCTCTTTCCCATTGCGCCGGCGAGCTCCGGGAGTCTTCCGGCCCCAAATACAATCATGACGATGACGAGAATGACGATCAGCTCCGGCATGCCAAATCCGAACATATAAACCTCCTGCTTAATAGAGTTGGTGATGATCCTCACCCTGAACGTGAAGCTGGAGCACACCCTTTGTCCTTATATAGCAGGGGGCATGCCATCGGTTGTCGGCGAAAAAAACATAATGATGGCAGGATGTTATGGCTGTCGTGCGACAATCGCCCAGAACCGGGAGAGGTTGAAAAAAAAGTAACAGCGAATCCTTGGCGGTACTATTCAATTGTAATTATTGATGTTTTTCAGTCTGCTGTTTTTGGTTGTCTGCCAAGATATTTGCAGGGGGTGAAGCGGGGCGAAAAAAATCCCCTCTCCCGGCAGGAGAGGGGAAACAATCTTCAGTTGGCGCAAGTTTACCACCCCGTGGTTATGCCAACCGCCTTCTTCATAATCATTAACGCATCGGCAACCGTAATCTGCCGGTCCGGGAGCGGTATTCCGCTGCCGTCGACGGGTGCGGCATCACCGTGAAGGATATCCGATGGCGCAGGGGTCACAAGTCCCACCGCGATTTGCAAGGCCCTTAAGACATCGGTGATATTCGTCATGCCGTCGTTGTTCAGGTCACCGTCCGGGATGAAGATCGCTTTGATGGTGTGGTTTTCGCTGGCGAGGTGAAAGGTATAGTTTGTGATCGCTCCATGCGGCACATCATCGATGAGCACATCGACGACGCTGTAACCCGGGGTCGGGCTGAAGGTGAAGGTCTGGTCGGCACCGTGCAATACCGGCAATACCCCGGATGGTGAAATGGTGCCCCTGGCACCGCTCTCGGCGGTGATGGTGTAGGTGTTACTGTAGGTAATGATGGCGGTTGCCGTCGAGGAATTCCCCGCCGCATCGGTGGCGGTGACTGTAATGCCGTTGTCTCCTGCGGCCAGACCGGTGACAACAAAACTCCATGTCGCACCGGCCACGGTAGCTGGGGAGGTTATTCCCCCGGTGGTCACTGTTACTGTCGCTCCTGTCTCGACCGTGCCGCTGATGGCTTGGCTCGGTTGATGTGTCGGGGTGGCGACCGGGGCCATGGCCAGCGTCGGCGACGTGGCGTCGAAGGTAATGTCTATTGACGCCGTACTCACGTTTTCGGAAAAATCAGCCGCGGTGACGGTTATGGCATTCGCCCCTGCTGCCAGCCCTGCGACGGTAAAGCTCCAGTTGTTGCCGGACAGGGTGGCGGCTGCCGGCGCACCACCGTTCACCGTTACCTGAACGGCGGCTCCTGCCTCCACTGTGCCGCCGATGGTCTGGCCGTCGACGTTAATCGTCATGTTACCCTGGTTGATGGTTAGGGCAGGGGGGGCGAGGTCGGGGCCGCTCACCGGCCAGGCGGAAACTATGCCGCCATTTATTTTACCCGTCGCATTAAGGCTTCCGTCAACCATGTTGACGGTCCATGCCCTGGCCGGCTGGCTGGCGTCTGTCGTCGAAGTCCAATAGGTATCGCCGAACAGAAGATCGATGAACGGGTGTCCGTCAGGAAGGGCCGGCGCGCTTCTGGAGTAGTCGATCAGGCTGCGCAATTCCTTCCGGTTGGGGAGCCGCCAGTCGGCGGCACCGAGAAAGCCGTTCCGGTTGAGACAGCCCATGTGATCAAGCGCTTCCTGCCAGTTCAGTGGCGCTCCAGAAACTCCGCATCCTGCCGGGTTGATGGTATTCGATGGGCCGGGGGTCCTGGTAGCGGTCGTCCAGATGAGCCCGGTCAGCCTGTCGAGTGCCAATGTACCATCGAGGTTAGTCTTAATGCGTGGGGCCGGCCAGGCGGCTCCGGCAGGATTTTCCCCGTCCTGGCCGGTGCCGGCGCATGGAGTCGCCGCGCCGGTCTCGTTGAAACAAACCGCCTGACCGGTCTGCCAGAGTCGGGCCGGTCCGGCAGAAATGCCACGCACCGGCCACACCCCCCTTGTATCCAGTCCCGGAGAAACGGGGATTTTAACGCTGCTGAACGGAAAATCTCCTTTTACGAAGTCCACGTCCCACGCAGAATCCGCAAAAGAGGCATCGCTCGTGGAACTCCAGTACTGGCTGGGCTGTACCAGGCTGATCAGACCTTCCAGGCCGAAACCGTTGGCGCTGAGATACTCGGATGTGTCGGGGACCCCGGCGTGCACCATGCTCTCCAGCTCGTTCAGGTTTGGCAGGCGCCAATCTGTAAAGCCGGCGAAGCTGTTGCTGTTGAGGCATATTATGAAATCGAGGGCTTCTTGCCACGACATGTCATTCTCTGCATTGGCGCAGACGAAGGGCGGAGCTGCGTTAATATCGGGCGCGTTGGCATGCTTGCTCCAGACGAGACCGGTCAGCGTATCGGTCACCGTGCCGTTACCGTTGTCGGCAAAGCGTGAAACGGGCCAGGCGATCCCTGCCTGTTTATCGCCATCCTGGCCGGTGCCGGCACAGGCGATTTCCGTTCCGTTGCTGTCGAAGCAGGTTGTCTGGCCGGTTGCGGGTAACCGGATGGTTGCCGCAGCGGCAAGCGACGGCATGCTTATGAGCAAGGCCATGACAAGTTGGAACAATTTATTTAACATGGTAACCTCCCTCTGAATGCTGAACGACTACCTGATCGCCACCGGGAAAGCCAGTCGAGAGCCGCCGCCGCTCGACTGGACGCTGATGGTGCCGGATGCGTCAGGTACCGGGTTGGTCGGCGTACCGGGGAGCTGGAACCTCCACCGGCCTCCCGAGACAGGAGCTGTACCGAGAATCGGGCCGTTGAGGTCCCTGCCGATATGGAGCGTAACGCCGGCCGGTGTGCCGTTGGTGACGGTTCCTTCCACCAGCCATTCTCTGGTGCCGGTTCGGAACTGGGCACGGAGGACGTTGACGGTTTCGGCGGAGGCTGAGGTTACGTTTACCGTGACCGTTGCATTGTTGGATACGGCGTTGCCGTTATCCTTGACATTGTAGGTAAAGGTGTTTGTGCCGGTAAAGCCCGCAGTCGGGGTGTAGGTCACGGTTCCGTTGGGATTGGCAGTCGCCGAGCCGTTGAGAGGTTGTGTGCCGATAACGATCGAGCCCGCGTTAATGGTGCCGTCGATGTCCGTATCGTTGGCGATGACGTTGATGATCCTGGAGGTATTCGCTACGGTGGTGGCCACGTCGTCGACCGCGGTGGGCGGGTCGTTGACGGAGGTGACGGTGACGGTGACCGTTGCCGTATTCGAGGTGGCGAGGCCGTCACTGACCGTGTAGGTAAAGGTATCTGTACCGAAGAAGTTCGCATTGGGCGCATAGGTGACGGTGCCGTCAGGATTTGGAACCGCCTGGCCGTTTGCCGGCTGCGTGACGATGACAACGCTTCCGGCGACCACGGCCCCGTCCAGATCGGTATCGTTAGTGGTGACGCTGACAGTGACCGGTGTTTCTTCGGACGTTGTTGCCACGTCGTTGTTGGCTATCGGCGGGTCATTGGCCGGAGTAACCGTAACGGTGACCGTCGCGGTGTTGGAGACGGCGGCAATCGTGTCCTTGACGGTGTAGGTAAAGGTGTTGCTGCCGTTGAAATTCAGTGCCGGGGTGTAGGTCACGCTGCCGCCGGCATTGGCAACCGCCGAGCCGTTTGCCGGCTGGGCGGTAATCGCTATGGTGCCAGGGGCGAGATTACCGTTCGGATCCGTATCATTGCCGGTGACGCTGAAGGTGACTGCCGAATCCTCGGTCGTCGTTGCCGTGTCGTCAACCGCAAGGGGAGGAGCGTTGAGCGCGGAGTCTATTATGTTCATGGTAACGGTCGCGGCAGTGGAGATGGCGCCCCCGGTGTCCTGAATGGTGTAGGTGAACGAATCGGTACCCGTGAACCCGGTGAGAGCGGCATAGGTTATGGTTCCGTTGCCGTTGGCCGTCGCCGTGCCATGGGCGCCCTGCGTCGCGACCGTTACCGAAGCGCGGACCACTGAATCGCCGGGGTCGGGATCGGTGTCGTTGGTGGCCACGTCGATGATCGCCGTTCCACCAGCCGCCACGTCAGCGGCGTCATTCACCGCCACAGGCGAGCTGTTCTGGTTCTGCGGGTTGACGATTACCGGTTCGGTGTCTTTTCCCCCCGCCGCGGAGACAACCGTTACCGTTGCCGGAGGAATTGTAACGTTGCTGATAAAGAGCTGACCTGCGACCAGTGGACCGAATCCCGTGGCGTTCAAGGCGGGAGGCGTAAGCGTATCACTGGAGACCGCGGCAATGGTCAGTACTTTGGACACGGGGTTGTAGCTCGACTGGGTAATGGTGACCTCATCGGTCAGGAGCGCATTGGCCGGTACCGGCGCGTTATCTGCTGTATTGGTGACCGTCAGCAGCCCCGGCAGGACGAAGCCGGGGACGAACTCCGTGTGCAGGTAGAACCTCCCACCATTGTCGGAGAGCATATTTGCCGGCGTCAGCCCGGTGCCGGTCAGTTGAAGTACGGATGGCAGACCGGTGTTGGCAGTTGCCCCGGCGGTGGCGAAGACGTCGACGTGGAGCAGGGTGTTGTTCCTTCCGTAGGTGGCGCGATCGACGATCAGGGGGGTCGGGATCGGAGTCGGATAGATCTTGCCGGTGATAGAGAAGAGGTCTGTCTGGACTGATTCGACGACCGTCTGTCCGTCGGCGGCAAGACGTTCGATGCGGAAGAAGTTGGTGCCGAAGGGGCTTCCGCTGACGGTATGGTTGATGTTCGGGTCGCCTATGTAGGTTTCGGGGCCGTTTGTTGTCTGGACCGTGATGGTGCCGTCAGGGTTGGTGGGGGTATCGGGTCCCGGATCGGGAGTCCAGACCAGGAAGGGACCGATTTTCCCTCCAAGCGCCCCCTTGAATTCGCCGGGAGCGCCGAGGCCGATGTCTTCGGTGAAGTTGATCGCATTTGTCCCTGCCGGTACGTCGTTGAAGGTATTCACGCCGAAGGGATGGATGACCCGGTAATTGCCTGCATTGACGGTATTCACCCTGAGACGTAAGCGGGAAAAACTTACCTGATCGCCGGCAAGTACCGGTCCACCGCCGAAGGCCCCTTCGAGGCCGAGTACCAAGCCTCCGGAAATCCCGGTCGTGTTACCCGGATCATCGACATTGATGATGGCGTCGCCCGACCACCAGAAGATCTCGGAAGGGAAATGGGTCGGAAAGACTGCGGGGTTGGCCGGGTCGAATACCGGTGGACCGGGATCAGGAAGCAGATTGCACAGGAACCCACCCCCGGCCGCAGCAAAGGGGGATATTGTCTGGGAGAGGCATTGTTGCAGAGGAAGCCCCAGGGGGAATCCAGCGTGGCTTGTGCTGGTGTCCCGGTACCAGATCGGGAACCCGTTGGCCGGGTTGATCTGCCCCACATCCTTCAGCACGGCTTCTGCGGTTGTGCAGTAGGCAGCGAGCGTGAAAAACACGGATAGTAACGAAACCCATCTTGAAATTCTCTTTGTCATCTCTCTCCTCCTTTTCAGCTGTAAATCCCGCATCATTCCTATCCGGCGGTCGTGGCCGGGGAAGCCGGGAAAGTTCCGTCATATTTGCTGCGGGGACATGGATGAATTATCCCTGGCGCTTCCTTTACAGGGAGCGTGCCATAGACGGAGATGTGAAAAGCTGAGTAATCAGAGGGCGTTAGAGGTGTTGTGCTCGGGCGGGTTTTGTGGCGGGCTTATGGAAATGGTACAGGCCGGACAACTGGAAAGCCGGACGTCTCATAGCGGTAAGGCATCTGCTCCAAATGCCGCATTTTACCTGGTGCCAAATTATTTGCAGAGGTGCTATTTCTGCGTACGGATCTTTTTCGCCTTGAGACGCATGTTCAAGGTCTGGCGCTTGAGCCCCAGCATAGTGGCTGCAATTCCCTGATTCCCTTTCGCAACGTCGAGGGCGGTTTCGATCAGGAATTCCTCTGCCTCGTGCAGGGTCGGGAAATGGCCCCAGACGGCTTGCAGCATTTCCCGGCGTGACTCGTTATCCACTGCGGGCATTGAAGGGGGATGGTTCCGCACGCGATCACCGGCTATCACGGTACGAAACGGCTCAAGTGGCAGTATTCTCGACCGGTGACGCGCCACCGCATCGCTCACCATTCCCTGCAGTTCCCGTATGTTGCCAGGGAAATGGTAAGTCGAAAGCAGTTCCGGCAGCTCCCTGGGATAGGTCGGGGGGGTCAATCCCAGGTTTTCTGCCGAGTGGCGTATGAAGTGCTCCAAAAGAAGCGGGATATCCTCTTTCCGCTCTCTGAGGGGGGGGAGGGACACATGGTGTACATTCAGGCGATAGTAGAGATCGTTACGGAAGTTGCCTGCTGCCACCATTTTTTTGATGTCTTTATTGCTGGCGCAGACAATCCGTGCATCGCATCGGCGAGGGGTGTCTGATCCGACCGGATAGAATTCGCGCTCCTGGATGAGGCGCAGCAGCTTTATTTGGGAAAGCTCCCCCATGTCGCCGATTTCGTCGAGAAAGAGAAGCCCACCGGCTGCCTTGACGACCAGCCCCTCGCGCAGCTGCTCTGCGCCTGTGAACGCTCCCCGTTTGTGCCCGAACAGGGTGTCGGAGAACGTGGTGTCGTCCAGTCCGGCCAGATTCACCGAAACCAGTTCTCCGCTGCAGCCGTTGAGGCGATGGATCGCCCGGGCAATCAGCTCTTTTCCCGTCCCCGATTCACCGGTCACCAGGACCGGCTGGGACGAGCGGGCCACCACCTCCAGGTACTGGAAGATGGAGCGCATCTTCGGGCTACGGGTGAGTATATCTGAAAATGCTCTCCCGGCATTACTTAGGAGCAAGATTCACCTCGTCTGTAAAATGGTTGCCTCAAACAAGACGGCGGCAAAGCGAATACTTCGTGCACAAAGCCCGCTCTTCCGCCGCCCATTGTTTCTGTGTGGACGGCAACGGTATTCTATACGATTGACGAAGAATGCAAAAGGGTGTTTTTCACGCGCCGAATGATCGGGCAAATCCACACCATTGAATGGATGGGGCGGGTGTTGACCAAACGGCCATTATGGAAGGTAAAAGCTGCGCTAAAATTTCACATTGAAATCGAACTGAAAGAGGTTCTCCTTTTGCTTCAGATCGACAATTCTCTGGGACCGGTAATAGTCCAGGGCAAGCCAAATGTTCTTCCATAAGGCGAAGTTGACGATGGCTTCATGCCCCTTGACATTCGTATCGCCACCATGGAAGTCGGAATCGGGAAAGACATCGGGCCAGGCATCTTTCTCCAGCCGCCGATAGGAATACTCTAACAGCCAGTCGCCGAATTTACTCATCTCATTATGCTTCAGCCTTGCACCAGCCACGTATCCTTGATTGTCGTTATCGGGATCCGGGTTGTAGATGTATTCGCCGAAGATGCCGAAGTAGGGAATGAACGTTAAACCCAACGGGTTCTTGAATCCAAGCTCTGCGCTGACGGAAGGTGCATCGTAGTCGAACCTCAGCTGGTCATTGAGCCGGGTATTTGTATTGCTGGAGAATTCCAGAGTATGCCCTTTCACCCCATCGAATAGATAGTAAGTCATGGCGAGCTGGAGGTGGACATCCTCGGTGAACTTCCAGTTCATCCCCGGTTGAATGCCGATCATGTTGGGATCGCTGCCACTGTTTTGCTTATCGAGGATGAAAAAAACCGTGTTGAGAAAAATGTCGAGATTGGGCATGATCCCTCTGCGGAGATTCACAGCCGCACCCTCGGGCGTCATATCGCCGTCCCACATGAAATCCGAAGGTCGCCACAGGGGATTGTTGAATTTGCCCCCGGTCAGGGTCAACCAATCGACCGGTTTGTACTCCGCGAAAGCGTAATCGATTCTCACACTCTTCTTCTCGAACGTATTCTCAAAGGTTATGGTTGTCGAGCGGGGGTCGCCGGTGCCCGTAACGAGGCCAAAACCCGCTTTAACCCCGTCCGCCACTTTCATTTCCGCACCAGCTCTCAGTCTGAACCTGCCGCGGTGCCTTTCCTCGAGATTGTCATCTTCCCGATCGTCATATTGATACCTCAGCCTCAGATCCCCTATGAACCTCGTGTTTTTGATCCACGCCGGAATCTCCTTGGCGTCCCCACCCCTGCCCGCCGATTTCTTCCCTTCGTCCTCCGCCTTCTTTTCTTCTTGGGATTTCTTCTCCTGCCGGACTGTTTCCTGCCTCATCTCCTCAATGATCCCATCCGCATCCTGTTTCGTGAGGACCCCCTGCTCCACCAGCTTCTTCAGCAGAATGTCAACTTCCCCGGCCCAAGAAGAAGATGAAAATGCAATCAAAGAGAACAAAACCAACAGGGGTAACCACTTGGACACGTTTGTCAGCATGACTTTTTCCTTATTAAAAAAGAGTATTTATTGAAGTCGCCTGACCCCGCACCTTTGGCGTCCCCGAAGGGGTGAGCGGCAGGCACGCCGATCGTAACCGAAAGCAATGTAACGATAAGTGTAACTATTAATGGCGGTTTGTACAGTCGCTCAAAGGAAAATGGTGCAGAAAATTTAACTATAATTTATTAATTGAACCGTTGAATTTCCCCCTTTATGTGTTATCTTTTCATCTAATTAAGATGCTAATTCTTATAATCTTTTCACGGAGCAACTCGTGAATATTCGTCAAACGGCCGTCCCCGTCGCTGTAGCTGTGCTCTTCTGTCTCGCGCTGTGCTTTCCTTCCTGGTCGGCGGCCGCCGGTGCCGGTGAGGCAAGTTCCATACTCACCGAACAGTCTCTGGATAATCTGCGAAAAGAGGTACTGAGCAGGGAAAAAGAGCTGGAGCAACGCGTCAAGGAATTGGAGGACGCGCAAACCGCCCGGGAGGACGCAGCCCGTTCAATCATTCGGGATGCCATTTCAACATTGGGGTCGAAGATCAACGAGTCCGTGTCCCTGGGCGGGACCCTCGATGTGACCGGTGGCTGGACCGAGGATTTTTCCGGTCGGTCTGAAGGCGTGCTCGCGTTGAGTACAGCCCAGCTGGACTTTGAAATCGAGGTAAACAATTGGACCAAGGGAAGTCTCATCTTGGAATTGATTGATGGTACGAACGTTACCTTTCCGACGACCGCGGGCTTCCAGCAGGGGGGAGGGGATCGCATCAGTATCGACACGGCGAACATTACCATCGGCGATCCGCAGATATTCCCGCTTTTTATGACTGCGGGCCGGATCATCTTGCCCTTCGGCATCTCGACGGGCGACCCCGTGGCAGACGTGCTGACCATTGAAGACCCCCTGACCGTCGAAGGATTCGAGATGAGACAAACTGCCGTCGGGATTGGCCTCGGGTTTCCGACGCCTGCCTTGACTCCAGCCACGCCACCGGTAACTCAACCACCAGTCAGGCCACTGGTGATTAACCCCCTCATCAGCTCATTGGGCAGAGCCCTTGGCTACAAACCACCTCCGCCGTCGCCGCCAACTCCCGTCGTTCCCAAGCCGGCTCCTCCTCTTTTCAATGTGGGTGTCTATTCTTTCAATGGCGACACCTTCAAGGGGGATGAAAAACGCGGCGGATTCAGGCCCGAAAACCACATTGACGCCACGGCGGGCTTTCACACCAGGGGGAATTGCGGTCGTCCCTATGACCAGCTGCGCGGGCCCGACTTTTGTCCCTGGTCAGTCGATGTCGATGTGGATTACAACAGCTCGATTTTCGACAGTCGATTCCTGGGATTCGAATATAATAATTTTCTGGGGCAGATCGGTTTCGTAGACGGGATGGCTGCGAGCGTCAAAGCGATCCTCGGCCCGGTATCGTTTGTTGGCGAGTGGAACGGGGCCATCAGCCGGGCAAAGTTTATGGATGATCTGGGCAAGTCGGTCAGCATAAAGCCCTCCGCCTGGCAGATCGCACTGGGTTATCAGTTCGATTGGAACCCGTGGGTCGAGGCGATTGGCGCTCAAGGAAACTACCTCGCCATCGGCTATTCGGAGAGCCGCGATCTGGCGGGAGTGACGCGGGTGACCGACGGGCAGCCAAGCAGGGTTGGGTTCCTCCCCAGGAGACGAGTTGTCGTGGGCGTGGGCGAATGGGTATTGGACAATCTCAGATTTGCTATCGAGTATTCCCACAACTGGGACTACGCGACGCATGAGGGCGGTACCGGCAACTCCGCGGATGGGGTCTTATCGCAGCTCACGGCCGTGTGGTAAGGTTTGATGATGCTACGCCGTCCGGAACGCATCAACCGGTTCCAGGCGGGCAGCACGCAATGCCGGATAGGTACCCGACAACAGCCCGATCCCGCCGCCGACAAGTGGTGCGAGGATGGGGACCACAGGGTCCAGCACCGGGGTCCAAACCTGGTATGCGGAGACGGCAACCACGATGAGAACGCCGATGCCGGCCCCGATGATTCCCCCGATAATGCCCATCGAGGCACTCTCGAACAGAAACTGCATGGCGATGTGCCCGCGTGTTGCTCCGATTGCCCGGCGCAGGCCGATCTCACCAGTCCGCTCCATCACCCCCACGAGTGTAATGTTGGCGATGCCGATAGCGCCTACAACCAGAGATAATGCCCCGAGCATGAGAAACATGACATCCAGATCAGTTTGTACTTCATCGCGCACCCGCTTTGGCTCCTGGGGAACCTCGATCTTCAAAACCCGTGGATCGTCGGGCCGTAGCGCCAATGGTGCCTGATCGGCAATGAGGTACGCCGCGCCGATCTTTGTCTCGACAACCACTGTGTCGGGACCGGCCAACCCGAAATAGCGGCGTGCGCTACCTTCAGGGATGATGACGGACCCGAGTAACTCTGGTTTGCGGGCAACATCGCGCAGGATACCAACAATCAGGTAGAGATGATCGCCGATGGAGATCGCCGGAAGTTGCTCGAGGCCCGTAATGCCGAGCCGCAGAGCAGCATCCGGACCGAGAACCGCGACCCTGTCCGCTCTATTCGAATGACCCTGATCCGGTAATTGTCCGGTCTTCAGTTCAGCTCTGACCGCTCTGAACAGACCGGGGGATGCGGCATACACCGCAAGCTTGAAAGCGCTCTGGTTGAGAGGGTCTTTCACGGGCGACGAGCTGACCAGCGCGCCTCCCACATCAACCTCGCTAATCGTTCCGGCGGCAACCACGCCGTTCAGACGGCGAAGACGAGTCGGAGCATCCCATGGAATTGCTTTTGGATCGACTATGCCCGTTGTTCTACCGGGCCTGGCCTTGACGAAAAGCTCGGTCGCTGCAAGCTGGTCAAACTGGCTGATGATCCGGTTGCCGGCGGTGCGGGTCAGGCCCAGCGTCGCCACCAGGGCTGTCAGCCCAATGACAACGCCCAACACGGTCAGCATCATACGCACCGGCCTGGCAAACATCCCGGCAAGTCCTTCATGCAGAAGGTCACGGAACGTGATTCCTGACCGGAGTTCGGTCGTATTCACAGGCGTTGCCGAGGGACCCGTTGACTTTTTCCCGTTCTGTTCATTGGTGACATCTGTCAGGGACCCATCAACAACATGCACGCGGCGGGCGGCCCGACCGGCGATATGCTCGTCGTGCGTAACGATGACCAGCGTAATGCCGTTTTGGTTTAGTTTCTCGAAAAGATCGAGCAGGGCTGCAGAAGATTTCGAATCGAGATTTCCGGTCGGTTCGTCGCATAACAATAAACTGGGAGAGCCGACCAATGCGCGGGCAATGGCGACCCTTTGCTTCTCACCGCCCGACAGTTTCGTCGGCAAAAAATCGGCGCGGTGACTGAGCCCAACCCGCTCGATTGCTGCCAATGCGCGGGCTCTCCGACCGCTGTTGGGCTGCTTGCGGTATACCTCGGCCAGCATCACGTTTTCCAATACAGTCCGGTAAGGCAGCAGGTGGAATGCTTGAAACACGAACCCGATGCGTTGACTCCGCAAGCCGGCTCGTTCTTTATCGGTCAAGTTGGCGGTGTCTATGCCATCGATGAAATAGCTGCCGCTGGTAGGGCGGTCCAGGCAGCCGATGATGTTAAGCAGAGTCGACTTTCCTGAGCCGGAAGGTCCGGTAATTGACAGCCATTCGCCACGATCCAGCGAAAGATCAACATCAACGAGTGCGTGCACTGCCGGATCGCTACCGTATTGCTTGCTGACCTTGCGCAGCTCGAACACCCTGTGCGTTGCGTCGAGTTCATGCGCGATCATGGTGGCGTCCTTTTTTCGGGATTCTCGTATCCGACCACCACGAGCCGGCCCGGCTCGAGCGTTCTGTCAATGGGAGTCACTTCGACGTAACCGTCGGCGGACAGTCCCGGCTGGACGACAAGGTATTCGAGTGTGCCTTTGTTTTTTACCTGGACTCTCGATTTCCCGTCCGAGGCGAGAGATAGTGCGCTGATCGGCACCACAGTGACAGCCCCCCCGGTTGATTTGACCGGTATGGTGAGGCGCACGGAGATACCTTCCATCTGCGGGGTCGACGTCTCAATGACGCGCACCTCGAAGTAGATATGGTATCCGTCAGCCCCAAAGGTGCCGGGGGTATCGGCCACCCTCTCAACGACACCCTTGGCTTTGACCCCAAGGGCCTGCTCGTCAATGGCAACCGGCATCCCCGGCTTGACCAGCGGTGCGGCGTCGAAGGGGAGGGAGGCGTCGATCGCCAATTTATTATCCGTTACCGACAAAACGGTACCCTTCGCCGGGTCACCGACACGAGCCGTGACCTCCTTTACGCGCACAGGCAGTTCGGGGATGAAAACGATCTCATCGACCGGCACCTGCACGCCAAGCTTGCGTTCGGCCTTGGCCAGGTCAGCAGCGAGCCGGTTGGTGCGATCACGGGCTATCCTGGCATCGAACTCGGCGATCTTCAGTGCGTCAACAGCAGAGCGAACAGCCATTTCACCTTCCAGGCGAACTGACTTTACAGCCGCTTCAGCCAGTTTGAATTGCTCGGCGGCCAACTTGTCGTCACGTTCCGCGGCCTGGACGGCCATTTTACCTTCCAGTTGGGAACTGCGTAACACGGCTCGAGCCACTTCGAGTTTGGCATCGGCGGCCTTCCGGGCTGTTGCCGGTTGTCGTGGGTCCAGCGCGATCAAAGCCCGTTCGGCGATCCTGGCCTCCAACTCGGCGGCGGCGGCTTTATTCTTTTCGTCTGCCGTGGCGCGAGCGGTTTCTACTCCCAGAGGCGTACCCGTTATCGGGTTCACCGTGAATCTGCGCTGGTCCGCCATCTTGGCTGCAAGTTCAGCAGCAGCAGCTTTATTGTTGCGCTCGGCAGAGGCGCGTGCGGTTTCTACGGCGGGGACTGCGGCAGCGGCAACGGCAGCAGCCGTCAACTCGCTTTTTTTCGCATCAGTCCAAGCCAGTTCGAGGGTGCTGACACTTGCCAGTTGGTCCGGCGTCGATCCAAACGGCTCCCTTCCTTTCGATCTGTACCATTTGGCCACCGCGATGCCGGTTTGATGCGTGTAGATACCATCTATGGGCCCAGGATGATACCCGAGGCGCTTGAGCCCTTGCTGCAACTGGCGTACATCATCGCCGGAGATCCCGGGAACGAGATCCCTGTAGGCCGGGAGCTTGCCCTGAAGAATGAAGAGGGGACGCCCGGAAGCGGTGAGCATCACATCCCCTTCCCTAAACTGAGTGTTTGGTAAAGGCAACGTGGCGATCAATCCCGCGTCCTTTTTCAAGGCAGACGGTACAATCGAGATCGGTTGAGGCAATCCGAACCGGGCCGTGCCACGCGTCACGACGTTGGAACTCAGCACGCGTTTCTCCACCGGGACGAGAATCGGCGATGGTATCGGGGGGGCTGCTCGCGCTGCCATTTCCGCAGGAGATTGAATCCGCGTACTTGCCACCCAACCTCCTACCGTAGCAACAGCGGCAAACACCAGGACACCAGATAGGACGATGGTTTGTTTTTTTGCCATAATCTAAGCCCCTGACGCCGTGCATTGCGGAAGCCTGCCGGTCTACCAGCAAGAGGTGCTCTGGCTGCTGAAGCCGGGCCTGTGCGGCGGCGAAGTTTATTGAACTTTACGAGGATATTTTTCCCGCTCGATCTTCTCTTCAACCGGGTCGAAAAGTTTCTTTTCCAGTTTGAAATTCAGCGCAGCGACCCGCCGCTCATAGTCCTGGAGCTTCTTGAGGGCGGCCACCTGCTCAGGCGACATCTTTGCGACCGGGATCCTGCATCCGCTTGTGAGGGCAGCGAGCCGCGCCCTTATGTCAGGCTCAGCTTCATCCGGATGATTGTAGTTGAAACCGGCCTTGCGCATCTCGCGGGCATAATTTCTCAGCGCGGCCTTCATACGCGGGTCCTTGTTGATCATGGCGTCCTTGGGGTTGTAGTAGGTTGCCTTCAATTGTTCCGGCTTGAAGACCTGTTCGATGGCCTTGCGCGTGCAACCGCCGGTGCGCGAAAAGTTTTCCGTCTCGAGCCCGACTGCGAATGTCGCATCGGTATTCTCACCCAGGAGCGCGCGGTTGTAGGCAACCTGATCAGGAGGCGAAAGGTTCCTGTAGATCTGGACGTTCCGATCGCCCAAGCCTGCCCTGGCCGGACTGTAACCCGTGGCGAGCTGGGGGGGGTGACCCGTGTACATTGTCGAAACGCCGAATCCGTACTTGTTGATGAATTCCTCCTCGCTGAGCCCGGGCATGTTTTTATCGGCGGCCATGCCATTGCGCACCGTGACTGAGTCAACGGGAAGGTACTCAAAACCATGGCCACGCATGCACCTGGAGATCAGCGCTTCAACCTTCTCGATGGACTGGACAAGCTGCTTCGGGGTCAGGCCGAACTCCTCTGTACCCGGACTACCCTGAGCCTGGGCGCAAGCGCTGCCGGCAAAGAGAATGATTACAACGATCGTCCCTATTGCCTGAATCGTATTTTTCATGGTAGCAAGCTCCTTGGTCTCATTGATTCAAACGAACCATTACCTTTCCGTTCCCAACACTTTCCCCGTCTTCATATCAACCAGAACATCGACTTCCCCCCCGCTGCTCTTCTCGATGATCTCGACAACGTACACGTTCTTGCCACGTTTTCTTTCGATGACCACGGAGGTAACCTTGCCGGGCACTTCCTTCAGCGCGATCTCGGTCGCCTTTTCCCCTGAGATCTTTGCAACCGGCTGATCCAACCGCGGTTTGTTCCCCGCCGCCGCCAAAAGGTCACCGGTCGAGCCGATCCAGGTGAAAATCGAAACGATCACCACCGCGATGGACCATGCACCCTTCCAGAAACGACTGTTGCTCGATTCCATGATATCTTGTCTCCCCTGTTTTTAACTTTGTTACCTCGGTGCACTCTTTCTGTTCAGGTATCCATGGCGGATCAACTTCGCGTCTTCTTTTTGTATCAACCCAATGCCGGGCGCATAAGTTTTGTATTCTGCCGGTGCCGGTTTATCTTTTGAAGACTCCCGGATTTTTAAACAATTATCGAATGTTCCCGCCGGAGTTTTCAACGTCTCGGACACACTGACGACTTCAGCCCGATCCATTGCTACGCCCGGCGCGATCTCCTGGTAATACTTTTTCCCGACTTCAGCATTTCCGGGCATGATCAGACCGGGTTTGTTTCCATTTTCATACGCCTTCCACGTCCCTGAATGACTCGTGATTTTCCCCTCCTTATAGTCATCCACATCTTCACCGAAATAAAAAACATCACCGGTTTTCGGGTCCAGGGCAAAGAAGTTTCTCGAAATTTCGTGCAACTTTCCGTTTTTCAGTTCCCTTTCTTCAACTACCCTCGTGGTGATGCCGTTTATCTCCTTTGTTTCGTCAAGCACCGTTATCGTGATCTTTTCCGTCGGGGATTCAAGAACAGTCTGGAATCCAGGAACAAGAACGAAATATTTTGATTTCCCGGTAGGAGTCAGTATTCGGGCGGCTAAATTGAAATCTTCCTGCCACTCTTCCGCCAAGGCATGGTTGCTTGCGACACAAGACAGAGCGGCAACTAAAGCCATGACGAGAAAATACGGACGCATTTTTTTAATCATTTTGTCATCTCTTTTCTCTTTTTTTCTGATCAAAAGCCAACCTGGCCCGATCCCTCACGGATTCACAATTCACTTATTGAGCTCTGCCGGGCATGGGCTCCGCCGGCGGCGTCAGAGAGAACAGCTTCCCGCTGTTCTTGTAGGCGCTCTTCTCCAGTTTCACTGCCTTCTGACGAACCGCGGCCAGGGCCTTCGGACCGAGCTGTTCAAACTTGACCAGTTCCAGGGTCTCTTTGGTTTTCTCTCCCGCCCCTCTCCAGGCCACCCGAACATTCCCCACGCCGCGGGCGTAGTACTTGAGCTGTTCGGCCTGCGGTTCCGACTGACTGGTCTCGGCAATCACCAGAACGTCTTTGTAACTGCCAGTTGGGACACGGGTCTCCAGGCCCATCCGATCCACCTTTCCGCGGTCCGTCCAATCGACTGCTGGTCCCCATCCCTGGGCATAGCTCGGAGTCCCAGCCTGCGGCTTGGCCTTCATCATGATCCCCGCTCGCGCATCTTCTAAGCCGTGGATCCAGGGCAGGACTGCAACGAGCTTTCCTTCTTCGTATTCCTCGGGGTACTCGCCCATGCGCCAGACATTCCCCTCGTTGTCCTGGGCAAAGAAGGCCAGCTCCGCCTCCACCAATTCGCCATCGCTGTAGTCCCGATCCAGGCAAACAACCGAGCGGATGCCGCCGATCACCTTGGTCAGATCGGTGACGTTCGTCACCACGCGATGAGGAACGGCCGTGCCGTCATCCTCGATGGTGATGCCCTCATAAACCCATCGCGTTCCCGGTTTCATGGGCAGCCATTCGTTGTCGATCCTGGTCGGATCGGAAAAGTTGTTGGGGACGAAGTCCTCGAACTTTTTCTCGGAAGGCTGGCTGCCGGTCCTGGTTTCGGCCTTGGTTTCGGTTTTGCCTTCCTGCGCCTTGGTGCAGCCGCTCAACAGCCCGAGGCACGTGAAGGCTAGAAGAATCGCCCAAAGAGGCGACGAGTTGCAGCATTCCAATTTCATTGTATCCACACCTCCCTCTTTAGAAACCGGGACTCGGGATACGGGACTTGGGACTGGTAAAATCCAAAAACAGAAACCCTGGTCCTGAACACGGTCTTTCCAGTCCCTAGTACACTGTAACATCTGAATCTAACCCCCCTCAGTCCCCCCTTACCTAAGGGGGGAAGCCTTGAAGTCTCCCCTTAGATAAGGGGAGATTTAGAGGGGTTATCCGCAAAAATAAGTGTTACATGGTACTAGTCCCCAGTCCCCGATCCCGTTTTCCGGCGGCCAAAGCGCAAGTACAGGCTGGGGACAACGAACAGGTTGAGCAACGTCGAGGTGACCAGGCCGCCCAGAACGACGACGGCCAGCGGGTGCTCGATTTCATGACCGGGAATGCTGCCGGCAACCACCAGGGGCAGGATGGCCAGTGCCGATGTGAGCGCCGTCATCATGATCGGAGAAATCCGCTCCCGTGCCCCTCGCAGAACGAGTCCGGGACCAAAGGGTTCCCCTTCATACCGCTCGAGATGCTGAAAGTGGTCGATCAGCATAATGCCGTTGCGCGCCGCGACCCCCAAAATAGTGAGAAAGCCCACGAGCGAACCGAGCGAGATGACACGGTCACCCAAATACGCTGCCAGCACGCCGCCCACCAGGGCCGAGGGCAAGGTCAGGAAGGACAGCATCGCCAGGCGGAAGCTTCCGAAGGATGTCTGCAGGAGAAAGAAAATTCCGATCGCGGCGACAATAGACACGTAGAGCAGGTTCCTCTGGGCAGCCTGCCGTTCCTGGTATTCTCCAACCAGCTCCGGGAAATACCCCCGTGGGAACTCGACCTTCGCGAGGCGAGCTTTGACATCGGTCACCATGGAGCCGAGATCACGTCCTTTCACGTTGGCCTTGACGTCGATGCGGCGCTTGAGGTTTTCATGTGATACGACATTCGGAGTCGGCGCGATACGCACGTCGGCCACATTCTGCAACTGCACGTGACCGCCACCGGGCACATCGATCAGCATCTCGCGAACGTCGGTGAGACTGTTGCGCACTGCCGGTATGCTCCAGACATTCACATCGTACGCCCGCTTGCCGATGTAAATGTCGCCGACTTCTTCGCCGGCCATGATGGTGGTCGCCGCCCGGCGCACATCGCCCGGTTTGATGCCGTACTCATGCGCCTTGTCGAGGTCGACCTTTACTTCGATCTGCGGTATCTTCTCGTGGAACTCCACGTGCAAATCAGTTATGCCGTTGATTCCGGTGAGGGCGTCTTTTACCTTGTTCGCGCTGCTGCGCAGGACGTCCAGGTCGTAACCATAGATGCGCACGACGATGGCTTCGGATGTTCCGGTGAGCACCTCCCGGATTCTCTCTTTCAGGTAGGTCTGCACGTCGCGATAAATTCCGGGATAGCCGTCGACCGTCTCCTGAATTTTGGCCAGCGTCTTGTCATAGTCGACCTTGGGATCGACGCTGATCCAATTCTCGCCAAAATACATGCCGACCACTTCATCCATGATCATGGCCTGCCCGATGTGGGCGCCGAAGTTGCGCACGCCGGGGATGTCTCTCAGTTCCTTGCTGGCCTGAATGGTGATCCGGTTCATCTCCGGCCAGGAAGTGCCGGGCTTGGTCAGCCAGTGCATGAGAAAGTCCCTTTCCTTGAACGAAGGCAGAAGGGACTGCCCGAGCAGCGGGTAGACCACGAGGCCGGCCAACACGATGACGCCGACGGTGAAGTACGCCGGACGAGGGGTACGGATGATCGGTTCGAGAATCTTCACGTAGCTGCTCTGGAGCCATCGCACGATCGGAGACTCCCGACCTTCGAGCGGCGCATTGCGCAGGAAAAGAAACGCCAGCGCCGGCGTGACGGTCAGGGCAACTACCATGGATACCAACAGCGCCAGCGCATAGGAAATGGCGAGTGGCTTAAAAAAGGCGCCGGACAGCCCCTTCAGGAAAAAGACCGGCATAATGGCGAATACTTCGATCAGGGTCGCATAAACGATGGCGCCACGCACTTCGAGCGAGGCGTCCAGAATGATCCTCGCCAGCGACTTGTCACGACGACCCGACTTGCGATACTCGCGCAAACGCCGCACGATGTTTTCTATGTCGATGATCGCGTCGTCGACGATGTCACCGAGTGCGATGACAAACCCCGCGAGAATCATGACGTTGATCGTAGCCCCACGCAGATGGAGCACGAGTCCCGCTGCCACCAGAGACAACGGCATCGCCACGCAACTGATCAGCGCAAAACGCCATTCGTACAGAAAGAAGAAAAGAACCAGCACCAGGAGCAGGCTGCCGATGAGCAGCGCCTTGCTGAGATTGTCGAGCGACATCTCGATGAAGGTCGCGGGACGGAAGATGGTGGTGTCGATGTCCACATCGGGAAGACCGGGTCGCAACGCATCGATGGCTGCTTCGACCCCCTTGGTCACTTGCAGCGTATTGCCCCAGGGGAATTTTTCAACGATGAGCAGCAGCCCGGGACCATCGTTAATGATAGCGTCCCCAACCATCGGTTGATGATCGATAACGATCTCGGCCACGTCCTTCAGCAGCAGCGGCTTGCCGTTCCTCACTGCAACGGGCACATTGGCCAGCGCCTCCGGCTTGACTTCGTCCGACTTGTAGATAATGGGCATGACGTGCCGGATGGGGAGCCTTTGATTGGGGGTATCGATCCATCCGCCGGTGCCGATAATGTGTCCATCTACAAATTGCAGCAATCCCACATCCAGTGTGCTGGCCGTGGCTTCCTTTACCTCATCCAGCGTGACGCCGTGCTTCTTCAGCAGTTCCGGTACAACCTCCACCTGCATCATCTGAATCCGTTCGCCCCAGATCGCCACGTTGGCCACGCCGGGAACGCGCAACAAGCGCTGCATGATCGTCCAATAAGTGATCATCGACAAGTCCATCACGGACCTGTTTTTCGACGATATCCCGATCTTCATGCACCGGCTGGTGGCTGACAGTGGCTGCAGCATCACCGGCGGGGCCGCCCAGGTCGGCAACCCCGGCGACGCCAGCGCCACGCGCTCTTGCACTGCCTGCCTGGCCAGCAGCAGGTCGGTTCCGGGCTTGAATATCATCTTGATCGACGACAGCTGTTCGACCGATTTGGAGCGCATGACGTCAAGCCCCGGCAAGCCGTTGAACGCTTCTTCCAGTGGAATGGTGACCAGGGCTTCCACTTCAACGGCGGATAGCCCGATGCTTATGGTCTGAACCTCCACCAGCGGCGGCGCGAATTCCGGGAAGACATCCACGGGCATGTTGCGAATCTGGCCGATGCCGAAGTACATCAAAGCCACGGCGATTGCGATCACCAGGAAACGAAACTTCAGGCTCGATGAAACGATCCATCGCATCATGGCTGTAAACCCCTCTTTAGGGCCTGTCACGAAACAAACTTATTTCCTGACAGATCCTTGGATCCTTGGTCAATGTCCAACCTTGAACTCGGTGCCGTACAACTCCGCCACTCCTACGGACGCGATGACCGTGCCGACAGGTGGGCCGTCCTTCAGAACAGCGAGATCGCCTTCGATGTAATCGACTTCCACTTTATGCCTCACGAAGGTTCGAGGTTGAGGACAGGTGTATATCCAGCATTGGCCTTGCGGGTCGTATATCAGCGAAGAATAGGGGACGACCTTTTGCGGTGAGGCCGAGCGCGACACCCGTTGTTCACGGACCAGGTCGGTTTTGAGGTCAATCCGTTGCATGGCCTTCTCGCTCAACGTCACACGGCTCAGTTCCGTCCCCTCGACCTTCTTGACCTCAGCCGGATGCTCGGTGTCTTGCGTACCATGGGTTTTCTTGCACGCCGCAAGAAGCATAACTGCGATGACCAGTGCTAAAGCCGTCATACGATTCATGTGCTTCTGCATTGTTGCCTCCCGTTACTTGTCTCATATCGTTCCCTTACTCACTTAGGCACGACTTCCTCCACCCCTTGACCGTTCGGGATGGCCTCACGCACTTCCAGCTCAAGATCGGGTTCGCGCTTGGTGCCAAACAACAAGTAGATGGCGGGCACACCGGCCAGGGTGAAAAATGTCGTCGTGACCAGGCCGCCCAGAACGACGATCGCCATCGGCTGCACAATTTCGAGGCCGGCAATATTGCCGAATAGTGCCAAGGGGGAGAACGCCAATGCTGTTGTTGCCGCAGCCATCAAGATCGTGCCGGACCGTTCGCTGGTGCCGTGCTGGACCAGGTCGGCGCTGACGGGTTCGTCTTCATGGCGATCGAGATGGCGATAGCGGCTGACCAGCGAAATACAGTTGCGCACGGCAATTCCCAATACCGCGAAAAAACCGATGATCGAACCGAGCGAGATAAGGCCGCCGCTCAGGAACGCTGCCAGCACACCCCCCATCAGGGCCATCGGCAGGGTCAGGAAGACGACTGTCGCCAGTCGCCAGCTCCGGAAGAAGGCCTGCAGGAGCAGGAAAATCCCGATGGCAGCGGCAATTGCAAAAGCGAACACACGCTCTCGGGCAGCGAGGCGCTCCGCATACTCCCCTAACAGTTCCGCGCGGTACTCAAGCGGGAAGCTGACCTGCTGAATGCCGCGGTTGACGTCGGCCGCGACAGTGGCGGGATTGCGTCCATGCACGCTGGCGGTTACGTCCATGCGGCGCGCAACGGCATCCCGATTGATGACGGTGGCAGCCGGCGTAATGCGCACGTTGGCCACTTCCTGCAAACGCACGTGCCCCCCCCCGGGCGTGTCTATCAGAAGATCTTTAATACTGTTCACGCTGCGGCGAGTTTCGGGCGTGCCCAGCACCACCACTTCGAATACCTTCTGTTCCTCGAAAAGGTTGCCGACTAAAAGGCCTGACGCCAATGTGGTCGCCGCGCGTCGCACATCGCCGGGTTTGAGGCCGTAGCGTTTCGCTTTCTCAAGATCTACTTCGATTTCCAGAGTCGGCTCTTCCTTTGGATACTGCACTTTTGCATCAACGATTCCGTTGATCCCCGCCAGGACTTTCTGTATCTCTTCCGCCTTGGAGCGGATCATCTTCATGTCCTCGCCGTAAACGCGCACAATGAAGGATTCGCCCGTCCCCGGCAGTTCCTCTCTGACTTTCGCTTCCAGGTAGGTCAGTACTTCAGGAGACAGACCGGGGTAGCCTGCGACCGCTTCTTTTACTGAGGCCACTGTCGCGTCATAGTCGGCGGCAGGATCAATGCTGATCCAAAGTTCACCGGAGTTGATGCCCGCGCGCTTATCCGACATGATGGCGCGTCCCTCATGGGCACTGACGTTGCGGATCCCTGGAATGGAGCGCAGTTCGCGGCTGGCCAGAGTCGTGATCCGGCTCATTGCCGGAAGAGATGCGCCGGAACCACCTTCCCACCGAATCACGAGATCCGTTTCCTTGAAGTCCGGCAGCAGTGATTCCTGACGGAGGAATGGTATGGAGACGAGTCCGGCAACGAGGACGGCGCAAACAGCGACGAATGCCAGGCGCGGAGTGCGGCCGGCCCACCCGAAAATGGCGCTGTGGATACTGCGCAGCATCGCCATGACCGGAGAATCGCCCCTCTGGAGCGAGTCTTTACGCAAGAACAGCAGACTCAACGCCGGCGTGACGGTCATTGCAACCGCCGTGGAGGCGAGCATCGCCAGCATGTAAGAGATGGCGATGGGCTTCCAGAATGCGCCGGACACGCCTTCCAGGAACAAAAGCGGCATCAACGCCAGCACTGCGATCAGCGTCGCGTAGATGATGGGGCTGCGCATCTCGACCGCAGCCTCGAAAATGATGGCCGCAGTTGATTTGCCGTTGTTCTCTTCTCGGGCCTGTCGGAGACGCCGTACGATATTTTCCGTGTCGACGATCGCGTCGTCGATGATGACGCCGAGGGTTACTATCAGCCCGGCGATAACCAGCATGTTGAATTTTGCCCAGCATGCGTAGAGCACGGTCCCGGCTGCGAACACAGACACCAGGAGTGCCACGATGCTGATCAGCGCGGTACGCCAGTTGAAAAAAAAGGCAAAGAGCGCCACAATTATGAGAACGGCACCGATGAGCAGAGCCGTGGAGAGATTCCTGACCGCCAACTCAAGGAAGGTCGCCGGTCGAAAGAGGGAGGAGTTCATCTCCAACCCTGATAGACCGGGCCGTAAGGCCGCCAGCGCCTCTTCCACATCCTCCGTCACTTCCAGCGTATTGGCCCATGGAAATTTCTCAATGACCAACATGAGCGCCGGGGCGTCGTCAACAATGGCATCACCGATGAGCGGTTGATGGTCTTCCACCACTGTGGCCACATCATGCAGGTCCTTCGATGGCGCGTCCTCGATGGTCACCCGGCCCAGGTCCTCCGCCGTTTTAATGGGCAGGACGTGTCGGACTCCGAGCCTTTGGTTGGGGGTATCGATCCACCCCCCCGTACCGGGTGTCGATGCTTCCAGAAAGGTCAAGGGGGACACCCACAGTGCATTGCCTGTGGTTCTGATGATTTGCATCAGCGAAACACCTTCATCCCGCAACCTTTTCGGATCGACCTGCACCTGCAACTGCCGCTCCCGCTGGCCCCAAATCGCCACATTCGCCACGCCGCGGACGCCCATCAAGCGGGGCTTGATCGTCCAACGGGCGAGCACCGACATATCAATCAGGGACATTGTTTTGGAGGTCAGTCCGATCTCCATGCACCGGTTGACCGAAGAGAGGGGATTGATCATGGTTGGCGGTGTCGATACGTTCGGCAGCGCATGCACCCCGATCAGCCGTTCCTGCACCATTTGCCGGGCACGCATGACGTCGGTGCCTTTCTCGAAGATGAGAACGATGGACGACAGGCCGGGAATTGACTCGGAGCGGATCTCCTTCACCCACGACACCCCGTTGAGCAAATCCGCCTCCATGGGAGTCGTGATCAACGCTTCCATTTCCTCGGCAGACAGACCCAGGGCCTCGGTTTGAACCTCCACATGCGGCCGTGAGAATTCGGGCAAGACATCCACCGGTAGCTCCTCAAGCTCTCCAAGCTGAGAGAAGCCGAAAACCATCAGCAACACCGCGAGTGCAGCCACCACGAGTCGAAGCTTCAAGCTCGATCCAATGATCCAACGTATCATTGCCGGGGCCCTCCCTTCTTGTCAGGTCGTTATGATGCGCTAATAAATGTGAATCCTGACCCCATGACGGTAAGTTCAGTAACAGGAGCCCTTTTTTCCCCCTCCTTGACCGGAACTTTCACCTGCACCCCAACCCTTCCCCGCCAAGGGGGAGAGAGTTTTTCGGGGATTTTCAAAAGTCCCATGTTATTGCATCAAAAATACGGCATTGCATGGCCACCAATTATAAATTAACTATAATCAGACATCCTGCCGAGTCAAGCGGTCAAAAAATCATGCAATAAATTTTATCGCATGGGATGTGCTTGATTTGTAAGGTTATTTTTGGGCTGCAATATCAGTAAATTGCAATCTAATAATTAAAAAATCGGTTTGCAGGGACGTAGGGAAAATCGGATGCTGTGCGGATCCCATGGTAACCCGGCAACTTTTTGGCAGTCGTTTTTGCGTACAGCTGATTGTCTAGTACAATAAATTGTAAATAAAAATTAATTTACGGAGGCAACGAATGAAACGAAAAACTATTGCTGTTACGAGTTTTTTTGCTATCTGCCTATTTGCGACAACTCTCCTTGCTGCCGAGCAGGGAACTGAGTACTCGCCGACCGGGGAGTTGTTGAAGAAAGAAGAGATTCTGAAGGGAAAGGCGCTCAAGATAGAGAGCGATACCAGGGAAAAGGCCATAAAGAAGGAAAGCGAAATAAAAGAGAAGAAGAAAAAGCAGGAAGAGAAGATCAAGGCAAAACCGCAGAAGGGGGCAGCGAAAGTAAAGGAAATGAAGGGTAAAAAGGAGCAAAAAACTGAAGAGCTGAAAAAGATGAAGGAAGACCGGCAGAAGCAGCTGGAGCTCATGAAGGAACAGGGGCAGAAAGATATCAATCAGTTGAAAGAGTTGAAATAACGAGGTTTTTGACGCTGAATGCCGCTCCGGTCAAATTCGGGGGCACCATACATTGTGCCCCCGAAATAGCCTCATTTCCTTTCCTAAACGTCTCCGCAGCGGTTCATTTCCTTCCCATCTCAGCGAAAGCGGCCTGAGCGCCCGCTTGGATTTCCTGCGGTGTCAGGTCCTTGGTGTGGGTGGCAAGGGTCCAGCTGTAACCGAAGGGGTCTTGCACTGTACCGATCCGGTCCCCCCAGAACATGTCCTGGACAGGCATCCGGACCTGTGCGCCCGCTTCCATGGCTATCCTGAATGCCTCGTCCACGTTTTCCAGATAAATGTAAAAACTGACCGGGGAGCCGCCGATGGTTTCTGCACTTTTGCAGGGCTCCTGCGGGTTTTCCTCCCCCATCATGAAGATCGAGTTGCCGATCTGGACCTCGGCGTGCATCACCCCTTTGCCGTCGGGCCCCGGCATGGCGAACCGCTCCTGTGCGCCGAAGGCCCGTTTGTAGAATTCGATGGCCTTACGGGCATCCTTGAACATGAACATCGGTGTGATGGTGTGAAATCCTTCCGGGATTGCTTTTGTCATGGTGCTCCTCCTTGTCTGTGGGGAAAGCGGCCGGCTCCCCTTTCGTTTTGAGGCGGGAAATTGCCCTTCGGCGAGCAATCATACCCGGCTCTTTACTTTAATTGTAGTATCGATGTGGCGGGAAGCAACGGATGTCCGCCAAAAAGATTTTATAAGTTCTCACAGCCTGGCAATTACGTAAAATCAATGCCTTAGGTAAAGGTGGCGCGCTGTAGGGCTTGTATTTGACATTGAATAAAAGGGCGATATGTTTGCCTTGTATATGACCAAGGCCCCCCCTGATTCGCAGACGTTACGGGAGCTGGTGTAAATGCCAATGACTGACCTTAACTCAAGAAAGGAGCCGCACCATGAACTACACGGAACTGCTCAACCCACAGAACTCAACCGTCATCTTCATCGACTTCCAGCCCCAGATGACCTTCGGCGTAGCCAACATCGATCGGCAAACCCTCTTCAACAACGTCCTCCTCCTGGCAAAAGCGGCAAAAATCTTCAAGGTGCCGACCGTTCTCACCGCGGTGGAGTCGAAAGGGTTTTCCGGCTACATGTGGCCCCAGCTGCTCGACCTCTTCCCCGGTCAGGAGCCGATCGAACGGAGCTCCATGAACTCCTGGGAAGATACTAAATTCGTCGCGGCAGTGAAGGCGACCGGAAGGAAGAAACTAATCATGGCGGCCCTCTGGACCGAGGTCTGCCTGGCGTTTCCGGCCCTGGAGGCCATGAAGGCTGGCTTCGAGGTTTACGCCGTCGAAGACGCCTCGGGCGGAACCAGCATCACGGCCCACAACGCCGCCATGCGCCGCGTCGAACAGGCAGGCGCGGTGCCGATGACCGCCCTTCAGGTCCTACTCGAATACCAGCGTGACTGGGCACACAAGGAAACCTACAACGACGTCATGGCGGTGGTGAAGGAACACTGCGGCGCTTACGGCCAGGGGGTGGAGTACGCCTACACCATGGTGCACGGTGCTCCTCCCAGTCGGAGCAGTGCAGGTAAATGACACCGTGGCAGATCCGGTAAACGAGTGCGGCCCGTTGACGGTGGTCGGGGGCAGAACTCATAGGGAGGCATAGTTATGAACGCACCCGAATTGCTTTTGTATAACGGAGCCGTTACCACCCTCCAGCCTGCCCATCCGCAGGTCTCGGCCGTTGCCATTACCGGCGGACGGATAGCGGCCACCGGCGGAGAGGAACTCCTCGCCACCGCCGATGAGAAGACGGTGCGGATCGACCTGAAGGGGCGGCGGGTCATTCCCGGGCTCAACGACTCCCACATCCACGTGATCCGCGGGGGCCTCAACTTCACCATGGAGCTTCGCTGGGACGGAGTGCCGTCGCTTGCATTGGCGCTGGAGATGCTCCGTGATCAGGCCCGCCGCACACCGCCGCCCCAGTGGGTGCGGGTGATCGGCGGCTGGACGGAGTTCCAGTTTGCCGAACGGCGGATGCCGACGCTGGATGAGATCAATGTTGTCGCACCTGATACCCCGGTGTTCGTGCTGCATCTCTACGACCGGGCCATGGTCAACAAGGCTGCACTGAGGGCGCTCGGCTACACGAAGGATACCCCTGATCCCCCTGGGGGAGAGATTCAGCGGGACAAGGCGGGGAACCCGACCGGGCTCCTCATCGCCAAGCCGAATGCCCTGATCCTCTATGCCAGCCTGGCCAAGGGACCGAAGCTAGGTTTCGACGGCCAGGTCAACTCGACCCGCCACTTCATGCGCGAATTGAACCGGCTGGGGATCACCAGCTGCATCGACGCAGGGGGCGGCTTCCAGAACTACCCCGATGATTACCGGGTCATCGAGCAGCTGGCAGAGAAAGATGAGCTGACCCTGCGGATCGCCTACAACCTCTTTACGCAGAAGCCGAAAGAGGAATACGACGACTTTGCCCGCTGGGTCGGCATGACCGAACCGGGGAAAGGGAGCGATGTCTATAAGATGAACGGCGCCGGTGAAATGCTGGTCTTCTCCGCCGCCGACTTCGAGGACTTCCTGGAACCGCGCCCCGACCTCCAGCCGGTGATGGAAGCGGAGCTGAAGAAGGTGGTCGGCCTGCTGGTTGCGAAGCGCTGGCCGTTCCGTCTGCACGCCACCTACGACGAGTCCATCTCCCGCTTCCTCGACATCTTCGATGAGGTCGACCGGGAGGTCCCGTTCCAGGGGTTGCGCTGGTTTTTCGACCATGCCGAGACCATCTCTGAGAAAAACATGGAGCGGGTGAAGCGCCTCGGCGGCGGGATTGCCATCCAGGACCGGATGGCGTTCCAGGGAGAATACTTTGTAGCCCGCTACGGTGCCGAGGCGGCAAAGCGGACCCCGCCCATCACCCGGATGCTGGACCTGGGGATACCGGTCGGCGCCGGGACGGACGCCACGAGGGTTTCAAGCTACAATCCATGGGTCTCCCTCTACTGGCTCGTGAGCGGCAGGACCGTGGGAGGACTTCTGCTGTACGACGAAAAGAATCGTCTCGACCGGACCGCAGCGCTCCGGCTCTACACCGAAGGGAGTTCCTGGTTCTCCGGCGACGAGGGAAAGAAGGGGGGAATTACGGTGGGACAGTTTGCCGACCTGGCGGTGCTGTCGGCGGACTACTTCACCGTTCCCGAAGTGGAGATCAAGAGGATCGATGCGGTACTGACCATCATGGAGGGGAAGATTGTCCATGGCAGCGGCGATTTCGCTCCCCTGGCGCCCCCATTGCCACCGGTGAGTCCCGACTGGTCGCCGGTAGCCAGCTATGGCGGCTACCACCGCGGCAGTGCGGCAGCAGGCCTGCATCATCAGGGGTGCGCCTGCCACAGCCACCGACAGGTCTGGTCCCCGAAAGAATCCCGCTTTTGGGGGATCGGCTGCGATTGCTTCGCCTTTTGAGAGATAGTTCCGTCCTTGCGTGTCACTCGCTGGGGTTCTCCATTCCACTGATTGATACAACGTGACAGCGGGACATTTTGTGCGATACTTTTCTCATAGATAAGCCCAATAAATGGGCGACAAATGGCCCGCTTAATGGAGGATTTTCTATGGCAGGAGGAACGATCTGGAAGGGATATATTCATTTCGCGGATACGGATGTAGCCGTGAAGCTGCATGCCGCGGTCAAGGAGGAGCGGATTCAGTTTCACCTCCTGCACAAGCGTGATCAGGTGAAATTGCACCAACAGATGATCTGTGCCTATGAAAAAATACCCGTGCCGACGGAAGCGCAGACCAAAGGATTTGAAGTGGAGGAAGGGAAATATATCATCGTCGACCCGGATGAGCTGGAACAAACCGCTCCTGAAAGCAGCCGGATGATCGAAGTCCACGAATTCGTCAAGACCGGACAGATCGACCCCATCTTCCTTGATCGCGTCTACTACCTGGAGCCGGATCTTCATTCCGAAGGTTACAGCGAGCTTGTCGGGGCTTTGCAGGAGATGGGCGCAGAAGGTATCTGCACCTGGACCATGAGGAAGCGCTCCTATCTCGGGGCCTTGCAGGCAAGCGGAAAGATTCTTCGCCTGAATACCCTGCGGTATGCCGACGAAGTGATTTCGGTAAAATCTCTTGAGCTGCAGGAAAGTCCCTTGTCCGAAAAGGAACTGAAAATCGGAAGCGATCTGATCAATCAGTTGACCACTCCTTTTCAGCCGCAGAAATTCGAAAACGAGCATGAGAAAAGGCTGCAAAAGCTGCTCGATAAAAAAGCCCACGGAGAAAAAATTGCGCTCCTGCGCCCCAGACTCTTGAAACCGACAGCATCGGACAAGCTGCTGCAGGCCCTTGAAGAGAGTCTGAAGAAAGTCGCGTAAAGGTCAGTCAGGGGGAATGAAATGGCCGTACAGGGCATATGGAGCGGAACGATCAGTTTCAGCCTGGTGGCAATTCCGGTACAGTTGGTGAAGGCCGTTGCAATCGGCCGGGTCTCTTTTCGCTTGCTCCACGATAAGGATTACTCTCCCCTCGCAAGAAGGATGTTCTGCCCGGAACAGGAAAAGATAGTCCCCCCGGATGAGATCATCAGGGGATACGAAATCGGGCCCGACAGGTACCTGCCCATAACGGACGAGGAACTGGAATCCGTGTCGCCCGAACGGAGCCGCACGATCGAGATCGTTGAGTTCATCGACATGAATGAAGTGGATCCGATCTATTACGATCACCCGTATTATCTCGTTCCTTTGAAGGGGGGCGAAAAAGCTTACCGGCTGCTGGTGGAGGTGATGCGCCGGACAAACAAGGCCGGGCTCGCAAAATTCGTTCTGGCCGAGCGTGAGTATCTCGTGGCGGTCAAAAGCACGGAGGGGGCACTGACCCTGATCACGCTCCATTACAGCGACGAAGTACTTCCCGATGAAGACATCGCGCCGAAAGAAGGAAAGATCACGGCCGAAGTTAAAAGCGGCATCAAGAAAAGCATCAAGAGCATGATGGCCGACTTTAACCCGGGGAAATATGCGGACGAGCGCCGGGACAAGGTCATGGATCTCCTGAAGAAGAAGGTGAAGGAAAAAGCGCCGGTTGCGGCCCCTGAAGTGGAGAAAGCAGAGGGAGAAGGCCCGGCTGACCTGATCGCCGCGCTGGAGGAGATCATGCGCGAAGTGAAGAAGAACCGGTGAGCCGGAAAGTCGTCGCCATCGGCGGGAGAAGGCTCTCCCTGTCGAACCTGGAAAAGGAGCTCTACCCCTCCTACGGCTTCACCAAGGCCCACGTCCTGGCGTACTATCGCCGGATCGCACCGTTCATACTCCCCCATCTGCAGGACCGGGCACTGACCTTGAAACGCTATCCCGAGGGGGTGGAAGATGCGTTCTTTTTCGAGAAGCGTTGTCCTTCCCATCATCCGGCCTGGGCGAAAACGGCAGAGCTCCGCAGGGAAGACGGAGAGCGGATGACGGTCTGCCTGGTCAACGATCTGGAAACGCTGATATGGGTGGCGAACCTTGCGTCCCTTGAACTCCATGTGCCTCTCGCCAGGGCTGGTTCCCCTGAAACGTCCGATGCCATGGTCTTCGATCTGGATCCCGGCGATGAGGCTGACATCCTGGATTGCGCCCGGGTGGCGTTGATACTGCGGGACCTGCTCTCCCGCTTGCGGCTGGCAAGCTTTGTGAAAACCTCGGGCCAGAAAGGCCTCCATGTCTATGTCCCCTTGAACTGCCCGGAGACGACCTTTGAGGATACCAAGACTTTTTCAAAAGCCGTGGCAGTTATCCTTCAGAAAAACTATCCGGACCTGGTGACCGCACGAATGGCGAAGGAATACCGGAAGGGGAAAGTCTTTATCAACTGGTCCCAGAACGATGCTAAAGCGACGATGATCTGCGTTTATTCGCTGCGGGCCCGGGAAAAACCGTTCGTTTCTTTTCCGCTTGAATGGCGGGAACTGGAACGGCTGGCCGACCAGGGGGATCCGGAAAAGTTTCAGGTCTTGCATGGGGAGGCCGTGCGGAGGGCAGAAACGACGGGGGACCTGTTTCGGGAGGTACTGACAAAACAACAGAAGCTTCCCAATCTATAACAAATTCGTAATAGAACGCGGATGACGCGGATTGAACGGATTTACGCGGATTATAAACACATGTTTTCTCGTCTTTAAGCTTTATCTGCGTAAATCCGCTAAATCAGATTTGATCCGCGTTCTATTGTTTTTCCTGTTTGGTGCCGGCTTGTGCGGTTTACGGCAAATGGACTTTCCACCATGGGCCTAAAGGAATACACATCCAAACGAGAATTCGGGCAAACCCCCGAACCGAAACCGGCCGTGCCTCACGGGGGGCGCCGTCTCGTATTCGTAGTTCACAAACACGCGGCCCGGGCCCTTCATTATGATCTCAGGCTGGAGCTGGAAGGGGTTTTGAAAAGCTGGGCCGTGCCGAAGGGACCCTCGCTGGATCCTTCCGTAAAAAGGCTGGCCGTTATGGTTGAAGACCATCCGCTCGATTACAGGGATTTCGAGGGGGTTATCCCGGAGGGTAATTACGGCGCAGGAAGCGTTATCATCTGGGACCGGGGTTTCTATCGTCACCCCTCTGCAGGAGATGAGAACGAAAACGAGAAACTTCTTCTGGACGGATTAAAAAAAGGGGATATGAAGTTTGTCCTCGAAGGGGAAAAACTTCGGGGTGAATTCGCGCTGGTCAGGATGGGAAAGGACGGGAAGTCGTGGCTGCTCCTGAAGAAAAAAGACCGCTATGCAAGCAAGGGGGAAATTCTCCAGGAGAACCGTTCCGTCGTGTCCCATAAAACCCTGGAGGAGATGCTCGAAGCCGGCGGCCAGAAATCTTTCAAACAAAAAAAAATTAATCAGATCCGGCTTCACGAAGCGAAGGAAAGCGAAGAGCTGCATGATGCGCCGGTTAAACCGATGCCGCACAACATAAAACCGATGCTCGCGACCCTGGCCAGGGAACCGTTCGACCATCCGGACTGGGTCTTCGAAGTGAAATGGGACGGGTACCGGGCCATCGCAGAGATGCGGGACGGAGACGTCGCGCTCTATTCCCGAAACCTGCTCTCGTTACAACAAAAGTTTTCTCCCATCGCGGACGCGCTGCGGGAATGCAGATTCGATGCGGTTCTGGACGGCGAAATCGTCGTCGTGGATGATCGGGGACATCCCGATTTCCAGTTGCTGCAGAATTACCAGAAGTCTGGAAACGGCCATCTTCTTTACTACGTCTTCGACCTCCTCTACTTCCAGGGACATGATCTGACCGGCCTCCCCCTGCTAAGGAGGAAAGAGATCCTGAAAAAAATCCTCCCTTCAGCCCCGAAAATAAAATACAGCGATCACGTATGGAAAGATGGGGTCCTGTTTTTCACCGTCGTAAGAGAAAAGGGACTGGAGGGGATCATCGCCAAACATGCGCAAAGCGCGTACCAGATGGGGATAAGGAGCCGGCAGTGGCTGAAGGTGAAGACGCGGCTCACGCAGGAGGGGGTGATCGCCGGTTTCACGGAACCGAGGGGTGGGAGAAAGTGTTTCGGCGCCCTCGTCCTGGGCGTGTTCCAAGGGGACGAGCTGATCTACATCGGCCATTCGGGAGGCGGATTCGGGGCGAAAGATCTGCAGGAAATCCGCGCGAAACTGGAGCCCCTGATCCAGAAGGAATGCCCTTTTAAAGTGCGGCCGGAGACCAATACTCCGGCCACCTGGGTAAAGCCGGAGCTGGTCTGCGAGATTTCCTTATCCGGCTGGACTGAAGATGCCGTCATGAGACACCCCGTTTTCCTGCGGCTGCGCGAGGACAAAACCGCCCGCGAAGTGGTGCGCGACAGCGGCGTCGAAGGAGGTAACCTATGAAAATCCATGTCGGTACGAGCGGGTACGGATACAAGGAATGGAAAGGAATATTCTATCCGGAAAAGATCTCGCCCAAGGAAATGCTCCACTTCTATGGAGAACGCCTCAACGCGGTGGAGATCAATTATACCTTTTATCACATGCCCACAGTGGGGGTCCTCGCACCCTGGGCGGAACAGGTCCCCGACGATTTTGCCTTCGCGCTCAAGGCGCCCCAGGTCATAACGCATCTGAAGCAGCTCCGAAACGTGGGAGAGGAGACCGACTACTTCTTCAGGACGCTGTCGGTCCTGGAGCGGAAACTGGGGCCGGCCCTTTTTCAGTTTCCCAAGAGTTTTCATGCAAAAAAGAACCGCCCTGCGCTGGAGGATTTTCTCCCCCTGATTCCCGGAAACGTGCAGTGCGCCTTCGATCTCCGCAGCCCGACCTGGCTCGATGCCGGAATTGCGGACCTCCTGCGTGAACGGGGATACAGCCTGTGCATCGAGGATACCGACGAGAACCCGGCCCATGAAATCGTCAGCACGGCGACATGGGGATACCTGCGCCTGCGCCGTTCCGATTATACGGATGCCGACCTCTCCCAATGGATGGACATGATCCTCGCGCAAAAGTGGGAGGAGGGCTTCGTTTTTTTCAAGCACGAGGAAGAGGCCAAGGGGCCCGAAATGGCGGTACGCTTTCTTGAGCTTGCCGCCACCAATGTCGCCATATCCCGCCGCAAGCCTGCCGGTGACAACGGCTGAAATAGCCAGGCAGGCAAACGCTTTTCTATCTTCCAACCAAAGAAAGGAGAAAATCCTATGCCCACGATCACGACCAAAGACGGCATGCAGATATATTTCAAGGACTGGGGGAGCGGACAGCCCGTAGTCTTCAGCCATGGCTGGCCGCTCTCCGCGGACGCCTGGGAAGACCAGATGGTGTTTCTCGGCTCCCACGGCTACCGCTGCATTGCCCATGACCGCCGCGGCCATGGCCGATCGAGCCAGCCCTGGAATGGCAACGACATGGACACCTACGCCGCCGACCTGGCGACACTCGTCGAAACGCTCGACCTGACGAACGCGATCCATGTCGGCCACTCCACGGGCGGCGGCGAAGTCGCCCGCTATATCGGCCGCTTTGGGACGAAACGGGTGGCCAAGGCCGTGCTGATCGGCGCGGTGCCGCCGCTGATGCTGAAGACGGCCGCCAATCCAGACGGCCTGCCGATGGAGGCATTCGACCAAATACGCGCCGGCGTTATCAAGGACCGCTCGCAGTTCTTCAAGGATCTCACCATGCCTTTCTACGGAGCCAACAGGCCGGGCGCCAATGTCTCGCATGGGCTGCGGGATTCGTTCTGGCTCCAGGGGATGCAGGCCGGTTTCAAAGGGGTCATCGACTGCATCAAGGCGTTCTCCGAGACGGACTTCACGAAAGATCTCGAGAAATTCGACGTGCCGACCCTGATCATCCACGGCGACGACGACCAGATCGTGCCGATCGGCGCCTCGGCCCTGCTCTCGGCCAGGCTCGTCAAGGGCGCCACGCTGAAGATCTATCCGGGTGCGCCCCATGGCCTCTGCTCGACCCATAAGGACCGGGTCAACGCGGATCTGCTCGCGTTCCTCAAGGAGTGACGCCGAGGCGCCCCGACCGGCAAGGGGCTTGCCTGGATCTTCCGCGGGCACCTTACCTTCTACCGCCGCCTCATGAACAACCATGCCGCATATCAGCGAAGTAGGAGGAGGCCCATGTACCGCATCAGCCGAGCGAAATACAGATGCCGTCCGCAAATGCGGATTGACCGGTAAAACAGCCGTGGTAGCGGGCGTAATGGGCGCTATGATGGCGAAAAGTAGTTATAGTACAGTCTGCCGTTGCCGGAATGGCGGAAAAAAGGTATCCTGCGAACATGACTGCTCACCACATCCTCGCCCGACGCTGCTGGATATTCGACCTGGATGGGACGCTGACCCTTCCGGTGCATGATTTTGCCGCCATCCGCAGCGCGCTCGGCATGACGGGGTCCGACGCCGACATCCTCCAGTTCCTCGCTTCCCTGCCTGCGGCCGAGGCCGCGGCCAGGCACGCCCGGTTGATCGAGATCGAGTATGAGCTGGCCGCCAAGACCGCAGCCGCCCCCGGCGCCGGGCGGCTGCTCGACCAGTTGCTCCGGCGCGACGCCCGCGTCGGCATCCTCACCCGCAACACGCGGGAGATCGCCCTCCACACCCTCGGCCAGATCGGTCTTAAAGGGTACTTTACCTCCGACGCCATCCTCGGCCGGGAAGAGGCCGCGCCCAAGCCCCATCCGGAGGGGATCGAGAAACTCCTCGCCGCCTGGGGGAGCGCACCGGACGAGACAGTGATGGTGGGGGACTACCTGTTCGACTTGCAGGTGGGACGCGCCGCCGGCACTGCCACCATCCATGTGGACCGCAGTGGCGCCTTCCGCTGGCCGGAGCTGGCCGACCTGGCGGTGCCCACCCTGGAGGAGCTGGCCGTGGCTCTGGCACACGCCGTACCCATGCCATCACTGTAACCGCGAACGCAGAAAACGTCTCCTAGGAGGCTGTCGGACTTAGGAATGAATCTACTGCGAGAACGGAAAATCGGTCCATATCCCCGGAAATTTTCGACAAATAGGTCCACTATTCGCTCTCAAATTTCCGATAATCTGTCCTCGATTTGCCATTCTCTCGTTACGATTCCCTAAGTCCGACTGGCTCCTAGCCTTCCACAATAAACACTCACGAAGGGAAAAACCATGACCAATAACGATCTGCTCCGCAGGCTCCGCTACGCGCTGAACCTGAATGGCGAAACCATAACCGAATTATGCAAGTTGGGCGGGCATGAAATCAGACCGATAGACGTGCTGAAACTGCTGAAAAAAGAGGAAGAGCCCGGCTTTGTGGCCTGCGACGACACGGTGATGGGCGCGTTCCTGGACGGCCTGATCATCTCCAGGCGAGGCGCGCACGATCCGAAGCCCGGTTCGGCTATAACGACGGACATGGCGTTGAACAATAATCTCATTCTGAGGAAACTCAGAATAGCTCTGGAATTGAATGATGAGGCAATGCTCGCGATCTTCGGAAAGGCCGGCGTCCAGCTCTCAAAATCCGAATTGTCCGCGATGTTTCGAGCAAAAGGGCACAGAAATTACAAACCCTGTGGCGACCAAATGCTTCGCAACTTCATACGAGGGTTGACGCTTGGTGGCGGGAACACGTAGCCGCACATTGTCCCCCTATTGAGACCCCGCGCTTCTGCGCAAGTTTTGCCAAGGCTTAGTCTCATCCGTCACAAGTCGATCATCCCCCCCATGGCAAGGATGGTCCGCCACTCTTCCGGGGTCACCGGCTGGATGGAGAGGCGGCTGCGCTTCACCAGCGGCATGGCCTCCAACAGCGGGTTCCCCTTGATCTGCTCCAGCGGCACCGGGCGGGGCATGGCGGCGACGTAGCGCACGTCCACCATGTACCAGATCGGGCTGACGGGGGATGATTTCGGGTCGAAATGCTCACTGCCGGGATCAAATGCGGTGTAGTCCGGGTATCCTCCGCGAACGACCTCGGCAATCCCGACCACTGCCGGCTCAGGGATATTGCTGTGATAGAACAGCACCAGATCCCCGGGCTTGGCGGCATCACGCAGGTAGTTGCGGGCCTGGTAGTTGCGTACCCCGTCCCAGTGTTCGGTCATGCCGGGCCGGTTGCGCAGATCCTCGATGGAGAAGCTGCCTGGTTCGCTTTTGAAGAGCCAGTAGGCCATAGTCACTCCTTTCCCATCCTGACGCGGATGTCCTCGAAATCGCCTCACGCCACAAAGTGTTTCCCCCCCGTTTGCGGACAATGAGCCCTTCCTTCTCCATCTGTGAGATTGCGGGAAACCACATCATCGGCCGAGAAGCCGGGAGCTACTCGAACAGCACCCTGAGTTCCTCGATTATGCAGCGCAGGGAAGCGATATCGGTGCGCAATGCGGATACTTCCCCGTCGAGCCTGGCGAGCCGCTCGTTCTCGGCCATGACCCGCTGCCGTGCCGGTTCGGGGGGAGGGACAGGCGTGTCGTCCGGCAGCTCCGGCTCGCCGGCAAAGAGCTGGGCGTAGCGTTGCTCCTTGCGGCCGGGCTGACGGGGGAGGCGGGTCACCAGAGGCGGGCCGAACTCCATCAGCGCCCCGAGGAGCTCCTCCACCGAGGCAATGTCGGCGAGCGGGGTCATGCGCTCGGCCCGGTTGCGCAACTCGCCCGCCGTCTGCGGGCCGCGCAGCATGAGCTCGGCGAGTACCGCCAGCGCAGGGGGAGCCAGGTGCAGGCTGTCGTCGAGGGAATGACGGTACTTGGCGACCCGCCCGCCGGTCGTAGTGAGCCGCGCCAGCCCCCGGGCCCCCAGTTTGTCGAGGCCGCGGACCACGTCCGCCTCCGCCAGGTCCATGAGCGGGGCGCGGTTCGACTTCTGGTTGCAGGCGTTGGTGAGGGCATTGAGGCTCAAGGGGTAGTTCTCCGGGGTGGTCTGCTCTTTTTCGATAAGGCAGCCGAGTATCCTGATCTCCACCTCGGTCAGGTTCATTTTCATGGGATGCTCCTTGTCTGCTCGAACGTGCTGAGGCGTCAGTATAGCAATATTCACAGGGGGATGCATGAACAAATAAGGAACGGGTCATTTTTAGAATTCGGGACAGGTATATTTGTAGCTTATTGGGAGAAAATAGGAGAAAATAGAAAAAATATAGGAACCGACGATTATTGTGGGAGTAGCGACCATGAAAATGAATCCTCAATCTGCATCCGCGCTGGCCTGGGCCGCGGCAGCTGCAACCTTTCTCGGCCTCATAATCATGTCGCCCGCGGGTCAGTTCATCTCTTTCATCGTCGCGGTCGTTCTGGCGACAACTCCAACATTATTTGGCTCAAAGGTGCAACGAGTTGCAGGGGGAGTGATCCTTGCAATCTCTCTTGCACTTGCATACCGAGGCTACCCTGCATTTGAGAAGGAGATGGCGGACTACCGAAAACGCGTACAAGCCCGGTCAGCAATAGTGCCCGCACAATCACCTGCAGAACAACAGGAGAAAAAATGAGCCGTATCTACAGCATCAGGATGTGCGTCGTGCTAAGCACGGTTTTCCTCGTCGCGGAGTTGACCTTGCACGTACCGACAGCTTTCGCGACGGATTGGCGGAGGCCTGGTTCCCAGAGGGAGGCTGTAGAAGGGACTCGTGGAGGTGGCGCTGATAGCACATCCACGCCCAATTACGAAGCTGAACGCGTCGAGCGAAATGCCCGGTACGATGCCATCCATAAACAGGCCGTTGAAGCTTCGCAGAGGGGCGACTACCGGGCGGCGCTGCAACTCTACGAGCAGCAGCAGACAGTGAGAGATGGCCCCAATGTGCGCGAAGTCATCGCGCAGCTGAAAGCATTGATCGCCTGGCAAGAGGCCAGGACGGCCGCGGATTACCGGCGGGCGCTGGCAATGCGGCCAGGGATATTCTCGCAGGAGAACATCCGTTATGTAGAGGAGCTCGAGGCCAAGGAGAAATATGAGCGGGAGCGGCAGGAGCGGGAGGCTGAAGATGTGAAGATCGCGGCCAAAATGCGCGAGAAGATCGGCAGATTCGCTGCATTGCTGGATACCGCGCCGCCCACACCGGGAAACGTCATTTCTCAAGGCGTAACACTTGATGACGGAATGGGGAGTCATAGGGCGGAAGCCCTCCTGGAATTCGGCAACCCGGATGATTTGGAGGCTCAGAACGAGCAAGCCCGGCAAGGTTTTGACAAGGCGGGGCTTCTGAAGGGATCCAGACCCATTGCGGTGGTCGACGATCCGGCAAGCCACGACCCCCGAATGGTCGCCGCGACGCAAGAGCTCAGCAAGCTTCAGGCAGAACATGAGCAGCTGGACGCCGACATCGATCGCCTGACCAAGGAGCGGAACACCGCCGTAGATGCCATAAAAATGAAAGCGCTGACGGTAGAGATCGACCAAAAGAGCCGGGTCAGGCAGGAAAAGCTGGTTCAGATTTCTGAAAAAAAAGATAAAAAAGAAAAGCTGCGTCGGACGATCAACACCCAGGTTGAAACGCAGAAGGGAAATTCGAAATGAGATATTTTCTAGCCGTCCTTTTGCTCCTCATCAGCACTGCAAGCTACGCTGACAATAAAATACCCGCTTTGAACGATGTCCCAAGCATTCTTGCTGCTGCGGACAAAATAAAATTTAACTCGAGAAAACAGGCGCTTGAAAGAGAACTGAAAAAATTTCAAGACGCAGGCAACGCGTTTAACGGGAAGGCTGCCGAACAGCAGACGGATGAAGAATTTAATGCTCTCATGGCGCGGCAGGCCGCCTATATCACCGCTGCTACCGCTTTCAACAAAAGCCTGCTTGAGGCTCATGTCGCGCGGGTCATCGCTGCGATGACGGCAACGGTTAGAAGTACGCAGTGGTCCGCGGAGGAAAAAGATCGCGCGGAGAGAGCGTTGAACGGGCTTGATGACGACGGCGATGCTGCAACCGACGCGGATATCCGCCGCATCTGGAAGGACATTCAGGCGCGACGTGGCAATGCTGCCTTTGTGCTCGCAGCATCCCAGGGAAAAGGGCTCGGATTGCCCGGCGCCGGTAACCAAACGAAACATCAGGACTGCGCTGTTTTCGCGCTGGCTAACGCGACGGGCGTGCCATACGGATTTGCGGCCGCTCGCGCGGCGGAATTTATCAGAGATGGCGAATGGCGGCCCGCCGATGAGCGCGCGAATCCTCAGCAAGCGATCGAGAAGTATGGGCTGATGGGAGGGGAAGTGATCCTGGTCGCCGAAGCATTTGGCAAGGTCGATATCGTGCCGAGTTGGGAATTCGCTAAAACTTTAAAAGAAGGCCGACCGGTGATGGTAAATCTGGTTCCATACGATGGTTCTATGAGAAGCGGGCATGAAGTTGTCCTTACAAAAACTTTTGCGCATGAGGGGGGCACCTGGTTCGAGATGATCGATTCCAACGAAGAAGGCGCTCAGCAACGAGTCTATCTGAACGAAAAAGAACTCAAGATGATGCTTAAGGAAAAAGGCGTGTCCGTCACCCCCGATGACAATACGACATCGAAGCTTCTACGCAATGGGGTCACGCAATGAAAAATTTTTTTCGTGGATTGAGCCTCCTTGCCATTTTATCAACCTTCCTGATCGCCGTCGATGCGAACCTGGCCTTGGGCCTGGCAGACGAGTCGACTGACGCTCTGGAGCCATTCCCGGCGGCGGTGATGCGCGAACTGGAAGAAACCCCGCAATACCGTGAGCTAAAGGCCCTCTACGAGAATCACCGCAAGAGAGTAGGAGAGGCAGGGGCGCAATCCGCTCGGAGCCGGAGACTGTTGGCGACGCTGAAACGTTTGCGCGCTGAAGCCGCGAGCACAACAACCCTGGACCCGGAGGATCCGGAAGGTCGACATAATGTGAACTTCACCAGAGGAGATGGCCGCATTACCAGATTAAGCAGCATCGTCCCCGATCTGGTTGAAACAGAGGACTCAGCGCGCAGTAATGCGGCCGCCATTGTCTGCCGCTTCATCATAGATGAAGCGATTGCCGATGGTTTGATTCCTTTTGACCCTCCCTCTGTCATGCAGGAAACCGCCGATGGTCACATGAAGCGTGGTTATGCGGCGGCGAAACAGAAAGACTATGCTTCCGCGATCCTTTATTTTGAACAAGCGCGTGCACTGACGCCCAACGCCCCGGAAATCTATTACAACCTGGGCCTGGCCGAATCAAAAATCCCCGGACGCGAACTGCGGGCCGTCGTCTGGTTTGGCGCGTATCTTGAAAAGGACCCCGGCGCGGCGAATGCGGCGTTGGTCAAAAAGCAGATGAGCGCGCTTTACGCGAAAAACCAGAGTAATCTGTCAATCTTGCTCAACTTGTTAGAAGATGCGGCCGCTCAAATATTCCAGACATTAGGTAATGAGCAGGGTGAGGAGCTAACATATCGCGAGGATATCCTGATCCGTGACAAGAAGAGCAACAATTTGCAACATGTGGCGAGATTGTGGGCTGAATCAGGCGACATTACCGCAGCACTGAAAACAGCCGGCCGTTTTCGCAGAACGGAATACCGCAGTAACACACTGGGCGACATCGCTGGGGCTCAAGCGGCAACCGGTTATATTCCGGGAGCACAACAGACGGCTGAAATTCTTGATGAACCGAATCTTAAAAGCTGGATCCAGCTCGGCATTGTCGAAGCCTACGTCAGGAACGGTGATATCGCCGCTGCCCAAGAAACCGTAGAAGTCATGCAGAGCGGTGTTTCTAAAGAATGGGCCCAGTATGCAATCACAAACGGGAAAGCGATGATGCCGGGACGATATGACGCCGGAGATAAGTTCAACTACAACTGGCTGAGCAAACTGGAAGATAACGACCAGACCCACAACTGCCCGTTAAACTCAGCTCCATTTCTCGACCTGCCCGGCTATCTGAAATCCCTGTCAACCTCAAGTGATCCCCAGATAGTCTTTGATGCGCTTCGTCGTACCGCCGACAAATTGATAATGGCTCAACTTGTCATTGACCGAATGATGAAAGAGCAGGCAGCGCTGTCATACATTCCGGACAGCCCGGAACAGGAAAATAATACGGCCGAGGCGAGTAAGGAAGCGCCAGCAATACCAGTAACCAGCGACTCCTTAACGACTAAAAATACGGGACTACCCAAGCCTGAATCGGCTGGTTCGGCAAACGGTTCGAAGACCTCAGATGCGAAGGAATATACCTATCAAGGTCGGCAGATAACTTTGGCGCCGGAATTGGTATTTGATATTACAGGCAAGGTTGAAAAGGCCCAGGTCACAGTATCGGAGTATGGTTCCGGTTCCGATTTCTGTGTCAATGTGGTTTTAAAGGATAACGTCAAGCAGGCGTTTCATGATTTCACAGAGAAAAATATTGGTCAAGAAGTCGGATTGATCTACAACGCCAGGCTCCTGTTGGTGGCGGTCATGCAGGGCCCTATACCCTTTGGGAACGTACAAATCAGTGGAGGAATCCATACTATTGAAGAGGCAGAAAAGCTTGCCGCGGAATTGTCCGCAAAGTAGTTATCGACCAAAAATTCAGGAGAGCAGGCATGGACATTCTCCGGCCATGAAAATATTCGCATTACAGCTTCCTGATCGAGCGCCGATACGAAATACCCGCTGCGATTGACAGGTCAGCAGCATGGGATAAACTCAAAACGATATGTAACCACCCGACCGCAGGTTATACCGAGAGTTGGGGCCGGTGTCACTTTCCAATTGACAAGCAATGCCCACGACCGTGCTTATCGAAATGGAGGAACAAAATGCGGAAAATACGCTGCGGAGTCATTGTTCTGTGGATGCTGTTGTGCTGCTCGGTGACGTCTGTCTCAGCCCAGGTGAGCATCGGTATCGGGCTCCCCAACGTGAGCATCGGGATCAACCTGCCGTTGTTCCCGGAACTCGTGCCGGTGCCGGGCTACCCGGTCTATTACGCTCCACGGGTGGCTGCCAACTATTTCTTTTACGACGGCATGTACTGGGTTTACCAGGACGATGACTGGTACGCGAGTTACTGGTACAACGGCCCCTGGTGGTTTGTGGAGCCGGAGGTCCTGCCGCTGTTCATCCTGCGTATCCCCGTGCGCTACTACCGGCATCCTCCTGTGTACTTTCGCGGGTGGCGGTCGAATGCGCCGCCCCGCTGGGGTGAGCATTGGGGCCGTGAATGGGAGCAGCATCGAAGAGGATGGGACCGGTGGAAGCGCGGCTCTGCTCCGCCGCGCGCGCCGCTCCCTGTCTACCAGCGGCGGTATTCGAGAGATCGGTATCCCCGGGTGGAGCAGCAGCAGACGCTACGCCGCCAGCATTATCGTTACCAGCCGCGCGACAAGGAAGTCCGCCGGCACTTTCAGCAGCGGGGAGAGCAAAGGGCGCCCGCACCTGGTCAGCGGAGAAGGCAGGAAGAGCCTCGGATGAGAGGGCCGGGGCAGCAGGAGATCCAGCGTCCGACGGAGCCCCGGCAGCAGCGAGGACCGGCATTCCGGGAACGGAGGGAGCAGCCAGGGGGTGTACAGCGTGAGCAGCAGGAGCCCAGGCCACAAGGCCGGGAACAAAGAGTGCGGGAGAGGGAGAGGTCGCAGGAGCCAAGGCCGCAAGGCCGGGAACAAAGACTGAAGGAGAGGGAGCGGTCGCAGGAGCCCGATCGGGGCCAAGGGGAAAGGCAGAGGAAAGAGGAGGATCGAGGCCGGGAACGCAATAATTAGTTTCCGATAGTTTTTCATCCGGAGTTTTCCGGATGGAAACTAATTAACCCATTGGCTTATTCCGGGACTGCACAGTGAGAAATGGGAGAGAGAGATGGCAAATCCGTTTGTGCATGTAGAGTTGGTGACCAATGACGTGGCCGAAGCCAGGAAATTCTATACCGCGTTGTTTGACTGGAAACTGGAAGACATCCCCGGGATGGACTATACCTTGATCAAGGTGGGTGAGGGGACGGGAGGCGGCATGATGAAAAACCCGATGCCCGATTCCCCTTCGTTCTGGCTGGCCTATGTCCTGGTGGCCGATGTGGTCGCCGCCGCCGAAAAGGCCAAATCCCTCGGGGCGACGATCTGCAAGGAGGTCACCGAGATACCAGGTATCGGCTGGTTCAGCGTGATCACCGATCCGACCGGGGCTACGCTGGCGCTTTGGCAGATGAACCCGGATTACCAGAGACCCGAAGCATGAGCACCGGGGTAGAATGTGTGATACATGGATAAGCTGCTCATTGTTGTCACATTGATTCTACTGGCTGCACCAGCATTTGCCAGTGGTCCCGATGATGTGCTCGGGCTGTGGAAAACCGCTGGTGACCGGTCGAGGATCGAGTTGTACCGATGTGGCGAGAAGATCTGCGGCAAGGTCGCCTGGCTCAGGGAGCCCAGGTTTACCCGCAGTGAAGACGGCCCGGTTGGGGAGGTGAAAATCGATTGGAGAAATCCCGATCCGGCCCTACAGAAACGCCTCATTTTGGGACTACAGGTAATCGAACGGCTGATCTATGCCGGGGACAACAGGTGGGAAAAAGGCGTATGTTACGACCCCGAAAGTGGCAAATCCTACAAGTGCAAGATGCGGTTTTTCGCTCCGGACAGGCTTGACTTGCGCGGGTATATCGGTTTTTCCTTCATTGGTCGTACCTACACGTTAACCAGGTAGCACCTTGATCAATATAGACTCCCAAAACTGTTATAAGCATGCAGACGCCTTCTGTGGATGATTTTCGGACGCGGATTGATTCCCGCCACCTCCAATTAAAGGTCCTGCAAGGGCCGGAGAAGAACAAAAGCCTTTGAGAAATTCAGGGGCTTTTTCTTTTTGTTTTAAACAGGGCGTTTGACGTACCCCTGTGGTAAAGCCAGTAGGGATGGGTTGGATCAGTTGGTGGATTTGTGGGACATCTGCCTCAAATGTAAGATGAATTATTAGAATAATTGTCAGGTTTAAAGTGTATCCACAAACCATGTGGATAAACAGGCCATAGCTGTGGATAAAATTTGTAAATATAACGTTTCTTCAAGCACTTCTGCTTTTTGACTATTTGAAAGGCAGCTGTCTAACTACTTGTAATTACGTGTCAATACTTATTTTCGCGCAAGTGAATTTTTCTAACGATACGAAATGAGTGGACGACACCCAAAATGCTGAAATTTAGTGGATAACTCAAGGTAATTGCCTAATAAAAAATGAGAAAGTGTATACAATTATTAGAAAGGGTGACCATACAGGTTGACCCTATTTTTCGGAATGCGGAGACAACAATGACCATTTCCAAGGGAAATCGGCCGGCATTGCTGTTTCCGGGATACCTTATGTCGTGGGTTCCTGCCCGGATTTGCAGTTGACAAGTCTGAAGGCTTCCTAGTAAATTTTAGTCGGTGTAACAAAAAAGGAACAGGGCAATCCGAAGGGGACATATATGGTGGGCAGGGTTTTGCTGGCGATTGCAGGGAGGGAAAATTAACATTCGACATATCACTTTATATCTGGCCATGTCGGTTCTGTTGCTGGGCGCCGGGTGGCACGCCCACGGCTGGTATCACCGTCACTTTCATTCTGCTGCCCATAGACGGGTCAGACTTACGGGGTATCGTTTCATCAGTCCGCTGGTCGATGTAGAACTCCCGGAAGGATACGGAGTCAGACAGGAGCCTATCCCCTTCAAGCGCAAGATCAAGGATTTCGTGCAGTGGCAGATCGACAACGGCCGGGTTAGGAACCTGTCGGTTTATTACCGTGACCTGTCTGATGGGCCGTGGTTTGGGATCAACGAGAAAGTGGAGTATAATCCGGCCAGCATGATGAAGGTGCCGGTGATGATCGCCTGGCTGAAGCTTGCCGAGAAAGACCCGCGGGTACTTAAACAGACGTTTGTCTTTGACGGCAAGAAGAACTTGAGCGCATTGCAGACCATAAGGCCGGCGCAGACGATCACCCCGGGGCGGGCATATACGGTCGAGGAACTGCTGCGCTACATGATCAGTTATTCTGACAACAATGCGACGTCATTGCTCTATGAAGGCCTGAGCGCAGCGGAGCTGGAGGATGTGCTGCTGAGCATGGATATCGACAACCATCCGAAAGACGACCGTAACTCCCTGACCGTCCACGGATTCTCGGGGTTTTTCCGCGTCCTCTACAATGCGTCCTACCTGAATCGCAAGATGTCGGAAAAGGCGTTACAGCTCTTGAGCCAGGAGGATTTCCAGCAGGGAATCGTTGGGGGGGTGCCTAAAGGGATCGTGGTTGCGTCAAAATTCGGAGAGTGCAACGATGTGCTGCCCGGAGAGGATAAACAGCTGCACGAATTCGGCATCGTCTATCACCCGAAGGGGCCGTACATCTTGGGGATCATGACCGGCGGGCACGATCTGGCCCTCCAGGCGGAGGTCATCCGTGATATCTCCGCAAGGATTTATGCCGAGGTCGATGCGAGTCTCCCCGCCAAAGGCGGTAGCCCGGCGAAGGTTGAGCCTGGACAGAAGTGAGACGACTCCAGTCAACGGCCGCCCGTGACGCTTCATGCTCGGATACGTATGTCCCCGGAATTCCGCGTGACCGTCAGCAAACGTTTTAGAAGGTGAGTAATCAAGCACGGAATGCACAGCCTGACCCAGGACTCTACACGACTGTTGACGGCAACAAATTTTCAATGTTAGGATACCGCCCATTGAATTTAAATTCTGTCACAGTGAGGAGCACAGATGAAGAAAGTTGTCATTGCAGCCATTGCCACTATTTTAGCGGTTCCGGCCTTTGCAGCAGCTAACAATGCCATCGACAAGGCCGCCAAGGAAAAAGGAGCTGTGAAGACCCGGTCCGGAATGGTCTATGTATCCATAACGGATGGTAAAGGCAAGTCGCCGAGTGCCGCCAGCACCGTCGAAGTCAACTATCGTGGCACCCTGACGAACGGCAAGGAGTTTGACAGCTCCTACAAACGTCATCAGTCCATCAGTTTTCCACTCTCCGGCGTCATTCCCTGCTGGACCGAAGGGGTACAGATGATGAAGGTCGGCGGCAAGGCTAAACTGGTCTGCCCGCCTGAACTTGCCTACGGTTCCCGTGGGGCCGGCAGTGATGTCCCGCCCAATGCGACCCTCATTTTCGAGGTTGAACTGCTCAATATCAAATAGTCGCAAAGTACTGCTGAAATTACTAAAACGCCATGATGCCGTGGAACCAGTCAACACAAGGTTTCACGGCGTTTTTTTGCGTTCAGCCTTGCTGCTTACCTTCATCCTCCATAATTCATCCTTCATAATTTCTACAGAAACACCCGGTAATCGCACTTCAGCGCCTTTGCCAGCCTCTTGGAGGTTTCCTTGCCTATTGGCCGTTTACCATGCTCCATCTCACTGATATGCCGGCGAGGGATGCCGGTCATCTCGGAAAGCTGCACTTGGGTAAGCTCTTCCTTGACACGTGAACCACGGAGAATTGCCGACGGGATAGCGTCATCCGGGCGCATATCAGTGAACACCTCACGCCATGGGCGGGATTCGCTCTGTTCTTCGGCCTCGATGCTTGTGATAAAACGCTTGATCCGTTCCGCATTGGATCGATGCACACGCAAACGAAGCGTTACCATCTCATCAGTAGGGTGCTTTTTCGTGTGTTCCAACATAGATTACCTCCACAGTTACCGCTCCCTTGTCTTCGCTCCAGACAGCCACGTACGTCGGCTTCCCCTTCTTCAGGTGGCAGTGATGGCGACCGTCCGCAAGCTTTCCATAGTTCGGCCAGTTTCCGCGCACAGGGCCTGATATTTCAATGTCTGCAAGGAGCCGCGCAAGAGCGTCCACTACCTTAACCGGCAATTTCGGTAGCTGTTTTTGCGCTGCTCTGTGTATAGTAACTGTCCATTTCATAATGTACCTATTTTTAGTACACAGTCAACTGATTTGTTTCGCCCAAGTATGAGTTATGAAACTTCACCTTACAATCTCATTTTCTCAGCAGGAGAATGAACAGGGCAATCGACAGCACGGCAGAGACCGCCGAGATCGTCATGAAAATATTCACCCGCGCTTGCAGCGTCTTCCCGATCTCTTCCAGCAGCTCGATGTTTCTGTTCTGCTGTTCAATAATCTCTTCCTGCTTGACGAGCGCGCTTTCAAGCTCCTGGATGCGCTCGACCAACTGTTCGACCGGTACCGCCGCTGCGCCTTCCTCCGCAGGGCGCGCCAGCAGCCGCTCCTTGAGTTTCCTGATAAAATCCGGGCCGTGTTGCAACGCAACATCCGCCACCTGCCCCCATGGGATATGCTTCACGGCCGCCGCCAAAACCGATGAAATGCCCATCAAACGCACCTCTTTGCTGCAAGGATGAAGGATGAATTATGAAATTTCAACCACGAAAACATGCAGATAACCCGAATCGCAAAGGCCTTCGTCCGATCCCTCAAGTCTTTGTTTTCAACCTTCATAATGCATCCTTCATAATTAATTGCTCACATACATACACCCACGAAGGACGTAAAAGCAAGTATGAAGGATAAAGTATCGAATTCGGGCGAATTCGGGGGACCGGGCGAATTCGGGGGACACCATACTTAATTATCTTTCCCTTTCGGACCCGGCTTGCCGCGCTTCAGCAAACGGTCCAAGGCCGATTCCAGCCGCTCGACAAAACTGTCCGAACCTAGCGGTCTACCGGTTCGTTCGTGGCGCCTTATCTTCTCCATCTCTTCATCTGTTGCTGCGCCAAGAAACAGCTTCCAGTCTCCCGCCATCTCCAGAAGTGGCGCCACCTTTACCAATTGATGGGTAGCCACCTAGTAAAACAGGGGGGCAGTGCGCCAAGAAGCGATAAATGCCGCCCCAGAAGGGCAAATCGGAACGAAAAAGGGTAATAAACAAGTTTCAAAGAGCATGTAACGTAAGTTCTGAACGAAAATATCTCAAAAAACTCCTCTGGGAGGAGATACCCCGTCATACCGGGGAGTTTTTCAACGGCCTGCTAATATTATATGCTTTTGCCTGTTTATTCATTTATCCATTATCCAACTTGGCATCTATTACTATATGCTTTTCCAGTTTTGTGCCTTTAATCTTGCCGAATGGGATGAACCATAGTCTTTTTTCAGAAAAGGGCGGTGGGGACATTCTTGTCTATTTATCCATTAAGAAGAACAATAAACGCCACTCAATCAGCTTCCAAGCTGTCCAAGCGGCTCTCTGAAGGTCTTTAAGGGTCTTGAAAAGTCAGTTTCCAATTTCCCCACCGCACACTCACTCCTCGCACGCCCTTACCCTACGACCTTCCCGCGATCCCCTTCACTGCCGCCAGAATATCCGCCGGCAGGACGAATGTCTTCGTATTCTGCGATGCGGACAGCTTCTGGATCGCATTCACGTAGCGGTCACCCAGGAGGAAAAGCGCCGGGAGCTCTTTTTCCCCCACCGCGCCGGCAATATCCTCAATTGCCTTGGCGGACGCCTCGGCCAGCGTTATCTGCGCCTCCGCTTCCCTTTTCGCCGCCTCCAGCTTCCCCTCGGCTTCCCGGATCATCGCTTCCTTTTTCCCTTCCGCCTCCAGTATCATCGCCCGCTTCAGCCGCTCGGCGGTGGCCTGCTGCTCCATCGCCTTCTGCATGGAATCGGACGGCTTGATATCCTGGATCTCCACCGACTTGACGAGGATGCCCCAGTCGGTGACATCGTCGGAAATTATGTCTTTAAGGCGTGCCTTGATGATGTCACGGGACGACAGCGCCCGGTCGAGTTCCATCTCGCCGATAATGGCCCGCAGTGAGGTCATCACCAGGTTCTGAATCGCATACTCGTAGTTGCTGATGCCGTAAACCGCTTTCACCGGATCGATGATCTTGATGAAGGCGATGGCATTGGCGACGATGACGGCGTTGTCCTTGGTGATCGCCTCCTGGGCGCCGATTTCGAGGGGGATGTCCTTTGTCGTCAAACGGTAGGCGACAATATCGACGTAGGGAATGATGAAGTTCAGCCCCGGCTTCAGGGTCGAATGGTACTTGCCGAGACGCTGCACGACAAACTCGTACCCCTGGGGAACAAGCCGCACCCCCATGAAGATCGTAACGACTACCAGTGCAAACAAAACTCCCAAGACGATTGTTCCAGGATTCATTAGTCCACTCCTTTTCCGGTTTTTTCAACCTTCATCACATGTCCTTCCACATCGACTACCTTCACCCGATCCCCCACCTTCAGAGACTCTTCGGCCATGCACGGCCATTCATCAGCCCCCAGGAGCGGCAACTGGAACTTGACGGTCCCCCTGGCATAGGGCTTGGCGGCCCGAATAACGAGCCCCGTCTCTCCCACTACGGCCCCCTTCGCCGAGCCGGAGAAGGTCTTGTTGCTGCGGGGATTGAAAAAGCGGAACCATGCGATGGTGAGAACCGCCGAGACCACGGTCCAGGTCAGAATCTGGGCGGGCAGGGGATAGCCCGGTGCGAACACCATGACAATGCCGACCAGGACGGCTCCGAGGCCGAACCAGATGATGGTGAAGGAGGGGACGACGAGCTCCAGACCGATAAGGACCATGCCGACTACCAGCCAGTGCCACCACAGTATGTTCATGTCACACCTCCCGCGGATCGAACAAAAAAAGCCGCCCCATCAGCTTCCACACTGACCAAGCGGCTCTCTGAACCTGCACTCCGACATCCCATCACCCCTCCCGGGCACTCCATAAAAAATTACTCACATACATACACCCCTGGAGGCGGCATCGTCAAGGACGATTAACAATAAGGATGAAGGTTGAATTATGAAAATCAGCGTTCAGCTTTAACTTCTTTGCGATTGTTGTGAAAATGGCCAGCAGTTCGTTGGGAGAAGCTGAAGGGTCAGACGCAATAGACAAAATCGAGAAAGTGCCCTTACCTCTTTCCGAACAACTCGACAAACGGCACGTGGATAAGCATTCGCGACTTGGAATATGTGTTTTGCGAGTTACTCCTAAGTCGGCGGAGCCGGAACCAAACAGGAAAAATCAAAAGCAATAGAACGCGGTGATTTGCGCGGATAAACCAAGGCAGAAAGTAGGTTTCAAAATCAGCGGAAATCCGCCCAATCCGCGTCATCCGCGTTCTATTGCAGTTCAGGTTTGCTCGTGGATTGTAAAGACTCAAGTCGTAAGGGACTAAAGTTCCCCTGAAAAGTTTTTCCTTATCCCTTTTTCGGTCGATTTGGGAGTCAAAAAACTAAGGCATTTAAAGAAACCGGCGATAGTCGCAGTGCAACACGGTTGCCAGCTTCTTTGCCGTTTCCTTGCCGATGGGCCGTTTGCCATGCTCCATGGCGCTGATGTTGGTACGAGGGATGCCCGTCAACTTCGCCAGGTCTTCCTGTGTCATTTCTTCGCGCAGGCGGATGCCACGCAGATACACCCCGCCTGGATTGGTGTCCAGTTCCGGCGAGATGTCGGAAGCAGGGATGCTGTCAGCCGCCTCGATGATGTCGGCGCCGACTTTGAGGGCATATTTTCGCAGACGACTTATGACATCGGGGGAGCCGATAAGACGGATGCTTTCAGTAGGGTGCTTTTTCGTGTGTGCCAACATAAGTAAAACTCCACAATATGAATTTCGTTGTCTTGTACCCGCCAGACGGCAACATATGTTGGTTGCCCTTTTTTCAAGTGGCAATGGTGCGACCTGTCGGATAGTTTTGAGTAGTGGGGCCAGTCGCCGCGTACCGGTCCCGTGGCGCGCATGTCAATGATAAGAGCGTCAAGGACGGCTTTTACACGTTCCGGCAGCTTTTCACGCAATTTCGCCGCCTTGCGGCTATATACAACAATCCATGCCATAGCTTATAATGTATCAGTGAGTGATACGGCGTCAAGTGAAATCTGGCAATTTGGGGGCGTTTCTCCCCGTGATCGGGAGGGGCAGTGGATAGAGGTGGGCTATATCGGACTGTATAAAATTGTAATTGGCGGAGCACATGGGAAGCCAAAAAAAGAGCTAATACGCTGAATTAAAAAGGTAATTTTAATTCAAATTCGACCAGATACCCCTATAAATACCCCCAAAGATATTCTTTGCAAGCATCTCCACAATTTATTCAGTGGTTCAATGTGTCGTTTTCAGGCGAAATATCGGGCACACTCAGGTCATTACTATAATTTGCTGGTTCGGCCACTCCGGCAAGCACATGAGTTCGAAAATAAAGATACCATGGAAAGATAACGATCCAGAACAGCAAGCACCCCGCGAAAACCCACCCTGGAGTTGGTGGCATTAATTTTGACCTAAAACGGCAAGCTTTAATTTTGCTAGCGTCATAGGATGCCCACAAGGAAGTGCCGATAAAAAAGAGCACACCGATCTGCCAAGAAATGGACCAGATAATTGAAAATACCACCAATAGGCCGAATGCGATAATCACAGCCTGCCAGCCTGCCATAACCCACATGTACCTTACCTGATCCGCCACTGGCACGAATTGCAGCATAGAACCGCAGTGCTTGCATTTGATCGCACCATCCTGAATCTCTTCTTTACAAAATGGACATAACATGAAAATCTCCTACCTGTTCTTGGATTAACTCATATATCGGGAGAGTTGTTGTAAATAGCTTTCAGGGAATTAGTGCACTGGATAAGATTTACAGATTCGTCCGGCTCTTTTTTTGTCCCATCATTAAACTCCATGGCGAGGCCGCACCATCCTACTTTGAAAGTACTGTCTTGATTTATCACAAATTGAAATTTCATCTCCATCTGCTTTAGGTTTGGGATACTGTTCATATTAGGATGCTTTGCAGTGTCAACAACAGCTGCAACACTTACGACTCGTCTGCCATTGTCAGTTTTCAATGCTTGCCATTTCGTACTTTTGAAATACTTGTAGTTATCAATCGCTTGGCCAACTGTCAGACTTTTATCCAGTTCAAGGACGCCATTTTTAACAAATTCCAGATCCCTCCCACTAACAACGGATTTGGCTTGGTCGCAGCCAGTGATACTCAGAATTATCAGCAATACTGGAAAAATATAACTTTTCACGTACCCGCCCTCCTTAATAAATTTTTATTGTGGCAGATTAAATTAAAATAGCAGTAGCTGTCAAGACAACTTAGAAAACTTCCTGGAACTAAACCATTACCATCCTTTTCGGCAATGCAAAAAGCCGGTCCTCTCTGAAGAGAAGAGAACCGGCTTTTTTTCATCAACCTTCCTGTTACGTTTCACGTCTCCCACGTTCGCGCTACGTCACATTTTCAGTGTTATATAGTGCCCCTGTTGTCATTTCTATAACCAAAACCGGTTTAAAGCATTGTTCATTTTTTAACCTTCTGCGTGGCAATTCTTACCGCTACTGGATCAATTACCAGCATCATTCCATAAAGCAATTTAAGAGGGTCTGTTACCGTCTGCATAAGTTCCTTAAGAGTTACCAGCTTTTCACTGTCATTCATTCTCGCCATACGATTGACCTCCTTTTCTTTATTCGTGTAGAATTCCATGTTCATGTCGTAAATGAACTGGCACACTTTACTAAATGCTTCATACTGTTTATCTGTCATGTGTTCACGCTGGACTTGTGCTTGATCTTTCATACGGTGTCCTTTCTTCCGCCGATTACGAATAACCCGCTTATATGACCTTTTTCTTTCGGGCCTCTTGCATCTTGGCTTGTTGATCCGGGGTGATCTTTCTTTTTGACAGCATCCCGTTGATGATCGCCCGTAGTGTTCGCAGATCATCTTCTATCAAACCATTTACCAGCTCTCGCAGTTGGTCTTTTGTCACTCCGCCACCCTGAGTTTCATGGTATACCTCCCGTTTATTTTTCATAACCATATCATAGCTAGTTATGTTGTCAAGGGAATGTTTCAAAAATAACGTAATTCCGCTAGCGGTCATATAACTTGCACGGCGAGCGATAAGGCCCGCCGCGTGAAGCGGAGCCCGTTAGCGCACTGTAGGATCGATAACATAGCCAAAATGGTTATGTTATCGATCCAAGTTTATTTTGCAATCTTCCGGTATCATGGGGTTTCGGAATAGTGGCGGTGCGGGGATGCTCAATCCTCACCGTTCCATTCCCATTTGGCTCTATGCGCTTGCGCTTGCTTTATAGCATCGACCGCTAGGGTACTTGCCAGCATTTCGGACGGTCTTTCTTGGATCAAACACCTACATTCCCGCTTCAGTTGGGCTGCATTTCGCTCTTCTGAAGCTTCCAATTCGAGGTTTTTCATCGCCTGTGCTGCTTCTTGTAGTGTTGCCATGGTAAAACTCCTTTTTTCTTAGGTTTGTTGTTGCTCACTCTATTTTGTCGGACCAAATGAATCAACGTGCTTCATATTCTCCTTGAGTTCCTGGACTTCAGCTTGACGCTGGGGAAGGAATTGCTCTCTTTGTCTATTGGCATGGTCAAGCGCCTCTTGAGCCCTCTGTAACAAGTCTTCATCTGAAGTTCCAGGGGGTGTATCCGGTTCTTCAGGCTCCTGCTTGCTTAATTCAATCTTCAGAACTTCAGGAAGGGGAAGGCCGAGGATGTTAAACTTGTAGGCGGCTTCCCTGACAGACATTGTGCCGTCGAATACCTCTTGTAGTATCGTTGCGGTCTGAGTAGATGATGCAGGCGTACTCTCGCTGAAAAGTTTCAGGTACTTGCCGAGCAGTTCAAGGTTGCGGGTCTTATCGGCAAGCTTCAATTTCACCCTCTTGACAACGCGGGCATCTTCACCACGCCCTTCCGCATACTCATCACTGACTACCTCCTGGATAGCTGCCGTCCCCGCCATATCTACCTTTGACAGATCAACGTAGGCGCTGCCATCTTCCTGAATAGCTATATATTCACCCATGTTTGCAAAAGCCATCTTTGCTATCTCTTGCAGCACTCTTTCGGGTGTAATTTCCATTTTGGCAATAAGCTTATCCAAGGCGGTCCTGATCGCCTTTTTAATGTCTGCATTTGTCAGCAGGCGCGAAGCGTTTTTTCTGGCCACATCCTCACTACACTCAAATACCTTTTGATAAGCTTTTGTGCCGTGAAATCCATTACTTACAAACTCAACAACAAATAGCTCATGTCGGGGATTCAGGTCTATGTTTTCGAGGGATTCCTCAACAGTTTCTTCAGCAAATTTATTCGGATTCGAAACTGTTTTTTGGGCTGCAATTTTCTTAACCTTCTTCCTTGTTATTTTTGTCAAGGCGCGCCTCCAAATCTTGAATTTTTAATGCTAACTCTATGATCTTTCGCATGAAAAATTCACCCTCTGTGCTGAGTTCTGATTCTGTCTGTTTTTTCCCCATTTGCTTTCTCCTTTCGGTTATTTTGTTTTTTCATCGGGTAATTATTTGCCTATCCTAAAGGTCTGCCAGCAGACCCCACAGTAGCCTTTCCGTGGGGTCTGCTTTTCACCATCTGTAACTGCTTGATCCGTGAACCGGAAAGATTACGCCGGACCCACTACTATGAAATCAAAAGCTTGATCCGATGCTGTAGTCCCGTAAGCGGCTTGATTTACAACACTAGTCTTCACTTGGAAGTTAGTGGTAATTGGGTGTGCCGTTATTTGACCTATTACTATAAGTCCGCTATCCATTACAGGAGTGACAGCAGCACTTGGTTGTAAAGAAAATGCAGCGTTGAAATAGATCGTAAAATAACCCGTTGCACCTTTTGATACTGTAAATCCCGTACCATATAGGATCGTGCCGTTGCCAAGAACGCTACCTCGTATGATTCTGAGTCCACCAACAGTGCCAGCATTAGACACGCTTAAACTGCCAATATCTGCGGTCTTGACGAAAGGCCCGCCAATGTTGGCATCGTTGGCGTGGCCGTGGCCTGATGCAGCCTTACCTGCCAGTGCATTCGTCATGGTTGTGGCGAAATTAGGGTCATTACCCAAAGCGACAGCAAGCTCGTTAAGCGTATCTAAAGCAGCGGGTGAGGAAGCTACTAATGCCGCAATAGCTGCCTGAACAAACGCAGTAGTTGAAATTTGTGTAGAGTTGGTTCCAGCTGCGGCGGTTGGTGCAGTTGGAGTACCAGTCATAGCTGGTGACGCTGGCAATAAATACGGCCCCCCGATGGTGGCGTTATTGGCGTGGCCGTGATCGCCTGCGGAGACGGTCCCAGCGACAGTACCGGTATTTTTATAGGCGGCATCACCCAACCCCAAAACTGTTTTCACTTCGGCAGGGGTCTTCTTGACGAAAGCACCAGCGGCAGATGCAACGAGGAAATCATTAACAGCAGTGGCCAGCGAGTGCCTTACGTTGGCCCCGTTATCGGCTAACGCCACCTTTTCTGCCGTCGCCTGCTTTGAAACGCCACTTTGCACGATCATAACGGTGTCTGTGGGTCCTACGTTTGTAGCTACCGGAAGCTGAGATACTTTAATGTCGGCCATGATACTGCTCCTTTTCTATAATTTAGATTTGTACTGCGGGTTAATCACCTATCCCTGGTCTGCCAGCAAGCCCACCTTTCGTTTGGACTTCGTGCAAAACCTATTCTGCGCTTCTTTTTCTGAGCATTCATTCCTCCTTTTATTGTCGAATCGAATCTCCGGTTGGTGGTCAAGACCACGATTTGAATTGAATGAAGCTTATCGGAAACTCAAGAAAGCCGGGGCTCTCTACTGATTCAGTAATCTCACCAAGTTTCTGCGGGAATACCATCCATTTCTGAATATCTTCGGAATCAACAAGTGAAATCCGGCGGAGTTCCCGCAAATAACCATTATGCCCAAATGGCAGATTGAATGTTCCATCAGGGTTAGCTACTCCAGGGATCTTGCCCTCTCCTTTCGCCCAGCCTTTAAACCATTTTTTCAGCCGTTCATCCTCAAGATCGCGCATTGTCATCGTGATAATTACCGGTTGCGTCCCTGAAGGAAATGTGAGGGTAACGCTCCCGGCCTTTATCGCTTCAGTTTCAAATTCTATGGGGCTGTACGTTATATCTTTGGCAAGCAAATCAAAGGTGCTGACCCCATTACGCACGTTCAAGAGGTTTTCAGGAAGGCCATCAATTTCAACTTTCCATTGCCAAGGCTGTTGAAAGTCGGCATTGACAAGCCGTTTTGAAATCATCCTCAGCTTATTGAAATCCTCATCCATCAGTACACCGTAGCCATGGGGAGCATCCCCCGGCATTCATCCATTTCCTGCTCGATCAGGTCTTTTCTTTGCATCAAGGTTTCTTCGGAATCAAATTCCGCTTGTATGCCGGTTGCCAGTGCTACCGATCTTTCCCGCGCTGTGTTAGGAATGGTGATAAGCGCCTTGACGTACTCGAACAAAATGGATATTGAGTCATTTGGTAGATCGATATCAGGGGTCAGTAGATTAATGAAATAATAGACTCTGTACGGCTTTACGCTCTTGGCAGACTCAATAACCTTCAGGGCGCTTCCCTCGATCCTTGCTTCATGCCAGCGCCCGTTTGCATCCAGGGCTATGCCGATTCCCAACAGATCAACCGGGGTTGCTATTTCAGAAACATCGGCCGCAAAGATCACATCCTTGAAAGGCCCCGCCTTATCCTGATAGACGCGAAGCGCCTGATCCAGTAACGCGGACTGCTGTGGTGCTAGAAGATACATTACCTGGAACTGAGCAAGCACACTGGCAAGAAGCGCGTCTTTCTTCATGTGTTACTCCCAGCCGAGTGTTTCTTGTTCGTCATCCAAGGATGTAGGCCAATTGTAATGGAGTGTTCCTGAACGTTTGAAAAGCGTAGCTCCATCATCAACCGACATGTCGGCTACATCCATTTCCAGCCAACAATCCTCCATTGTGACGGTTGTATACTCGTTGGATTCAGGTTGGCTTTCGGAAATTTGAGCCAAGGTAACGGAAAGGTATTTCTTGTTCTTTACCCAGTCGATAACGGCAGCAATAGCTTTGCCGGTAACAACCTCCTTGAAGGTGATAGTAATGTCCCCGGCGTTTTTGACGTTGCCCTGTTGGTTGAATGAGACGCCGTGCGGACCCTTGCCTTCCATCATCTCGCGGGCAAGAGTGGGCCACTGGGTTGACTGAATAAGATACTCAAGATCACCATATTCTTCGATGACCATACGAAAATCGGCCCCGTTTGCCCCTTCGCCAAGAGCAAGCATGTTTCTATAGGACTGTTTTACCAGGGAGAGGTTCGGATTAACGTTGCTGAGATTTGACATGGTGATTGCTCCTTGTTTTAAGCTGCGCCCCACGTTTTAGCTATTTCGGATTGATTAAGCATCGACTTTGTTGCAATGGTAAGGGTTGTTTCAGCTCGGATCAAAAGACCGTCTGAGTTTCTTTCTTTGTCCAACGGCGTAGATATACTTTCGATAACGCAATCGGTTATGATGGTGGTTCGGCCAATGTTCAATGTTACAGGCGCTGGCATCCGACCAAAAGTTTCTTGTCCAGGCATCACGTTGATAGGAGAAACCTTGTTCGCTTCCGGCGAAGCCATCTTTTCAAGCTCCTGTAAAGGGAGCATGACCTCTTGCAAAGGGTCACTGAGCGCGTAAAACATGAGAACCAGGTTGAATAATAAAGGCCGGTTGCCCTCCCATATCTGTGTGCTGTTCAACGTGGTTTTAGATGTTTGCCCCGTGACAATTTGGAAAAGTCCGGCTGTCTTCTCAAAGGCGCTTCCAAGGCTGGATTGCTCAAAAGGGCTATTCCAGTTTGCCTGGAGCTGCCGGGAGGTGCCGGGGCCGATAAGGCCCACGACACACATATCCCCCTGCTGAATCCACGCTTTCAGGTAATTGCTTATGCTCTTATCTTGTAAGCCGACAACGGGCATTTATGGCCTCCTCTCACGTTGCGTTTGTAGCCTGCATCTTTTCCAACCGATAATCCGTCTTTTCTCGGCAGATTCCGGTAAGCCGCTCATGATCTCTTTAAACATCACTGTGTCCAATTCCGGCCCCACGAGTAAGATGCATTCGGCGAAATTTTGCGCCTGGACGTTTGCAGGCAATAAGTTTGTGGTCATTAATCGCTCCTTTTTGCTTCAGTTATATCGAATCAAACCTTTGATATTCGCCCATCCAGCACACGGGTATGCTAATATTCCGCTCGCCAGCTCGTTGCTTCTCGATGATGATTTCCGCTTTTGCCTGATGCTCGCGGTAATTATGAGTGCCATCGTTGACTCTATCCTTGCATTTCTGACAATATGCAGCCGGTCGATAGGGCAGCAAAAGAACGTCGCAATCTTGTTCCAGCTCCCCTGAATCTCTGAGGTCGCTCATTACTGGGCGTTTGTCGGGTCGGCTGTCCACGGCGCGACTGAGCTGAGACAGGGCAATTACTGGAACGTCAAGTTCCCGCGCCAGTTGTTTAAGCCCCCGGCTGATCTCTCCAAGCCCTTGCACCCTGTTGCTTTCCTTGCTGCCTGCCATGGACATGAGTTGTAAATAGTCCACTACTATCAAATCCAATCCGTCGCGTTTCTGTCGCCTCGCCTTCGCCCTGAGCTCTCGCAGAGAAATGGCCGGGGTATCATCGATGAACAACCCCCATGTGTGTATTCTCGCCATCCCATTGTGAATCTTTGCCATATCAGAATCACTCAGTTGACCGTTGCGGATATGGTGATATTTAACCCCCTGACCGGCAATCAATCGATCAACAATATCCGCGCGTGACATCTCCAGGGTGAATAACATACCCTTGAGCCCGCCCCCGCACGCGCTTGCAATGATGTTACCTGCCAACGCGGTTTTACCCATCGACGGCCTGGCGGCGATAATAATCAGCTCCCCCCGGTGCAGCCCTGATGTTGGCGCGTCCAACCCTTCCAGACCGTAGGGTATGCCCTGAATTTGCCCTCTGTTCTCAAACCTTTGCTCAATCCGCTTAATTGCCTCCCTTGAAGCTTGTATTACCGCCACAGGTGCAGAGTTTTGTTTGACTGTCGGCTGGATTGCACTTTCCAGCTTTGCAACCGCATCCTCGATGGTCCCGCCATTGAGGATTATTGACACTGCATCCTGAGCGTTGGCAATTAACCGGCGCTCTAACGCCCTTTCCTTCACGATCTTGCAGTGATAGACGATGTTTTCGGCCATCGGGACATAATCGGCCAGGGTTGCCAGGTAGGCTCCGCCTCCCACCTCTTCCAATTCCCTCTTTTTCTTGAGGATGGAGGTGAGAGTTATGAGGTCGCACGGCTCATTGCGGGTGTTGAGCTCGATCATGGCCCGCATGATCTTACGGTGTGTCTCCCGGTACATATCATCCGGGGTGATTATCTCCAGCGCCCGATTGATCGCCTCGTTATCCACAAAAATGCCGCTGAGGGTTGACATTTCGGCTTCGATGCTTTGCGGTGGCAATTTCGAGTTAATCATATTTTTCCATCGCCTTTCGTAGTTTGGCCGATTCAGCCGCTGTTACAGGGGAATGCACGTTTGTATTGTTTCCATCAGGTTTTCGCTGGTTAATACGGTCTGTACCATCGTTCTGCATCTGCACTTTCAGCCTGTCCCATTGTTCACGGAGTTTGGAGCCCGACAGAATGTTTGCCTGCCAAAAGGAATCAGCTTGACTCCATCTGAGGACCTTCTCAACCATTTCCGGTGTCTGTCTGTCAATCCTGATAAGCTTGTCTATGTCCACCGCCCATCGATTGACGGTTGAGTCTCTGCCGCCATTGCTCAACCTCGAATGGTCCGGGTTGTTCTTCAAGATCAAATCAGCCAGCAAACCCGATAAGCGGAGCGATTCAGGGGAAAAAGTTTCTTTCTTTAACGTCTTAACTTCTTGTATGTGGTGACTTGTTGGTGACTTGCTGGTGACTTCTTGGTTAAGTTGCTGGTGGTTTTGCTGGTGGTTTTCTTCTTGTCCGTTCTGGTAACTATGCCAATTTACGATAGTTATTATCGAATATTTGTTGGTTGTTTTGATGGTTAAGTTGTTGGTGGAAATCAGACGAGTAAGACACGTCCTGATGACATTCTCTGATAAATCAAGGTCCGCCGCCGCTTGTTGTCTGCCAAATACGAATTGGCCTGATTCTAGTGATACCTGTTGGTAGCCGATCATTACCTTTGTTGACTTGTGGCTGGCCTTTAATAAGCAGTAACACCAGAAAGCCCATAGACGATGGTTCCGAAGCCACCCGTTTTCAAGAGCTTGTCTGTAGATCCGTATCCAACCGCCAGAAATATGGAAAGTGAAAGGCTGTGTCATGGCAGGTCCAAGTCCACCCGCCCGGCCCGAAGGATCTTCAGGCTTACAGGAACCATGATGGCGCTCCCGGTTTGCGCGTCCCAAACCCGCGCCCATATGTCGAGAATTTCACCGTGCTGTGGCTCCTGTTCGAGCTGTGCCAATATGTGGGCGAAGGGTGCGGACATTTTACGCGGCCTTCCCCTGGACGAGTCGTGCAATATCCTCCGAATGCCAACACGTCACCCTCTCGGACAGTTTAATTGGCTGCGGGTATTCACCAGCTTTTACCTTAGCCAGGAACTGGCTACGACTGATCGGCAGAATATGACCGACAATTTGATTGACGCGCAACAATCGACCCGGCTGAAGGAGATTTTCTAAATTGGCTAATTTTTTTTGCATCACTATTTTCCTCCTACATTAGTTTAATGTAGGTCATTCTAATTCAAACAAATACAACCGAATAGGGGATAAAAAGTGATATTTAGGGATAAAAGGTGACTTTTGGACGTGCTTGGACTAGCTGGTGAGATTCTGTCCGTCTTTGAAATGGAAAAGGCCTCCATGGTAATGGGGGCCTTTGGATAACTTAATAGGTTTTAAAGGAAGAGGTTATTCAGCTTTTCTTAGGGGAATAACCTTTGCCCCTGCCTTCAGCCCTTCCAAATATTCCGCCCATGTTTCCATCATTTTTCGGCGCTGCGGAAGCTTGGTAGTCCTATTATATGCGCGCCCATTCGGGTCTTTCACGGCATGTGCAAGCTGATGCTCGATAACATCAACTGGAAAGTCTAAAACCTCGTCAAGGATCGTCCTGGCGGTGGCTCTGAATCCATGGCCGGTTATTGTTTCACCATCAAAGCCCATTCGTCGAAAAGCGGCATTTATGGTGTTGTCTGACATGCAGCGGGAAAATGATCTTGTGGAGGGGAAGACATACTTGCTGTTGCCGGTAAGCGGCTGGAGCTCTTTCAATATTTCTATAGCTTGGCGGGATAGGGGTACAAGGTGCGCTTCCTTCATTTTCATCTTGTGGCCGGGAATGTTCCATTCAGCCTCTTCAAGGTCAACCTCTGACCATTCCATGTGTCGCAATTCTCCGGGCCTGACAAAGACAAGCGGTAACAACTTCAACGCACATTGAGCGACAAAACCGCCTTGATAAGTATCTACGGCGCGAAGAAGTGGGGCAAGCTCCTTAGGATCAGTAACGGAGGCCATATGCTTTCGGGTTTTGCTGATGGCTGGGAGATACCCCCTGAATCCTGCCGAAATGTCATAATTTGCCTTGTCGATCAGAATAGCATATCTGTAGACCTGCCCCATAATCGTCAAGGCACGTCTGGCGGTTTCAACTACACCCCTCGATCTTATCCTGTCGAGAATAGCCTTGATTTCTTTGGCTGTAACCTCGGTAATCGGCTTTCCGCCGATCCAGGGGAAAACATCCTTTTCCAATCGGTTCATAATGGTTGTTGCGTGTTCTGTAGACCATTCATTCTTTCCCTGCATATGCTTGTGCCATTCACGGGCGATAACTTCAAAGCTGTTGGCTTGTAATTCAGCTCTAGCCTGCTTTGCGGCTTTCTTTTCGGCAGAAGGATCAATGCCATTGGCAATAAGATTTCTGGCCTCATGCCGGCGGTTGCGGGCCTCAGAAAGTGAAATGTCGGGATAGGTGCCAAGTGCTAGCAATTTTTCTTTGCCGTCGAAACGGTACTTGAGCCGCCAGCGCTTACCGCCGCCAGTAGTAACCAAAAGATAAAGGCCGTCACCGTCTGTTAGCTTGTAATCCTTTTCCTTTGGCTTCGCCGTTTTCGCTTGAATATCAGTTATCGCCATGACATACCCCCTTGTTTTTCGGCACACATACCCCCAGGTCAATCATGATACCCCTGGACATACCCCCAACATGCCCCGGATTTCTGCAAACAATATAACACCACGTTGGACTATAAACAATAAAAAACCCGCTATTTCTAACGGGTTTCTGTACTTCATCGGATGTGATTGGATGTTTAATGGCGGAAGCACATGGGAATCGAACCCACCGGGGAGATTTCTCATCCCCCCCACCGGTTTTGAAGACCGGGCGGCCCACCAGCGACCGACGTGCTTCCGTGCATGGACATGATTAAAACATTGCACGGGAGGAAGTCAATTAAATAATGCCTGAAAAGTTCTATCAATGCGGTCATTCGGGAAAAAATTGATCCGGGCCGGGCATTTTTATCTCAAATATGTCAAGAACTTCACATGGTTGCCGATAAGATTACAAGTTTCTTCGCCGGAACGGATCTTCGAAAATGAATTTGATGTTCTTTATGGGAGAGTGGCAATGGCTAAAGCTAGGAGCCTGTCGGACTTAGGACTGAATCTACTGCGAGAATGGCAAATCGGTCCATATTCCCGTAAATTTTCGACGAATAGGTCCACTATTAGCTCTCAAATTTCCGGAAATCTGTCTCGATTTTCCATTCTCTCGCTACGATTCCCTAAGTCCGACAGGCTCCTGATATGGTTGTCAGTTGTCAAGCAGAATAAAGTTTTCCCGTCCACTTTTGAAGTGGCTATGCTGTTTCAATATTTCCAGGGCATATGCCGGGGCAGAACCTGTGTTGCGACGTTTGATCGT
>Ga0074193_1000217_pt1 | contig 106627 bp, 95 predicted proteins | sample EPASupsiteHSE605_FD_64523 | JGI IMG/M metagenome (GOLD analysis project Ga0074193, IMG submission 64523) | Bioremediated contaminated groundwater from EPA Superfund site, New Mexico - Sample HSE6-05 | ecosystem: Environmental > Aquatic > Deep subsurface > Groundwater > Contaminated ... | reverse complement strand
AGCCGGAACCAAACAGGAAAAATCAAAGGCAATAGAACGCGGATCAAATCTGATTTAAACGGATTTGCGCGGATAAACCAAGGCAGAAAGTAGGTTTCAAAATCAGCGGAAATCCGCCCAATCCGCCCAATCCGCCCAATCCGCCCAATCCGCCCAATCCGCGTCATCCGCGTTCTATTGCAGTTCTGGTTTGCTCGTGGATTGTAAAGACTCAAGTCGTAAGAGACTAATCTCCCCATCGGATCGTGTGCGAATTGAAGTCGATGTGGTAGCGGAGTTCCCTCAGGAAGTTCATACCGAGAAGACCGTCATTGTTTTTGCCGCTCGAAATGACGGATGCGTCTATCTCGTATTTCCGGTTCGGCCCGACAAGGACATAATCGAGCTTGACGTGGCCGACGGCATGGACAGCCCCGCCCACCACCTGCGCCATGGACACGTCCGTATCTCTCGGGTTGATGTTGAGCCGTTGGGCAAGACCCGGACTGATCGTGCAGGTGGTTGCACCCGTATCGAGGAGGAAGGTGGCCTTCACCACTTTCCCCCGGTAGGATACCGTTACCGGCACCAGCACCTGGTTGCCGTTGATCTTGACCCGCATCTCCTTGCTCTCCGGGTCGCTCATGTCGTCATCGCGGGTTTTCTTCTTTTTCTTGAATTTCTTCGGTATCTTGGCAGGGTCATCGGTAAAATTGACCGTACCGTTTTCATCCTGATACTGGTAAAATTCGCTCTGTACCGTCAGCGGCAGCAGAAAAACCGCAAGCACCATCATCACCACCGACTTTGCAATCTTGTTTTTCATTGGCCTATCCTTTTTCTTCAGGATTTGATTGAACCGCTTTTTTCCAGGATTACGACATACTCAAAACCAAATCCGGATCGGGCAATCTCCCGCAACGACAGGTTTTGTGCATAATCGGCAATGATAGCGTTCAGCACGGTAACCAGTGATGACTTGGTAAAAACATGAAAATGGGCATCTGTTGACACTTCCCGGGACAATTTGTCAATATAGGCATTCCTCTCCCCTTCAGTTCGATAGGTTTTCAGATTTCTCTGCACTTTATGAAGATTCGGAATGGATATTTCGACGAATTCCCGATAGTGTTCTCTATTTCTCGCTGCGAACGTAGTGAAGTCGCCGGCTTTCACCAGTTCATAATCTTCCGCAATATGTTCAAAGGTTGTAATCGCCCGGCCGTAATCGAAGCTTTTCCGGCCGTTGGGCAGGGTTATAAACAGTATTCCGTTCTTCCTGAGAACCCTGTCCCAATTCAGCAAGGCTTGCAGCGGATTGGGACAATGCTCCAGAACATGATTGGCAATGATGAAATCCTGTGAAGCCGCCTGGATGCCGGACAATTCAAACCCGTCTTCGATATGGTCTGTTACGACAATACTGGCTGGATCAATCCCCGGGTATTTTTTTATGTTTTCTTCCCTTGAGGCATAATCCACGTACGTAACGGTAACACCGGCGGGCACTTGCAGGGGGTGCTGCAACGCACCGATCTCCAACCCCACACCACGCAGATAGCGGAAAGCCAACCTCTTCCGTGCCGAGCGCGAGGGGAACAGAACCGACTCTGTTATACTATCTGCCCATCTGGCGATCGTATTTACAATCATATGGATACCTTAACCCGCCGGCATCCCGGTCCGCTCAGGGTGCTGCGTCCGGCGCTGCCGGCCTCTACCTGGATCTGGGTGCCGATGCGCTCTTTGAGCGCAGGAACGTGAGAGATGATGCCGATCAGCTTGCCGTCCTGCTGCAGGCCAGAAAGGGTTTCAAGGGCCGTTTCAAGGGCGTCTTCGTCCAGGGTGCCGAACCCTTCGTCGAGAAACAGGGAATCTACGCGCACGTTGCGGCTGGCCATGCTGGACAGGCCGAGGGAAAGGGCAAGGCTGGCGATGAAACTCTCTCCGCCGGACAGGTTCTTGGTGGATCGGATCTCCCCTGCCTGGTAGTTGTCGATGACGTTCAGTTCGAGCGGTTCAGCGCTGTCGCGCACCAGGATATAGCGGTCGCTCATCTTTTGCAGCTGGCGGTTGGCGTGGGCAACCATCAGCTCGAACGTGAGCCCCTGGGCAAAATTGCGGAACCGCTTGCCGTCACCGGAACCTATAAGCGCATGCAGTCGCTCCCACCGGTCGCACTCCTGCCTCTGGATCTCAATCGCCTCAAGCCGGCTCTGATGGCGCTGCTGCTGTTCGGCGTGCTGCTGGAGTTTCTGATCGAGCGCCCCCAGTCCCTTCTGCAGCTCACTCAACTGCCCGGTAACAGCGGCGTTCTCCTCCCTGATCAGATCGAGCGGCTTGTCGGTCAGATTCCTGTTCAGCTCACAAACCAAAGCCTCTTTGCGATCCTGCTGACGGGTCTGAATAGCGGTCTCATCCTTGCGCAGGGTGTCAGCCCATTGAGTGAGTTCATCGAAGCGCTCCTGCGGCAGGCACGCCTGCAAAAAGGTTATTTCATCTGCAAAACCGGTATCAATCAGACGCAGGCAGAAGGCCGCTTCCAGTTCGGCAAGCTGCTCGCTTCTCCGGGCAATGGACACATTCAGTCTTTCAATCTGCTGGTTCAGCCCGCCAAGCTCGGCCTGAAGGCGGTTCTGCTCCTGCTGCGCCGCTTCGCGCCGCTCGCCGGCCTGTCGCAGCGCATCTGCCAGCCGTTTTTCCTCTACATCAGGGTTGCGCTCTCCATACCGTTCCAGACGCTGCTCGACCAGTGCATCCCGCTGTGCGGTTCTCTCCCGCAGCTGCTGTTCCTTATCGGCGAGCGTCTTTTCCGATTCTGCCAACAGAGCCCGCTGTTTCTCCCTTTCCGCAGCAAGGTCGGCACGCCCTTTTTCCAAACGCTCCCGGGCCTGCATCCGTTGAACATACGCGTTGCGGCGGGCAGTCAAGGCGGCCAGCAGCTCATCGACCTTGTCCGGAACGATATCTGTGCAGCCATACGCTGCAACCGCACTCTCGACCTCGGCCAGCACCCGGTCAAGATCATCGTGAAGGGCCGCGGATTCGCCCTCCATACGCTTACGTTCCGACAGCGCCGCATCTCGCCCCAGCAGGGCGGCCAGTCGCGCTTTATCATGCTCTGCAAGCTCGTCCTTGAGCTTGTTAAGCGCTCCCTGAGCGCTCCGTTCCGCCTCCTCTTTCTGTTCGGCCTCCAGAATGATGCCGCGCCGGTTGACCAACTCCCCCCGGCACGCGTCAATCTCGTGCCGGATGAGCTCCGACCACGCCCCCGCGTCGGCACTCACGCCCGGTTCGACGACAATCCCCAGTTCAACTAAAGCATTGGCGCAGAAGGCCTCGTCGCGCAGCTGCCGCTCCTGAAACTCGGCCTGATCCTGTCCGGCCTGTTGCAGATCCTTGCCAACGGCGACCTGCTCCAGCTTGATCAGGGAAAGCTGCTCCCGCACCTTTTTCGCCTCGGCGAGAGCCAGCTCCAGCTCCTTCTGTGCCTCGTCCAGCTGCGGAATATTGCCGGCGGCGTAGGGGTGTTCACTGGCGCCGCAGAGGGGGCAAGGCACGCCGTCCACGAGCTGCTTCCGATCATCTTCCAGGCTGCGCACCCGGTTGAGTAAGACGACGTTATCCTGCAACTGACGGGCAACCCGCTCTCGCAGTTCAGATTCCGCCGCCAGCGTTTCCTCCCGATGTGCAAGCGCCTGCCGCTTCTGCTCAAGCTCTTCCCCGCGCAGCCTCAGCTCCGCCAGCTTCGGCTTGACCTCTTCAATCCGTGCCAGGGTTTCCTGCATCGCTCCCAGGCGACTCTGTCGGTTTGCAAGCGTTTCCGCTTCATCGCGCCACGCGGAAAGATCACGTCCCTGCAACAGGGCTTCGCGTGCCGCACGTACCCCCGCCAGCCGGTTTTCGGCCGCTGTGACGGCTTGCAGTGCCCCCTGCCACACGGTTTCTGCCCGGCTAAGCGTGAGCGTGGCGGTCTCGATGAGTGCGGCATGCCGCCCCAGCTTTGCCTGCGTATCGCGGCACTGCTTGTCAAGGGTTTTGAGGGCCTTCAGCCGCTGTTCGATCCCGGTCAGGGCTTCGGCCAATGCGGCATCGGCCTGATGTTCAGCCAGAAAGGCCGCGACCCCTTGCAACTCTTCGCCGGTCTCGCTCATGCATTGCTCGCATTGTGCCATCGCCAGGCGATAGTCGCCGTTCTGGCGATGCGTTTTTTCAATATCGGCCGTTAAGCCATTTAGCTGGGTTTGGGCCTCGCCGAGCTTGACATCAAGCGCACGCGTCATGCGGATCAGCTCTGCCTCTCTTGTCTGCTCGACCCGGGCGCTTTCAAGCCCGATCTCAGCCAGTTCCAACGCATCAAAAGCCGCCTGCCAGCCGAGTTGAAGCTGGGGGAGTCGTTCTGCGGCGGCCGCCAGTTCGCCCTGTTCCCCCACCTGTTGCGTTCGCATCGAAAGGATATGGGCATGGTCGCCGCCAAGTTTCAGGGCGCGACCGGCCAGCACCAGCCGTTCCAGCTCCGGCGCAGCCGCAGCTTTGCGCGTCTCGAAGGCAAGCCGGTCCTGATCCAGTTGCAGGAGTTCACCCTCAAGAGCCGCTATCCGCTCCCGCCAGGACTGGGCTTCGCGGATAATCCGGGCATCGGCGGTCAGGGTGCTTTCCGCCCGTTGCAGTTCGGATTTTTCACGGAGCAGGGCCTCCGCTTCCGCGGGTGACAGCAGCTGGATGCCGTCGAGCTCGGCACGCATCTCCCCTAACCGCTTGCGCTCTTCCGTAGTGCGCTCGTGAACCTTGATGGAAATCCGGCTGTAGATCGCGGTGCCGGTGATCTGCTCCAGAATCGGGGCGCGCTCGTCGGGGCGGGCCTGCAGGAAGGCGGCGAAGCCCCCCTGCGCCAGCAACATGGAACGGGTGAAGCGATCGAAGTCCATGCCGGTGACATCCTCAACCTTGTCGGCCACGGCTCTAAGCTTTGATTCGAGGATCATCCCGGTTTCAGCCTCGGCGATCTCATGCTTGGGCGACTGCAATTGGCCGTCAGCCTGCTTGCGCGAGCGGTGTTGGCTCCAGTGGCAGCGGAAGCGCCCCTTGGCTGTTTCGAATTCAACCTCGGCAAAGCATTCGCCGGTCTGCCGCGACATGATTTCGTTTTCGCCCTGGGTGATCCTGTTGAGACGGGGGGTCTGGCCGTAAAGGGCCAGGCAGATGGCGTCGAGGATGGTTGTCTTGCCCGCGCCGGTCGGCCCGGTGATGGCAAAGATACCGCTGGAGACATAGTCGGGGTGCTTGAAATCGATATCCCAAACACCGGCCAGGGAGTTCAGATTTTTGAAACTCAGACGGAGGACTTTCATGGTTCCCCCAGGCTGGCTTCTTCGTGCAATGCTGCAACGGTCTCGCGAAAGGCCGCGACCAGTTCGGCCTGCTGTTCCTGCGGCACCGCATGGGCATCAAGGCAACGGGCAAAGACATCGTCAACGGTGAGATCATCCAGGGTCTCTTCCGTCGCCATCCGGCTCAAGGTCCGCTCCACCAGGCGCATGTTCTTTGCCCGCAGGATTTCCAGTGCACTCCCATCGATCAGCTCGCGCAAGCGCTCCTGCAGATCGCCTATGACCTCGTCCCCTTCGTAGATCACCTCCAGCCATACCGAAACGGCCTCCTTTTTCAAGGCGGCTATACGCTCGCTGACACGCTTCCAGTCGCCGCGCACCGTTGCCAGCGACTGAAAACCCGGAACGGGTATTTCCCGTACCGTAACCCCTTCGGCGCCTGCATCAACCGCCACCACGATCTTTCGTTGCCCGGCCTCGCCGAAACTCATCGGGATTGGCGCCCCCGAATAGCGGCAGACGTCCGAGCCGCTCACCCGCTGCGCCACATGCAGATGCCCGAGGGCCAGGTAGTCGAAGCAATCGGGAAAGACATCGGCACGCACTTGCCCAAGGTTTCCCACATACAGCTCCCGCACCCCATCGCCTTCCACGGTCTGGCCGCCGCTTGTGAAAAGGTGCCCCATGGCGATAATGGGGAACTCTCCCCCAAACTCGGAGCGCTTGGCAACGGCCGCTTCGCCCACATGCCGGTAATGGTCGCGGATCCCCTCCACCAGTTTGCGCCCCTTGTCCTCAAAGGTTTCTCCGGCCTCGGCCCGGCGAATATCGCGGTCGCGCAGATAGGGAACGGCGCAGACAATCAGCCCGGGTTTGCCGTCGCTATCGTTCAGCACCACCAGCTCGTCCGCCGCCTCGGCCATGCAGCCGACAACGTGAACGTTGAGATGGCGCAACACCTCGCGGGGGGCATTGAGGAGCGAAGGGGAATCGTGGTTCCCCGCCGTGACCACCACGTGTCGGCACCCCGCGCCGGCCACGCGGCACAGAAAGCGGTAATAGAGCTCCAACGCCCGGTTGCTGGGCGTGCCGTTGTCGAATACATCACCGGCAACAAGCAGTGCCTCGATCCCTTCGGTCTCAATGCAGCCGATCAGCCAGTCTAGAAATTGCTCGAACTCCTCGTAACGTTTGCGGCCATACAGCGCCCGCCCTATGTGCCAATCCGATGTATGCAGGATTTTCATGATAAGTCTGTTCCTTTGTTTCGATACACAATCAAATAAACAATAACCCTGACTAAGCAGGAAGAGCCGGAACCATCTTTACGGTCCGGCGAGCGCCGTAGATGATGACCGCCTTGCCCGGAGTCAGTGTTCTTCTGAGATTATTCAGGTGCTTTTGTATAATATACATAGAGAAACTCCTGCGTTGAATTGACCGTATTATACATAATTGCGTCATATCAAAAACGAAATTTATGCTTTTGAATTATGGCACAGCCTAATTGACGCGGAAGGATCTCTGTCAAATATCATAAAGTCAAACCCCAAGGGTGTCTGCTCTGCTAATGTTTAGAAGTCGAACCTGACCCCGATTGGCGCTCTTTTTTCGGGGCGTACCCCTCTGTCAACTTTTGCTCAATATACTGAGTAAATTTACTCATAGCTTAAGCTGATTCAGGATGCAATGCGAAAGTCATTTATTCAGGGTGGTTGGTTCATAAGAGAGGCAATGTGCCGTTTCGGGACGATCAGGCTATGACCGGGGTTAAGCCGGTAAATATGGGGAGACCGTCTCATGGAGAGAAATTCCACTCCCGTTTTTTCAGGAGATGATCACGATTCGTTTCCAAAGATTGCAGCGGAGCGGCAAAATGGTACTCTTTACCGTAAAGTGGTGATCGTGCACCTTTGACCTTCACCGGACGCCAAGGAGGATGCCATGGACAAGACGGACAAGATTCTGAAGGAGGTGCGGGCCGCCCTTGAGCAGGATAGAAAGGTCGATCTCCACCACAATCCCATCGAGCTCGACCTTCAGGACGGCACCCTGGTGCTCGCCGGAGAAGTGGCCAGCGTGGCGGCGAAGAAGCTCGCCCTGGAGTATGCGGCGGCACTGGCAGGCGACATCGTCATAGACGACCGGCTGGTGGTGAGGCCGGGAGAGGTAATGGAGGACGAGGACCTCTGTGAGTTGGTCTTCGAAGCACTGGACGGGGAGTCGGCGTTCAACGACATGGCCCTGCGTGCCTGGGTCGGCGGTACCGAGAAGGCATTCCGGAAAACCCCGCGCGAGACGAGCGACATTATCGAGTTTGAGGTTGAAAACGGAGTGGTGACCCTGAGCGGCCGGGTTGAAAGCTACGCCCACAAGGCGCTCGCCGGAGTACTCGCCTGGTGGCGGCGGGGGACGAGAAACGTGGTGAACAGCCTGACCGTGGACCACCCCATGGAGGACCCCGACGGGGAAATGACCGATGCGCTGCGGATGGTGCTGGAAAAGGACCGCTTCGTCAATGAGGCGCAAATCCGGGCGGTCTGCCGCGACTTTACCGCAACTCTGGAGGGGGCGGTGAAAAACGAGACGGAGAAGGGTTTGGCCGAGACCGACGCCTGGTATCTCTTCGGTGTGATCGACGTGGACAACCGGTTGGTGGTTCTCGAGTAGGGTTAGATTTCCAGCCGGACCGTATTGATAATATCTAAAAACGAGGACACCAACGTGATAGAAAAAGCAGTGCCATGGATTGCCGCCGTCATGGGCGGCGTCTTGCTGTTCCTGGGCTACGTCGGCTTCGACCTGTTTTACCTCGAATGGATCTGCCTCGTGCCCGTCCTTTGGGCCATCCGGGAGCAGCGCCCGGGCCGTGCGTTCCTCATCGGCTGGGTCGCCGGCATCGCGGCACACGGAGGCGGCTTCTACTGGGTCATCCAGATGTTCCAGGGGTTCGCCGGAATGCCGTGGCCGCTCGCAACGCTGGGACTCCTGCTCCTCGCCGCGGCGAACGGCATCGTGTTAGCGATATGGGCGTGGGGCACGCGGCTGATCACCCGTGATACCGGCTGGAACGTGGCCTGGGTTTCTCCGGTCGTCTGGACTGCGGCAGAAAAGTTCTGGCCCGAGATCTTCCCGAACTATCTCGGCGCAAGCCAGTACAAGCTCTCCCTCCTGACGCAGATAGCGGATGTTACGGGCATCCTCGGCGTCACCTTCCTGGTGGTTTACATCAATTCCACGGTCTATGCGGTAATCGAGCAGTGGTTCAAGAACCGGCGGTTCGCCCGGCGTCAGGTTGCGGTCTTCGCAGCAGTTGTCGGAGTGGTTCTGGTCTATGGAGGAGTCCGCATCCGCGCCGTGGACCGGCAGGCCTCAGGCGCCGCGAAGCTGACGGTCGGCCTGGTTCAGGCCAATCACGGGGCTGGTGAGAAGCACAAAGATCCGGAAGGTTTACTCCGCGAGCACCGAGAGATGTCCAGGACCCTGGCCGGAACCCGTGCCCTCGACCTGATCGTGTGGCCCGAGAGCATTTGCCGCATTAATGGAACGTCCCGTGAGGGACAGCTTCCGTCCGATCTGCTCGGCGACCTGCACACTCCGACGCTGTTCGGCGCAACCCTGGGCATGTGGCAGGGGGACAAACCCCGCGTCTGCAACACCGCCATGCTCACGGACAGCACGGGCGGGATTCTCGGCACATACGACAAGAGGGTGCTCGTCCCCTTCGGTGAGTACATCCCGTTTGGCGACACCTTCCCGCAGCTATACTCGTGGTCGCCATACTCGAGCAGGTTTTGGCCCGGAGAGAGCGAGGAGCCGCTCCAGCTCGGCAAACATCTGCTCTCCGTAAGCATCTGTTACGAGGATATATTTCCCGGACATATCCGCTCGCTCATGCGCGGCGCGCGTGACTGCCGCGTTCCCGAGGCGATGTTCAACCTGACCAACGACTCCTGGTACGGTAAATCGATCGAACCGATGGAGCACCTGGTCCTCGCAAGCTTCCGGGCGATCGAACACCGGCGATCCCTCGTGCGGGCCACCAACACCGGCGTGTCCGCCTTCGTGGACCCGGTGGGGCGGCTCGTCAACTGTAGCGGACTATGGACGAAAGAAACGCTGGTAGGCCGGATCCCGATGATGGAAGGCCGCACCGTTTACGCGCTGCTGGGGGACTGGGTCGGCTGGGTCTGCGCCAGCCTCTCCATTTTCGGCATCGGCCTGGCGATCCGCGTCTCGGGGCGCCGCATCGAGCAGGACCGGCCGCAAAGCGACAAGAAAAAGAAGCGTCAAAAGAAGCTCTGAACCCTATTTCTGTGCCAGATCAACCACCACCCGGGCAAGTCCGGCAACCACCCGCGCCATCCGGTCATAATCGAGCCGGTCAGGCGTATCGAACGGTCCGTGGTACTGGTTGTAACGGTAGAGGGCGGTATCGGTAACCATGAGGGCCGGATACCCCTCGTGCCAGAACGACCAGTGATCGGACCAGTCGACCCCGATGATCCCCCCCGGCACCGCGGCCCCCTCGGATGGGAAAGCGGTGGTGCGGCGGAAGGCCTCAAGCGACCTGTGCACGAGCCGGCGCGAGCCGATATTCCCGACGAAGCCGATAAAGTTGCCGGTCGATGGGTAGAAGCAATTGAGGGGGAACGGGTAGTGCTGGCTTTGCGGCGCATCGGAGTAGTAGCCGATAGTCTCCAGCGAGAGCATGGCGGCGATCTTTTCTCCGCGTTGCCGTGACCGCTTGGCGTAGACCAGGCTCCCCATCAGACCGGTTTTGAAGAACGGCGGCTCCTCGTTGACGAACAGGACAAAGCGCACGGTCCGGGACAGGGGTCTCCCCTTGAGGAGCCGGGCGATCTCGAGGAGTGCCGCCGTTCCGCTCCCGTTGTCGTCCGCCCCCGGCGAGCCATACACAGAGTCGTAGTGGGCGCCGACAATGATCATCCCGGCGTTAGCGTTTAGGCCCGGGAGTTCCGCCTCCAGGTTCTGCACCCCCTTCCCCTTCGCCGTGTAGTGCTGGCCGGTCACGGCATAGCCGGAGCTTTCGAGTTCCTTTTCCAGGTAGCCGGCCGCCGCCTGGAGCGCACCGTATCGCCAGACATTCCGCTCCCCGATCTCGCCCGCCAGGGTCAGGACGTGGGACCGGAGCCGGTCGCGCAGCCCCGTCTCCTCGCTGGTCAGCGGCTTGAGCGGCAGATCGTATGAGCGGCCGGGCATCCTGAACACGTAAAAGCCTCCTGTACCGATCACCAGCGCGATGATGAGCCAACGCAGCAGGAATGCCAGCCAGCCCCGTCTATTCCCGGGAAAGAGCCTGATGTGGTGCACCTTCGCCGAACAGTCCATCTCTCCAGACCGCCTCCGCCTTCCCTTCCCAGACATGTCTCACGCAACGACGCGACGACGCACCAAAAGTAGGCGCTTTTAAGCGACGAAAAGCTTTTAAACAAATTATTGGTTGCGTGAAATAAAATATTTTTGTTCCGGCTTGTCCGGCTTAAGTCACAGAAATATACCCAGGCCGAGAAGGACCTGCATCGGGTAGAGCAGGAGAATGACGATGCCGAGAATGAAATGGACCGTTCGCCACGGCGGCGCCGGCCCCTTCAGTCTGCGGGAGACGAGGAACGAAGCGCTGATGAAGAGCACCAGTGTTGTCCCGGTAAGTAAGTGCGCGGGATAGTGGAATATCCGGCCATGGTCGATCAGCGCCAGGGTCATTCCGACGAAGAAACCGCAGATGCCCAGGGCCGCAGCGATCGGGCCTGCCTGGCGATGCTTTTTGATGGCCGTGACGAGCGGCGTCCCGGTCAGCCGGTGCTTGCGTATCTGCAACCCGAGCCATCCCTGGCGGATGAAGAGGAGCATGACGAGGAAATTGAATGTGCCGTGCGCTAATTTCAGGTACTCCATGGCCTCGCTCCCAGTGTACTGATTTACTTGAGTTTATCCGACCATGCCGTGTTGGCAAGATGCCGGGAGTCGAAAACCCGATATATCTTGCTTCGTCTGTCAAACTTTGGTCCTACCGCATCGACCTGCGCCCCCGGCGACCGGTCTTGGGGACGGGGCGCTCGGCCACGACTTTTTTCCGTTGGGGAGTCGTGGTCTTTGCCGGAGCCTTCGCAGGCTTTTCCACTCTCTTTCTTGTCTTGGACGGTCCATTGCCCGGCTTGATTTCCTTCGACTTATCAACGCGCCTGACCGCATACTGCGGAAATTCCGCAAGCGTCTGGAGCGGGATGGCATACTTGAGCAGCTTCTCAATCGCTTGCAGCAGTGACTGCTCTTCATGGCTTACCAGCGAGAGGGCAACCCCGTTCTCTCCGGCCCGGCCGGTGCGACCGATCCGATGCACATAGTCTTCGGGAACCTGGGGGAGATCGTAATTCACCACATGCGGCAGGCGCTCGATGTCGAGCCCGCGCGCAGCCACATCGGTCGCCACCAGCACGCGAAACTCGCCCCGCTTGAACTCCGCCAGGGTACGCGTCCTGATCGACTGGCTCTTGTTGCTGTGGATGGCGGCAGCCTTGATCCCATCGTAGAGCAGTTCTTCGGTCAGCTTGTCCGCGCCGTAGCGGGTACGGGCGAAGACCAGCACCTGATTCCAGTTCCCCTTGCTGATCAGGAACGAGAGCATTTCCCGCTTGCGGCTCTTTTCCACCTGATAGACCGCCTGGGTGACCGCGTCGGCCGCGATATTGCGGCGCGCCACCTCGATCCGCCGCGGCTTATTGAGCAACTCGTCGGCAAGCTGCTTGATGCTCTGTGAATAGGTGGCCGAAAAGAGCATGGTCTGGCGCTTCGCCGGCAGATACTCCGCCACCTTGTGGATATCGTCGATAAATCCCAGGTCGAGCATGCGGTCGGCCTCGTCCAGCACCAGGAACTTGATCCGGGAAAGGTTCACTGTGCCCCGTTCCGCGTGATCGAGCAGCCGCCCCGGAGTCGCGACCACAATATCGACGCCGCGGTGCAGCCGCTCGATCTGCGCCTGGATGTTCACCCCGCCGTAGATCATCGTCGAGCGCAGCGACAGGCGCCGGGCATAATTGTTCATATGTTCGCTGACCTGGGCCGCCAGCTCGCGGGTCGGGACCAAAACCAGCGCGCGCGGCCGTCGGCGTTTGTCCGGGGGGATATTTTCACCCAGCCTCTGCACGATCGGCAGGGCAAACGCCGCAGTCTTGCCGGTGCCGGTCTGGGCGCCGGCAAGCAGGTCGCACCCCTCGAAAATTACCGGGATCGCCTGGGTCTGGATGGGTGTCGGAGTAGTATAGCCCTGGGCGGCAATCGCGCTCAGCAGTTCGGCGCGCAGGCCTAGAGATTCAAAAGACATTGATCGGACTCCTTAACTGTAAGTACGTTATCTCGAAAAATAAAAACCACAGAGGTGTGCCCTGTGGTTCGGAAGTACTCCATGTATAGCACGTCGGCTCGTGCGGCGACAATGGCTTTCTTGTGCGGTCAGCTGAATACCGGGTTGTGAACTTAAGATCAGAGTAATCTTGAAGTAATCTTGAAGCTGATATATGGTATCCGGAGCTGAAACATCGGGACTTTCAAGGACACTCATTATGAAAATACAGAAATTGACGGAAGAAAACCGCGCCAAGGTCTATGCGTTATTGCGCAGCGCCTTTCCCGGCAGTGAATACGAAGCCGGGTTGATTCAGAAATTCCACGAGAATGGCAGACCCGTATATGAATGGGTTTGTATTCATACCAATAAGGTCATCGCCTACATCGCCTTTTCCAATGCCTATGACGGCAACGACGTGTGCGGGTTGCACCTGGCGCCCATGGCCGTGGCACCCGAATTTCAGAAGCAGGGGGTGGGCTCGGAACTGCTCAGATTTGCCTTAAGGCAGGAAACGATCAAAAACCAGCCCCTGTTTGTCCTGGGCGAACCCGGCTATTACAAAAGGTTCGGCTTTGAACCATGCAGTTTGCCCATTTGCCCTTTTGATAAAAATAATTCGCATTTCCTGAGCATGCGAAATAATACCGCCACCCACTTCATTGTTGGCTATGAACCTGAATTTAAAACTGCGGCCAAACCGCCCAGTCCCAAGGGTAAGAAGCGCCGTTGAGTCGTCCCCAAATGGTCAATTCAAAAGGCGGCCAATCGGCCGTCTCCCGTGACAAATCCTGCCTTATAGAAGGAGCAGGGCTCACCTTCCTGATTATACTGGAGTCGAAGCCAGCGGAACCATGTCGTCGGACCCTACAACCCCATGAGTATCCGCAGACGGTATTCCACATCACGCATGACTGCATCGCTAATTTTGCCCCAGCGGGTGTTTAATGGCATCAAGTCTCTTCAAGTCGCTTTTTATAATAGTCACATGTCTGCAATTCCTATCCAGAGCGTCAGGAGTTTGGTGATCTCGCTCATTTGTTTGTCAGTGAGTTGGCCGATGGTGCCTCCTATCTTCTCGCGGGGAATGGTCATGATCTTGTCGATCTGGACCTGGGACATGACTGACAGGCCGTTATCGTCATGTGACTCCACGTTGTAACGAAATAGCGGCGTTTGCGTGATGTGGCTGGTTAACAGGCAGATTGTCACACTCGGATGCTCTGAAAAAAGGTTAGACTGGACTATCAGAGCTGGCCTGGGTTTGCCATAATCGCCGGGAGTCGCAACCGAAACCAAGTCACCCCGTTTCATTCTTTACCCCAGTCTGCTATTTCAGCCAGCATTTCAAGATCATGCATATTGGTAGGGTCACTCTGAATAACGAGGGATTGCCGTCTGCATTCAGCGGCAAAACCAGGGGCCTGCGGGTCAGGAACCCATATCTGAACGGGCTTTAGCCCTGCTGCTCGTAGACGGTTTCTATGATTTTGAACTCGATTCTTGACGGATTGTGCTTTCATGGCATATCCCCCCATGTAGTTACATGTAACACCACGAGTAATGGGTGTCAATAATAATCTAAAGGATCATCTCAACTCCTGACAAATCTCGCCAGAACATGAAAGATTTACCCTTGGAAGGTGGCAATAAAAGAACTAACCCTACTTCCCGCCATTAAGATACGACATAACCGCCTCGGGATTATAACCATGAACAACATTAGTCCCGATCCTGACCATCGGGACACCACGCCCGCCCAGGTCGGCAAAGGTGCGGGCGGCGTTGCTGTCCCTATTGATGTCATAGGATGTGTAGGGGAGGAACCGCTCAAGATGCACATTCGAACGGCACTTCCAGCGGCAGGATAAGGTTGGTATCCGAGATCAGAGCCCGCTGCAACGGCTCCTGGCAGTGCTTTCCGGCCAGGCACACGAGGGTAATGTCATGAAGCCCCTCGACACACAGGAAGGTGTGAAGGTCGGAGCCGTCCTTGTTTTCCCCGTGATAACTGCCGTTGATCGAGACCTTGCCCCTGCCGGGACAGGGAACCGTGAAAAATTCCATGGCGTTGCTCCTTTTTTGCTGGAGGGAGGACGGTAAACTGGCGGGCAAAAACTAACAATACTTTCTTAACAGTTCCAAAAGCGCATCTTTCTCAAATGGTTTCAGAATGTAACCGTCAGCGCCTGAAGACTGACAGAGTTCCTCCATTTCAGCATCGGTTTTTTGGGACATGAGGATTATCGGCGTCTTCTTCAGGTGCAAATCCGCCTTGTAAATACTTGCCTTCTTGTCTCCGTTGAGCAGGGGCATCTCGACATCAAGCAATATCAGATCTGGTGGATGCTGACCGTAGATATATGTATTGGCTTCAATACCCGATTGGGTTGCAACTGCATTATGCCCTGCAGCTTCGAGGATATCCGTTACAACGCTCAACACCACCCTGCTATCATCTACTACCACTATGCGCTTTGCAGACAACCAACACCTCCGGATCTTTCCATCCGTCAATTCCGGCCGCAGGAAACACTGAACTGCCCGTTTAAAAATCACGCCTCAGACGATTTGCATTGCCGGACATATTTCTCCTGAAGCACGTTTACAATGGCGCCGCTGCGGGCCTTCCGGGTGGAATGTATCGCATCATCCGGCTCTACGCCTAATTCCACAAGCAACCTGGCGGCGATGATGCCGGTTCGGCCGAATCCCTCATTACAGTGAAGGACGATCTTCTTCCCCTCTTTGAGCCACTGACGGAGCTGCGGACCGGCTTCCTGCCATATTTCCTCGAAGGACTGATCGGGAATGCTCGCTTCCGGGATCGGCAGATGCATCCAGCGCAGGCCGAAGATACCCGCTTTTTCCGGCAGGTCCTGGACCTGGAGAAACCTGAATTCAAACCCTTCAATCAGGCTCACTAGCGCCACAGCGCCCCAGTCCTTGATCGCCTGAAGGTCAGCGTCGAGGTTCCGTTCCCAGAAACCGGAAAAATAGCCGTTGTCTTTCTTGCCCGGGCATATGGTCATGCCGATCACCCCGCCAGACTCAGGCGCCAACACACCGTCGATAAAGAGGGGATGAATAATGGTCGGTTTTACAAGCAATTGATCCATATATGACACTTCCTTGAATGTTTTATTCATATACAACATCACGTAACATGCCAAAAGTGTTCAAATGTAGGACAATACACCGGTATTCGGCCGTAACATGCTGAATATTCACGTTCTAATTATTATCCGAAGCGGCAGCGACAGCACGGGGCAGGAGCATGAAGGGGGAAGAAACTGGGGGGGACTTATTGTAAAATTTTTTTACACTTTCCCGTAAACCCGCACCAATAGGGCGTTTACATTCTTGTAAAAAAATTTTACACTTACCCGTAAACCCGCGCCAGTAGGGCGTTTACATTCTTGTAAAAAAATTTTACAGTTGGATATCCGGGGAGGTGCGGGAGTGGCACGCAATCGATCAACGGCAGATCAATTGCGTCCTTCGAAGGTGAGCTTGCTCAGCCCCTGCTGGTTGAGATCGAGCTTGCGGATGACGCTCGGGTTGGTTTTCAGGAAGATATCGAGGGGGTCGCTAAACGGTATTTCGGCCGGTGAAGCTCCTTTCAGCAGGCGATTGGCGACTTCACCCGCCTGCATCCCCATGCCGTGGCGGTCGATTTCCAGAGTGGCAGCAGCCCCCAGGGAGAGATAGACCGCGGAGAAGGCAATGACCGGCTTCCTCTGCTCCATGGAGAAGAAGAAATAGGCCTCCACGGTTTCCCGTGTCACCGCAGTCGAGTCGGGAAGGAGCCAAAGGGCGTCCACTTTACCCTTCAAACTTGCCAGCTGATGCGACGTTTCACGGGGATTGTCCACCTCGCGCAACACCAGATCGACACCGGCTTGTTCGGCTGATTGACGGGCGCGCCGCAGGTATGCGCCGCTGCGGGCGGTGTTGTAAATCACACCGACCCGGTCCAGCCGAAGGGCGTTGAAGAGGGTCATGTAGCGCTCGGGGGAAATGGTCATTCTCACGCCGGTCACATTGGGCGGCATGCTCTTCCCGGTGGAGGGGCTGATAGACATGAGAGAGACGATTGGGACGCGGCGGATCTTCTTCACCGCATCCAGAGCGGAATCACCCACGGCCAGGATCGCAACGGGTTGCTCCTCCCGGACGAGGCGGGCCACATCGACCTCGGCGTAGTCATCCAGGACCACCACCCGGCTCCTGGCGTTGCAAGCCTTTCTAAAGCCGTTCAAAGCCTCGGTGTAGCTTGAGTGCCGCGTGCTCTGGACGATGAGCAGATCTGTCGCCATGGCCGGTGCGGCAGCGAGGAGATATAGGGCAAGTATGGAGTAAAGTAGCGCTCTCAAAATCGCCACCTCACTCCACCTTCCAGCCAGCGGGGGGCGTTCTTGTAAAGGATGCCGTCAGAGTACTGATCGCTGTTGAAAAGGTTGTGTACCGAGAAAAAGAGCTCCGGCGCAAGGGCAGCGCCGAAAGGGAGTTTCTGGGTCAGGTGCAGGTCCCAGAGGATCGTATTGTACTTTCCTTGTTTTTCCGGAGGCGAATTCCACCAAACATAATTGCCGGTGACGATTCCGCGGAGCCCCAGGCGGCTGTCGTCATACTGGAGCGCCAGCTTCGCCCCATGTTTGGGGATGAGCGGCAGGCGCTCATGGGTATCCCTGTCCCAGGCATCGATGTAAGTATACCCGCCGGCCATGGAGAAGCCGTACCAGGGCACGGTGCGCGCCTCCACCTCGAACCCCTGCTTGGTCTGCTTGGCCAGGAGGTCTTGATTGGGATCGGCCTGGATGTCCCAGGTGTAGTTGTAAAAGAGCGTTCCCTTGAGCCAAAGATAGGGAATATCGCTGCTCTCGATCCCCGTCTGCACGGTCCAGACCTTCTGCGGACCGTGGGGGAAATTCAAAAGGGGGAGACCATAACCGCGGGCGCCGTAGCCGCGCAGCACGGTCTTCTCCGTCAGCCGGAAGGTGGCCCCCATGGTATAGCTCAGAGAGTCGCTGCCGACGCCGGTATGATCAAAGCGGATGCCGGGAAGGATGGTGAGGCGTCCGAGGGAAAAGGCACCGTTGGAGTAGATTCCGTACCGGTCCAGGGTCCGGTTGAGCACGTCGACGGCGGGCGGATCGGAATAATAGGTCGTGTGTTGCTTATGTACGTCATTATGGTCGTAGTCGATGCCGGTGACCAAAGAAGCAAGGTTGTCTCCCCAGGAGAGCTTGGCCCCCCCTCCCCAGGCCGCTTCACGTTCGGGTGTTATCTCGTCGGGCTTTACCCCCCCTGGGGCAAGCTCCCCCCAAAAGGTCTCTTCCTCGCGATAGCTCCCCCGCGCCGTCATCTCCAGGGTGAGGCGCTCGGCCAGGGGCTGGCTGAGGCTCAGGAATGAGTAGCCGAAGGTGTTCTTCCTGTTGTCATGGGCCGTTATCTGCCACGACGGTATCCAGGCCTCCTCGATCCCCTGGGAGCTGTCGCGGATGCTGGCCCCGAAGGTGAGGCTCCCCCTGGTCGGCAAATCATAGGTCAGCTTGAGATAACCGTTGTTCTGGTTGATGCCGTTATTGGGAAGAAGGCCGTCGGAATGGAGATTGCCGCCGGAGAGGTAGTAGCCTAACCTGCCGACTGTGCCGCTCACTTCCCCGCGCGGATTGGCGGTGGTCCGCTCGCCGATGGAGGCGGAGGCGCTGCCGCCGAAGGCCCGCTCTCCCTCCGGCAATTTAGTGATGACGTTGACGACCCCGCCGAGGGCTGACCCCCAAGCGGCCGAAGCAGCCCCCTTAACGATCTCAATCCGCTCGATCTGCTGCACCGGGGTCAGCCCCAGATCAGCCATCCCTTGAAAGAAATTGTTCTGCTGGACGCCGTCGACCAGCACGAGGAGATGGGACTGCCCGGACATCGCACCCTGTATGTAGAAATCGGAAAAACTGCCGGGGGTGCGGTTGTGTTCGAGCTGGATACCCGGCACGGTGTTCAGCACATCGGCCAGGGTATGGGCGTTGAGGAGAGCGATCTGCTCGGCGGTGATGACGGTGACGTTTTCGGCTATGCTGGAGATGGGGCGGGGGGTGCGGCCCGTGGAAACAAGCGGTTGTTCCTCGCCGGAGAAAAGGGCTAGTGTCTGATCTTCTTCGCTCGCGCCGGCGCTGACCGGCGAGACGGCCGCAATCCAGAGGACGAGGAGGAGGGCGATCAGTAATGGGAAGCGAAAAAACGTCAAAAAAACCCTCAAGAAACCGGAATACGAGCCGATAGTATACTCATTAAGCACCGGCGCATTTTATAGCACAGCAGGCTGGTTTTGTCGATTTTTTCGTGGATTTGACACCCGCACAGGGTGATTTCAGCAAAGGAGGGAGCATTATGGAAACGACGGAGCAAGAGATGGAACTGGAGGTTCTTGACGAAGGACGCGCGGACCACGAGGAATTGAATAGTTGCTGCGCCGGTGGCAACTCCGGCCGTACCTGAGGACCGCTAAGACAGCACTACAGAAATGATCAGAAAAGAGGGGAGCCGGGCTCCCCTCTTTTCTTGGAGGTTTTTCATGCACCTTTCCCGTTATCTGAAAATCTATCCCAGCCCGGACCGGCCGGATCATTATCTTCTATACTCCACAAGGAAGGGGTCGGTGGTCCGGCTTTCCGCAGACCGCCTCGACGCGGCACGGGAAGGGGCCCTCACCGACGCCGAGAGAGAGACCCTCAGCCGCCTGGAAATCCTCATCGACGATCCAGCAGCCGAGCGGGAGGCCATGACCTCCCTGGTGAAGAGGGCCAATGCCCGGAGCAACCGGTTCTACGCAAAGGTGGTCATGAACCTGGACTGCAACCTGGCCTGCCCCTACTGCTTCGAAGACCATTTCCGGGGGCGCCACTACATGAGCCGGGACACGGCCCGCCTCATGGTCGATTACGTCATACGGGAGCAGATCGGCCGCGGCCGGGACGTGAAGCTCGGCTTCTACGGCGGCGAGCCGCTCCTCACCCTTCCCCTCATCCGGGAGATCGCCCTCCCCCTCCGGGACACCGCCGCTGATAAAGGTGTGAAGTTCTCCTTTGTCCTGACCACCAACGGCACCCTTCTCACCCGGACCGTTATCGAAGCGCTCGTCCCACTTGGGCTCACCGGCGCCATCATCACCCTGGACGGCCCCCGCGAGATTCACGACCGCCAGCGTCCCTTCGTCTCCGGCGCGGGGAGCTACGACGTCATCGTCGCCAACATCAAGGCGACCTTCGACCTGATCGAGCTGCAGCTTGGCGGCAATTTTTCCCGCTACGACTACCGGGAATTCCCCCGAGTGCTCGACCATCTCATTGCCGAGGGGATCCCCCCCGAACGGCTCGGCGAGGTCCAGTTCGCCCCGATCATGCCCAAGTCCGGCAGGACGGCCAGCGCCGACACCTCTGCCTGCTGCACCTCCGGCAGCGAGCCGTGGGTGACGGAGGCGGCCCCATTCCTGCGGGAAGAGATCCTGAAACGGGACTTCAAGACCATGAAGCCGACCCAGGCGGCCTGCGCCATCGAATTCGACAACGACCTGGTCGTCAACTATGACGGCTCACTCTATAAATGCCCCGCCTTCATGGGATGGCCGGAGCTCTCCATCGGCTCACTTGCAGGAGGAACCACGGATTATTCAGTCTCCCACAACCTGGACGTCTGGAAAACCGATGAATGTCTGGAGTGCGCCTATCTCCCCCTCTGCTTCGGCGGTTGCCGCCTCATGCCCCTCATGAAAAACGGCGCCATCGACGAAGTGGACTGCCGCAAGGCGTTCTACGACGCCACACTGGAGCGTTTCATCCTCCAGGATCTCCAGTACCCCTCCTCTCCGTCCGCAACAAAGGAGACGTCGCCGGAATAGCCCCCAAAAAAAATTGAACAATCCCCTTTAAGCATAGTTATTGCCTTTGCGGCGCAAATGAACTATAACCAATACGCACGGAATAATAAACCTGCCTTCATTTGAAGATTGAACCAAAAATTAAAGGGGCGTCCTGATCAATTCACTTATGACCATCTGCCTTCCCCACATATATGGTTCGACCACCAATCCATGGAGTACGCCATGTCCAACGTGAGCCGTCTCCAGAAACTCAATAAAAGCTTCCGCTTCAGACTCTTTGCCGTCTTCACTATCATCACCACCCTTATTACCACCCTCTTTACAGCGCTATTCGTCGAACATGAAATCCGCTCTTACCGGTTGCAGGCCTCTGAAAAAACGCTCCTGCTGACATCGCTGCTCGCCAACAGCATTCGCCTCCCTCTATATGCGGAAGACAAAGAGACGCTGGAGCGGCTTGCTGCCGAAACGGCGCAGAAACCCGACGTTGTCGGTATAGTCATCACCAACAACGACGGTAAGGTCTTGGTCGAACTCAGAAAACGAGAAAATACAACACCGGCGACCACCCTGAGCGTAACGGTTACCGTCGATTCCGGGAGCCTGGCAGCCTCTGCAGAATCGGCACTGACAGGCAATCCCGCCACTTCCGGAAAAGCTCTCGGCACTGTCCGACTGGCCCTGAATTCGAACGACCTTCCCCAAAAGACGCGCGAGCTGGTCATATTCTCCGCAACTATGGCCTTGTTCTTCTGGCTGATGGTGCTATCGCTCAGTTACCTGGCGCTGAAAAAGGCCACGCATTCGTTCAATGCATTGATGCAGGGGGTGAAAACCATCGGCATGGGGGACTATTCCGTGAGAATCGCAACGGAATCCGATGACGAACCCGGACAGGCCGCCATGGCGATCAACGACCTGGCCGCCTCCCTGGAGAGCCGCGAGGCTGAAAACCGTCGTTTGCAGGAAGAATTGTTCAACGCCATGAAACTCGAAGTACGTGAAGAAAGAAAACAGCTCATGGCCAAATTGATCCAGACGAACCGGATGACGTCGCTGGGGCTCCTCGTATCGAGCATGGCCCATGAGATCAACAACCCCAACGGCGCAATAAGGCTTGCCGGACAGTACCTGAACAAGGCCTGGAAGGATACGGTGCCTATTCTGGAAGGTGTTGCCAGGGAGGAGGGCGATTTCAGCATCGGCGGCATACCTTTCAGTATGGCCGGCGAGGAGGTTGCCAGGAGCGGAATGAACATCATCCGCAATACGGAGAGGATTGAACAGGTAATCAAGAATCTCAGGGCCTACAGCCTCGGCGACCGGAACGAGTTCCAGTCCGACGTGAACGTGAACCAGATCATAAACGACGCCCTGGCAGTTATCCGTATCCACGGCCACCACGGCAATCTTTCCATCGCCCAAGAACCGGATCCCGACCTGCCGCTCATCACCGGCAACCGGCACCAGCTCGAACAGGTCGTCATCAACCTGCTCCTCAACGCCATCCAGGCCATGCCCAACGGGAGGGGGACCATCAGACTCGTGACGGTCCTCGACCGGATATGCGGTGAGGTGCTCATTTCCGTGGAGGATGAGGGGGAAGGCATACTGCCGGAACATCTGGAAAGGATCTACGAACCGTTCTTCTCCACCCGCATCGACAACGGGGGGAGCGGTCTGGGGCTCTATATCTCCAACTTCATCGTAATTGAGCACCAGGGGAGGTTTGAGGTGCAATCCGAACCCGGCAAGGGAACGATTTTCACCATAAGGCTCCCCCTGGTGCAGCAGGCGGCGTAGCCGGAAATCAAGCAAGAAAAAGCCAAAGGCATTGGTACGCGGATAAAAATCTGATTTGAGCGGATTCACACTCATAACTCCCCCTGCCCCCCTCTTATCTTAAGAGGGTGAACGTGAGGGACTGGTTCTGCTGAAAGATCAACTAAAGATATTACTTGGCGTCCCTCCCCTTAGAGTAAGGACAGGTGGGGTTATTGCAGTTCAGTTTCACCCTGTCGTCAGCTTTTTTTGCAACGTCGGGCGGGAAATGCCGAGCAATTCGGCAGCAGCCGTCTTGTTGCCTTTCGCCAACTTCAGGGCTTCGTCGGAGAGCAACCGCTCGATGTCCTCAAAATTCGGAAATTGCTCAAAGGTTGCCTGGAGCTTGAACAACCCGTCAGTTGCAACCCGGACGGCAGGTCTGCCCAAGTTCATCTTGACCGGCACTCCCGGAAAGTCCTGCAGGGTAAGAATCCCTCTCCGGCTATGCGCCACCCCCCTGCTGACCTTGCTGATCAATTCACGGACATTGCCCGGAAAATCATACTCCTGCAAAGCGATATACAGTTCCCGTGAAAAATCGGGAATGTCCTTTTCATATATTGCAGCGGCCTTGGCCACATAATGCTCGATGAGGGGCATGATATCCTCTCTCCGCTCCCTGAGAGGCGGTATCTTAAGCTCGTGGAAACAGAGGCGCTGATAGAGATCCTGCCTGAACTTTCCCTGGTTAATCAAAGCGTCTATATCCTGATTGGATGCGGCGATGATGCGGGCATCGGATTTTACCAGGGCATCGGAACCGAGGCGATAGTACTCATGCTCCTGCAAAAGCCGCAAAAGCTTGATCTGGGATTCGGGACTCATGTCGCCGATTTCGTCCAGAAACAACGTGCCGCCCTGGGCTTTTGCTATCAGCCCCTCCCTTGCCTCGTTGGCGCCGGTAAATGCACCTTTCCTGTGGCCGAAAAGGGTATCGCTGAACATGATGTCGTCAAGACCTGCCACGTTCACCGGGACAAAGGCCCCTTTGAATCCGCTCGCCTTATGAATGGATCTGGCAATCAGCTCCTTGCCGACACCGGTTTCACCATTGATCAATACCGGGTGACGGGAGGGTGCGATGGTCTCGATCAACTTGAAAAGCGCCTGCATCTTGTCGCTGCATGTCACAATGTCGCTGAAATGTTCCGGATGGGCCAGCGGCTCTCCCAGCAGGTAGTTCCTGAGGATTCTGTTCTGGCTGGCGAGCTCGCTGATATGGAAAGCCTTCTGAATGGTCAACAGCAGCCGATCGGAATCGACCGGCTTGGTAATATAGTCGAAAGCGCCCTGCTTGATGCAGTTGACCACCGTCTGCACGTCGCTCACCGCCGTTATGACGATGACCGGAATATGCGGAAAGCGCTGGACTATCAGGGGAAGCAGCTCCGACCCCGTAAGACCGGGCATGATCCAGTCCATGAGCAGCACTGAAATGCCGCCTTTATCCAACTCGGCAATAACGGCGCTGCTGTCGGAAAGAGTGATAATATCCCTGATGCCGTTGGACAGGAGCATCACACGTAATTCGTTTAGAACATCGCTATCATCGTCTACGATCAGAACCGACTGATCGTTACCATTATTTGTCGACAGATTTGTCATCGTAATCTCGCTTTCCCAAAACTTGAGACAGTTCTTTTCATTTCCAGACGTAAATACCACCATAGTCTGCTCATACCCCTTTAGCACATAGTGTGCCAGTCATTAAATACGACTTAAGAAAATCCGATTATCACCAATCTTCCGTACGATTTCTCTCCCCCTCCCTTGATGGGAGGGGGTGGGGGGGGCGGGAGTGTTTTGGGACTCGCGGAGGATCGATACTAATCAGGTAAGTAAATGTAGTTTTGCAGAATTCATGCTCGATTAAGGAAGCAGCCCTTTCTTTGTAAGAAAAGAGCTGATTATCGATTTCAACGGCTCCCCTTTTTCTTCCCTGATCTCGTAGAATACCCTGCACACCGGCTTTGTCGGCCGCACCACGGAAGCAAGGTCTATGGGGGTTGCAGAAAGGACCATGTCGCACGGAACCGCTTCAATCGTCATCCGCAGCTCTTCACGCTGCAGATCGCTGTACCCCATGGCAGGGAGTACCGGGCCGATATGGGGATAGGAGCGGAAGGTATCCAACAAGGAACCTGAGGCAAACGGACGCGGATCGATGACTTCGGCTGCGCCGAATTGAGCGGCAGCGGCCAGACCGGCACCGCTCGGCAAGTTGCCGTGGGTTACGCTCGGCCCGTCTTCAACCACCAGCACCCTTTTACCCCTGATGTCATCGGCGCACTCTACCGTTATCTCTGATGCGGTCCGCACAATTTGCGCCTGATCATTGACTGCCGCAACAGCCTTTTCCAACCTGCGCACTGTTTCAGCATCGACTGCATTGATTTTATTGACGATAACGACAGCAGCCCGGCGCAGATTGACTTCACCGGGAAAATACGCCGTTTCGTCACCGCTCCGTAAAGGGTCCGCCACGGTTATTTCCAGATCCGGCCTGAAAAACGGGAAATCGTTGTTGCCCCCATCCCAGATTATCACATCCCCCTCGCGTTCCGCAGCCCGCAGGATACTCTCGTAATCGACGCCGGCATAGACCACTGTGCCTTGCCGCAATAGGGGTTCATACTCCTCACGCTCCTCGATGGTGCAATGATAAAGAGAGAGATCTTCAAAATGGGAAAACCTTTCGACAGCCTGCTTTGCCAGATCCCCGTAAGGCATGGGATGACGAACCACCACCGGTGTGATCCCTTTTCCCCGGAGAACGGCGGCAATATAACGCGATATCTGACTCTTGCCGCAACCGGTGCGCACGGCACAGACGGAGATGACCGGTTTACCGCTCTTCAGCATGGCGGCATCCGGGCCTATCAATCGAAAGTCCGCCCCCCGGGCCAAGACCCGCGAAGCCTTGTGCATGATCTCGTTATACCCGATATCGCTGTAAGCGAATACAACCTGATTTATCCGATACTTGTCCAGGAGTTTCTCAAGTTCTGCTTCATCATAAATGGGGATGCCGCGGGGATAGAGATTGCCGGCAAGGACGGCCGGATAACGGCGCCCGGCTATATAGGGTATCTGGGTGGCGGTAAAGGCCACGACCTGGTAACGGGGGTCATTTTTGAAACAGACATTGAAATTGTGAAAATCCCGCCCGGCAGCCCCCATGATGATGACCTTCTCCCGTTTCATCGCAACCCCTTCAGCCCTTGTTCGAATATGTCGAGGGCCGACTCCATTTCCGCGTCGGAGACAACGAGCGGCGGGATGAACCTGACAATATTCCTCATCGGTCCGCAACCGATAAGGATCAACCCTTTTTCGAGACAATGATCGAGGACCTTCCGGCAGGCATTGCCGTTCGGCTCTCCCATTTTATCGACGAATTCGATGCCGATCATGTGACCGAAACCGCGCACGTCGCCGATAACCGGTAATGTTGCGGCAATTTTCCGCAGCCTGTCCAGTGCCCGGACGCCGCCCATTGATACTTTATCAAGCAGCTTCTGCCTCTGTATCACCTCGATTGTCGCAATGGAAGCAGCACAGGAAACTGGGTTGCCGCCAAAGGTCGTGCCGTGTGCACCGGGGTTCCACCTCTGCATCAAATCCTTTCCGGCCACGACCGCCGAAAGAGGAAACCCCGAAGCGATCCCCTTTGCAACGGTCATGATGTCCGGCACGACCCCGCTCTGTTCTCCTGCAAACCAGCGGCCGGTCCGCCCCATGCCGGACTGGACTTCATCGAAGATCAGCAGGATGCCGTGCTCGGTGCACAATTTTCGCAACTCCACCAGAAACTTTGCCGGCGCGGGATGATACCCCCCCTCGCCGAGAACGGGCTCTATTATGACGGCTGCCACTTCCTCTGCGGGGATCTGCCGTTCGAAGATGGTCCGAAGGTATCGCAGACAGGAGAGTCCGCACGTCTCGGGACATTCATGGAAGGGGCAGCGGAAACAGTAAGGGTAAGGCGAGTGATAGACCGAGGGGAGCAAGGGGTGATAACGCCTTCGATAATCAACGGAACTGGTGGTTAGCGATATCGCTCCCAAGGTCCTGCCATGAAATGCGCCGATAAAAGAAATGATCCCCTGGCGGCCGGTCGTAAAGCGCGCCAGTTTCAAGGCCCCTTCCACGGCTTCTGATCCCGAATTGCTGAAAAACAGCATGTCCAGCCCATCCGGGGTTATAGAGACCAGTTTTTCTGCGGCCGATACCGAGGTCTCGCTATAATATATCCCGCCGGTATGAATATAACAGTCCAGCTGTTTTCTCGCCGCCTCAAGCACCCGGGGGTGATTGTGCCCCACGTTGAGGACCGCGAGCCCCGAGGAAAAATCCAGATAGAGCCTCCCGTCGGTTGATTCGACGGTAGCGCCGCATCCGCTGGCTATTGCAACCGGATAGTAGAGATGCAGCGCCGGCGTGAAAACGTTTGCGGCCCGATTGACTAATCCAGCCATTGTTTCCATGATTATCTCCTGTTTACGATAAGTTGCTTTGTGCCTGCAAATGGAAAAGAAGCCGGTGGGTATGTTATTCCAATTTCAAATCAAGGATGAAATCAAGGCGGCGAGGAGTGAGGCGACGAAGGCGTACAGAGAGTACGTTGAGGAGCCGAAGACGAGCCAACGAAGATAGCGCCTTGATTTGGAATTGGAATTATTCAAATGGTAGCAAAAAGTCATGCTAATGCAATAGATGGGCACTTATGCCGATTCATTAATTTTGCGCAGTCAACAGCCGCGCAATTCCCGACTTGCGCCCCCTTACATAAGGGCTATACTTATCAGTGAGTACCGACAGTCAACAGCAAGCGCGTCAACCGTCAAGAGGTGAAAATTCAATTGCATTAAAGGAGGTATGTCATGACCGGCGGCGAAATGATGAAGATTATCAGGGAGAAGAAAACGGCAGAGCAGTGCTTTATCAAATGGTGGAGAAAGGAAGAAGATTTCATCGATTTTGACCTCATCGAGAGATTTGAAAGCAATGTCGGGAAAGATGAGGAATTCGGCGGATTTGAGCTGATCGATATGCAGCAGATGTGGGACCACGTAAAAGAGCTCTGCGGCGACCGGATATCAAAGACCTTAAAAGATGGGGAAGAGGTGGTTCAATGGACCAGGGGAGATAAAAAGCCCCACTCTCTTCCCTACAAGCCTAAAACGCTCCTCGACATACTGGATTTTGAAACAAAAGGGAATTACGTCGATTAAACCTGTTGGAGAAAAACCAGTTCTGCCGGAAATGGGAAGGCAAGATCAAAGGAGTGTGCAAAGCATGTTGACTGAGGAAATCAGCCGTTTCATCGAATCCATCGAACACGCTTTCGTAGCTTCAGCCGACGAGTCAGGGCGACCTCACCTGGCCGTCGGCCGGGATCTGCACGTCATGAACAGCTCCCATCTCGTTTTCGAGGCGTGGTTTTGCCACAAGACCATGGAAAATGTGTCCAGGAACCCTTACGTGGCTGTTACGGTCACAGCATCGGCATCGGGAAACGGCTATCAATTCAGCGGCGTAGTTGAGAAAACCGCCGAAACCGCAATCCTTGACGGCTACGCCCCGCTTGAAGAGCCCGGCATGCCTCAGGTGCAATACCGGCTAGTGGTCAGGGTGGACGAAATCATGGAATTTTCTTCAGGCGTTCATACAGACCAGCCGTTAGGCGTTTAAGACTTAATACGTTACTCTTCGCGAACAATCTGTTGATTTAGAATGGAAAAGTAAGGCTTTTTCTCTGTGCATTCATCCGTGTCCCAATGCCCCGGTGGTATGCTTTGGTTTTGAGTCACCCGTTTGGTTCCGGCTTGTCCAGCTTAGGCATGAGGTGATCAACCGACATGGAAAATACGCTAATGGAAAGAAGAAAGTTCGCCCGACTGGCGCTGCACTCCGACGCGAGTATAAAGCACGACGATACGGTCATCATGGGGGTGGTGGAAAACCTGAGCATGAAGGGGGTATTTGTAAATACAACCGAGAAAATCCCCCTGAATGATTCCGTGGAGGTAACGATTTACACCTATTCAACACCTGACCAGCTATGCGACCTTCAGGCAACGGTGGTCAGGGTGACGGAAACCGGCATCGGTTTGGAGTTTGAAAAAACCATTTTAGACTGACACGAGTAATTCCAATTTCAAATCAAGGATGAAATCAAGGCGGCGAGGAGTGAGGCGACGAAGGCGTACAGATAGTACGTTGAGGAGCCGAAGACGAGCCAACGAAGAAGCGCCTTGATTTGGAATTGGAGCAACGTATCCGAACACTCCACCAAGGCATCAGCAGATCCGCGGCAACTGCTCGCCCGCCAGCATATCCACCCCACGCAAGCCGCCTACCTCCGTTTCAATCTGTACCCGGCCGGCAGAAGCTTCGGTAACCTCGCCGATAACGGCAGCGTCAGCACCCAATGGATGGTTGCGCATCCGCTCCAGCACTAAATCAGCCGCCTCCGGTGAGACGATCGCCAAAAACTTCCCTTCATTGGCCACATGGAGCGGATCAAGACCGAGGATAGCACAAACACCCTTAACCGCACTCTTGAACGGTAGCTCCGCTTCGCTCAATTTTATGGTAACCCGGGACTGCACGGCTATCTCCTTGAGAGTGGTAGCGACACCGCCGCGGGTCGGATCACGCAGCACATGCACGGCATCCCCTTCCTTGAGAATCTCGGCTACCAATCCATTCAAGGCAGCACTATCGCTTTTCATGCCGCTTTCCAGCTCCAACCCTTCCCGCGCAGAAAGCACTGCAACACCATGATCGCCTATGGTGCCGTTGATGAGCACCTTGTCCCCTACCCTGGCGCCGCAGCCGTCAATCCGGAGGCCATGTTCGAATATGCCAACGCCGGAGGTGTTGATGTAAATCCGGTCAACCTTCCCCCTCGGAACCACCTTGGTGTCACCGGTCACGATCCGCACCCCTGCCAGATCGGCAGCCTCGCGCATGGAAACAAGAATAGCCGCCAGCTCCTTCCGGCTGAACCCCTCCTCCATGATCAGCCCGACGCTGATGAAAAGCGGGGTCGCCCCCACCATGGCCAGATCGTTGACCGTGCCGTTCACTGCCAGATCGCCGATATTGCCGCCGGGGAAAAAGATCGGATCGACCACATAGGAATCGGTGGTAAAGGCGAGCCGCCCCCCGTCGTGTTCCACCACCGCCGCATCGTTCTGCCCGGAAACCGGGATGCCGGAAAGCGTCGGGATGATCAGCTCGTCCAGCAATTGATGGGATAATTTGCCGCCGCTGCCGTGCCCTAAAAGTATGAGGTCCTTGTCCAAGTTTGTGCTCCTGTTAAGTAAAGGCTGAATCTAAAACGACAGTTAGCCACGAATGACACGAATAAACACGAATGTATAACCCCTTATTAAGCTTTGAGTGGTCACCGATTTGGTAAACGTTCTGCATTACAAGATTTTGTAAATTCGTGAAAATTCGTGGTTAAAATGTTTTTTTCAGAATTAATGGTTATTTCAGCGGCCGTATTTGTACGCCGCGGCACAGGTCCCCTCCGACGACACCATGCAGGCACCGACCGGCGCTTCGGGGGTGCAGGTCGTGCCGAACAGGGGACAATCGTCGGGCGCGACCTTTCCCTTCAGGATCTCTCCGCAGAGACATCCTGCATGCTCCCGCAGCTCTTCAACCTCCACGGGAATCGCCTTTGCCGCGTCAAAAGCCGCATAGTCGGCGCTGATCTCCAGACCGCTGCCGGGTATATTGCCGATTCCGCGCCAATCGGCGTCGCAGGGGGTAAACACCCGGGACAGAACCTCTTGGGCCTTTTTATTCCCTTCCCACTTCACCACCCGGCTGTACTGGATCTCCACCCTGCTCTTTCCTTCCAGCATCTGCCGGGCCAGCATCTCCACCCCCTGCATTATGTCGACCGGCTCGAAACCGGTGACAACGCACGGTATACGGTATTCTTCAGCCAGGAAACCATAGGCTCCGGCGCCGATAACCGCACTGACGTGGGCGGGGCAGATAAACCCGTCTATCCGCAGCTCAGGGTCAGCGGCAAGCACCGCCATCGGCTTCGGTATGGTTTTATGGGCAGCCAGGACAAAATAATTGTCAAGCCCCTGTGCCGCAGCGACAAGGATGCTGCCGGCGATGGTGGGCGCCGTGGTTTCAAAACCGACGCCGAGAAAGATCACCCGCTTGCCCGGATTTTTCGCCGCCAGGGCCACTGCATCCAGAGGAGAGTAAACAATGCGGATGTCCGCCCCCCTGGCCCGTTCTTCCATGAGCGAGGTGGAGGAACCGGGAACGCGCATCATGTCGCCGAAGGTGGCGATAATGACATCGGGAAGGCGGCAGTAGGCCACGGCGCGGTCCAGATAGCTGTTGGGAGTGACGCAGACCGGGCAGCCGGGACCGGAGATCAGCCGTACCTGTGGAGGGAGAAGAGACCTGATGCCGAACTGGCAGATGGCCATGGTATGGGTGCCGCACACCTCCATGAAAGTCATCGGCTCGCTTCTTCCGGCCGTCAGCTGCCTGATCCGTTCGGCAAAGCCTGTCACTACAGTCCGGTTGCGGAATTCATTCAAGTAATTCATATTCATAGCCCATTCGTTCCTAAAAATCAGCATTGTCAGTTTTTTGCAGCCGACACATTCCCCCCCTCTCCCTAGCCCTCTCCCACCAAGGGAGAGGGAATAAAAGCTCCCCTCCCTTCGATGGGAGGGGCTGGGGGAGGGTACAAAAAGATAGTTTTCACAGCTTTTGATGCCAGTGCAATTATCTACGGACACTGCCGCCTAAAAATAGATGTTCGCGCTCAAAAATGTCCAAATGCAAGGCGATGAGGAGCGAGCAGCGGAGCGTACGTCAGTACGTGAGCAGCACAGCGACGAAATCAACGCCGCAGTTGGGCGTTTTTCAGCGCGAACAATTCATGCCATGTCCTCGACGCTGAACACCTCCCGCATCATCGCCAGGGTCTCCCTGGCGTCTTCCTCGTCCAGCCTGGAAATTGCGAAACCGGCATGCACAATGACGAAGTCGCCGACCTTGACCTCATCGGCCAGGAGCATGAGGCTTGCCTCGCGCCTTACCCCGTCGATCTCCGTGACGGCATTGTCGTTGTCGATACTTACCACCTGCATTGGAACACCTACACACATTATTGACTCCTTCCCGCTATAGCTGCCTGCCCAAGGGCAAGCCCACCGTCGTTGGGGGGAACGAGTCGGTGGCTGAAAACCTGGAACCCCCTCTCCGTGAGGAGGGAGTGGACCCCCTCCGCCAGGAGTTTATTCTGAAAAACACCGCCGGACAGCACCACCCGGTCAACGCCGCTATCTTTACGTATCTTTGCGCAGACATCGGCAACGGCAACGGTCAGGGTGTCGTGAAAGCGGCGCGCCATGTCGGAAGGCGCTGCACCCGCAAGCAGGTCCTGCACCATCGCTGCGAACAAGAGCCTGAAATCGACAACCTGCTTGTTGTCACGGGAAATAACTGCATAGGGATAGTTCCACATGGACACCCCTTTTTCTGCCAGAGCCTCCAGCTCGATTGCCGCCTGTCCCTCAAAGGACACCCTGCCACGCACGCCGATCAGCGCCGCAACGGCATCGAACAGCCTGCCACAGCTTGATGTCTGCGGCGAGTTGATGCCCCGCTCCAGCATCCGCAGCAGCAGCCGTTTGTCCTGTTCGGAAAGCACCGAAAGGAAGGGCAGCGGAAGTATCAAGGCCTCTGCGCCCAGGGCCGCATAACAATGGGAAAGCGCCATGCGCCATGGCTCCCTGACCGCTGCATCGCCACCCGGCATAGGCACGGAGGTCAGATGCCCGCGCCGCTGAAAACCTCGATAATCGCCGAGCAGGAATTCCCCCCCCCAGATGGTGCCGTCGAGGCCGTAGCCGGTGCCATCGAAGATCACGCCGATAACCTCCCCATCCAGGCCGTTTTCCGCCATGCAGGAAGCCATATGGGCATGGTGATGCTGCACCGCCACCTGCGGCAGACCGCTCCTGCCGACGGCATACGACGTGGACAGGTAGTCGGGGTGGAGGTCGTGGGCCACCACTTCAGGCGCGATGGCCAATACCCGCTCCAGATGGGAGACGGTCTCTTCGAGGGCGCTGAGGGTTGCGACATTCTTCAGATCGCCGAGATGCTGGCTCATGAATGCCCGCTCTCCCCGTGTCAGACAGACAGCGCCCTTCAGTTCGGCCCCGACTGCAAGCACCTGCCTTTGCGGGGCCTGGAGCATGACACTCCGCGGAACATAACCGCGGGAACGGCGCAGAAAGAGGGGATTTCCGCGAAAGACGCGGATCACCGAATCGTCGCTGCGGCTATGGATTTCCCGATCATGGACCAGGAAATAGTCTGCTATGTCGGCCAGTTGCTCCAGTGCGTCCCCATCGCGATAGACGATCGGCTCATCGGAAGCATTGCCGCTGGTCATCACCAGGGCGGCAAAATTATCGGTGAGCAGCAGATGGTGAAGAGGTGTCGAAGGGAGCATTACGCCGAAATAGCCGTTGGCGGGGGCGACCTGTCGGGCAATGGGGTTGCCGTCACGCTTGCCGAGCAGGACAATGGGGCGTTCCGGCCCTGTCAGGAGGCGCATTTCAGTCTGATCGGCATGGGCCAAAACCGCGACTTGCTCCGGACCGGCCACCATCAGGGCAAAGGGTTTTTCATCCCGCTTCTTGCGCCGCCTCAGTTCCGCTACCGCTGTTTCATTACAGGCGTCTACCGCCAGGTGGTAACCGCCGATCCCCTTCACTGCCAGAATCCGTCCCTCTTTCAACAAGCGAACGGCCCCATCAAGCGGATCGCAGTAGACCACGCAGCCGCGTGAGTCGAAGAGCTCAAGCTTTGGCCCGCAGACGGAACAGGCATTGGGCTGGGCATGAAAGCGGCGATCGGCGGGATCTTTGTACTCGGTGCGGCAATCGTCGCACATGGCAAATGAGGCCATGGTGGTCGATTCCCGGTCATAGGGGGTGGCCGTGATAATGGAATAACGGGGGCCGCAATTGGTGCAGTTTATGAAAGGATAGCGATAGCGGCGGTCACGCGGGTTGAACAGTTCCGTCAGGCAATCGGGGCAGACGTCGCAATCGGGGGAGATCTGCACTCCCCCTTCACCGCCTCTGCTGGCAAGAATCGAAAAAACCCCGCTGCCGAGGGGCGGCACGCTGCTTCGCCTGATTGCGGAGATCACCGCAAGGGGAGGAGTTTCGTTTTGCAGGTCAAGATAAAAGGCAGCCAGGTCATCCGCCCCCCCCTCCGCCTCCAGCAACACCCCGCGGGATGTATTGCTCACCCACCCAGTCAAACTGTGCCGCCGGGCAAGCCGGAACACGAAAGGCCGAAAACCGACCCCCTGAACAATACCTTCTATTTCAACACGGATGCGCTCCTCACTCCTCACTCCTCACTCCTCACTCCTCACTCCTCACTCCTCACTCCTCACTCCTCACTCCTCACTGCCGTTGCCAGCCAATCGTACCAGACACTCATCCCTGCCCCGGTTTTGCTGGAAACCTCGAAGATCAAAATACCCGGACTGACCCGTCGGGCCATTTCCTTGCATTTCTCCACATCGAAATCCAGATGGGGGAGGAGATCCGTCTTGTTGAGGAGCATTACGTCAGCGGCATGGAACATCTGCGGATATTTGAGCGGTTTGTCCTCCCCTTCGGTGACGCTCAGCACCACCACCTTGTGATTTTCACCCAGGTCGAAGGAGGCTGGGCAGACCAGGTTGCCTACATTCTCGATAAAGAGCAGCTCCAGGTTGTCAAGATCGAAACCATCGACCGCGTGACAGACCATGTGGGCGTCCAGATGGCAGCCGGCGCCCGTGTTGACCTGCTTTACCGGCACGCCTGTTGCCGCTATGCGCACGGCATCGTTATCGGTCTGCTGGTCACCCTCGATAACGGCGCATCGGAATTTCTCACCCAAATCCTTGAGCGTCCGTTCGAGAATGGTGGTCTTTCCCGAACCGGGAGAACTGACCAGATTCAGGGTAAAAATATTCTTCGCACTGAAAAGCGCCCGGTTCCCCTGGGCCAGGCGGTTGTTTTTTGCCAGGATGTCCGTTTCTATGGATATTTTCTTGGCCGCGGGATCGGTTACATGATGGTGCGGGTCGGCTTCGTGGTGACCATGATGGTGATGGCCATGTTCGTGGTTATGCTGGTGATCATCCGGGCCGCAGCCACAGGTGGTACACATATATTTCAACCTCCGTGTTTCGCCCAAACCCCGATGAACGGGATAAGTCCCTTCACGAAAAATTCTTCGCAAAAAACATGCAAATAATTTTTCTAAGGGACTAATCATCATCCGCCCGAAAACCGGAAGCGGCGTAACTCTTAAAAACTTCTTCGTAAGCGTATAGCATTGAACGGCAAAGGTCAAGGCTTCGCCTCAATCGGAGGCATGGTTTGCCCGAGTGTATCCGGACGCTATTTGCTGTCGTCTATCTTGACCACGTCATCGCCGTTCACCGCTTTTTTGAAGCCCCTGATACTGCTCCCCAGGGCCTGACCGATCTGCGGCAGCTTGCTGGGCCCGGCAACAACGAGGACAATGGCGAGGATGATAAATAATTCCGGCATTCCGATTCCAAACATTTTATTCTCTCCTTAGGGACTCGGAACTAACCAATATACCGTTTTACATCTCATCTTCAGGCCATCTTTGCCGCCCCTTCAATCGCAAAATCCTCAGCGTAGCCTTGCTACGCCTGCGGTTTTGCTCAATCAGGAACGACAAATCTGACCTAAATCTGAGCGTAAAACCGGGTATATCAGTTAATTCCAAGTCCCTTATCGTTTTACGATTGGTTGTTCCTTAGCGGTTATCTCGATGCCCGCTTCGCTCAATTCCGCCGCAACCAGGCTGGCAATTTGGGGCAGCCCGGCTTGCAGAGCCGGCGACAGTTCGTTTCCCGGATCCAGCGACGAAGGTATTATGCCGAAGAAGGTCAGGTCGTCGGGACACGCGCCCCGCATCTCGCTGATCAGCAGCATCTCCTGGATACCTATCTGATGGGGCGACATCTTGACCGGAATTTTATTCAGCATGATGTCTTCTTTTTTATACCTGTGGATCTCGCCGGGCTTACCGGGGGCATCGACAATATCGACGAGAAAGACCTTGTCGGCCTCTTCAAACTTATGGGTCACCATGATCCCGAGGGTGCCGCCGTCATAAAGCTCGACATTTTCCGGCAGAAGATAATGCTCTGCCATGTAGTTGACAAAATGGACGCCGAAACCTTCATCGGAGAGGATCAGGTTGCCGGCGCCGAAAATCAGCGTTTTCATTGTATTCCTTGTAGGGGCGCACCCGCGTGTGCGCCCTCGGCTATTTCACCTTCGGAGGGCAAGGGCAGACACGCGGGTCTGCCCCTACCGCCGATTCTAAAGCACCTTCACCTTGGTGATTTCCTTCCCTTCCGGGTCGATTGCATGCACGGCGCAGGCAATGCAGGGATCGAAGGAATGAACGGTCCGCAGCACTTCGAGCGGCTTGTCTGCCTGGGCAACCGGATTCCCCACCAGCGACGCCTCATAGGGGCCCAAGGCGCCCTTTTCGTCGCGCGGCGAAGCGTTCCAGGTGGAGGGCACTACCGCCTGATAATTCTCGATTTTCCGGTTCTTGATAACGATCCAATGGGACAGGGTGCCGCGCGGCGCCTCGTGGAATCCGACCCCACGGTATTCTCCCTTGGGTATTTCGGTATGGTTTGCATAGACCTTGTCGCCAGCGGCGATGTTGGCTATCAGCTTGTCCAGGTTGTCCAGGGAAATGTCCGCCATGAGGTGAGCCCTCTGGGCGCGGGCCAAAAGCCTGCCCATGGTGGAATGGTAGTCTTTTATGCCGATACCGATGGTTGAATTGGCGCTGTCCACCAGTTTCTTCACCTTGGGATTACCGGCAGCATAGGCAGCGAAGATCTGTGCCGGAGGACCTACCTGTACCGGTTTACCGTCAAGACGGGGAGCCTTGCACCAGGAGTATTTTTCGTTTTCCTTGAAGTCGGTGTAATTCGGCTTGGTCTCCCCTTCCCATGGATGAAGGCTGGAAGAGCCTTCGTACCAGGCATGGGCGACCGATTCCTTGACGTTGTTGATCAGGTACTCGTCGTGATGGTCCTTGATCGGTCGCATGGCGGCCAGGTTGCCGGCGGTGACGATGCCGCCGTTAAGTGCGAACTTGGTGTTTCGGGTGTCTTCCGGGAACTCGGGCACGGCCAGGTAGTTGGTGACCCCTGCCCCGTACTTGAACCAATCCTTGTATGCAGAGGCTATGGCCAGCATATCGGGGTAATAGACCTTCTGCACGAAATCCCTGGTTTCCTCCATCAGGGTTTTGAGATAGACGAGCCTTTCCATGTTCAGGGTGGCGAGATTTTCCATGTTGATTGCCGTGGCAACGCCGCCGACCACCAGGTTCTGGACATGGGGGTTTTTCCCGCCGAGGATCGCCACGGCCTGTGCTGCCTTGCGCTGATAATCGAGCGCCTTCAGGTAATGGGCAACGGCCAGCAGATTGACCTCGGGGGGGAGTTTCATGGCCGGATGCCCCCAGTAGCCGGAAGCAAAGATGCCGAGTTTGCCGCCGGCGACGAAGCTTTTCAGCTTGTCCTGGACTGCCTTGAATTCCTTCTCGCTGTTGCCGGGCCAATCGGAGATACTCTGGGCGATCTGGGCGGTCTTTTTCGGGTCGGCCTTCAGCGCGGAGACGATGTCCACCCAGTCAAGGGCCGACAGGTGGTAGAAATGAACGATGTGATCCTGCACCGAGTGCTGGGCGATCATGATATTGCGGATGTACTGTGCGTTGAGCGGCACTTCCACTTTCAGCGCGTGTTCCACGGAACGGATGGAAGAGATGGCATGGACCGTGGTACAGACGCCGCAGAAGCGCTGGGCGAATGACCAGGCGTCTTCCGGTGGACGCCCCTTCAGTATCACCTCGATCCCCCGCCACATCTGGGCAGAAGACCAGGCATTGGAAACTTTACCGCCGTTAACTTCAACATCGATCCTCAGGTGCCCTTCGATACGGGTTATGGGATCCAGGGTAATTCTTGTAGACATTTATTCCTCCAAAGTTGGGGATCGGGGACCGGAGAAGTGTGATCAGTGAGACTTTACCGATCCCAGTTCCCAGATCCCAGTTCCCGGATTTAAATTATTTACCAAATTCCATGCTGCCCGCAGCGATCGGAGCGGTCTTCCCATCATGCCGATTTGTACCGCCATGCTTGGCGGCATTGGGCAGTACCGGGAAGATCTTTACGAACACCTTGTAACCGAGAATCTCCAGTGCGACGATGCCGACGGTGATCATGATCTCGGCGAAAGAAGGGAAGTATCTCCATCCCTTGCCGGGATTGAAACCGATCAGATAAACGTTGAAACGGTAAAGGGCTCCGCCGAGAACGATCATTGCAGCGCTGACAAACAGCCAGCGGGGCGAACGGCGGTTTTTCCTGCTGAAGAGGATGGTCGAGCCGATTCCAACCAGCAGGAATTCCGTCAGGAAAAAGCCCGAATAAAAGTCCAGCTTGAGCGCAGCACCCATCTGTCCCCGGTTGACCAGGTCACCGACCACCACCGACAACCAGATGACGGTCACCCAGGGGATCAGGCCGGCAAGGCCGGCGAGTTCCTCCACCTCGTACGGACGTTTGAAAGAGTAGCAGGAGATGATGGACTCCAGAATTGCGATTGCATAGCCGATAAAGACACAGTTGATGAGGAACAAGAGCGGCAGGAAGCCGGTGTGCCACAATGGATGCAGCTTGGTCGAGGCGATCAGGAGAAGCGACCCGAGCGACGACTGGTGCATGGTCGGCAGGGTAATGCCAAGGACGATGAAAAATATCAACACCTTGTTCAACCGCGGTTTGAGCCAGGCTGCACCGACCTTGACCCACTCCAGCCTGTTCGCCATATTTTGCGCATCGGGAGCGATCCTGGGGTGGAGCCACTCGCCTATCTTGTGTATCCGCTCCCATTTGGTGGTTTCTATGGTGGTAAGGATGGCCGGAAGGAACTCGATGATGAGCACCGTCGAATAAGCCATAACACAAAGCGCAACCTCGAACATGGCGGAATTGGCCTGCCACTTGGACGGGATGAAGAAGTTATAGGCGTTCCATGGTCTCCCCAGGTCGACCATGACGGAAAATCCGGCCAGGCCGTAGCCGAACATGCTGGTGAGAATGGCAGAGCGGATCAGCGGGTGATACTGCATCCGGTTGCGGATGTAGACCAGGATCGCCACGGCATAGCCGCCGCAGGCAATGGCGGTGCCGGTGGCAACGTCGTAGGTGATCCAGATCCCCCATGGATAACCGTCGCTCATGTTGGAAACCGCACCGATCCCCTTTACGTAACGTACGCCGACAAAGAAGAAGCCGACAAGAACGACAAAAAGGAGGATAAAAAACGACTTGGTGAAAATCTTGCCTTCAAGTTTCTGATATTCGTCATTATGTCCCATTATCGCTCCTCCCCGTCATGCTTCCGCTTGTCATGGTCATCGGTTTTGTCGTGCTTTTTCATGTTCTTGACGGCTATGAAACAGAGGGTGCTGTAGAGGGCGACCGGGGCAATGAACCCTTTGTAGATGGTGTGCTGGATCTTCTCGGAAAATTCCGCCGGAGCCTGCGGCTTTATATCCGGCAAGCCCAGCTTGTTGAACGGCATGGAGGCAAGGTAAAGGTGATTGGTGCCGCCTGCTTCGTGCTCGCCATAGACATGGGCGATGTATTTGTCGGGGTTTTCCCGCAGCCTGGTTTTCGCCTCATGCAAGAGATCCTTGCGCTTGCCGAACTTGATCGCCCCTACCGGACAGACCTCGGCGCAGGCGGAAATCCCCTTCTCGCGCAGATTGGTATTCTTGCAGAGATCACATTTGACGATCTGCGGGATCGACTTTTCCCACTGGAATTTGGGGATATTGAAGGCACATGCCACCTGGCAGTAGCGACAACCGATGCAGGTGTTTTTGTTGTAATCGACGACGCCGCTCACCTTGTCCTTGGTCATGGCGCTGACCGGGCAGACCGAGACACAGGACGGCTTCTGGCAATGCATGCAGGAATATTTCACGTACGACCAGCGGCTTTCGGACTCCTTGAACAGCTTGATCAGGGTCCGGGTGCTGCCGGAAAGGTCGGTCGGCGCATCCCACAGCCCATCGGGATCGAACTTGGCTTTTTCATAAGAAAGACTGCCGTAGTCGCCGTTGACCCGCTTGCAGGCTGCCATGCAAGCCTTGCAGCCGACGCACTTGGTGGCGTCATAGAGCATGCCGATCTCCTCGTTATTCACGTGCAGCCCTTCCGATCCTTTGGCAGTGGCTGCACCGGTCAGAAGGCCTGCTCCGGTCACACCGACCAACTTGAGGAACTCTCTCCTACTCTTGTTCTTCATGGTGGTCGTCCTCCTTGTGGCCATCATCTTTCGGCAGCTTTTTGGCCAACATTGCTCCGGCCCCAAGGGCAGCGCCCGCAGCAAGTCCGACAAAGCCTGTGGTCAACGGTTCCGGACCCTTACCTTTTTCCTTCAAATCTACCGGTGCATAACTGTCAAACGGAGTAGGTTCGTGTATCTGCACCTTGTCGGCAATCGCCATTTTAAAGAGCACATCCGGCTCGGTACAGCCGATACAGGGATGGCCGACAGATACCGGCCAGACACCAACTTCATTAAAGCGCTGTACGGAACAGTTGGCGTAGGTTGCAGGTCCCTTGCAGCCGAGCTTGAACAGGCAGTATCCCTGAGCATGGGTATCATCGCCGTACGCCTTGGCAAACCGGCCGGCATCGAAATGGGGCCGCCGCTCGCAATGCTCGTGGATCTTTCTGCCGTAAGCGAATTTCGGCCGTCCGAGTGCATCCAGCTCGGGTATTTTTTTGAACGTCAGGTAGTACATCACGGTGGAAAGCAGATTGTAGGGACTGGGAGGACAGCCGGGGATGTTGATGATCGGCTTGTCCTTGACGATATCCCGCACCCCTACGGCGCCGGTGGGATTCGGGCCGACGGACTGGATTCCGCCGTAAGATGCGCAGGTGCCGATGGAGATGATGGCAGCCGCATTTGAAGCCGCATGCTGCAAGGATTCGAGAGCAGTCTTGCCGCCGACCTTGCAATAAATGCCGCTCTCCTTGGTTGGAATCGCGCCTTCAACAACCAGCAGGTACTTGCCTTTGTTGGCGAGCATCGAGTCGTGCAGCGACTTTTCAGCCTGGGCGCCTGAACCGGCCATCAATGTCTCATGATAGTCGAGGGATATCATATCCAGGATCAGAGTCGAAATTGTCGGATGGGTAGACCTGAGGAGCGACTCTGAACAACCGGTACATTCCTGGAAATGCAGCCAGATTACCGAAGGGTTGCCGTTTTTCTCCATCGCTTCGGCAACCTTGGTATGCATGCTGAACGGCAGCCCCATCATGGCCGTGGCAGTTATGCAGGTTTTCATAAAACTTCTTCGGGATACCCCTGCACACAAAAAATCTTCTTCTTTCTTCATAACACCTCCTGACATAATCATAAACCCAACGTATACGGCAACAGCCGTGCCAAATGTTTACAAATAGCTGCATTGTCATAACCCACTGATAATACGTGAGCATGCAATACGGTCCAGTAAATTTGAATACTTTTGTCCGTATACTTTTTGGGTATTTTTGTCCAAGAATGTTGCATTTTGTCCAGACGGAAGAATACTAATTTATCGGCAGGGATTGAAAAAGATTTGAAAACAACGGCAGGACTAAGGCATCTGTTGCTTACTCAACCTCCAGCTCCTTCACCCGGAGCTCTTCGCCGGAAAAGACATCGACCCCGAAGCCGCCACAGGCCGGACAAGGGTCATAATAGGCAGAAAGCGCAAATTCAGCCTTGCAGTCACGACAGCGGCCCAAAGCCTGAACACGCTCAATCAGCAATCGCGCACCATCCAACAGGGTATCCCTCGTACAGGCCTCGAAACAAAACTCTATCGCATCGGGAACTACGCCGGACAGATCGCCGATCTCAAGAATCACCGCCGTCACCCGTCGACCGCCGGCATTTTGCGTACAGATCTCCACCACACTTTGGGTTATGGACATTTCATGCATCGATACCTCCCGTTAAACCAGGCTCTTTCATTCATTAAACCATGCCGGAGAAAAGTTCTCAAGCCCGACGAATATATTCGTATCTGACAAAATTTCCACATTTTTTCGCATAGACTTTATTTCTGCTCGTTTCCGGGTATAATTTCATAATGTTTATTAATTAAGACATGTTGTGCAATCGTTGTCTTTTCATCTAACAAGGAGGCTGACATGCATTACCTTATCCCGCTCCTCATACAGGTGCTGCTCCTCGTCGCAACACAGGCCGCTGCCGTCGAAGTCACCAGCCTGGCCGAATGCACCACCAAGGTGTTCGATGAGATCAACAGTACCCGTAAGTGGTCAGGGAAATCACCGGCCGGATGTACGGCCGAGGTTGCCGTGGAAAAGCGCACGGACGGAGTATTCGTCACTGCTTGGGCCACCGAGCCCGCCGCCGGCGGCTGGGTCAGGATAGCCTTCTCCGCCGCAGCCAACTATGCAGAGATGGCCGCAAAAAAGGAGCTGGCCAAGGTCAATCGTGACGTCATGGCGCGCGCCGAGCGACTGGAGCGCTGCCTGTACTCGATCAGAACCGTCAACGATCCGCGAGAATGCAGCAGCCAGGCGACCAGGTCCTATCTCATCGGTGAAGAGACGGGCACAGAGGACGACCGGCTCATCTGGCTCAACGACAACGGCCGTTACACGGTTGTCGAGTACGCATTTGGCGACACAGAAGAAACGCCGACGCCACCTGCCGACCTCTTTGAAGGCAATCCGCTGCCTCCCGGGGTAACCATAGAGCTTTACAGGAAAGTAGATGCAACTGTCAACGGGGAGAATATCGTCAGTGCCGTCGGTTTGTCCAGTTAGAAATTGCATTTGGCATTTGGGCATAAAAACATTGCCATGCACCCTCCCTCAACCCCTCCTTTAGGCCCTTTGGGTCCATCGAAGGGAGGGGCGTTTAATCCCCTCTCCCCTGGTGGGAAAGGGTTAGGGAGAGGGGGGAAAACGCAGATTTCAAGGACCTAATATACGGACAACTGTGCCTGTCTGCGATTATGCAAAAACCCCCGTCGGAATATCCGACGGGGGTTTTTTGTTAATTACCGCAACAGCTGTACTCGACGCATTTCCTATTTATACCCGTTCATCTCATCAAACTGAAGATATTTGTAAATTTCTGCCTTCTTCGGTTCGATCTTCTCCTTGTAAATCGCCAGGTACTCGGCCGGAGTCGGCAGCTTGCCGATATTGCTGATTACCGCACCGATCTCGGCGGAACCGAGGTACACCTTGGCGCCATTACCGATCCTGTCGTCGAAGTTACGGGTGGAGGTGGAGAACATGTTCACCCCGTCGGGTACGCGGGCCTGATTGCCCATGCAGAGCGAGCATCCGGCAATCTCGATCCGTGCGCCGACTGCGCTGTAAATGGAGAAGAGCGCCTCGTCCTTGAGCTGCGCCTGATCCATGCGGGTCGGAGGACAGATCCAGGTACGAACGGCCGGGTTGAACTTCTGGCCGCGCCAGATTTCCGCGGCAGCGCGGAAATGGCCGATGTTGGTCATGCAGGAACCGAGGAACACGTCCTGAATCGGGGTGCCGGCAACCTCGGAGAGGAGTTTGACGTCGTCCGGATCGTTCGGGCAGGCCAGGATCGGCTCGGTGATTTCTGCCAGGTTGATTTCGATAACGGCAGCATATTCGGCGTTGGCGTCGGCTTCGAGAAGCTTCGGCGCCTTGAGCCACTCGTTGACGGCGTCAATGCGATTCTGCAGGGTCTTGGCATCCTCGTAGCCTTCGGCGATCATCTTTTTCATCAGCGCAACGTTGGAGCGGAGATAAGTGGCAACCGACTGCTCGGAAAGCTTGATGCAACCGGCAGCAGCCGACCTCTCGGCAGCAGCGTCGGTCAGCTCGAAGGCCTGCTCGACGGAGAGTTCGGGAAGCCCTTCCATCTCGAGGATACGGCCGTTGAAGATGTTGACCTTGTTCTTCTTCGGCACGGTCAGGTGACCCTGCTTGATCGCCCAGTAAGGAATGGCGTTGACCACGTCGCGGAGGGTGATGCCGGGGTTCAGCTGGCCTTTGAAGCGTACCAGAACCGACTCGGGCATGTCCAGCGGCATGAAGCCGAGGGCGCCTGCAAAGGCGACCAGACCGGAGCCGGCCGGGAAGGAGATGCCGATCGGGAAACGGGTATGGGAGTCGCCGCCGGTCCCGACGGTGTCCGGGAGGAGGAGACGGTTCAGCCAGGAGTGGATAACGCCGTCGCCAGGCTTGAGGGGCACGCCGCTCCGCTCGGTGATGAACTTGGGCAGAGTCTTGTGCATCTTCACATCAGCCGGTTTCGGATAGGCAGCGGTGTGGCAGAAAGACTGCATGAACATGGGCGAAAGGAACTTGAGGCAGGCGAGCTCTTTCAGCTCGTCGGCAGTCATCGGCCCTGTTGTGTCCTGGGAGCCGACGGTGGTCATCTTCGGCTCGCAAGCCGTGCCGGGGAGAATACCTTCCACGCCGCATGCCTTGCCGACCATTTTTTGCGCCAGTGAATAACCCTGCCCTGCCTTCGGCACCGGGTTTACCGGCAGCGTGAAGACGTCGGTCGCTCCCATGCCGAGGGCCTTGCGTGCCCTGTCGGTCAGCGCACGGCCGATGATCAGCGGGATACGGCCGCCAGCCTGGAACTCGTCAGCCAGGGTATTGGGGTTGATCTTGAAGGTGGAGAGGAGCTCGCCGCCTTCGGACTTGATTTCGCCTTTGGCGGTGTCGATGATGATCACGTCGCCGGTGTTCATCTTGGTCACGTCGGCTTTCAGCGGCAGGGCGCCGGAATCCTGGGCAGTGTTGAAGAAGATCGGGGCGATGACGCCGCCTATGATCACGCCGCCGCGGCGCTTGTTGGGCACGCAGGGGATGTCGTTGCCGTTAGCCCAAAGGACGCTGTTACAAGCCGATTTACGGGAAGAACCGGTCCCGACCACGTCGCCGACAAAGGCAACCTGGAAGCCGTCGGCACGGTACTTGGCAATTGTTGCCAGTCCGTCCGGGAAACGGGTTTTGCCCATAGCCAGTGAATGAAGCGGGATGTCGGGACGGCTCCAGGCGTCGCCTGCCGGGGAGAAGTCATCGGTATTGATTTCGCCTTCAACCTTATATACCTTTACTTTGATTGTCGCGGGAACGCCCGGCTTGGAAGTAAACCATTCGGCGTTTGCCCAGGACTCCAGAACCTTCTTGGCAGCGGAGTTGGTCTTGGACAGGGCCAGCACTTCGTCAAACGCATCATAAACCAGGGTGATGCCTGAAAGGGCCTTGGCTGCATCTTCGGCCAACGAGGCATCCTTCAAGGCTTCCACCAGCGGAGTCACGTTGTAACCGCCGAGCATGGTGCCAAGGATCTGCACAGCTTCCTTTTTGCTGACGAGGGGAGACGTTGCAGCGCCGTTAACGATTTTTGCCAGGAAAGCGGCCTTCACTTCTGCGGCCGGGTCAACACCGGGAGAAACCCTTTCTTTCAGCAGGTTGAGGAGAAATGACTCCTTGCCTGCCGGCGGGTTTTCCAGAAGTTTACAGAGATCAGCGGTCTGCTCCGGGTCGAGCGGCTTGGCGGGAATACCCATAGCCTGCCTTTCGGCCTCTTGTTTCAGATAAGCTTCGATCATTTTTTCATTCCTCCGTTATTTAATTGGCGTCTCTTTCTCAACAAGACAATGATGCAAACTATTAAGAATTTCAATAAACGCCGTATCTGAAATCGCATACTGTATACAATTTTTAGCCTGTTTTGTCAATCGCTGAAATGCTTGAAAAAGAGTAACTATTCGGCATATCCCGGAGCGTAGGCATCCTGCCAGCGTTTCAAGCGAATCGCTTGAATTGGTTAAATGCAAACCGTATTCGGGCATAAACCCGCCCGAAACACGGGCAGGATGCCCACGCTCCTGAGAAAACCAGTCCATTACTTCGCCGTGTTGAATAGTTACGAAAAAGATAAAAAAAACCGGCTGGTCAATTAAGACGAGCCGGTTTTTGCGGGGATTATCCGCTGGGATTTCCGGGTTACTTTTGTTCTTTTATTTTGCTTTTAGAAGGTTTCCCTTTTGCTTTACTATCAGCCGGATTTTCTGTGGGCTTGGCTTCCTTTACCTTTACAGTTACCTTTTCCTTGGCCTTGTTATTCTGGGTAGCCAGATAGTTGGCCGTAAAGATATAATCATCGATATAGTCCCGACGTCCGTCGCCGTTCAGGTCATATTTGGGTGCTTTTTCAGTACCACGCTCCTTGAGGAAACGATTGAAACCATCTTCCGTGATCTTGCCGGATTTATCCAGATCGATATCAACTTTTGGCGCAACGACAAGTGGCAACTCGACCATGGATTCATCGAGGAGCATGGTGAGTGATGCGTCATAGGCGCCTTTTTCGGGCCGGGCCTCGACAACCCAGTTATTATCGACATCCCTCTTCAACGACACTAGCCGAGCCTTCTTCAAGGCAAAGTTCGGGGCCTGCTTTCCGGCAACACTGGGTACAACGACCTTGAGGACCGCCTTGCCGTCCGCCAGCAAAAATGCCGGTTCCTGCCTTACACCGCTCTTCTCATCCCGGTCAAAAAGGGCGATGAGGCTCTTCGGGCTCAACTCGCCCTTATAATCGCGGAAACGATTCAAGACACTCTTCTGCGATTCCAGTTTCTTTTCCGGACTTTTCGCCTGAGCCTCCTGCGGCCTTGCCTCTGGAGCGGCGTTTGATTCCCTGGCCGCCACCGACTGCTCAGACTTCGGTTCTTCACGATATTCAGGCACGGCAGGCTGCGCCTTATTCTCGGTTGCGGCAGGGGTATCGGTCGGCAGGGTCACCGTGCCGCCGACGATTATCGGCTGATTGGTGACAGTTCCTGTTGTTCCTGTTGTTCCTGTTGTTCCTGTTGTTCCTGTTGTTCCTGTTGTTCCTGTTGTTCCTGTTGTTCCTGTTGTTCCTGTTGTTCCTGTTGTTCCTGTGGCGTTAGAGTCGGTAGCCGGACTCGGCTTCCCATCAGCATTGACCAGTCTCTTGTTAAAATTTGTAATTTGTCCGGAAGCTCCTTTCTTGTCAAAGGTCACGACCGCAATCTGGCCAGTGCCCTTGATGGAACCCGAGGTAACAAATGCTATGTTGATGAATCCAGGCGTATTAACGTTTGCAATAAAAAGCGAGTCACTCCTCCCACTCACCAGCGCGCCCGCGGTCACCGTTGGCTTGCCGAAAGATGTGTCATAGTTGAAGGTCATATTTATGGCGGCAATATTTTCCAGATCAGTGCCTTGCACCACGCAAGCCCCGTTTACGACACGCGAAATAGAGACATCGGCAATGGCAAAGGCCGGGAGCGAGTAACAGAGCGTCAGAGCGAGCACAACAATGGACGTGGAAAAAATCGCTCTCAATTTCATAATTTACCTCTCTTTTATTACGTTGGTTGTACAGAGAGCCGGGAAATATTCCCCGGCCATCAGGTTGGTAAAACGATCAATTATACTTAACGTCAACCACGAAGTTGGACGGAGTAAGCGGGGGGTTGACAGGGTCTGCATTCATTCCTGTGCCGGCGATAATTCCTGTGGGGCTGACCTGTACTCCCGGAAATCCGCTGCCGGGAGCAATACTGTAAGAGAGCTGGATTATCGGCGTTGCGAGGGTGTCGAAAACAGTGGTGCTAAACACACCGATGTTCAGGTTGTTGCCACTGAGGACAGCAGTTCCTTGCTGACTAGCCGCTTGGTTTATTTTAGTAAAGTCGTTATTGTATGTGGCGCCTGGGTCATTTACGAGGGTAAACTGTAATACCGCCAAGGATGTAATTGGCGGATTCATGGCAATGGTTACCGTCATACTCGTTGGCTGAGTGACGACCGTTAGGATAGTCGATCCGGTGATGCTTCCTGAGGCGGCTGAAATCGTTGATGTACCAACAGCTACTGAGGTAGCCCTTCCATTGGAGCCTGCTGCATTACTGATGGTGGCGACGGATGTGGCCAATGAACTCCAGGTAACGGATGTAGTCAGATCCTGCGTGGTGCTATCTGAGAAAGTCCCGGTGGCTGTGAATTGCTGAGTCGTACCAAGGGCAATGCTCGGGTTCGTTGGAGTAACCGCAATGGACACGAGGGTTGCCGGTGTGACCGTAAGGATAGTCGATCCTGATACGCTCCCAAACGTGGCTGTAATCGTTGATGTACCGGCAGCTGCTGAAGTAGCCCTTCCATTGGAGCCGGCAGCATTACTGATGGTGGCGACAGATGTGGCCAATGAACTCCAGGTCACCGATGTAGTCAGATCCTGCATGGTATTGTCTGAAAAAGTCCCGGTGGCTGTGAACTGCTGGGTCGTACCAAGGGCAATGCTCGGGTTGGTCGGAGTAACAGAAATGGACACGAGGGTTGCCGTAGTGACCGTAAGGATAGTTGACCCGGAAATGCTCCCTGATGTGGCTGTAATCGTCGTAGTACCGGCAGCCAGTGCGGTAGTTTTTCCGTTGGAGCCGGTAGTATTACTGATGGAGGCGACGGATGTAGTGGATGAACTCCAGGTCACAGATGTAGTCAGATCCTGTGTGGTATTGTCTGAAAAAGTCCCTGTGGCTGTGAATTGCTGGGTCGTAGCAAGGGCAATGCTCGGATTGGTTGGAGTAACCGCAATGGATACAAGTGTCTTTGGTACTGGATTGCTGCTATTGCCTCCACCGCCACATCCGGCAAAGAGCACAGTCATGAAAGCCGCCAGCACCAGATACGCACAAGTTTTCATTTTCATAGTATTCATTCCTTTTGAATCGAGGATATTTACCCATTATCAAGCAGGAAATGCACTATAGTTATCGCATTTCCCAATACACAACAGGTGTTATATTACTTGAGCGGAAAATTAATGTCAAGCATGGCCGGGAAACGGGGACGACCACTAACTTAACGATAAATAAAGGAAAGTTAAGTATGGGAAAGACTACGACCTAGAATGGTTTGTGAACGATACGCAAGAATCACGCAATACGGGTAATGAGGGACTTGGTAAGCATGCGAATGGCATCGAGGGCGTCGGTGTTCCCTTCTTGCTGATAAATCTTTTCGAGAGATTTGATGACTGAAATGTGGAGTTCACTCAATTCGTTGCGCGCGCCGGTTATGAACTGGTTGAAAGGTTCTTCTGTGAGAAATTCGCCGGTGTAGAGGTCTTGGGCTTCTTCCAGGTATTTTCTCGCCTCGCTCATTTCACCTCGCGCTAAAGACTTGATACCGGACGTGGCTTTCTGTACGAACTGGCTGGAATCCAGACTGATTGAAGCGATGTTGATTCTTACCGCTTCTCCCTGCATCAGGACCGGATTGACAATATGTGCGCCGCTGAAAGATTTTCTCAGCCGGCTGATGGTGGTTTTAAAATTATTGGCGCCTGCACTCGGTTCGCATCCCGGCCACAAGGCCTCAATCAGCTTGTCCCGGTGCATCCATTGGTCGTAGGTAACAAGGAGATAACAAAAAAGGAGACGTGCCTTCTGGCTTTCCCATATCACCGTGATCGGTGTTCCATTGTAATAAATGGATAAACCGCCAAAGGCATGAACTGACAGCTCTTCTATTTCTTCAGTTTTTTTCACACCTCTTGCACGACCCATGGCAGGCTCCATTGCAATGCGTTGATTTATGCAACCGTTGAAAATTCAACGGGTTGCTATTGCCCAATAAAACATCATAGTTTCAGTCAATATTTTGAAGCTTGTTTTTATACTACAAAAGTCATTTTAGTCAATGGTTTATTTTTAATAATTGCCGACAAATAAAAAAGAGGGGGTTATAAGCCCCCTCTCTCCACAATTAAACCAAATACTATGTGGTCTATGCAGCAGGCTTATCGATCGTTTTCAGTATTTCCCATCCCTTCAGCAGGTCCAATGCGCGAAGCAATTGGGAATCAGCCTTGACCTGCTCATCCGCTTTATAAGCCGGTGTTTTTACAGGTTTTTTCTCGTCCACTTTTTCCTTGCCTTCCACCTCGAAATGGTTCTCCAGGTCTTTTTCCCTGATGTGCATCCCTTCCTTCTTCTCTGTTGCTGCAAGTTCAACCCGTTCGGCAACGATATCGGGAGTAATTCCCTTGGCCTGGATCGAACGTCCACTGGGTGTAAAGTAGCGAGCCGTGGTCAATCTGAGGCCGGAATTATCTGAAAGAGGAATTATGGTCTGAACAGACCCTTTACCGAAACTCTGGGTCCCCATAACTACAGCCCGCTTATGATCCTGCAGGGCGCCGGCAACAATCTCGGAGGCACTGGCGCTGCCGCTGTTGATGAGGACCACCATCGGATAATGCTGCTCCTTGCCCCCTTTGCGGGAAGTAAACTTCATCTTCGAATCTTTTTCACGACCTTCCGTATAAACAATAAGCTTGCCTTCATCGATAAAGTGCTCGGTAACCCGGACCGCTTGATCCAGGAGTCCGCCCGGATCATTGCGCAAGTCAAGAACAAGGCCGCGCAGGTTGCCGCCATTTTCATCACGTAGAGTCTTCAAGGCTTTATCGAGGTCATCGTCGGTCTTTTCCTGAAACTGGGCAATTCTTACATATCCATATCCGTCGTCGAGTGTTTTGAACTTGACACTCTTCACCTGGATGATATCCCGCTCCAAAGTGTACTCCTTCGGCTTATCCAGCCCTTCGCGGAAAATGGAGATGGTGACCTTGGATCCCTTTGGGCCTCTCATGCGCTTGACTGCATCGGTAATGGTCAGGTCTTTTGTGAATTTGTCGTCGATCTTGAGTATCTGATCGCCGGCCTTGATGCCTGCCTTGAATGCCGGGGTGTCTTCTATTGGCGAGATTACCGTCAATATGCCGTCCTTGATCGTTATCTCGATGCCTAACCCGCCAAACGACCCCTTCGTATCTATCTTCATCTCTTTATACGTTTCAGGCGGCATAAAAGAACTATGCGGATCAAGGGAAGACAACATGCCGTTGATCGCTCCGTAAATCAGTTTTTTCGTATCCACCTCTTCAACATAACTCTTCTTGACAATGGAGAGAACATCGGTAAACAACTCAATCGATTCGTAGTCGTTACCTCCTTGGGCTGCGCATCTTCGCTGGACACCCATGCTGATAAAGATCACCAATGCAGAAACCACTGTAATGAATATGGTTATCTTTCTGCCCTTACCGCTTCTAAACATCATTCCTCCCTCATAAGCTAGTTATTTATCTTTTTAATTTTCCGAATGTTTTCTATCTATCTGAACCAGGGGGACGGATCTACCGGCTTCCCCTGGTATCTTATTTCAAAGTAAAGCATCGGGCCTTTATTGGAATCGGTATCACCGACGCTGGCCACCACATCATTTTTTGCAACGGTTGCGCCGACTTTTTTAAACAAATTTGCAGCGTGAGCATAAAGGCTAAAAAAACCGCCTCCGTGATCAACAATAACCATATTGCCATATCCCTTGAAATAATCGGCAAATATGACCTGTCCCTCATAAATGGCATGTATCTGTGTTCCGACTGAAGCTTCTATGGATATCCCATTATTTACCGTATACGAGTTAAATTCGGGATGCTTGTGCCGGCCGAACTGGCCGACGATGTTTCCTTTAACCGGCAGATTCAGCCGCCCCTTCTGTGCGCCCAGACCTTTATCGGGGACATTTGGAAGCAGGTGTTCCGATCCGACCACCGTTTTATTTTTATTTTTTGAATTATACCCTTTTCTACTCCTTGCTTCAAGCCTTTCCACCATAGCCTGAAGCCTGTTTGCATTCGCCTGCAGCTCCTTTATGGAGGACATGTACGTTTTTTTGTCTTCTCTGACCTTAAGGAGATAGCCGGCCTTTTTATTTTTTTCCTGCTCAATCTCATGCTTTTTAACCTCTATACTGCTTTTGATCTTTTCCTTGCGGGCCACGTCACGTTCGAGAGTTGTCTTGAGGACTCGCAAGTTTTCCATTTTCGCATTATAATCTGCAAAGAGCTTTTTGTCATTTTCAAGCACAGACCTCATATAACGAAGATTTTCCGTCATCTGTGGAAATGATTCAGAGGAAAAGAACATGCGCAGACTGCCTGCCTCTCCAGCCTTATAAAGCGAAGTTAATCGCCTGTTTATCTGTTGTTTCTTTCGTTCAGCCTCTGCCTTGGCAAGATCGATATCCCTTTGCGTACGGTTCAGACTGATTTCCACACCTTTCATATCACGACCAAGGGAATTGAGACTCGCTTCCTTTTCCCGCAAGTTTTTCTGAATTTGGTCCAACTCGCCGGATACTTTACTTTCAACCTTCTTCGTCTTTTTGAGCAGAAGTTTCTTTTCTGTTATCTCCCTCTTAATGCCCAGCAAATCATCTTTGACATCGGCAAAGCAGGGTACGGATAGAAACAGCAGAAAACAGACATATAGAGCTGCATTGGATCTGGGTCTGGGCATAATCAGATGGTGATAAAACGTTTTAAAGATGTAAGACTGCCCAGGAAACCCACGCCTATTCCTCCTAAGAACAGGGCCACCAGATAAGAAACCGGCAGAAAAGAGAGGCCGGTCGCAGCAAGATTAAAAGACAGGAAATTTCCGGCGTTATGGAGAAACCCGAAATAACAGGCCGTAAGTATGAGCAGCGCCAGAAGTGCTCCGACAGCCCCCTGAAATATTCCTTCTATTAAAAAAGGAGCCTTTATGAAAAATCGGGTCGCGCCAACGAGTCCCAAAACCTCAAGCTCATCCTTGCGTGCATAGATGGTCAGCTTTATGGTATTGGATACGATAAACAGCCCCGCCAGAATCAGAAAACCGCCAAGCAGTGCACCCACAAGACGCATGAAGTTCATGAAGGTATTGAACCGCTTGACCCATTCCTCGCCATACTGGACCTCGGATATGCCGGGTACTATTTTCAAACGTGCGACATAGGCATCTACCATTTCACTACTGCGGTTTTCTTTCTTGAGGCTGATCTCCATTGATGAAGGCAAAACTTCGGGCGCTACCCCCTCTAGAAGCGTTTCCTGACCCTTCAAACGGGCACGAAAACGTTTCATAGCCTCGTCTTTCGAGACATACACGACCTTATCGGTGCCGCTCAGCGACTGGACTTTTCCCTTCAGCGCCACAACTTCCTGCTGCGCCAGCTCACGATCGAAAAATGCAGTAACTTGAACTTTTTCACTCCACGATTCAGCCATACCTTCCAGGTTCACATAAACCAGTAAGAAAAGCGCAATAATGAGTAGGGCAAGGGAAATAGTGCCGATTGTCAGCAAACTCACGAAAATATTCTGGCGCAAATTAAGAAAAGCCCTGGAAACAAAATATGCCGTCCGGCCGGTAAATCCTTCGCTCGCAAGCTTTTGCCTTTTGACGGGCTTATTTCGAGACATCGGAATCCTCCACAATACATCCCTTTTCAAGCACCACGACTCTCCGATGCGAGTTTTCTATCAGTCGACGATCATGGGTTGCAACAACCACGGTAGTACCCCTGATGTTTGCCTCTTTAAAAATGGAAAGGATCTGTTCCTTATTCTCATCATCAAGATTGCCGGTCGGCTCATCTGCCAGAAGTATTTTGGGATCATTGACCAGCGCTCGCGCCAGCGCCACCCGTTGCTGTTCCCCGCCGGAAAGTCTCAATGGCGTGGAATTGATCTTATGCTCCAGACCCATCTGCTTCAAGATGTGGTAAACCTTTTTGCCGATATCCTTTTTCCCCCAACCAAGTACCTCCAGGGTTATGGCCACGTTTTCCATGACAGTCCGATGAGGAAGTAGCTTGAAGTCCTGAAAAACCACCCCCACATTCCGACGCAGGTAGGGAATTTGCGAACGGGTAAGTCTGGTGACATTTTGTCCTTCAATCAAGACCTGGCCGCGGGTCGGCAATAGTGCCGCATAGAGGAGCTTCAGGAGGGTGGATTTCCCGGCGCCGGATTGGCCGGTTAAAAAAATAAAATCCCCTTTGGGGACCTTTAGATTAATGCCGTTCAGCGCCGAAATATCGCTCTGATAGGCCATGGAAACGTTATGAAGTTGTATCATCAATCAAGCCTCTTTCTCATTTTCGGGCATCTACAGTGCTTTTCCTATGCCCCAGCAAATCATAACTCATTTTGTGTTCAATATCACCATTCATTATATGGGGTTCCGGTAGTACCTATCACGTCCGAACCGCTATGCACATCGTAGACCGATCCCTTGACTTCCTGTCCTTCACCGGCCGGGGGAGGAGTGACAACGACCCACGTGTCTTTCAAATTGGTAAAGGGGTCTTTGGGGATGTCACGCAGGTACTTCTTGTCCACCATATCTTGAAGAGAATCAGGATATTTCCCCTGATCGGCATAAAACTGATCGATGGTTGTGCGCAAATTGTAAAGATCTTCCCTGAGCACCGCTTCCTTTGCCTTGATAATGCCCCATCTGTAATTGGGAACTGATATCGCGGCAAGAATACCGATAATGGTCATGACGATCAACAACTCGATCAGGGTAAAACCCTTATTCCTTTTTTTCAGCAGCTGCTTTAGCTTTTTCAGCATCGATTCTCTCGTTTATTGCACGCAGCAATGGGTAGCGTCCGCGAATTAATCACCAATCCGTATATTTCGAACCGTCAATGGCCGTTTCTTCACTCAGGGAATACACATCATAGACATCCTCTCCCCCCCAATTCGTACTGTCCGGCTTGTCGACGTAGGAACGAAGCCCCCACGGCTTATCGTCACCGGGCTTGAGAGGGTTGAAAGGGTCTGCCGGGATTCTGCGGAGAAACTTTATTTTATAATTGGTAAGCCCGCCAAAATCATAGCCTTCCACCAGTTGCTCCAAGGTTTCAGGATAACCCGACTTGTTTAAGGACGGAATCAGTTTTCTATCCTCAACGGCCCTCTCATAATATTTCTTATACTCATCAATGGCAGTACGGATCGTTCTCAGATTTCTCCGTAATTCAAGCTCCTTGCTTCTTTTTGCCGTCATCTGCGCAGACGGTAAGACCAGCGCAGCCAGAAACGAAAGTATGACCAGAGTAACAATCAGCTCTACAAGACTGACACCACGATTGTTTTTAGACAAATTTTTCATCTGCAAGCCATCATTCGGATGCCTACTTAATATCCACTACTGCATTATACGGAATTGCCTCCAGCGGTTTTCCGCCGGGCGCGGTGAAATTTACATCGAGAAAACCGATACTGGCCGGCCCTTGATTCTTGGCCTTGAATGTTGCGGTAAGCAGGGTACCGCTCCCGCTTATCCCGCCGACGTCCCCCACTCTGTTGAGGGTAACGGCAATTTGACCGGTATTTTTATCGATAGTGGGCCGGAAAAGGGTTGCCTTCCCATCCTGCTTCATAAATCCCCCCTCGGTCAAGCCGACAAAATCCAGGAACAAGGGATCATAAACCAGCGTCAAGGGTGCGTTTAACAGATTATTTGCATCGGCTACTTTTATCCCGACGCTAAACTGCTCATTCACCTTGACTGAAGCAGGGGCAACGACATTCAAGGTTATTCGTGGGGTAGGAGCTTTCTCCGGCTCAACCTTTGCCCCCGTGGCCAGCGGAACTGCCGGAGCCTTTTGAACTTCGGCAGCAGGCTGCTTTTGAGGCTCCCCTGCCGGGAGCGGCGGCGCGGGTAATATTTCAGGTTCCTGTATAAAGGAAGAATATGGTTTTGATGTGGATGGTTCATCTTCCTTACCGGACCAGAAAGCAGCAACATCACCTTCGGGAACGGTTATCGAACGTACTATCCGAGGAGTTATCGCCAACACCAGTTCAGACTTATTATTTGTGTCATCATTTTGGGACAACAACGGTCCTATGAGGGGAATATCCCCCAAGAGCACGATTTTCTGCTTGTTCTTACTTTTTAGATCCTGCATAAGGCCACCGATAATGCTGGTCTCACCATCCTTGAGACTTAAAACAGTATCGAGGTTGCGGGTGCCGATGGTCACAACCGTTGTCAACGAATCCGTCGACCCCACCTTCTCCTTGCTGAGGATTGAACTAACTTCAAGGCTTAGCTTGATTGAAACCTCATTGTTAAGCTGAATGGTCGGTTCGGCGTTCAACTTCACCCCTACATCCACATACTGGACATTGACACTGACTCCGCCACCGGTCGGAGATGATGTGGTTGTGATGGGGACCCTTTGACCGACATTAAACTTGGCCTTTTCTCTGTTTTTGACCCTGATTTTCGGATTTGCCAGGGTTTCGCTGTTTGACAGGGTCTTGCCAAAATTGAACGTGGCATTCGGTACCGTAAGAAAACCGTTAAAGCCACGCCATCTAAAGTAATTCAGGAGATTCGAAGTTGGAGTGTTAGTTGTATTTGTTGGACTTGTAGAAACAGGTGGCACAAGTACATCCGAGAGAAACGTTGAGGAGCCTTCCGCTGCTGCAGCTGTGGAAACAGCGTATCTGCTCAATGCAAGACCAAAGCTCTCTGCGTTGTTCTTGGAGATCTCTATCACTTCAACCTCCAATACCACTTCTGCATCGGGAAGATCATTAGCTTCCAGTATCTTCTGGGCAACCTCGATGACATCCGGCGTATCGCGTATTACAAGAGCATTCATCTCTTCATTCACGTAGATCTTTCTTACCTGCAGCATGGTGCGGATAAGGTTTACCGCCTTTTTTGCCTCAAGTTTATTGAGATAAAAAGTCTGTACGAACAACTCCTCGTACTGTTTGGTTTTTTCGGGGTTTTTAGTATAAATAATGATGGTGTTCTCGTTCAGCACCTTTTTTCCGAGCTTGTTGATGCCGCATATGATCTCCAGCGCCTGCTGGAACGTGGCATTCTCCAGATAAATAGACACATTCTGGTCTTTTACGCCCTCGTCGAAAACAAAGTTGATGCCGGAAAGTTGAGAAATGATATTAAAAACTTCCTTAATTTTTGCATCCTTGAACTTAAGTGTGATCGGTTTGTTCGATTTGAGATTTAGTTCATAACCGTCGAGTTTCGGCCGTTTACTCTTTATAAGCCTCTCGACTGCATCTTTGGCAGCACTGTTGTTTTGGTCGAATTCAAGCGCCTTCTGATAGGCACGGACAGCTTCCTTGAGCTTACGGTTTTTTTCAAACTCCTCGCCTTCCTTAAAATAGACTTCAGCGTTTCTGAGCTTTATAACCTGATCGCTTTCCTGCTTTGCACGCGCCAATGAAGAATCTAGTGCAAATGCCGTCTGATATTCCCGCAAAGCATCGTCATATTTTTTAGCAGCAGCAAAATCGTCCCCTTTTTGAAGATGTTTTTGAGCTGCGGCAGCACTTGATTGCAGGTACTTAGCCCGATATTCACCTACACCAGGATTTGCCGCTACAACTTCTGCATATTTCATCACTGCTTCATCCAGACGCCCATCACGTTCGAGCTTTTCTGCTTTGCTGAATGCAGAGCGACCGCCTGCACAACCCGATAAAATTGCCAGGCAAAAAAGCACTGTTGACATCTGTTTTATATAACGCATGGTTGTCACTCCTTAGTCGGCAGTCGTCTTTTAATGTCGCGGGGCAACTAACGCCCTGTTCTCTACCAGCGGGATAATAATCTCACCCCCATCTATCAACGGATGAATGGTTAATGCCTCTTCGGTAAGATTGGATACCTCATACTTACCCGCGATGGTATCTCCCTTTTTCACGAGATAAATTTCTTTATCACTGGAGAGAAAAATTGTTTTCTTATTATCCTTCTTCAAAAAACCGAGGAACGTGAACCTAGCCATATCACGCTGGATTGGCGTTGCCTCAACAATTTGTTGCGGCAGTGGCGGTGGAAGTGACGGCGATGGCGGAGGGGGTGGCACCGGCAAAGTCGGTCTGACAGAAGGGGATGATGTCGCTAAAGGAAGTTTCATCTCTTCATGAAAGATTGGTTTGAATATATTACGTCGGAAACCGGAAAAATGTGGGAACTCCTTGTCAAGAAGTTCAAGATGAAGTTTTTTATCGTCGGCTCGGACTGCACCGGTGGCATTGGAAGTTGGCCTGCTGCTGACAGCAGCAGCTCCAGGAGTATATTTGAGGCTCTTTGCCCGCTTCGGTCTTGGTTGGCGAGCAAAACTATAGATTATTGCCAATACCAGGAGCACCAGCAGGATAGCGAGGATCATCTTTTGGCGGTTCATGCCCCCTCCACCCGTAAATACGTAGTAAGCTGAAGCTTGAGCTCTATAGCCTCCTGTGTCGTACTGCTGTTATTCAGGGATAGGTTATCGATCGTAACAATCTGTCGTGAGCGGGCAATATCTGAGATAAAACTTTTTACCGCCGCGTAATTTCCAGAAACTGAAAATGCGATGGAGTAAGCAAGAAGTCCCTCATCTTTAATAAGATTAGGCTTGTAGGTTACGCTTTTAACTGAAAGATTATTATTGGCAGCCGTCTCGAACAAATCCCCCAGAAAACGGGCAAAATCCTTTTTAGGTGGAATTCTGGACGACCAGGTCTTCAGATCTCGTGTTCCCTGCTCATATACCGTAGCTGGATCCACAACGGCCATAGAATTAATTTTTTGCCGTTTTTCAAACCAGTTATTCTGCAATGATTCGAGGCGTGGTTCCTGGTAGATAGTAAGATATAGATAAGAACAGACATTTATCAAAAGCAATACGACCACGAATATAGCGGGTTTTCGCCACGCCCTGATCGTCTCCAGAATAAATTTATATTTCATCATTTATAATCAACCTTACAGGAGATGGTAAAGGATATTCCCTTTTGGCTCTGTCCAACCTTGATTTCCGCCTGGTTCTCAAGGAATACGGCGGTGAAAAAGTTCGATGACTCCAGATTTTCAACGAATTGTCGCACATTATTGAAATTCGTTGCAGCACCGGAGAGTTTCAGAATCTGTTTTTTGGGGTCGGGTTCAATTGCAGAAATGGCCACCCCTTCGGGCACGACTGCTTCAAGATTGTCAAGCAACACAAGCCAGTTGACGGATTTTTTTTCAATAATCGAATTGGCAAAACCTATTTTTGACAAGAGCGTGCTGTATTCTTTTTCAGGTACACCCTTACTCGCTGCCTTGAATTTTGTATCCAATGCCGTTGTATCTGTTGTCAAACGCTTCATTTCACCACTGTTGTAAGCGATATCCTTGACATTAAAAAACATCCAGAGCAATAAAAGCGCAATCGATACCGCAATAGCCAGATTTAGTTGCCGGGTGTTGATATAACTTCTGGTTGCCAGATTTATTTTCAGTTGCATCAGAGATTCCTTACGGCTGCGCCCAACGCTGCTGTCAGAGAATGAAGCGTTACTCTGTCAACAGTCAAGCCGCTTTTGGCAGAAACAACCCGATTGACATCCAGGAGTATCGGTTCCAGACCGGTTGCCTCACCGACAATAGCACGAAATGCTTCGGCATCATCACCGGTGGCGACACAAAAAACTTCATTGATAGTATGACTTGGATGCATATCCTGATAAACAAGCAGCGAGCTGTTGATTTCTCGGTATGCGCGGTTTATCTCAAGGGTACCGCCGGGGATTTCTTTGGATCGATAGAATGATAGTACGCCGGCATAAAAAACAAGTATGGTAACCATGCCACCGTAAAAAGTCATGAAAGCGGTATTTTCAGATATTGAAAGCCGACCCGAGAAAAGTCGGTATAGATTAAAAGTTGTGAAATCTATGCAATTGGGTTCGAGTCCGGCTTCCACGAATAAGTCCTCGTATTGATTAACCACCTGCCTTGCAATAATTGACACGAGAAGAGATATCTCACCGGAATCTTTTTCTTCCAACAACTGATAATCCAGGTGCGCATCACTGATATTAAACGGAAAGCTCTTTTTCAGCTTCCAGCGAATAATGTCTGCACCCTCATCCCTGCTCTTGAAGCGAGTTTCCAGATCCAAAAGGATCACCCGGCCCGTTGTGTCAGGCAAAGAAACGGAAACGTGTTTGGTCTTTGTCAACAACCGTAGATAAGTCTCTCGAATAATATTGACAAATACCGATGGGTTAAGAACATTTTGCTCTCTAAGGGCAAATTTAATCGTATCGGCAGGCAAAGACGAGGCAGTATATGCGTCCAGACGTAAAGCATTTTGTCGCCCTTCAACAAGAGCCATCTTAATGCCTTCGCTGCATATTTCAACACCTAAGGCTTTTTTAGGAAATAGCATTAAACACCTTTTGGTAATTCAGCTTGGAAGATGCGCAGAGCTCAACTTTATAAGATATGTTTAAAGGGAAATTATACCCTAAAGGATGTGCGCTTCGAAGCAAAGAAACTGGGTTCCGAATATGCATGTTTATTCAACAAAGGTGACACGATTAATCTCGCGCAATGTCGTTTCACCGGCCAATACCTTTTCTACGGCTGATTCACGTAAAAACACCGTACCTGCTTCCTTGGCCGCCTTTTTCAATTGTATTGCAGATGCTTTAGCTATGATCAACTCACGAATTTCATCATTCAGATCCAATAATTCAACGATAGCAGATCTACCGCGATATCCCGTGCCATTACAGTCGTCGCACCCCTTGGCATCATAAAATGTTACACCGCGGCATCGCTCGGGACTGATTCCTGATTCCAGCAGCGTCTCATCGGAAATCGTCACTGGAACCTTGCATTTTGGACAGATCTTTCGTACGAGTCGCTGGGCCATAACACAATTCAAACAGGCGACAAAATTGTACGGGTCGATTCCCATATGTGTAAAACGACCGATAACGTCAAAAACATTATTCGCATGAACAGTTGTAAATACAAGATGCCCGGTTAGGGCGGATTGCACGGCTATCTGTGCAGTTTCCGGGTCCCTTATTTCTCCGACCATGATCTTATCAGGGTCGTGTCGCAGTATGGAACGAAGTCCGCGAGCAAAGGTCAACCCCTTCTTTTCGTTAACCGGGATCTGAACAATACCGCGCAGAACGTATTCAACAGGGTCTTCGATAGTGATTATCTTTTCTTCACCGCTATGAATTTCAGTTAGCGCCCCATAAAGCGTGGTGGTTTTCCCTGAGCCGGTGGGGCCCGTGACAAGCACCATGCCGTAAGGCTCTTTGATCATTTTACGAAAGCGCTTGATTTCCCGAGGGTCCATACCAAGGGTTTCAAGCGTTAATCCTTTAAGGTCAGTGGCAATACTTTCCTTGTCGAGAATACGTATAACGGCATCCTCTCCGAACGCGCTGGGCATAATAGAAACACGAAAATCGATGGATTTTCCATTGATTCTGACTTTGAACCTTCCATCCTGGGGAATGCGCCGTTCGGAAATATCCAGTTCACTCATGACTTTAAGCCGGGAGATAATCGGACCTTGAAAATGAAGATCTATCGGATCGGTAGCTTTGTATAATACTCCGTCGATCCGGTATTTGATAATAACTCCATCCTGTGTGGTTTCAATATGAATATCGCTCGTTCGCCGGTTGAGAGCATCAAGAATAGTGGAGTTCACAAGCTTTATTATCGGGCTGGTATCGGCGGAAATCTTTTCTACAGACAAGACCTCCTCGCCCTTCTCGGTCTCAGTAACCAACTGGAGCATGAAATCCTCAGAAACTTCTTTGAGGACTCGACTAGTACCTTCTCCTTTTTTTAGCAGAATGGCTATTTCGGATTCAGACGCAATTTTAAAAATAATCGGCCTGTCAAGCAGTAGTTCCATTTCATCCAGCTTGAGAACATCGGTCGGATCGGAAATGGCGACTACCAGGGCTTCTCCACGGACTTCCAAAGGGATGAAGTGATAACGGTGCATGGCATCAGGAGGAAGGGTGTTAAGGATAGCCTCCTCCATTTTAAATCCGCGCAGATCGACGTATTCAAGCCCAAATTGCTCTGCAAGTGCCATTGACAAGGCTTCTTCAGTGATTAATCCGTCATTGACACATATCACACCAAACCGCTCATCTGTTGTTTTCAGCTTATCGATAACGAATGCGAGCTGTTCCGGTGTAATGACATTTTTGCCAAGCAGAATGTCACCAAGTTTTTTTCTTTTAAATGATTGATTCATTCTTTCCATTTATCCGACAGTTCCTGCGATTTTGAATATAGGAAGATACATAGTTACAATAATAACGCCGATTACAACACCCATAATTATCATAATTGCCGGCTCTATTGAAGTGGTTAATACGTTCAGATGACGTTCGATTTCCTCTTCGAAATAATCCGAGATATCACCCAGCATTTCTTCCAAAGAACCTGTGGTTTCTCCAACACCTAGCATACGAAGCGCAAGCGGCGGCATAATTTTAGCACCGTCCAATGCCGTTGACAATTGAACGCCTTCTTCCACCCTTACGACCGCTTCCAGAAGCTTACGTTCCAAAACCATATTATTGAGAGTTCCGACGGACATCTTCAACGATTCTATAATCGGTATGCCACTCCCCAATACCGTTGCCAACGTTCGCATAAAACTTGACACGGCGTACTTAATGAGAAGCTGACCAATAAAAGGTACCTTTATCAGCAAAGCGTCAACCCTATATCTCCCGCGTTCAGTCTCTGACCAACGACGAAAAACAAAAATTGCCAAAATAAAAAGACCTACGCCGGCCCAAAAGAATTTTTTAAGGATACCCGTAAAGGCAATCAGCATCTGAGTTGGCACAGGCAAGCTTGAACCGGAATCGGCGTATACCTGGCTGAATGTGGGAACCACGTAGACCAACAACAGCGTAATGGCGACAAAAGCAACAGTAATAACTATGGCAGGGTAAACCAAGGCAGACAACACTTTTTTTCGGAAGCCCTCGGCTTTCTTGAGAAAAGCAATATATCTTCTTATGGTTTGCGGTAAATCGCCGGTTCTTTCGCCGGCTTGAATAGATGCGATATAGAGATGCGGAAAAACCTTGGGATGTTTTTCAAAAGCAACAGATAACGCTGCTCCACCCTTAACATCTTCGCGTATCTCACTTAATATCTCTCCGAGCTTTCCTTTTTCAACCCTCTCTAAAATTGTATCTAAAGCCTGTATTATGGGTAGTCCAGCTTTAATAAGCACCAACAGTTCCTGATTGAACGTAAGAAGATCCTTATTGTCTACCTTACGACGAGTAATGCCGCTTTCCAAAAGGAACTGCAGGGGTTTTTTCTTTATTTCGAATACAAAATAACCTTGTTCTTCAAGACTTTGCTTGAGAATTTCCGTATTGACGGCCTCAATTTCCTTTTCAAGAATTCTGCCGTCTGATGAGCCTATTTTGCACTTATAGATTGCCATAGATATATAAATTTAACATAAAATAATTGAATTTAAAACAAGTAAAAACCATAGGTTGAGAAACCTATGGTTTTAGTTTGCAATCCCAGTTATTAATGACATTTCAACAACAGTTTACAAAAACGTCATATAATACGAGTAAATTTAGTATTTCTTTGGATCGTGATCTACACCATGACAGGTTAGATAACACTCCCCACGAAACGTGGACACTCCTTTTTCCACAAATTTCAGCATCCCCCTGGAGTTCGGAAAGACAACCTCCTTATTAAACCTGATCAGATATTTATTTTCCGTGCTGCCATGAGAACTGTGGCATGTATAGCAGGATGTACCACTCGCGGAAACATTAATACCAGTTCGACCATTAATATGGAGTGAATGATATTTAAAGCTTTCGTCACTCAGGATGCTGGTTCGATTATGACAACGATAGCACAAGGCATAATTAAATGCATTTTCCGGTTGATTATCTTTAATCGAGAAATTATCCACAAGTATATATTCATAATTAGACCCATGAGGGCCTTGGGGAGCAGATGAATTATCACTTCCGTGACAGTCGCTGCAGGATATTGTTGAAACATCGCCAGGACTAAATTTCTTTTCTTTATAAGGCTTTATCAGACTGACAACGGCAGCATTTTTCCCATCGGCCTCGACAGGATGAAAAGAAGGGTTATTTTTTGAAAATTCAACCCGTTTGTTGGTGGAACGACCAGGCAGATTTGCGCTATCACCATGACATTTATAACAAAGCTCATATTCGCTGGAAATTGCAACCGGCAAGTTTCCCATCCTTTTATCTTTGATTCCGGCAAATTTGTTAGCGGCGGAGACGTTGTGGGGATTGTGACAATCAACACACACGGCATGACGCAAAGCTCTTACGTCAATTTCCGGCAATACCTCATTCACCTTGTGCTTTCCTGCCCCATCAAAAGTTGGATGATGATATAATTTCCTGAATTCAGTCTCAATGTTTTTAAGATTAATGCCTTGGGGGGCAAACCCTTTAGGCATAAATTTATACTCCTGCTTCAATTTTGACGGATCGCCATGACAAATAAGACAGACATTCGGTCCGCCACCCGTTTTAAAATTAACCCCATAATGGCATGTTGCACAACCTTTGGGAACGTTATGAACATCAAGGTGAGATGGTTGATTGGATTCCACAGCCAATATGGGCGTTGTAATAAACATCATCAAAAAAGCTATAAGAATGCTATGCAGTGACATGGAATATTATCCTTTAGAATTTGGGAAAGACGACATTATGGCATGTCTTGCAAACTGCATCATGCGATGAGTTGTTAATATCCCCAGTGTCCTCCCAAACCCAAAAGGGGAGAGCCGTATCACGTGTCTGATGGGGATCATGACATGTGGTGCATTGCATTCGCCCCTCTTTGTCAAGTTTTACTCTACTACCAGGTGGCGGAAGTTTGTAATCACCTATGACAGCCAAAGCCGATTGCACAGTGCCGGCATAGTTAAACGAAACAGGGTGATGAGAATTGGTCATCTTAACACGGTCAAAAACATTTACTCCCCCCATGGCGGTATTGGTACTGCCATTGATGGCAATATCGCTCCCACCACCATTAACTACGGCGCCAAGGGCCATGACCCCGTCATGGCAGCTTAAACAGAGACGGGAAGAACCGTTTGGTTCATTATAACCGCTCGCGGCTTTCAGTTCTTCGTTAATGTGAAGACCACTAGAAGAGTAATGGCCAAAGGACTGTGTTGTATCTCTCCTGTTCCAAAGAGAGCGTGTTGATACAGCATTATGCGGTGTATGACAAAAAATACAAATCTGTCGCCCGCGCGGATCGTTAGGGTCGCTTGCTTTATAGGTTACGCCTGAATTGCCATAGGATAAATTATGCTTATTCCCGATTTCCGTAATCTTCGGACCATACAAGGCAAAACTTGCAGATGGCAACAAGGAAAAGACGGACAAGGTTATAATAATTAGTAGTGTAAATGTTTTCTTCACAGTTTCCCACCTTCTTTCAGGTATTGGAATACCTGAATTCTCCGATTATAGGTGTCGGTAACAAATATACGATCATGCTTGTCAATATATATGCCGCTCGGCAGATAAAATTCGCCAGCACCTCCACCGTTCTTGCCTATGAGTTGCAAAAGATTTCCTTTTTGATTGAATATCTGAAAATTGTCAAGGGTTGCATCAACCACATATATTTGTTGATCGCTGTCTACCGCAATGCCTTTAGGTCTCGCGAAAGAACCGGGTGAATCGCCAATTTGACCGATAGTCCTTTGCAGATCCCCTTCACGGTTGTACACCTTAATGGTAAAATTCATCGAATCGGTGACATAAACATTATCTGCACGGTCGATAGCAACATTAGACGGATAATTAAGCTCTTCGCCCTTCTTCATTTTGGGAAAGTCACGTATAAATCGATCATCCTCACCAAAAACATACAATTTATGTGCCAGCACATCCACAATAAATTTTTCATTTCGGCTATTCACCGCTATACCGGCAGGCCTTTTAAATCCTGCTTCATATTTTAATTCCCTAAGAAACTGTCCCTTCTTATTATATTTGTAGACTTTAGCATTCACAGAATCAGCAACATAAAGATTTTTTTCACCATCAACAGCCACTCCAACGGGGCTGGACATTTCTTCATCTCCTGCTTGAACAATATAACCAACCTCTCTGTTGATTAAATCGTACCTATGAACAAGACCGACACCTGTATCTGCTATATATAGAACAGATTCTCCATCTCCGGTGATGCCATAGGGCGCATCAAAATCAACCTTAAGTCTACTTTCACCTGTTACCATCTCGAATAAATGCTGCACCTTTCCAGGAGCGGTAATAATATTATCTGGACCATTTATCGTGCGGAGGAATCTTATCCGGGGAGAGTTTGGAGGGAGTGGCCATGCAAGATCAATATTAGTATCTCGCAGTACGAGTGGTTCAACAGTGGTACAGCCGAAAATGGTAAAAAGCACTAATACAAGAAACAGTCTGGAGTACAAAATGGTCCTCCCACTCAAGCGTTGAACATTCCTGCCAACCAGATTATATAGAAGATAACGACGGAACCGCCCCATCCCGCTGCAGACTTACCATGAAAAACACCTTTAACTGGAAAAGACTTAAAAATGAACCCTATTGTTGACAGTATCCATCCATAGAAACCGGCAAGACATACAAGTGCCCACGCTTCGGATATCATTTTATCCCCTATGAAAAAACTTATGAAAAAGTGAACCAAGCTTCAACTTCCAAACCATAAATACCGCTTCTCGTACAATTTTCTTCGACATTTTTGATGAACCGGCATGCCTGTCTATAAATATGATGGGAATCTCACCAACACGAAAGCCGTTCTCAACGCAGCGGTAATTCATCTCGATCTGAAATGAATATCCATCAGAACGGATCTTACTCATGTCTATGGATTCTAAAACCTTTCGACTAAAACACTTAAACCCGCTTGTGCAGTCAGAGATTTTAAGACCGGTAATGATCCGCGTATATACGCTGGCAAAATAACTGAGCATAAGGCGACGTAATGGCCAATTAACAACACTTACACCATTTAAATAGCGGGAACCTATTAATAAGTCATACTCTGACATTTTTTCAAAAAAGCGGGGAAGAATTTCAGGATCGTGGGAAAAATCCGCATCCATCTCAACGATATAATCAGCCCCCTGCTCAAGGGCAACCCGAAACCCGTCTCGATAGGCAGAACCCAGACCAAGCTTTCCCTGACGATGGAGAACATGAATTCGATCATTGACAGCGGCCATCCCGTCTGCCAATTCACCAGTACCATCGGGGGAATTATCGTCAACAATCAAAATATGTATAGAGCTATCTTTAGCCAGTACTTCTGTGGTAAGCCTTTCAATATTATCTCGCTCGTTGTAGGTCGGGATTACAACTACTGCCTTCAAAATAGCCCCCTTAATCAACAACGTCTCTCTGACTTACAATAAAAACAAAGAACAATGCCATAATGAGCAGACGCACTTCTCGTTATCATCTAATTTCCCCCAAAACATCAAATCTGGTAATTAAAAAAAGATTCAACGAGAACAATAAAAAATTATTGTGTAGAAAATACAATTTAATTTATGTTTCAGAATAAACGATTTTAGACTTCTAAGTCAAGTGAAAGGACTGATGAGAATCCGACAGAAAGGGCATGCAGGCATGCAAAGTGCTGGGGTTGAAATAGAAAAAGCCATGTATAATACATGGCTTTCTATTTTTAGTGGCGGGGTCGACGGGGCTCGAACCCGCGGCCTCCGGCGTGACAGGCCGGCGTTATAACCAACTTAACTACGACCCCGTATTAAACGTACAATTTGCATTAAACAATAAAAAGATAAATCGGGAGACAATTTTCTCCCGATTTATTAATGGTGGGCGAAACAGGGATCGAACCTGTGACATCCAGCTTGTAAGGCTGGCGCTCTCCCAGCTGAGCTATTCGCCCGAAATGATGGCGGGGTCGACGGGGCTCGAACCCGCGGCCTCCGGCGTGACAGGCCGGCGTTATAACCATCTTAACTACGACCCCTTGCAAGCTATTCAGTATACGTTACAATTAAACTGAATTTATTTAGGCGTTTACCAAGGTTTTCAAGGTATTACCTGCTTTAAATTTAGGATTTACAGAAGCAGGAATATCGATTTTTTTACCAGTTTGTGGATTCTGACCTTTTCTAGCAGCCCTCTTGGCAGTACTGAATGTCCCGAATCCTACAAGTGTAAGTTTATCACCTTTTGTCAAACAATCAGTAATTGCTTCAAGAAAAGCTTTAACAGATTTTTCTGCATCAACTTTTGTTATACCGGCAATTTCTGCAACAGCGTTTACCAGATCAGTTTTAGTCATGATTTACCTCCAAACTTCCTTCTCAATAATTCATCACAAAGCAGACACACCTTATACCAGAATATCATAATTTGTGTCAAGCTGTTTTTTCCATAAATATCTTTTTAATGTGCTATTACAGCTTCTGCACCATCCGGTATGTCTGTACATTCCCCGACAAAACCTCTATTCGCTGTAAGTCGGGCTTTATCCAGAAGTGCATAGGCAATTACTTCATCCATATGGCTCACCGGCCTAATATCAATTCCCGATGTTAGATCCTTAGGTATTTCGACAAGATCTTTTTCGTTATCCTTCGGAATTAAAATGATTTTGATCTGAGCTCGTCTGGCTGCCAGGATTTTCTCCTTTAAACCACCTATGGGTAGCACCCGACCAAGCAAAGTTATTTCGCCTGTCATGGCAATGTTTCGGCGAACCGCTTTACAGGTAAGAGCAGAAGTAATTGCAGTCGCCATGGTAATTCCAGCTGAAGGACCGTCTTTGGGGATCGCTCCTTCAGGCACGTGGATATGGATATCCATATTCTGATAAAAATCACGATCCAAGCCTAAGATTTGGGCTCGCGATCGAACATAAGTCATAGCTGCCTGGGCAGATTCCTGCATAACCTCACCAAGTTTTCCGGTTATGGTCAGCTTACCTTTTCCGGGAAGTACCGCTACCTCTATGTTCAGCAACTCCCCCCCGACTTCGGTCCAGGCAAGACCGGTAACAACACCCACGATATCTTTTTCTTCAGCGACTCCATATGTAAAGCGAGGAACACCAAGATACTCACCAACATGCTTCAGTTGGACGGCGAGTTTTTTCCTGACTCCCTTTACAATCATATGAGCAATCTTACGACAGATGTGTGCAATCTCCCTTTCCAGATTACGCACCCCTGCTTCGCGGGTATAACGGCGGATAACCTCCAGAATTGCCCTGTCTGCAATCGAGACGTTTTTTCCCTCAAGCCCATTGACAGCCAGTTGCTTTGGCACGAGATACTCTTTCGCAATTGCAAGCTTCTCCATTTCCATATAACCATCAAGCTTAATCACTTCCAGCCGATCAAGAAGCGGTTTGGGGATATTGTGAAGCGAATTGGCAGTAGTTATGAACATAACCTTGGAAAGATCATAGTCTACATCGAGGAAATGATCATTGAACTCATGATTCTGTTCGGGATCAAGAACCTCAAGTAGGGCTGAAGCCGGATCGCCTCGGAAGTCAGCACTCATCTTATCAATTTCGTCCAGAAGAAAAACCGGGTTGCTGCTTCCCGCCTTTTTCATGTTCTGAATAATTTTTCCTGGCAAGGCGCCAACATAAGTACGGCGATGTCCCCTTACCTCCGCTTCATCCCGAACCCCACCAAGAGACATCTTGACGAAATTGCGTCCGGTAGCCTTGGCAATGGAGCGAACCAGCGAGGTTTTACCAACCCCGGGAGGTCCCACCAGGCAGAGTATCGGGCCGTTGATTTTATTCACGAGTGAAGTTACGGAAAGATATTCGAGGATTCTCTCTTTAACCTTGTCAAGTCCGTAGTGGTCGGCATTCAGAACGGCTTCAGCTGTTACAATGTCGTTATTATCCGCAGTAGAGTTATCCCAAGGCAAAGAAACCAACCAGTCAATATAGTTTCTTATCACAGCTGCTTCAGCAGACATTGGAGACATCAGCTTCAACTTCTTAAGTTCAACAAATGCCTTATCCTTGGCTTCTTTTGATGATATTCGCTTCTCAACCCTCTCTTCCAGTTCACGAAGTTCCTGCTTAAAATCATCCTTATTGCCAAGTTCCTTCTGGATGGCGCGCATTTGTTCGTTCAAATAATAATCTTTCTGCGCTTTCTCCATCTGTTTTTTTACACGAGAGTGAATCTTGTTTTCAATCTGTAAAATTTCAATTTCTGATTCCATTAAAACAAGAAGTTTCTCCAACCGCTTTGCGGGGGAAGTGATTGAAAGTACTTCCTGCTTATCGGACACTTTTATATTCAGATGCGCAGCTATACTGTCGGCAAGCCTCGACGGCTCTGCAATATTGGTAACCGCATTGCTAATTTCGCCAGGGATCGAATTTGTCAGCTTAACATATCTTTCAAAGGTTGAGTATATCCCACGGATTAGTGCTTCCAATTTCGCGTTCTTCGGACTGGACTCACTAACCTCCTCGACCTCAACCTGGAAATAACCGGCATCAGGAAGAAAAGAAACTATGGAGCCACGCCGTTTACCTTCAACCAAAACCTTGACTGTACCATCGGGAAGCTTCAACAGTTGGATTATTTGACAGATTGTTCCTAACCGATAGATATCTTCTTCGCGGGGGTTTTCACTCTTAGCATTTTTTTGAGTGGCCAGAAGTATATATTTGTTATTACCATTCATGGCCGCTTCAAGCGCCAAGATGGACTTTTCGCGACCGACAAAGAGCGGAACCACCATATGGGGGAAAATCACTATATCTCTTAATGGAAAGAGAGGGAACCTTGTCGGGTTCCCTCTCTTGTTTCGACCGGCATTTGCTTTTTCTGGCATGAACATATCCTATGCGTCAGGCGGACTCCGCCACGCTTTCATAGACTATAATCGGTTTTTCTTTGTTGTAAATCACATCTTCGCTGATTACGACCTCTTTCACCATGACCTGCGAAGGGATTTCATACATAATATCGAGCATGGCGTTCTCCAGAATCGAGCGCAGCCCTCTTGCACCGGTTCTCCTCTTCAAAGCTTCTTTGGCGATCGCCACCAGAGAACCGTCGGTGAACTTGAGTTTTACATGTTCCATCTCAAATAGTTTCTGATACTGCTTGACAAGAGCGTTCTTCGGCTCTTTCAGGATCTGAACCATTGCTTCTTCATCCAGTTCTGTAAGTGAGGCAAGAACCGGGAGACGGCCGACAAACTCAGGGATAAAACCAAACTTGAGAAGATCTTCCGGTGTTACACCGATAAGCAGTTCACCCGCTTTTTTTTCAATCTTTTTCTTAACATCGGCACCGAAACCAAGTGTTTTTACCCCGATGCGCTGTTGGATAATATTCTCCAAACCGGCAAAGGCACCGCCGCAGACAAATAAAATGTTTGTCGTATCTACCTTCAGGAACTCCTGCTGGGGATGCTTTCGCCCGCCTTTTGGTGGAACGCTCGCCACTGTTCCTTCGATGATTTTCAAGAGAGCCTGCTGTACTCCTTCACCGGATACGTCTCTGGTAATGGATGGAGAATCAGACTTGCGAGCAATCTTGTCTATCTCGTCGATATAAATAATCCCTTTTTGTGCCCTTTCTACATCATAATCTGCAGCCTGAAGCAGGTTAAGAATGATGTTTTCCACATCCTCACCCACATAACCGGCCTCTGTCAGATTCGTCGCATCGGCCATGGCAAATGGCACCTTAAGTATCCTCGCCAGTGTCTGTGCCAAGAGGGTCTTGCCGGAACCGGTCGGACCGAGAAGCAAAATGTTGCTCTTTTGCATCTCCACTTCACCCGGCTTGGCCATTGCTTCGATACGTTTGTAGTGGTTATAAACCGCAACGGCCAAAACCTTCTTGGCCTGATTCTGGCCAATTACGTATTCGTCAAGGACCTCTTTAATTTCCTGTGGTTTTGGAAGTTTCTTAACATCAGGCCCCATTGCCTCTTCAAGCTTGGACTCCTCGGCAATAATGTCGTTACAAAGCTCAATACATTCGTCGCAAATGTAAACTGTAGGTCCTGCAATCAGCTTTTTGACCTCTTCCTGGCTCTTTCCGCAAAAGGAACAGATCAAATTGTCTGACCGGTCATCTCTTCTACTCACCGGGAACCTCCCGTAATTGTGTTTCTGGAAATTATTGAATCTATAATACCATAGTTCTTTGCATCTTCACCAGACATAAAATAATCTCGTTCCGTATCGGCTTCAAGCTTTTCTACAGGCTGGCCGGTATGCTCAGCCATCAAATCATTGAGTTTTTTCTTCATGCGGAGGATTTCCTGGGCGTGGATATGAATATCCGTCGCCTGTCCCTGGAAACCGCCAAGGGGTTGATGTATCATGATCCGCGAATTGGTAAGGCTGAAACGTTTTCCTTTTTCTCCACCCGACAACAAAAAAGCACCCATGGAAGCAGCCTGACCGACACAGATTGTTGAAACAGGGGCCTTAATATACCTCATCGTGTCATAGATAGCCATACCGGCAGTCACCACCCCGCCCGGTGAATTAATGTACAGGTGGATATCTTTATCCGGGTCCTCTGCCTCCAGAAACAGAAGCTGAGCTATAACCAGGTTAGAAATGGCATCATCTATGGCACCGCCGAGAAAGACGATCCTGTCCTTAAGGAGTCTCGAATAAATGTCATAAGACCGCTCTCCCCTGCCGGTTTGCTCTACAACAATTGGTACAAGCATAACAACTCCTATAATTTATAAGCGCCTGGTGTCTAGATTTCGCTACGATCAACCTCATCTATTTTAGCCTTAGTCAACAGAAAATCTACCACCTTGTCCTCCTTGAGCTGGGCAGTCAGGTTTTCCTTTGCCTGGGCATTCTGCTGGTAGAAGTTATTTACCGTTTCCAGTTCTTGATTGTTCTGCGCTGCAATCTCTTTGATTTTATCGTCCAGATCACCGTCTGCAACCTGAATGGATTCCTGTCTAGCAAGAGCCTCCAGCAATATAGACCCTTTAACCTGGGTTTCGGCTACACTTCTGAATTGAATCTTATATCCTTCATCATTAAGCCCCATCATTTCCAGGCTAAGCCGCTGCATGGCAAGTCTTTTCTTACTGTTTTCAAGCATGAGGTTGAGCTGTTTATCGATAAGTGTTTCAGGGACTTCAAAGCTGTTTTTCTCGATGAGGGCCTTGATAAGCCGTTCCCGCAACTCTGTTTCAATTCGCTCGTTTTCCTGCAAGGCATAGACTTCGGAGATCTTCGCCTTCAGCTGATCGAGACTCTCAAACTCACCGAAGTCCTTGGCAAAGTCATCGTTCAGTTCAGGAAGCTCTTTTACCTTAATCCCTTTTATCGTTACAGCAAAAGTCGCATCCTTGCCGGCCAAATCCTTTTGACCATAGTTTTCAGGGAAAGTCACCTTTATTTCCCCTTCATCGCCAGCTTTCATGCCTACTATCTGATCTTCGAAGCCGGGAATAAACCGGCCGGAACCAAGCTCGAGTTGATAATCCTCCGCAGCCCCACCGTCAAATGGCTCACCATCCACAAATCCTTTAAAATCAAAGGTTACAAAATCACCATTCATTGCAGAATGCTGAGCATCAGCTGGTTCGAGGTGAGACATGTTTTCCTGCATCTCTTTTAACCGATTTGCTATAACCTCTTCATTGAAGACATATTTTTCCTTTTTAACCTCAAGCCCCGTATAATCTTTAACCACTACGTCAGGAAAGATTTCAACGGTTGCAGAATACTTGAACGACTCACCAACCTTCAACTCATCGCTCTCGATAACCGGATGCGAAACCGGATAGATATTCTCATCCATCAGGGCTTTAAAATAGGTGTCATTAATAATATTCTTCAGCACGTCATCGGCCATTTTATCGCTGAAATGCTTCACGAGGAGGTCTTTAGGCACCTTTCCCTTTCTGAACCCCTTGATGGCGGCATGTTTCCTGATTTCGCCATAAGCCTTCTCAACTTCTGAAGCAACGCGCTCCGAAGGTATTTCAAAATTAATCTTCTTTTTGATTGAACTTAACGATTCAACATTAATCCGCATTGTGATCCTCTCTTTATTTAACATTATCTGGCAGAATCTCTGCTCGCAAACCAGTATTGATTGATTTTCAAGGCGGGAAAGCGCATTGAGTAGAATTTATCAGGATGGTGCTACGTATGTGGCGTTGTCTCAAATGATTGCCGATTGCCAATTTATTGTTAATTTTTACGACAATCCGAAAATTGGAGATTTATATAAATAACAAAGAGTACCGAGTATTGTCAAGAGAGAAGTATTTAACGAAAAGATGCGACAAACGGGCGTCAACTGCCGAAGCGATTTTCGGCACTGGCTGCATTATAAAGAAAGGATGAACTGCACCAAGCACTTGATCTGTTCGTGGGATAAATTGTCACCGAAAGCCGGCATACCTCCGGGACGCCCCATGGTAATGGTTTTAATTAACGCTGCCTCGGTCTTCCCATACGTAAAATCCTTACGTGTCAAGTCAGGCCCGATCAATCCCCTGGCATCGGCACCATGACAGGAGACACAGCGTTCGGCAAATACTTTTTTTTCCAATGTACAGTACTCTTCTTTATGAGAACTGAAACGGATGGAAAAAACATACACAACGAAACAGCTTACAATGATGAGCATAAGGCAAAGTACAATCCTGAGAACAAACGGGGATTTCTTTTCTTTCCGGGATTGAATCCCTTCAGAATCATGATGCTCAAACATTACCGTCCCCTTTACACACCGGACATGTCGAGGCAGAATATTTGTTGACAGCACTTGGAGCGCTAAATATACTTCCAAGGTTTAGATGAATCACTTCTACATTTCGACTCTAATCTCTTCGGCACACCTCAAAACGGAATCACATTATGACGATGGACAATAATATTATTGAAAACGAACCTATTACCCTCATGCTTCTCGGTGGGGGGATACGTTTTCCTGCTTTTACCGGAGCGCTCAAGGCAATCGAGGAAAAAGGACTAAACATCCGTAAGATTGTCGGCTCATCAACAGGCAGTATCATCGGCAGTCTCTATGCTTCGGGAATATCCCCGTCTGAAATACAGCAGGAAACTCTGACTGTCGATACCAATCGGTTCAAAGATTTCAACCTTAAGAGCGTGTTTACCGGCAAAGGTATTTATGAAGGGAAGGCCCTGGAATCCTGGGTGGATGAAAAACTGAAGGGACAAAAGTTTTCCGACGATTTCCGCATCCCACCCCATGTTATTGCAACAGACATACTCAACTATAAACCGGTAATTTTTTCCGCAAAAACATTCCCAGATCTAAAGGTTGCAACCGCAGCACGCTTCTCAACCGGTGTACCGTGGGTTTACGCTTACCGCCAGTTCACCCATAAAGGGAAAAAACACATATTTATCGATGGGACCCTCATGTCGGGACTGATTGAGGAATCATTAGCCAAACAGGAAAAAACACTGGTATTGAAAGTCGTTTCTAAAAGGACATTAAATCATCCCACTTCGGACAACTTTACACTCAAAAGATATTTCCAGGAGATACTGACGTTCTCCATGCACTCTATTGAAAAGGAATTTATAAAGGGTGGAAAATGGAAAAATACAATTCTTCTTTACTGTGCAGACATTGCACCGGCAAAGTTCACCCTGACAGAGAATGAAAAGCAGTATCTCTTTGAACAGGGTTATGAGCAGACTATGAAATACCTGGAATACAAGTGGGGAATTTGAATATTTAGTTTCTGTCCGGAAAGAGTGTTTTCCGAATCACTAGCCAATAGTTTCTCATCTGGGGCTTCCGGATGGAAACTATTTACGGTATTCAGATGGTGATAGTTTCACCAGGTCGCACCTTCGGCGGTTCCGGGTTCCTAATGGATGAATAAAGGAGCATAAAAAAGAGTAGAAGAGCGGCTGCAAGAATAATTAGGATCGGGGTCAGGTAAATATTTTTCTCCAGCGCCGGACCTTGCAATAAACCAATCGCTGAAATGAGTACCCCGAAACCTCCGCACAAACCGCCGATAAAAAGTCCAAGAAAGGTAAATCTGGCTTCTCCGCTGGGTAACAGTAAAAAGAGCCATGCCACCTCTTCATGAAAAAAAGTAGCGATAATCACCAGCACCATTCCAACAAGGATATAGTTTAAGCCCAGTTTTACCGTTTTCTTGCGCATTCAGAAAAGATCCCTCACCCACACCAGCTTACATCCCCGACCCCTTTACGGAGTACCTCCGGAACATCACCGATCAGGCTCACGACCGAGCTTACATCAGCAGACAGTATCCCACCATCGATGGTAAGATCAATGAGCTTCCCCAGATAGCTTTCCACTTGAAAAGGGTCACCGATCGGCTCCTCACCGGAAAGATTGGCGCTTGTGGTAACTATCGGGTGACCCAGCTGCTTAACAACAGCAAGACAGATCTTGTTTGCAGGGATACGTATTCCAACGGTTTTCTGTTTTGTCATAAGCAGATCAGGAACAACGCTGGTTGCGTCGAGAACGAACGTATAGGGACCGGGTAACAGTCGTTTCATTAATTTAAAGGCGTAATTACTTACCTTAGCGTAGCGGGCTATATCCGAGAGATCGGCGCAAATAAAAGAAAAGGGTTTTTTCTTTTCCCGCTGCTTGATTGAATAAATCCGCTCAATACCACGCTTGTTAAATATACTGCATCCTATGCCATAGGTGGTATCTGTGGGATAGGCAACCACCCCTCCCTTGTTAAGAACTTCAACAACCTGGGCAACTAGTCGCGGTTGTGGATTCTGCGGGTTAATTTCGAGCAACATCACTGATCACTCGGATTCAATTCCAGAAGGTCTTTATGGACAAATCGCCCATCTTTCTGAATGATGTGTTCATCAAACCATAACTCACCATCTCCGTTGAGGATTTTAACCATATCCCAATGAACTGCGGAGCGGTTGCCATTATCACACTCATCATAACACTGGCCAGGCGTAAAATGGATGGAGCCGAAGATCTTTTCGTCAAAAAGAATGTTGCGCATCGGAACACGAATATTAGGGTTCACCCCGACAGCAAATTCTCCAACATAACGGGCCCCCTCATCAGTATCGAGAATACTGTTAAGCGCATCATCCATACCCGGCGCTGACGCCTTGACAATCTTGCCTTTCTTGAACTCAAGACGTACATTGTTGAACTCTTTACCCTGGTAGACCGTAGGGCAATTATAGGTTATATAACCTTCGACGGAATCTTTTACGGGTGCCGTAAAGACCTCACCATCAGGAATATTGAAGCGACCATCGCATTTAATGCCGGGAAGTCCCTTGATACTGAAGGTCAGATCAGTATCAGACGCCTTGATCTTCACTCGATCGGCTTTATCCATCAGCTTTTTCAACTTTTCCTGTTTACGGGATTCGGCGTGCCAGTCCATGCAGCAGGCAGAATAGAGGTAGTCTTCATACTCATCCAGACTCATCTTGGCCTCTTGAGCTGCACCATGTGTCGGAAAACGGGTGATGACCCACCGTGTATTTTTTACGCGCCAGTCGATAATTGGCCGGATAACCTTTGAATAAGCGATCATTTTTGTCTGATCCGCCTGGGCCATCACCATGGAATTATCTGCGGCGGAAAGAGCGATATATACATCGACTTTTTTCATCAAGTCAAGCTTGTGTTGAGGGAAATAGGAGATTTGCTCTTTCGAAGCCTTATTATAAAAATAACGGTTGATATCAGGTATCGTGAAGTCATACTCCACATATTTGGCTCCCCTTTCCAGACAGAGAGCGTACAACTCTTTGACAAGAGGAACAGATTCCATCCCTGACGCCGAGATCAAGACAACATCGCCTTTTTTAACGCCGGTGGAATAATTTACCAGTACTTCTGCTAGCTGTCGTACACGTGGATCTTTCATTCAGCAACTCCCCTGACACAGACGTTACCTGCCCGTATGACCAAAACCGCCTGCTCCGCGTTGAGTATCTCCCAGTTCGGCAGCTTCTTCAAAAATCGCCCTGATAAAGGGGGCAAAAACCATCTGGGCAATCCGTTCCTGATTTTTTATGATAAATGGCTCTTCCCCATGATTTATGATAATCACTCCTATTTCACCCCGATAATCAGCATCAATGGTACCTGGAGAATTGACGAGCGTAACGCCATGCTTCAGAGCAAGGCCGCTTCGCGGTCTTATCTGGGCCTCATATCCTTCGGGAAGTTCAATGGCGATACCTGTCGGCACAAGTGTCCTGGCTCCCGGCTTCAAAACCAGGTCTTCACTCAAACAGGCAGAAAGATCCATACCGGCCGCATGAAGGGTCATATATTGAGGCAGCGGATTTGTTCCGTCATGACGAATACGTTTTATCTTTACATTAATAGTGTGCATGGGAATAGTGTTGTTATTGTAGTGATATGTCTGATAAAGCAAACCGGGTATTACCCAATTTCCCCAGCAGAACAAGCGTCAGATAGTTGTCATCAAGCAATTCGGAGCTGAGTTGCATAATTGATTCTGAAGTTACTCGATCAAAGCCGGCCGTTATTTCCTCCAACGGCTGATAACCACCGAAATAAATTTCATTTTTCGCCAGTTTGGACATACGGTTATCGCTACTTTCCAACGACAAGATAAGGTTCCCCTTAAGCTGCTCGCGAGCGGAATCAAGCTCTAACATTGATATCGGTTCCTTTTTAAGACGCATCAACTCACGGACAGTAATTTCCAAAACCTCAGTGAAATGTTCCTGACCGGAACCGGCGTAGACGACCAAGGAACCGGCGTCGACATGAGATGCCATATAAGAATATACCGAGTAGGCAAGTCCTTGCTTCTCGCGAACCTCCTGAAAGAGGCGTGAGCTCATGCTCCCCCCCAGGATAGTATTCATGATGAACGCCTCATAACGCTGGGAATGATGTTGCGGTAGCCCCTTTACCCCCAGACACATATGCACCTGTTCCAACTCTTTGCCGATCAATTCAATCCGCTTTTCATAAACCGGGTTCTGACAAGCCACCTTGCCACTCCCCTGGGGCACATCAGGTAATAGCTTACCTATCAGATCAAGGAGGTCCTGATGATCTACCTTGCCGGCAGCGGTGATGATGATATCATCCGCACGGTACATGTGGTTTTTATAACCGACTATTTTGTCACGGGAAAGACTGGATACACTCTCTTGGTCACCCAGTATCGACATGCCCAACGGATGACCTTTCCAGAAATGCTGGTGAAACAGGTCATGGATGGAATCATCAGGATTATCCTCCATCATGCTTATTTCCTGGAGGACAACCTTGCGTTCCTTCTCGATTTCTTCAGGGTCAAAAAGGGAATTGTGGAATATGTCCACAAGAATATCTACAGCCTTGGGAAGGAACTTGTCGAGCACCTTTGCATAATAACAAACGTACTCGCGACTGGTAAACGCGTTGAGGATGCCGCCGACGGAGTCTATCTCCCTGGCAATGTCCAATGCACTGCGACGAGATGTTCCCTTGAAGAGGAGGTGTTCTATGAAGTGGGCAACGCCATTCGACTCCCGCCGTTCATGGCGGGAGCCGTTGGCTACCCAGATTCCGATTGAAACTGAATTGGCATGGGGAAGTGCTTCGGATATAACACGTATCCCATTGTCTAAGATTGTTTTGTTAATCATGATTAAACTATACCCTGAAATGGAGAAATTACCAGCGATTATTCAGGAAGCGTGGCGCCCAACGCCTCTTTACGGGATAGTTTTATCTTGCCTTGCTTATCGATGCCAATGCACTTCACGAGTACTTTGTCACCTTCCTTGAGGATATCGGTAACATTTTTAACTCGTTCCGTATCCAATTCGGAAATATGCACAAGGCCGTCGGTTCCTGGGAATATTTCAACAAAAGCACCGAATTCCATAACCTTCTTCACCAGGCCCATGTATAGTTTGCCTTCTTCAGCCTCGGCAGTCAAATCTCTGATCATCTTGATGGCCAAGTCACAAGCTGCCTTATCGGTGCTGGCGATGTTGATCTTACCGGTGTCGTCAATATCGATGGTAACGCCGGTAGCCTCAGTAATGCCGCGGATGTTCTTGCCGCCTGAGCCGATGACGTCACGAATCTTGTCAGTTTTGACATAGATCGTGGTTATACGCGGTGCATAGGTAGAAAGGTCGGACTTAGAAGTTTTAATAGTATCCGCCATCCGACCAAGTATATGTAATCTCCCTTCAAGGGCCTGTTTAAGGGCAATGCCCATGATTTCACGAGTTACGCCGCCAATCTTGATATCCATTTGCAGAGCGGTAACACCTTCAGCTGTTCCCGCCACCTTGAAGTCCATGTCGCCCAAATGGTCCTCATCACCAAGGATATCGGAAAGGATCGCAAAATCTTCACCTTCCTTGATAAGCCCCATTGCAATACCCGCCACTGGCGCTTTGATCGGGATACCCGCATCCATCATCGACATGGAACCGCCACATACGGAAGCCATGGATGAAGACCCGTTACTTTCCAGAATATCAGAGACGATCCTGATCGTGTAAGGGAAATCGTCATGTTTCGGCAATACTCTCGCCAAAGCTCTTTCGGCTAACATGCCGTGACCGATTTCGCGACGGCCGGGACCAAGACGGAAGCTTGTCTCGCCAACTGAAAATGGCGGGAAATTGTAATGTAGAAGAAAACGTTTTTTGCTTTCGCCAAAAAGTGAATCAATCCTTTGTTCGTCAATAGAGGTACCCAAAGTGGCAGCAACGAGAGACTGGGTCTCGCCCCTGGTAAAGAGCGCAGAACCGTGAGCCCTCGGAAGCAGGCTAACCTCTGTGGTAATCTGCCTGATCGTCTTCGTATCACGGCCATCAATACGCTCACCGTCCTTGAGAATATGTTCACGGACCAGTTCATATTCAAAATCGCCGAGAAACGCTTTAATTTGCTTGTCGCATCCCTCAAATTCCGTTGCAAGCGCAGCAAGGGTTTCCGCGGAGATAGCATCTATGGAGTTGTGACGCTCGACCTTGGACTTGATCCTTACTGCTTCTTTCATCCGTGCGTAGGCAATGTCCTTCACTTTCGCCTTCAATTCTTCATTGACAGCAGGAGGAGGAACTTCGCGCTTGGCCACGCCGGCTTTGCTGCACAGCTCTTCCTGGGCTGCGAGAAGTGGCTGGATTGCAGCATGACCGAAGAAAATCGCCTCAAGCATATCTTCCTCAGAAACCTCTGCTGCGCTCCCTTCAACCATGATAACTGCGTCTTTGCTTGCAGCAACGACGATTTCGATGTCGCTTTTTTCCATCTCATCAGCTGTGGGATTGGCGATGAATCTGCCGTCCACCCTACCGACTTTCACACCAGCTATCGGCCCCTGAAACGGAATATCGGAAACCATAAGAGCAGCCGAAGCGCCGACCATCGACAGAATGCCAGGATCATTATCCTTGTCGGCTGAAACGACAGTTGCCATTATCTGGGTGTCATTAAGAAAGTTTTCAGGGAACAAAGGCCTGATCGGCCTGTCAATAAGCCTGCATGTCAGTGTTTCATTATCTGACGGACGAGCCTCGCGCTTGAAAAACCCGCCGGGGATCTTCCCGCCGGCATAAGCCTTTTCCTGATAGTTAACAGTTAATGGGAAAAAATCCTGACCTTCTTTGGCGGTTTTTGTCGCCACAGCAGTCACCAGCACCATCGTATCGCCGCTGCTAACAACGACTGCGCCGCTTGCCTGCTTGGCCATTTTCCCGGTTTCTATGGTTATCGTCCTGCCACCAAATTCCACCTGTACTTTAGTTTCCATTTGTTTTTCGGTCTCCTAGTCTCTGATCGTTGACTGTTGGGGCCGCCGATAAAAAGACCGACGCGAGGACCAAGGATAAAGGAAAGAGGTTCGAGCATAAAAACTCATACCTGATGCCTGGTTTCCTCGTACCTTGTTTAGCCGTTTTATCCACGCCCCCAACAAAATAAAAGGGCTATAAAGCCCAATTCACATAAAAAAATAGAAAGGCAATATACCCCTTAAAGAGGTATACTGCCTTTTCTTACCTTCTTATTCCGAGTTTTTCAATAATGCTTCTGTATCTTTCAACATCTTTTTTCTTAAGATAATCGAGCAGTCCCCTTCTCTGACCAACAATCTTCAATAGACCACGACGACTGTGATGGTCCTTTTTATGCGTCTTGAAGTGCTCTGTCAGGTAAGTGATGCGTTCAGTAAGGATTGCTATCTGCACCTCTGGAGAGCCGGTATCACTATCGTGCAGCTTGTATGTACTGATGATTTCCTGCTTTTTGTCCGTTGCCAGCATTTACTACACCTCCTTTCTTAATAATTAATTATGGCTGAATGCCGTAATATCTATATCTATAAGATTCAATTTTAAGCTTAGTGATTACTACCACAAACCCCCGGTTATGTAAAGGAATTATCCAAGTTAAAAACCCTTGAAAGCTTGAGGTTTTTCAGCATTTTCCAATCACCCGGCAAACCAGCTTTTGCTACTGCGAGAAGAGTTCCGCCAAACGACATTCGAACGAGCTCGTCCCGAAGAAGTTCGCATTCTGAAAGTACCTGAAAATCCTCCAAAGCGGGGACAACGCCATTGGCCACCTTTGCTGCGCCTTTACCGGTCAGGATAAAATCTTTCAGGTGTGACAGCGCAGCAAAGGGGGAAACCAGCGTTTCACCAGCCCTACCATCCTGCATGCGCCTAGCCCAGTCATCAAGGGTAATCGCATTATTAATACTGAAGGGGCCGCTCAAGGATCTGTGCAATTGCAGCAGATGAGCGCCACAACCAAGCTTTCTACCTATATCGTTTGCCAATGTCCGCACATAGGTACCGCGAGAACATCTGACGGTGAAGGCTACTTCAGGCAGATTTACAGCTTCAATAACCAGAGAATAAATCTCTATTTCCCGTGGTTGGCGCGGCACTTCGGCACCTTGCCTGGCAAGCTTATAGAGAGGCACCCCGTTTTGTTTCAACGCCGAAAACATCGGCGGCACCTGGCTCAACTTGCCGACGAACATGCGGCAGATCTCATTTAAAACAGAGGTTGTTACATGGCTCCAGTCAGACTCATGAAGTACCTTTCCCGTATAATCCTGGGTATCAGTAGCAACACCAAGCTTCATAACAGCTCGGTATTCCTTAATGGACTCGTCCAGAAATGGAATTGCCTTTGTAGCCTCTCCCAGTGCAACGGGTAGCACACCGGTGGCAAAGGGGTCAAGTGTACCGGTATGACCGACTTTTTTCTGACCGACAATCCTGCGAACAGCACTCACCACGTCATGGGAGGTCATCCCCGCAGACTTGTCAACAACAATAAAACCGTCCATGGATTAAAGTGATTCTTCCAAAAGGGCAAATACCAGTTGTTTAACTTCAGGGAGAGAACCGGATATGGTACATCCTGCGGCATTATGGTGGCCACCGCCGGAAAATGCCGCGGCCAGTGCAGACACATCTACTTTGCCCTTAGACCGGAAACCAACCTTGAACCGCCCTTCATTGATTTCACGGAAAAATATTGCCACCTCGACACCTCTGATCGATCGCGGGTAATTGATGAAACGATCGGTCAATTCAGCATCGGCACGACACTTGTCATACATATCGAGAGTTACGACTATTGAAGCATAGTCACCACGCTTTGAAACCGAAAGCGTGGCAAGTGCCATGGCAAGAAGTTCCAGGCGATTTTGCGGCTGACTTTCATACAGTTTTTCCGCTACGGACCAAGCGTTAATCCCTTTGGCAACCATTTTGCCGGCAATGTCAAATGCTTCAGGGTTTGCATTGGAATAGCGGAAAGAACCGGTATCCGTGATAACTGCAGTGTAAATACAGAGCGCGGTTTCGTAGTCCACATCATGCCCTGCCGCCTTGATAATACGGTAGATGAGCGCTCCTGTAGCACACGCTTGCGAATCCAGATAATTAATAGCGCCAAACTGTTCACAGTCCGGATGATGATCAATATTGATGAATTTGCCGATACCCCGGAAATTGGATATTTCTTTACCCGCCCGTCGAAATTCTCCCACGTCCAGAACAAAACAGATATCAAAGGCGCGGTCGGGAAGCGTATGTACCACCGTATCGGCCAACGGGAGGAACATGTAAATATCCGGAACCTGATCACAGAGGTAAACCGTCACATCCTTCCCCTGCCCCTTAAGATAGTTGGCAAGAGCGAGACTGGAGCCGACAGCGTCCCCATCCGGGCTTTCGTGGGTGGTAATCAAAAAAGAGCCGTGAGCAGCTACTTCTTCAAGAATCCTGTTTATCATCACTTTGTTCCGACGAGCTGATTTCTTTCAAGATAGATTCAATACGATAACCATAATCAACGGATACATCGTACTTGAAAACAATATCGGGGACATAGCGCATTCTAAGGCTTTTCCCCATTTCCTTGCGGATAAACCCTCTAGCGCTGTTCAGTCCCTGCTCTGTCGCCTTTTTTTCCGCATCGCTGCCTATTACCGTAAAATAGACGGTTGCAAGGTGCATGTCATCTGTAACTTTGACGCCGGTAATGGTGACAAAACCGATTCTAGGATCTTTCAGCCCTTTGACGAGCAGCTCGGATATGAGCTCATGAACCGCCTCGGCAACTTTTTCAGAACGCTTAAACAACTTCCATCTCCTTATTTACAACTGATACCAACAACTACCCGCCATCAACCGGATTAAAGCTTGGTGGCTATTTTTTCTATTTCAAACGCCTCGATAATATCGCCGACCTTGATGTCGTTGTAATTCTCCAGAGAGATACCACATTCGTAACCAGTCGCCACATCCTTAACGTCATCCTTGAAGCGGCGCAGACTGGCCATTTTCCCTTCGTAGATAACTACGTTGTCACGCAACAAGCGGACTTGCGCGTTTCTGACCATCTTACCGTCAAGCACATAGGAACCAGCCACCGTCCCGTGCTTGGGCACGGAAAACGTTTCACGAATTTCGGCACGACCGAGGAATTTCTCCCGGAGCGTCGGCTCCAACAGGCCTTCCATGGCCTTTTTAATATCATCGACAGCATCGTAGATGATGTTGTAGAGGCGAACATCAACCCCTTCTTTTTCGGCAAGCGCCTGCGCCTTAACCTCTGGCCGGACGTTAAAGCCGAGTATGATAGCATTACTGGCTGTGGCCAGATTGACATCGGTTTCTGTAATGGCGCCGACTGAGGCATGAATAACGTTCAAGCGGATAGCATCGGTGGAAAGCTTGCGCAAAGACTCGGCAACGGCCTCCACGGACCCTTGCACGTCACCCTTGACAATAACATTGAGATCCTTGACTTCTCCCATCTGGATCTTTTCGTAAAGCTGTTCGAGTGAAAGCTTGGTGTGCTTCGCCAGTTCGGTTTCACGCAGTTTCTGTTGGCGCAGGCTGGCAATTTCCTTGGCCTGTTTTTCATCGGCAAGGGCTACAAAGACATCACCGGCATCCGGCACGCCGGTAAAACCGATAACCTCGGCAGGCATGGAAGGTCCTGCGGAGAGCACCTTATCGCCACGATCATTCTGCATCGCACGTACCCTGCCGAAATGAACACCGGCAACGAAATAATCTCCGACCTTGAGGGTTCCCTCTTGAACCAGTACCGTTGCAACGGGACCGCGACCCTTATCGAGTTTTGCCTCGACGATTGTCCCGCGAGCCGCCTTTTCCGGATTGGCCTTAAGCTCAAGTACATCAGCCTGAAGCAATACCATTTCCAAAAGCGAAGGGAGGTTGATCCGTTTCTTGGCAGAAACCTCAACGAAAATTGTATCGCCGCCCCACTCTTCCGAAACAAGGCCGAGCTCCATCAATTCCTGCTTGACTCGTTCGGGCTTGGCCTCAGGCTTGTCGATTTTGTTCACTGCGACAATAATCGGCACGCCGGCAGCTTTGGAGTGATTGACCGCCTCTCGAGTTTGCGGCATAACGCCGTCGTCAGCCGCAACCACAAGGATGACGATGTCCGTAACCTTGGCGCCTCTGGCGCGCATTGCGGTAAAAGCTTCGTGACCGGGAGTATCGAGAAAGGTAATCTTCCGCCCGTTCAGCTCCACATCGTAAGCACCTATATGCTGGGTAATGCCGCCCGCCTCGCCGGCAATAACATTTGCTTCCCTGATGGCATCGAGAAGTGAGGTTTTACCGTGGTCAACATGACCCATGATAGTTACGACAGGGGGCCTCTTCACCAGGCTCTCCAGCGCATCGGGCGCTGACTCGAGAATTTCATCGATGTCTAGAGCGACGTTTTCAATTTCATAACCGAACTCTGTTGCAAGAAGTGTAGCCGTATCCACATCAAGCGGATGATTGATGGTGGCCATGACCCCCATTTTCATCAGGGCGCGAATAAGGTCAGTGGCCTTTATCCCCATTCGTTTGGCCAACTCGCCGACTGTTATGGTTTCAGATATCTTGATAATCCTTTTAATGGCTTTTGGAACGGTTATCTCCGTCTTCTTGCCGACGGAAACCTTCTCCACATGCCGTTTTTTACCTTTGCCGCGCGGACCGGGTTCAAAAATCCGCTCATGCTTCTCAAGCAAATCGGTCTTTTTGAATTCCTCTTTTCTCTTGGGTACGACGACACCGGCCGCACCCTTTTTTCCATTTCCGGCAGCAACTTCTTTACCCTTGCGCCCTTTTCGACGTTCTTCACCCACTGGAGGAACTGCAAGCGGGACAATCGGCGTTACACGCTCAGGCACGCGTGATGTAGACGGCCTTTCAGTACCGCGTGGTGGCGCAGGTCTGTCAGGATAACGCTGTGAGGCAGGTCTCTCCGTACCAGGTTTTGCGGCCGGCCGTTCAGGAGCGCGCGATGGCGCAACAGCAGGGCGTTGAGCTTCACGCTGAACCGGCGGTCTTTCCTTCGGTTTCAAGCCGGGAATTTCCATCCTGCCGAGGATCCTTGCCCTGTTTGCGGTCGGTTTTTCAGGTTGAGGCTCTTCTACACGCTCAACTTTCACCACTTCCTCCGGAGCAGGTTTGGCAACCTCTACCGCCGCTACTACAACCGGCTCAGGTTTCTCAATCTCGGCTTCAGCTACTTTGACCGGAGGCGCTTCAACCTCCACCTCTTCAGGAGCCTCCTCAGCCACGGTTTCGACAACCTTGGCACGACGGCGGATCAGGGTCGGTTTAACACGCACTTCTTCCTGAGAGACTTCTTTGACCGTCGCCGGCGCAGTCAGCTTTTTAATGTCAGCATCATCAATAGCAGCCATATGATTACTTACTTCCACACCTATGGCCTTTAATCTTGACATAAGCTCTTTATTTTCGATGCCCATCTGCTGTGCCAGCTCATATACACGGGTTTTACTCATCTACTCTCGTCCCTCCTCAAAGAAGTTCCTGTACTTTTCCATCTCCTGCTTAAGCGAGCGAATGAATCCGCCCTCCTCAACTGCCACAACACTTCGTAATCCCTTACCGATAAGCGCGCCGAGACGGTCCTTATCAAATATGGATATATACTCTACACCGGCCCGTACTGCATGGTCCTTAACTTTCAATCCAATGTCGTCAGATATATCGGAGGCAACAAACAATATCCCGAGGCTGCGACGTTTCATGGCCTCCAGCACCATGTCGGTGCCTGAAACGACTTTTCCCGCCTTGTTTGCAAGGGATATATAAGAGGCGATCCTATCTTTGATCCTGGTCTCAATACCACTTACAAGCCCTGTGGCATCGGCTTCCCGGACTTCGCCCTTAAACGCCCGGCTAAACTGTTTTTTATCAGCTGCACCCCTGAGACAAAATATATTCATGCAGGTATATGCTCCGCGTCCAGGAAGCTTATCTTGCAGATCCGGAACCAGAACGCGATCAGGAGACAGAACGAAGCGCAGCAACTCCTGCTTGTTTCTTACCGTACGGCAGTAGATGCAGCTTCTCTGAGGCCCATTTCCAGACATGATTACTCTTCGTTCAGCTCTTCTGTTTCAACAGCAGCAGCCGGCTCTGATGTCTCCTCAATCGTCTCTTCTTCCTCTGTACCGTCAAAGGAGGCGAATTGCAACAGTTCGGCTTCAGCTACACGGGTTTCGCTCTTGATATCGATCCTCCAGCCGGTCAACTTCGCTGCAAGGCGGACGTTCTGACCACGCTTGCCGATTGCGAGCGAAAGCTGGTCATCAGCCACAACAATTTCCATGGAACGATTGTCTTCATCTACGTATACCTTCGAAACCACTGCAGGAGCCAGTGCATTACAGGCAAACCTGGCAACGTCTTCGGACCAGGGAATAATATCGATTTTTTCGCCCCTGAGCTCTGAAACCACATTCTGCACCCTGCTGCCGCGCATACCGACGCAGGCGCCGACCGGGTCCACATCTGAATCATGGGAATAGACCGCTATCTTAGCCCGACTCCCCGGCTCCCTGACAACACTTTTGATCTCGACGATTCCTTCGGCAATTTCCGGCACCTCAGCCTCGAACAACTTGGCCAGCATCATCGGATGGGTCCGCGACAGCAGTATCTGTGGTCCCTTGGTAGTCATGCGTATCTCGGTGATAAGGGCCTTGACGCGATCTCCCTGACGATAAACCTCACGCGGAGCCTGCTCCTTATGGGGAAGAAGCGCCTCTGCACGCCCCAAGTCAACCACCAGGTCACCCTTTTCAAAACGCCGCACAACCCCGTTTATTACCTCACCATGTCGTTCCTGGAACTCATTGAAGATGGTTTCACGCTCCGCTTCACGCACCTTCTGGATAATCACCTGCTTGGCGGTCTGGGCAGCAATGCGGCTGAAACCGCTTGCGTCCATCTTCATCCCCAACGAGTCACCTACTTCAACGTCGGGATCTATTTCGCGCGCTTCCTCCAGGTCTATTTCCTTGTAGGAATCCTGCACCTCTTCAACAACGGTCACAAACTCAAACAGTTCAACCTCACCGATCTCAGGGTTGTAGTGGGCTTCAAGATCGCGGGTGTTGCGGAATTTTTTGTTGGCGGCAGTAAGAACAGCCTGCTCAAGAGCTTCCAACACCACATCCTTATCAATCCCCTTTTCCTTTACAATCTGATCGATAGTATGCTTGAGGTTGAAGTTCGTTTCCACGTTTCTATCTCCTTAATCCTTCTAATTAATTAATATAATACAGAAAGTCCGTATTTAAAACTCAAACTCCAGGTTAGCCTTTGCTACCTTCTCAAAGGGAATGGCCGCATTCTGCCCTTCCTTGAGGGCTACCAGTACCACCCCGTTTTCAATCCCCTTCAATTCGCCGAGAAACGTCTTTCGCTTGTTGCCCGCATCATCCGGCAAAGGCTCAAAAGTCCTGATCTTCACCAACCGCCCTTTGAATCGCTGGAAATCCTCGACTTTTTTTAATGGTCGATCAATCCCGGGGGAGGAAACTTCCAGACTATAATGCTCGGAGATGACATCCTCCACATCCAGAACTTCCGACAACTCCCTGCTGACAGATGCGCAGTCATCAAGGTTTACCCCACCCTCTTTATCAACAAAGAGGCGCAGAACCATTTCCCTTCCTTCGCGCTTGTATTCCAAGTCAACGAGCTCCATACCGAGCGAAGAAATCACCTGTTCGGCAAGAACTGTTACCCGCGATATTACATCAACTTTTGCCATATACAATTTTCCATAAAAAAAAGTGAGCCTGAGGAGCTCACTTTTGAGTGAACATTAACTTGTACTTTCCTGTTTACCATGTGAACAGCGGAAATGCAAGCTTTTTTTAAAAACCCGCATATCAATATTCAAACTCCATGCGCCCTCAGCATCTATGTTGACGAACATTCATGATCAGGTTAAACTCTAGCATAAATCAGGCCGTTAACTGACAAATTTTTTACGTTTTACGCCCCATTTTTCGATCCGGACAAAGAGGAAAACCATGAAATTGCGCGTACTGGGATGTGCCGGGGCAGAATTTCCCAACTTCCGCCCATCCGCCTTCCTTATCGACGACTCACTCATGCTGGATGGCGGAACAATCGGCTCGGTGCTCTCGGAAGAAGAGCAATGGGCGATCAAATATATTTTCGTGACCCACGCCCATCTCGATCATATCCGGGATATTCCTCTCCTCGCCGACAACATCGTTATCAAACAACTACACAACAACGTCAAAATAGCCGGCATCAAAGAAGTACTTGAAGCAATCAGTTCCCACCTTTTGAATAACGTAATCTGGCCCGACTTCAGCAAAATACCGACCATAGAGTCACCCATCATTACCTATTGGCAAATCGAACCGGAAAAGGAAATTCAAATAGACGGGTACTCAATTACCGCAATACGGGTTGACCATTCCGTACCGGCAGTAGGATATTTGGTCCGCAGAAACGGCAAGTCAATTCTCTACACCGGCGACACCGGACCAACCGACCGGATCTGGCAATGGGCCGACGACCTGTCTGCGCTGATCGTCGAGGTGTCTTTTCCCAACGAAATGGAAGAGATGGCCCTTCTGACCCGCCATTTGACATCCTCACTCCTTGCCGAAGAACTGAAAAAAATAAAGAAGCTGCCGCCACGCATACTGGTCACCCACCCTAAACCCCAGTATTACGCCAAGATCGCTGCTGAGCTGCGGGAGCTCGGCATTGCACAGATCGAATTGCTCAAGGACGGCGCCGTCTATGACTTTTAACGTCGGGGAAACCCAATGATAACAGCACTCGGGCGCTGGATAATCCATCGTATCCTGGACCTGTCGGATCTGGTTGAAATCATCCTTCAAGCCTGCATAAATATTCCGGCAACAATGCGTTACGGCCGTCGCCCCGTTTTCACGGTTTTCATGAAGCAGGTCTACTTTACCGGTCTTGAGGCGCTCAAGGTAATCCTTGTAATATCTCTCACCATCGGCGTTGTCATCATCACTCAGATCATAAGCCTGGTGGGCGCCGGCAACGAAATCCTTACCGGCAAAGTCCTGATCTGGGTCGTTATCAGGGAACTGGGGCCCCTGTTGACCGCCATTGTCGTCATTGCCAGAAGCGGCACGGCAATTGCCACGGAACTCGGTTACATGAAAATAAACAACGAGATCGAAAGCATCGAGTCCCTCGGCATCCCTGCCGGCCAATACCTGATAATGCCGCGGATATTCGGTGTGACCATGGCCGTCATGATTCTCACCATCTACTTTGAAATAGCGTCTATTTTCGGCGGATTTATAGTCGCTTCCATCGGCTGGCACGTGCCGTTCGATCGATTCTCCGAGGGTGTGTTTACGAGCTTGACGCTGAAGGAACTGGGAATGTCTGTTGCCAAAAGTTTCTTCTTCGGCCTGTTTCTTTCCGCAGCATGCTGCAAACAGGGACTCGGTGTCGGCAAGAGTGCAACCCAGATCCCGCAGGCAGCAACCAAAGGGGTAATGCAGAGCCTGTTTCTCGTATTCTTGCTCGATGGTATAATAACAGTGGTCTCCTTGTTATGACCACAGCAAGAAACTTATTGAACTTAACCGGAAATCGCCGCTGACAATAATGACGGAAATTATAAAAGCCGAAAGCCTTAGTTTTGATACGCTCCTGGAAGAAACATCCTTCACGGTGGAAAGCGGCTCTACCTCCATTGTAGTGACAGGCAAAGAGGAAGTGGATGCCTGCCTGGTCAGACTGCTGCTCGGCTTCATCAGACCTGCAAGCGGAAGGCTGTTCATGTTCGACACCGACATCTCGACCTTTACCGACCGGGAATTATCCGCCGTACGACAGCGGATTGGCCTGATATACGCTTCCGGCGGACTGGTTTCAAACTTGAAGGTGTGGGAAAATGTCGTCCTGCCGCTCGCTTATTCAAACAAGTTCAGCCGTGAGCAGATTGAGCAGATGGGGCTGGCTGTCCTGAACCGACTCGGCTACAGCGGAAAACTGATGGCGTTACCGGGTCACATACCCCTTTTCCAGAAAAGATTGGCCGGCCTTGCCAGGACAATGCTCATGGATCCCGATCTGGTGATCTACGAATCGCCGCTGACAGGGCTTAACTATAATGAAAGAAACCAATTTCTCAGGATTGCCCGAGAGTTCCACCTTGAAAAACCTGGAAGAACATCCCTGTTCCTTTCTTCAACCCCGGAGATCGTCCCACTGTTGGAAGACGCAAGAGTAATCACCTTCACCCAGAGGCAGTCATCATGATACAGGAAGAGGATGTACGGTTTAAACACCTGGAAAAGAAAATCGGCATATTTGCCGCGGTTGCCATTGCCGGTGTTATCGCCGGAGTGTTCCTCATCGGAGCGGACAAGGACATTTTCACCCCCAAGTACCAGCTGAAATTCACGGCAGAAAAAGGTACCGGCTTTTCCCGGGGAATGCCGGTCAAGCTTTCCGGTTTCAGGATCGGCAGAGTCAAAACCATTTCCCTCAACCAAAAGGCCATGGTCGATATTGTCATTGAAATCGACAAGGAATATCAAAAGTGGATAAAGAACGACTCCAGCGCAAAGCTCATAAAGGAAGGGCTTGTCGGGGACAACATTATCGAAGTCGCAGTCGGCTCACCGGCAGGCAAGGTACTGAAGAACGGCGACATCATTCGCTTTGAGAAAACAAAAGGGCTGGAAGAAGTGGCCAACGACATCGCCGACAAGGTGAAACCGGTCCTCATCGAGGTGCGGGACATCATCAGCTACATTAACGACCCGAACGGCGACATCAAGCAATCTTTGAAAAATGTCAACATGCTTACCCAGGAACTGCACGGCACGAGGGAGCATGTCGATGCCCTCCTTGTTTCATCCAAAGAAAACATCGGCGCAATCACCCGCAACGGGACAACCGTGCTAAACAATGCAAACGAGAAGATCAACGCCCTTGGCCCCACACTGGAGAAGGTGGACAGATCGATGGCAACGATAGAGGGAAGCCTCCCGCCACTGCTGCAAAAAATCGATGCCAGCCTGGATCACGTGGAAAAGACCACCCAGCAGGTGCAGAAAGCATCTGAAAAGGCCATGCCGAGGATCCCGCAACTGATTAATAGTGCCGAGGATGTGATGGAGGGAGCCGACACCTTGATTAACGCCCTGAAGGATACCTGGCCGATCAAGAATCATGTGCCGGTCCCCAATGAGAAAGAGTTCGTGCCGGGTGACAGTTATGATTGAAAAATGGAAGATAAACAGCAGCTTTTGGTTATTAATGATTGTTGTCCTGCTGCCGCTTGCCGGCTGCGGCGGTAAAAGCGTGACACCCCTCTCCGCCACTCAACAGGATGCGATAAAATACAACCAGAGAGGTATCAAGGCCGAGGCCAGGGGGGATCGCGAATCGGCACTTGACAATTTCAACGAATCTTTGAGAATCAACGACGCAATAGAAAATACCGACGGGATGGTAGTGGCGCTGGTGAACATCTCCCGGGTAAACAGATATAAAGAAGAAATCGACGCAGCCCGACGTGCCATTGACCGTGCCGTCAACCTCATAACGCCCCTGTCGCCACTCTATTCCGAGGTCGCTTATGAAAAGAGCAAGGTGAGCCTGCAGTCAAAGGATCTTACCGATGCCAGGGAATGGACGGTCAAATCCCTGGCCGCAGAAACAGGCAACAAACGAGGCAGCAGATTGAATCTCCTGGCCAGGATACTTTACCTGGAGGGACGTTTTGACGAAGCCGGGGAAAAGGCGAAAGAGTCCCTTACGTTAAACAGAAAGGCCAAACTGCGCGAGGAAGAAGCAAATTCACTGAGGCTGTTGGGAGGGATTTTCACTTCGACAAAACGCCCGGGAGAAGCGCTTGAAGCGTACAAACAGGCACTTGCTCTGGACAAGGCGCTGGGCAAGAGCAGAAAGATCGCCGGCGATCTGCGCGGGCTCGCCCTCCTTTATGTTTCCCTCAATGAACCGGAACAGACCATGCGGTTATATCGGCGCGCCTACGCAGTCAGCCTCAACGATGGAGATGTGGAATCTGCAGCGGGCGATCTCCTGAAAATGTCCCAGCTCTATGAGAAAATGGGGGATAAGGTGAAGTCGGAACGCCTCCTCTCCGAACGAGATGCCCTGCTGAAGAAATCGGAGAAGCATTGAACCGGTATACAAGCAGAAAAACCCCGTCCAAACCCCTTCACATTTTGAGTTTTACCTGCTAGTATGTGTCGCCTGCCAGGTTTCACACTATTATCACTATTATAATTTCCAGAGAGACATGAATTATGAAATACATCAGCACCAGAGGCAACATCCAACCGGTCGGCTTTAAAGATGCAGTGATGATGGGACTGGCCACCGACGGCGGCCTGCTTCTCCCCGAGCGAATTCCGGGCATCGACGCCGCAACCCTTTCTTCATGGCGCCAACTCCCCTACCGTGATCTGGCATTTCGGATCATTTCCCTGTTTGCCGACGACATTCCGGCAAACGACCTGAAGCGCCTCATCGACAGCTCCTACGACAGCTTTGACCACAAAGAGATCACGCCGGTGGTGAAGGAAAACGGGGTTTACATTGCCGAGCTTTTCCATGGCCCAACCCTGGCATTCAAGGATGTTGCCCTGCAGTTTTTAGGGAACCTTTTCGAATACCTGCTCAAGGAGAGCGGACAAAAAATGAACATTGTCGGCGCGACCTCGGGCGACACGGGGAGCGCCGCCATTTACGGGGTACGCGGCAAGGAAAACATCAACATCTTCATTCTTCACCCCCATGGCAAGACTTCACCCATCCAGGCGCGCCAGATGACCACCGTGCTTGACGCCAATGTGCACAACATAGCGGTCAAAGGAACCTTTGACGATTGCCAGAACATCGTCAAGGAACTGTTCAACGACCTTACCTTCAAGGAAAAGTACGCACTTGGAGCGGTAAACTCCATAAACTGGGCACGGGTTCTGGCGCAGGTAGTTTATTATTTCTACGCCTGGTTCAGGGTCAGCGATGAAGTGGATTCCCCCATTACCTTCTCCGTGCCGACCGGCAACTTCGGCGACATCTTTGCCGGTTTTGTGGCAAAACGCATGGGACTTCCCATCGATAAGCTGCTCCTGGCTACCAATGAAAACAACATCCTCACCCGCTTCATCAACGAGGGGGACTACTCCATAGGCTCCGTGGTGCAGACCGTTTCTCCTTCCATGGATATTCAGGTCGCCTCCAATTTCGAGCGTTACCTCTATTACCTGTTCGACGAGAACCCGGCGAGGGTCCGCGACATATTTGCCCGCTTTGCCGCAACCGGCCGCATGGATTTCACGGATGAGGAGATGAGAACGGTACGGCGAGAGTTCGCCTCCCGCTCGGTCAACGAACAGGAAACCCTGGATACGATTGCCGCTTTCCACCAAGAAACCGGCTATCTCCTGGACCCGCACACGGCGGTGGGCGTCAAGGCTGCACTGGCGTGCGTTACGGACGGCACAGCCGTCTGTCTGGCCACGGCACATCCGGCCAAGTTCGGTGAAGCGGTGGAAAAGGCTACCGGTACCGCTCCGCCATTCCCGGCGTGCCTGGCAGGAATCGAACAACTGCCGACACGCTGCGAGATCATGGAGGCAAATCGGACGACAATCAAGGAATTCATAGCGGAAAAGGCCCGATAAGGGCCTTTTCTTTAAGGGACTTGGAATTAACTGATATACCAGGTTTTACGCTCAGATTTAGGTCAGGTTTGTCGTTCCTGATTGAGCAAAACCGCAGGCGTAGCAAGGCTACGCTGAGGATTTTGCGATTGAAGGGGCGGCAAAGATGGCCTGAAGATGAGATGTAAAACGGTATATTGGTTAGTTCCGAGTCCCTAACGTAAAACCATCGTTTTCAGGATAACAGAATCTCTACATGAAACTTAACTGGAACGACATCGACACCGTCCTCCTGGATATGGACGGCACTCTCCTGGATCGTCATTTTGACGACCATTTCTGGCTGGAGCATGTGCCGAAGAGGTACGCTGCGAAACACCGTCTCCCCCTGGACGAAGCAAAGAGCTTTCTATACAGCCACTTCAGGTCCCAGGAAAACACCCTCAACTGGACCGACCTGGACTATTGGACGGAACAGCTCGGCCTCGACATACCGCTTCTGAAACAGGAAGTCGATCACCTGATTGCTGTCCATCCCTTCGTCGTGGAATTCCTCCTTTATCTCAAACGACACGACAAGCAAATCTACCTCGTGACCAATGCGCACAGCAAGACGTTGGCGCTGAAACTGAACAAAACACGCATCGGTCCGTATTTTACCGGCATCATCTCAGCCCACGAACTGGGTCTGCCAAAGGAAGACGTTGCATTCTGGACCGCATTGCATCACAGGATACCATACCGGCCGGAAAGGACCCTGCTAGGTGAAGACAGTGAAACCAACCTGTCTACCGCCCAATGTTACGGCATCAAGTATCTCATCTACGTAAGCCGCTTCAGCTCTACGGTCAAGCCTGAAGCATCCGTCAGCTATACCTCCATTCATTACTTCAGCCAGCTCATTCCGCCCGAAGGCGAACACGAAGTAACATTGACCTGAACGGGGATTCTCGCGGTCAATTCAGTCGTGCTTCGTTTCAACCCGGCAGTGCGCCCCGCCCTGCTGAAATGTCAGATCCAGCAGATCGCCCGGCTCAACCTGGCTGCTGTCGCTAATGACAGACATATCCGGCAACTTCCGCACGATACTGTAGCCGCGGGCCAGGGTCGCCAATGGCGAGAGCGCCTGGAGTTTCCCGGCGCTTACCGCTGTCGCCTGCCTGGCTCGCTCCAGCAACCGCTCCATGGTGTTCTCCATCCTGGCACAGTAGCCGAGCAGGATCTCCTTCCCCTGTTCAACCTGCAACGCGGGGTTTTGCAGACGGAGGCGGTTTTGCAGAAAAGCGGCCTTTTCCTTACGCCGCAGCAACATAACCTGCACGGCATGCTTGATCCGTTCGTCAAGGTCATCGACCCGCTGTGCCAGATGACCGAGCAATAACGAAGGGTCCTTCAATGCCCGGGTCAAGCCGTTCACATCCCCCCAACAGTCCTCAAGACAATGGCGCATGGCCAAGACAAGCCGGTGGGATAAAGCGTCCAGGTCTGACGCCAGCTCGGCCTTGCTCTTTACCACCAGCTCCGCAGCTGCCGATGGGGTCGGTGCACGCAGATCAGCGACAAAATCGGCGATGGTAAAATCTATCTCGTGACCGACAGCAGAAATCACCGGGATTTTCGACTCGTAGATGGCCCGCGCCACCACCTCTTCGTTGAATGCCCATAGGTCCTCAAGGGAACCGCCGCCGCGCCCGACGATCATCACGTCGATTTCCCGATAGCGGTTGAAGTCCCGGATCGCCGCAGCGATCTCCCCGGCCGCTCCCTCCCCCTGCACCTTCACCGGACGGATCAGCACCTGAACGTTGGCAAAGCGACGATTGAGCACATTGAGTATGTCGTGGATCGCCGCGCCGGTTGCGGACGTCACCACACCGATACGCTGCGGCAGCTTTGGAATCGGCTTTTTATGCGTTTCGGCAAAGAGCCCCTCTTTGGCCAGCCGCGCCTTAAGCTGGATAAAGGCGAGCTGGAGCGCGCCGATCCCCTGCGGCTCCAGATATTCGACGATAAGCTGATATTCTCCCCGCGGCTCGAAAACCGATACCCTGCCGCGGACGATGAGCCCCATGCCGTCTTTCGGCTTGAATTTCAGCGCCCGGGAAGAGGCGCGGAACATAACGCATCGTACCTGGGCGCCGGCATCCTTGAGGGTGAAATAGAGATGTCCGGAGTGCGGCATGGCAAGGTTGGAGATCTCCCCCTCCACCCAGACCTGCTCGAAATTTTCCTCAAGCACCCCGCGAATCAACCCGTTGAGCTGACTGACGGTAAGAATCCTTTTTTCAGCGAATAATTCCACCCAAGCCTCCCAAATGCGCCACAGTGACAAGTTTCTATCACAGGGCCCCGCCCATGTCAAACCGGTTGACCATGATGATGACTTCATTGTATGATGTGCGCCATGAAAAATTATCCATACATCATCACCGTTTCTTCGGAAAAAGGGGGGGTCGGCAAGACGACCCTCGCCACCAATCTCGCCATTTTTATCAAAGCGCTCGACGAAAACCTGCCGGTTTCCATCTTCTCCTTTGACAACCACTTCACCATCGACAAGATGTTTGCCATCAAGGGACAGAAACTGAACAGCGATGTGTCTGATCTGCTGCTGGAGACCACCGGAAGGGAACTCCTCTATACGGGGCAATACGGCATCAACTACATCCCCTCATCCACGGCCCTCGCCGACCTCAAAAGTTCCGTCAAGGGGCCGATGGTTCTGGCGCGCCTGCTGGCCGCCTCGGACATTCCAGGTGTTCTCATCATCGATACCAGGCCCGACCTGGATGTCCTCACCCAGAACGCTCTCTATGCGGCCGATCAGGTCATCATCCCGATCAAGGACCTGGCAAGCATGGAAAACTGCCGCAACATCTTCGACCTGTTCGACAAGAGAGGGCTGGACAAGAAGAGTTTATCCCTCATTCCCTGCCTGATTGACGAACGGATCAAGTTCGAAGGGATGTTCAACGATCAGAAGACCCTTCTGAAAGCCTATGCCATCAACCGCGGCTACCGCTGTCACGACATATACATATCGAAAAGCCCCAAAGTGGAAAGTCTCAACACTAACCCGGACGGCAAAATCTACCCGATCCTGACCCACGGCCGCGGCACCGATGTCTTCGGCCAGTTCACCCAACTGGCAAAGGTGGTCATGGAAGAGATCAAGGCCACGAAAGAGCCCCGCTCATATCTATTCCTTCAATGGCTCACTGCCGAAAACGACCGGAAGAAAGAGGCCTTTTTTGCCCGGCTGAGCGGCCTCAAATCGGACTGCCTCTTGTGCGGCCGACCTCTCTCCCTTGATAAGCAGCACGGGGTATCATACTTTTATGAGACATCCGACGGCGGTGCCACCGGCTTTATGGAAGAAGCCTGTTTTTCCGATTTCCTCATGTCATCGCTATATAACATCAACACCCATCTCGCCGCTGACGATCCTGTCCGGCTCATGCTGCACGATACCGCGAAAGAATCGGCTTTTGCCTTCAAGCCCCGGATAAACGGCAATGGGGCAGAAGTCGAGTGCCACCGCTTCGATCTCAGCGGTGCACAAATATCGAGAAAATCTTATCCTCTGATGGAGCACCGGGAAGGGACGACGGATAAACCGGAACAACTATTCACTCTCATGTCGGGAACGCTGGACGGTTACGGCGGCACGTTCAGGGACGCCTTTCTCCTCGTGCATCCGGTGAACGCCAAGAACCCGGAAGCCATTCTCGTCGAAGAAAACTACCGTGAACTGACAAAGCTGAGAAAAAGTATTGCGGAGCAGATAAACTGACAGGACAGGGTTTCCTGCGTTAAGAATGGCGGGAATTCAGCGGCGAACAGTTTTAATACTACCGTTTAACTGACCAGTTGTGAGGCATAAACGAAGGTTATGCCGTCCTTCTTCATCGCCGGCAACATGGATGACAGCGCCTGGATGGTAGTCTGGTGGGGGTGACAGATGGCAATGGCACTCCCCCGTTTTCTTGCCGTATCAGCCACCTGCCGGAGTTGGGCCTTGATGGCTGCCACATTCTGTACATTGTCGAGGAACACCTGCCGCGTCCCCGCCTTCAATCCCATTTTCCGTGCCAGGCTGTAGCCGACGGAAGCGGGCGAAGTCTTGCTGTCGACAAAAAACATCTCCCTCCCTTTCAGCACCTTCAGAACGGACTGCATTTTTTCCTCATTCTCGGTAAAACGTGATCCCATATGGTTGTTTGCCCCAACGGCGTAGGGGACCGCCTGCAGATAGGCTTTCACCTTGGCCGCGATTTCCTCATCGCTTTCAGACAGGAGCAGGCCGTTCTTTTCCATGCGCTGCTTCGGATACCCCTTTGGCTCCATCGGCATATGCACCATGACCTCCCCGCCGTTGCCGTGGGCCGCTTCTGCGACACCTTTTGACTTGGCCAGACCGGGAATTATGGAAAATGTGACGGGAATGTCGATTGCCATCAACGAGCGGACTTCCTGCATGCTGCTTCCCATGTCATCGACAATAATGGCAACAGTGCCGGAGCCGGTTGGATGCGGCTTCGGCCTTACCCCGGCAACCGGTGCAACAACTGCCGCCGAGTATGCAGCATGTTTTGCCGCTTGCGGAGCAGAATGCGACGGCATCTTGAGCCGCTCGCTCACCTGCGGCTTTTCCGCAGGTTTTTCCGATGCGCCGCGCTTCGTTTTTTCCAGCAGATAAAAGGCGAGGATAATGAGGAGGACCGTTATCAGCAACGCCGCAAACGGCCTCTTGTTCCCGGAGCTTTTCCTCCTGTTTGAGCCTTTTTTCTTTTTCGCCAAAACCGCACCCTCCAAAAACAAATGCTGTTCAACTAAATAAAAGCCGCCTGCCGGTAAGATACCGTTCAGGCGGCTATCGTGAAGTGACTGCCGGAAGCTACCCCTTTATCCGCTGCGCAATGACACCAACGTTCAGTTCTACGTCCGACTGGCTCCCCTCGTCCATGTTTTTCAGACCCGCAGCCCCCTTTGTCAGCTCATCATCACCGATAATCAGGGTAAAACTAGCGTTGAACTTGTCAGCGCGGCGCATCTGGCTTTTCAGGCTTTTACCTTCATAATCGATCTCCACTGCAGCGCCTTCCTTCTGCAGCCCGCACATCAGCCTGAATGCCATATTTTGAGCCGATTCACCGAGGGCGGCAATGAACAGGTCGGGGCGTTTGCGAAAATCCTTTTCAGCAAGGAGAAGCGCCACCCTCTCCACCCCCATGGCAAAGCCGATGCCTGGAAGTTGCGGTCCGCCAAGATCGGATATCAGGCCGTCGTAACGACCTCCGGCGGCAACTGCGCTCTGGGAGCCGAGAAGGCCGGTAACAAGTTCAAAGGTGGTGCGGGTGTAATAATCGAGCCCCCTGACCATGCGCGCATTGATACTGTAGGTGGTGCCGACCGCCTCAAGATGCTGCCTGGTCCTGGTAAAATGGTCGTTACAGCCGGCGCAGAGGTGGTCCAGTACGGACGGCGCTCCAACAGTGGCCTCCTTGCAGCCGGTCGATTTGCAGTCAAGCGCCCTGAGCGGGTTGGTTTCAAACCTTCTTTTGCAGTCGTCGCAGAGGTGCTCGAGCCTGGCACGGAGGAAATCCTTCAGCACCTGCCGATACTGCGGCCTGCAGTCCGGGCAACCGAGAGAGTTGATCTGCAATAACGGCTCGTCCAGGCCAAGTTCGGCAAAAAAATGACAGAGCATGGTCAGAACCTGGGCATCAACCTTTGGATCAGTCACCCCGGTAACCTCGGCTCCTATCTGGTGGAACTGACGGTAACGACCTTTTTGCGGCCGCTCATAACGAAACATGGGGCCCATGTAATAGAGCTTGGCAACCGCGTCGGCAGCATAAAGCTTATGCTCGATGAAGGCACGCATAACGCTGGCCGTTCCTTCCGGGCGCATGGTGACGCTGTTTTCCCCCTTATCGGTGAAGGAATACATCTCCTTTTCGACGATATCGGTGGAGTCGCCGATAGAACGGCAAAACAATTCCGTTTTCTCCAGTATCGGCACCCTGATCTCCGCAAATCCGTACAATTCAAAGACCCGCCGGGCAGTTGCCTCAATATGCTGCCACTTTTCCACTTCTCCGGGAAGTATGTCGTTAAAACCCTTGATGCCGCTGATCGCCACGCTGGTTGTTCTCCTTGACCGGATGGATATCCTGAAAAACGGCACTTCAGCCACAGAGTCACGGAGACACGGAGGAAATCACAGAGAAAAATCGTATCGGTGAAGAAATCTCGGTACGGTTTAGGACTGGTCAATTTGTTGAATGGTTAATCTCTCTGTGTCTCTGTGTCTCTGTGCCTCTGTGGCAAAACTGCATTTTCCGGATTTTTAAATATTTTAAGCGGAAACGTAAAAAACCCTGTTTTTGCCGTCGGCCTTACCGCGATACATGGCCTGATCAGCCAGCTCCAGGAGTTCCGTCTTCGTTTTTGCGTCTTCAGGATAACAGGCGTATCCCAAGCTGGCGGTCAGCTTGAGGTTCAGGCCGTCTGCCGCCATAAAACCGTGCGCTTCAATCGATCTGCGGATACGTTCTGCGACGGCTGCAGCCCCATCGATCCCGGTTTCGATGAGGATAATGGTGTACTCATCTCCCCCGTATCGAATAACCGTGTCCACATCGCGCACCGACTTTTTCAGCAGCATCCCCACTTCGTTCAGCGCCCTGCTGCCGACGAGGTGTCCATACATGTCATTAACCCGCTTGAACAAGTCGATATCGAGGAAGATAACCGATATGTGGGAGCCGTACCGCTCGGCCCTCCTGATCTCGCGTTCAAGGGCAACGTCCAGATAGCGGTAATTGAAAAGGCCGGTAAGTTCGTCGATATAGAGGAGATTCTTGGCATTGTTGTAGCGAACCGCATTTTCCAGCGCCAAGGAAGACTGATCGAGCAGGAAATTAATATTCTTGAACTGGATATCCGCCGGAAAACTTGTCCCCGGTTCACTGAAAAGAATCACAATACCCTGGAGAACTGTTCTGGACCGGACAAAAAAGAGCATCGCCTCTTTCATGTCTCCGTCAGTCCCCAAGCCGAAATCCGCATCCGGCTGCATGAAGTCATGGAGCAGAACAAAACTGCGGGAATCTTCCCCCTGCACGTTATATCTGGATAGGATCAACTCCCCAAGCCGTCCGGCACTGGCCTCGCTTACCCCTTTAAGCGCTTTCAACTCCAGGTTGTCGGCACCATCCAGAAAGTATCCAAGCCCCCGGCTTACGGCGAATTCCTTTGCCAACGAATCGACGAGCAGCGTATGAATGCGCTCAAGGTCAAGACAGTTGGCTATGGTCTGGCTTATATGATAGAGATTTATCAGCCCCTTCAATTCCTGATTTTCGTCGAGAAGCCGCCGCTGCTCGAAACACAAGGCGACTGCATGCTTGAATTCATCGTGATTTATCGGCTTGACCAGATAATCCCTGGCGCCGTTTTTCAAGGCGAATATCGCCGTTTCCATGTTGGCATGGCCGGTAACCATAATGACATCAATGGTGGGATCGAGCTGCTTGACCTTGGATAGAATGTCAAGCCCGGTGATATCCGGCATTACAAGATCGGTCACCACGAGCTGGTATTCACGGTTGTGCACCATTACCAGGGCCTGTTCACCTGAAGCGGCCACATCGACATGGAAACCATCTTCGATGAGGAGATCGGCAAATACCTCCCTGAAAAAACTATCATCTTCAACTACAAGAATCCTCTCCATGAAGGGGATCTCCTGAATCGTGTATTTAACGTGTATTGCATGCTTAGCGGGAGGTTTAACAACCTCAAACTAACAGATAATTCCGAATTCTGTCAATTAAAATGCCTGTTCCCGTTCTACCGGACAACGGCAAATTTTTCGGCCGCCGCATCATAGGCCAGATGAATAGTGCCGTCCAGATCGGTTCTATAGGTTTGGACCCCTTTTCCCCGCAGCTTTGAAAGGGTTTCTGCAGCAGGAAGATGAAAACTATTCCCGTAGCCCGCAGAGATTACGGCAATCTCCGGCGACACTGCATCAAGAAACGACTGTGACGTGGAGTATCTGCTGCCGTGGTGCGCAACCTTAAGCACCGTCGCTCCCAGGCGCTGCGGATTGCAGATCAGGCGTTGCTCGGCTTCTGTACCCATGTCGCCGGTGAAGAGGACGCTCCCCTCCCTGTAAACGAGGCGAAAGGCAAGGGAGTCGTCATTGGGATCCCCATGATTGTAATCTGCACCGCCATGTGCCGGGGATTCCGGCGACAGGAATTCAATGCGGGCTCCGGCAATGATAATAGCAGGATTGGAAGCATTGACCTCCCGGAGCGGCACTCTTTTGGCCACCAATATGCGTTTCAGTGTCCGGTAATCCTCGCTCTCCGCATAAACACCGCTCTCCCAGAACTCATCCACATCAAAGTTATCGGCAATATAGAGCAATCCCTGGAGATGATCGGGATGAATGTGGGTCAGCACCATGTAGTCGATGCGCCTGATGCCCATGCTCCACAGGGCCGGGGCAAGGAGTCTTTCACCGACATCGCTTGCACCTTCCCGTGCCGACCCGCCGCCGTCAACGAGCATCCGCTTGCCGTCGGGAAAGGTTATGAGGGTGGATTCTCCCTGGCCGACACTGAAGAATGTCATTTTCAGCCCGCCGCTTTCCCGTTCCGAAGCTAGCAGGGCGTTAGCAACAGATACGGCCAGAAGCGAGCCGCAGAGGACAAGCCGCGTCCTCTTCCCCGAGACGAAAGTGAGAACAACTAGCGCCAGGTAAAAAAGAAACAGGTCAAGGGGCGTTGGGTTAAAGAGCGGCAGGGAAGGAATCCGGGCCAGAAACTGTATGAAGGCATTGGATATTTTTACCAGAAACGCTGCGGCCACAAGCAGCAAGCGGGCAAGGAAAGGGGTTACCGAAATGAGGGGAAGAGCAGAGAAACCGAGCACCACGGCGCCGTAACCCATGAGAGGCACCACGACGAAATTGCTGATAAGGCCGGTAAAGGAAACCCTGTGAAAATAATACGCAACGGGGAAAAGAGTGGCAATGGTTGCGGCAAAAGAGGCCATAAAGAAGAGCAGCAGCTTGCGCAGCAATGCATTGGACACCGCGGTAAAAGGGGCCATGAAAAGCGGCGTGAGGATCAGAATTCCCCATAGGGCAAGGAACGACAACTGGAATGAAATATCGAACAGCGCCGCGGGCGAGAGTGCGAGAATAACCATAGCGGCCAAAAGCAGACTGCTAACCGGCTCGACCTCCCGTTCGAGAATCAAGGCAACAACGTATGCGGCGATCATTATCACCGAGCGGGCAGTTGCCGGTGCGGTTCCGGAAAGAAGGAGATAGAAGACAATAACGGGCAGGGTGATGACAAGAATGCATTTGCGCAGGTTAAAATGAAGGGTGAGAAATTCCGAGCTGCGGCCAGCCGCCAGCAGAAGCTGGAAAACGAACAGGGCGATGATGCCCACATGGAATCCGGAAATCGAGAGGATATGATTGACACCGGTCCGCGAATAGTCATCTTCAAGCTTACGCGGAACGTAACCCCTCTCCCCGATGAGGAGCGCCCGAAGAATCGAACCTTCCACTCCCGGGATCGCACTGCCGATAAACCGTCCCATCCCTGAGGCGAGATGGTCGATACGCCTTTGCAGCCGATTATCGACCCCCTCCCTGATAAGAATCACATCATCCGCCCCTTTCACAAAAGCAGTTACAAAAACCTCTTTGAATGCCAGGAATCGCGCATAGTCGAATTCACCGGGCAAACCGTAATTCCTCGGTTTGTGCAGATGCGTGACGAACCTTACCCGGTCGCCGGTCAGAAACGTAACCCGAGCTTCTCCGACATGCAGCAATAGTCGGCCCGTTACAGCAGCATGCCTCTCCCCGGCAAAGAGGCGCTCAACGTGCAGATAAAGCCTGCTTCCCAGTTCAGTCGCCTCGGGACGACCGTAGATAACCCCTTCAATGGTCACCGTTTTATCGCCGACAAAGTTCGCAATGTGGTTGATTTCGAGACGGGGTTGAATTAAAGGCTTTACCGCGAGGTTACCCCAGCAGAAAAAAAGCAGAGAAATGGCAATAAGGAAGGAGAGTCGATTCCGAACGAAAATCGTAAAGAACGATACGGCCAACAGGGGCAGAAGTAGGTTTTCGGGCAAAAAAAACGAATAAAACCCGGCAATGGAGAGACCCGCTATTATCGAAGCAAGGGGAATGAATAGCGGTCTCTCTATCACCGCTCTCTCCGCTTATTTTCTGCCCTTGAAACGTTCTACCAGAGAAGCCAGAATTTTATCCAGTTCCGGGCGTTTAACAGGGGCTTCGGGATCGCCCTTCATGCCGCAGACCGCCATATATTCGGCCGGAGAGGACTTTTTCCCGGTCAACTGGACCACATCGATCCCTCCGTTTGTCGTCAGTTCTACCAGGAGCTTGTGTGTGCCGCGCTCAAGCCGGAAATAGCCTAAATCCACCCAATCCAGATAGGGCTTGGCCGGTCTGATGATTTTCCTGCCATCAAGTTCAGCAGTCAACTCCTTACCCAGTAATCTGATTTTGAGACCATAAACAGCGCTATTTTCAACACTGAACGGAATTTCCAGTTGGGCGCCCCTGTAATCGGCCCTCACCCATTGCTTGGCAATGAACTTGCCCAGATAACCGATGGTAGTGGTTTTCACCGTGGGGGGGAGCTGTGTAACATCTGCCGCAGAAAGCGTTTTCGTACTATCCGTCGGATCATCGGGGAGTTGCTTCTCCAGGTCGAGGAGTGCAGCGGTGATCTCCGCCAGCTCCCCCATTTTCAGAACATTCTGCATATGCCAACCGCCAACCGGCTCCACAGGCGGCAACGGTAGCCCTTCGAGTACAAAGTAATCGACCCCCCCATCAGGAGGGATAACAACGTTTAGTTCCTGCACCCCGGCTTTTAGAGGTATCGCACCAGCCACAGCCTCACTGAGCTTTCCGCCGGTACTGACGGTAAATTCCTTCCCGCCGGCCTGCCACTTCTGCCCGTCCCCCTTGGCAGCAACGATGAGGTTATAGCTCCCTTCCAGCGGAATGAATACCTTGAAATGGGCAATGGTCGGCACCGCAACCCCGCTCACCCACCCCCTGCCGGTAAAGGAACCGTATAAGGAATAGTTGCGCACGGAAACGTTGTCGTTTTTAACATCATAGACATCTTCAGCTTCAAACCTGAAAACCCGCTTCCCTGAAAGAATGGCCAAGTAATCCTTATCCCTGGGCTTTTCCGGAAGACCAGCCTCCCACCCCAAGGCTGTAACCAGGTCAGCGGCAAATTCCTCCTGCTTGACGACCTCTTTTTTCACCGCAGGTTTTTTCTCGGCAGCCGCCCCCCCGGTAACGTCGAGTAAAAAACATATGGTCAACATCACGGCAAATGATCTGATGCTCTTCATAATTCCTCCCAAACAACAGCGTAGTCTGCAACATTACCGATCTATTAAGGTCTCAGATTATATAACACAGCTTCTGCCTGAATTAAAGGATTCCTTTAACCATTTCGCCTGTGCAAAGTAGAACCGCTGTTCACTTTTATCAATTCATTCTTAACGTATTGATATAACGGTCTATTTATTGATTACACAATGATTCCTGTGCAATCTTAGAACAGTTGCGCTGCCGCAGTTATGGTGACAACTTTCGCCCGTTGCCACCAATTTACCCAACAATTTAAGGTCGTTACAGGATAATTAC